>Ga0265314_10000471_pt1 | contig 53450 bp, 41 predicted proteins | sample 4126metaG_FD_203106 | JGI IMG/M metagenome (GOLD analysis project Ga0265314, IMG submission 203106) | Rhizosphere microbial communities from Carex aquatilis grown in University of Washington, Seatle, WA, United States - 4-1-26 metaG | ecosystem: Host-associated > Plants > Roots > Rhizosphere >... | reverse complement strand
CCCCTCGCTGCCTTCGGCAGCGAGGGGGCGGGCGACGTAGGAACGAGGAAGAGGAGGAGCGCGACTCGCTCTTTTAGCAGCCAACGTCACGGACCACCGGGCAAGCCGGTGGCATGATGATATCGCAGCCAACGTCACGGACCACCGGGCAAGCGGCAAGCCGGTGGCATGATACCCTCCCAGCCGATGTCACGGCTGATACGCGGAACTTTCGCGCCCTGTGCGTCGTCAAACCTTGAGTTGGGGCGTTACGGCAACAGAGTCTCCTCAAGGAGCTTTTCCATGAAACGGCTCGCGGTGATGTCGTCTTTTGTAGCAGGGGCGCTAGCGGCGTCGCTCCCGGCCGAAGCCTGGGCGCGGATCAAGCTGATCACTTTGCCCGTGCGCGAACGCGTCGAAATCCAATTGGACAACCCCAACGCCACGCTGGTCGAAGAGGAACGGATCGTGCCGCTGGTGAAAGGGGTCAACCAGGTCGATTTTTCCTGGGCCAACACCCAGATCGATCCCCAGACCATCGTATTCCGCGTCATAGGGCCGCTGGCCGATGAGAAAGGGGCCGATGAGAAAGGGGCCGAAGGGAAAGGGGCTGACCAGAAAGCTGCCGATCCGCTCGACGTGAAAGTGCTCTCGGTGAGCTACCCGCCCAACGAGGCGGCGCTGGTTTGGCAGGTCTCGTCGAGCGACTCCGGCTCGGCCCGCGTGCGGATCAGCTACCTGTTGGGAAACCTGACCAAGAGCTTCAACTACCGTGCTGTGGCGGCGCGCGACGAAAGCACGTTGACGCTGTCGCAATATATGCGGCTGCAAAACCTGGCCAACGAGGCTTTCGGCTCGACCGGTTTGTGGGCCGGATTCGGCCCTCGGTTTTCCAAGCCGATCGGCATCAACCAAACCAAAGAGATGCTGATGGCCAAGTACGAAAAAGTGCCGATCAAGAAGACCTACACCGCCGACGCGCGGGAATTCGGCTACCTCGATCAGCCGCAGCAGAAGTTGCGCATCCCCATGCATTACCTGCTGAAGAACGACGAGGCAAACAAGCTGGGCCAGGCGGCACTTGAAGCGGGCAAGGTGCGGATCTTCCAGGAAGACGGCCGCGGCTCGACCGCGTTCTTGGGCGAGGACTGGGGCCATTTTACGCCTCGCGACGACGAACTGCGGATTTACCTGGGCGTGGCCCAGGACGTGGTCGTGAAGCGAACGATCGACAAGAACGAGGTCCAGCGCGTGGGGGGCAATTTGCACCATCGCGAACTGGTCGTCAAATTCGAGATCGAGAACTTCAAGGATAAGCCCGTCACGCTCGACGTGGTCGAGAGCCTGGCCCATCTCCGCACCGAGGTCCAAGGCGATCCGGGGCGCGACGTCGAATGGGAGCTGGGCGAGGGAACGACGTTTGAAGGCGGGGCAGACAAAGAACGCGGCACCTACGACCAACTCGTGTTCCACGTCGACCTGCCCCCCCGCGCCGCCGACGGCAAGGCGAAGAAGGTCATCCACAAACTCCACGTCCTCCTGAAGAACGAGTGGTAACATGCACAGCACCTATTCCCTCGTTTCTGGCAGACGGGTAGCCGTAAGGGTTGCCATTCTTCTGTGCGCAGTTCTCGTGTGCACAGTTTTCCTATGCACCGTTTTCCTATGCGCAACGGCCGCCCGCGCCGACAACGTCGATCTGTCGACGGTGCCCGACCGCGACACAGTGCAGTTGACCATCTACAACTCCGAAGACCTGACGCTGGTCCGCGAGACGCGAAAGGTCAGTTTCAAGCAGGGGGTGAACCCCTTGCAGTTCAGTTGGGCGGGCACGCTAATCGACCCCACCAGCGTCGAGTTGCGGTTTGGCTCGCACGCCGATCAGCTCGACGTGCTCGACACGACCTTTCCGCACGACAAGCCGCAGGTGTTGTACTGGAACGTGCAGAGCGATTTCGACGGCGAAGCCGAAATTGAGATCAAGTACTTCACCAGCGGCATTTCCTGGTCGGCCGATTATCTGGCGATCGCGAACCAGGCGGAAACGGAGATGGAACTGGAAGGCTTCGTGCGCGTGTTCAACAACTCGGGCGAGGCCTATGAGAACGCCCAGGTGCGGCTGGTCGTCGGTACGATCAACCTGGTCGAGAAAATCGCCCAACTGGCGCAAATTCCAATGTCCCAGGTGGCGCAACTGGAAATGACCCGCCTGAGCGAGTTGCGGTTCAAGAGCGCCGCGGTCCTCATGGATGCTCCGGCCGCGACTTTTGCGGCCCTTGGCGCCGGTGGGGCGATGGAGCCCAAACAGATCGTCAAGGAGGGGCTGAGCGAGTACTTCATCTACACGATCGAAGGGACGGAGACCATCGCCAACGGCTGGTCGAAGCGGATGCGTTCGTTCGACGGGCGCGCCGTGCCGTTTACGATCCAGTACCGTTACCGGCCGAACGAATACGGCGAGCAGCTCGTGCGGATGTACCTGTTGGCCAACGACGAGGAATCGAAACTGGGCACAACGCCGCTGCCCGACGGCATGGTGCGTGTGTTCCGCGACAACGGCCGCGACGGGCTGAGCTTTCTCGTGGCCCAGCCAACCAAATACGTGCCGATCGGCGATAAGATCGAGCTCAACCTGGGCGCCGATCCCGAGGTGATTTTCGAGCTGGTCAAGCTTCGGTCACGCCGCGACGACCTCTGGCTGCAGATCAACGGCACCAACACTTTCAAGCAGGTCAAAGGGGACAAGCTCGAAATCAACGTCAACAGCAGCGTCGTCGGTTGGGACGATCATGCGCTGTTTTCGCAGCGAGTGCGAAACTACTCGGCCAAGCCGATCGACGTGGAGATTCGCCGCGCTTTCGGCGGCCACGCCGCATTCCGCAGCCGGCTGCCGGCCAAGAACCACGACTATCAGACGGTCGAATTTACGGCGTCAGTCAAGCCGGGGGCGAAGGCCGAGTTGACCTACGAATTGATCGTCCACCAGGGACGCAACGCCAAACAAAACAGCGTCACGGTGGAAGACGCCGAGGCGAAACAAAGAGACGCGAAGCCATGAGACACGCCGTTTTGGTTGCCATTTTCCTGTGCACCGTTTTCTTGTGCGCCATTCTCCTGGGCGCAACGGCCGTCCGGGCCGAAAACGTCGTTCTCTCGACGGTGCCCGACCGCGACACGGTGCAGTTGACAATCTACAACTCGGAAGACCTGACGCTCGTGCGCGAGACGCGCAAGGTCAGCTTCAAACAGGGCGTGAACCCCTTGCAGTTCAGTTGGGCGGGCACGCTGATCGACCCCACCAGCGTTCAACTGCGGTTTCTCACGAACGCCGAACGGCTCGACGTGCTCGACACGACCTATCCCCACGACAAGCCGCAGGTGCTGTATTGGAACGTGCAGAGTGAGTTCGAGGGGGAGGCCGCGATCGAGATCAAGTACTTCACCAGCGGCATCACCTGGTCGGCCGATTACCTGGCGATCGCGAATCAGGCGGAAACTGAGCTGGAATTGGAAGGCTTCGTGCGCGTGTTCAACCACTCCGGCGAGGCTTACGAGAACGCTCAGGTGCGCCTGGTCGTCGGGACGATCAACCTGGTCGAGAAGATCGCTCAATTGGCCCAGATCCCAATGTCGCAGGTGCCACTGCTCCCCGAATCGCGCCGCCGTGAATTGCTTACCGAGACGGCGGCGCCTGCGATGGATGCCATGTTGGGCATGTCGGCCGAAGGAGCGGAGAAACAGGCGGATGCCAAGCAGATCATCAAAGAAGGACTGAGCGAGTACTTCATCTACACCATCGAAGGGACGGAAACCGTGCCCGACGGTTGGTCGAAGCGGATGCGCTCGTTCGAAGGGCACGCCGTGCCTTTTACGATCCAGTACCGCTACCGGCCCATGGAATACGGCGAGCAGCTCGTGCGGATGTACCTACTTACCAACGACGAGGAATCGAAACTGGGCACGACGCCGCTGCCCGACGGCACGGTCCGTGTGTTCCGCGACAACGGCCGCGACGGGCTGAGCTTTCTCGTGGCCCAGCCGACCAAGTACGTGCCGATCGGCGACAAGATCGAGCTCAACCTGGGCGCCGATCCCGAAGTGATTTTCGAGCTGGTCAAGCTCCGCGCTTGGCGTGACGACCTCTGGCTGCAAATCAACGGCACCAACACTTTCAAGCAGGTCAAAGGGGACAATCTCGAAATCGACGTCAACAGCAGTGTCATCGGTTGGAACGATCATGCACTGTTTTCGCAGCGGGTGCGCAACTACTCGGCCAAGCCGATCGACGTGGAAATTCGCCGCGCTTTCGGCGGTCACGCCATGTTCCGCAGTCGCCTGCCGGCCAAGAACTACGACTATCAGACGGTCGAATACACGGCGTCGGTCAAACCTGGCGCGAAGGCCGACCTGGCCTACGAACTGATCGTCCAGCAGGGACGCAACGCGAAACAAAACCGTGTCACGCTGGAAGACGCGGACGCGAATCGATAAATGGCCTCGCTCATCTGAACGCTGTGCCGTTGCTCACCCCAGGCGGCGTCAGGGCCGTTCACCTGGAAAGCGATGGGGTTGATTTCTTCGACCGCGGATCGCATCATGAAGCGGCAAGTGCCAACCGGTATGAGGAATGATCAACGATGACTCGGAGTCCGATGCGGACGAAAACTCACGCTTCGGCGGTCGGCTGGAGTGTCGTTGCTTTGGTTCTCTGGTCCAGCATCCTTCGTGCGGAAGGTGAGGAAACGCCCCAAGACTTGAGGCCGATCGGGGGGCGGTGGTACGTGAAGCCGGGCGACAAGCCCGTCTACTTCTACCTCGATGGCGAGCGGTTCGTCGACCTGTTCTCGTACCATGCTCAGGACTCGAACAAAGATGGTATCGACAACCTGCGGCTGAGCCATGACGAGCACGTCCTCATCATCCAGAGCCAGGGGTATCCGAATCATCCCACCGCCATCTTTCCGAACAGCGACAATCCGAACACGATCCGCGTCCAAGACTTCACGTTCCGGTTGCCCCTCGAACCGAAACTGGCGGACAAGATCACGCGATTGCCCAGGGGGCCCATCGGCACGGCGTTGAATGGCGTGGTCTTCTTCAACCCCTTCGAGGAGCAAGGGAGGAATGCCGTCGAGGGCTACTCGGAAGTCTGGCTCGACTCCTGCTGCGGGCATCCTCAACAGACCGGAGTCTACCACTACCATAAGTATCCGAGCTGCGTGAAATCGCCCTTTTCCGACGATGGCAAGGGGCACTCGCCCGTCATTGGGTTCGCTTTCGACGGCTTTCCGGTTCATGGCCCGTTCGAAGACGCGGGCAATAGCGCCAAGGATCTCACGGGCGACCAGGCACTGGACGTGTGCAATGGTCACCAGGATCGCTCGCGCGGATATCACTATCATGTCACGCCGGGACGCTTTCCCTATATTCTCGGCGGCTACGCGGGAGTTGTCGAACCTTCGAACAACCGCGCCTTGGCGCGGGCGGCGACCGGCGCTATTGAGAACAACACGCAGCCGGGCACTCGCATGGAGCAAGTCATCGCGGCTGTTCGTCCCGGCATTGCCGCGCGAGGCAAAACGCACTCAGTCAGGTTCGAGCTGACCCCCGAGAACGCGCGCCGCCCGCTGCCTACCGGCAAGCCAAGCTGGGTGCAGGTCGGTCCGTTCGAGGCGACGAGAATCGCACGAGAGGGGAATATCGTGACGGCGGAAATTGCGATTCCCGCGGACGCGTCGATAGGAGTCTTTCTCGACTGCCATCTCGAATTTGGCAGTGGTCCGAATCCAATCGTCATCAAGAAGAACGACGTGCTTTGCGTGGCGGAGTGACGGTGAATCGACGCCGTTTTCGTTGGTCGATGCCAGTCGGAAGTAGGCGTCGTGAGAATTAAATATATGAACATCTGTGTGTCCGATACCTTGGGAGATGTTTCCATGAAGCGCTGGATGGGGATGCTGGGAGTATTGGCTATCGCCGGAGTGGCAACAGCGATCGCGCAACCACCCGAAGGCTCCGGTGGCCAAGGTGGACGCGTTGGACCGCCTGGCAGTCGTCCTGGTGGCGGAGGTGGGCCAGGTCGAGAAGGGCCTGGTAACGGCGGGCGACCGCCGAGTCCTGTCATCGAGGCCCTCGATGCCGATCATGATGGTGTGATTTCCGCTGAGGAACTGAAGAACGCCACGGCGGCTTTGTCGATGCTCGACAAAAACAAGGACGGCAAACTCTCCGACGATGAGCTCCGTCCCCTGGGCGGTGGTCGCCCGGGCGCGGGCGGCCCTCCCGGTGGCGGACTTGGAGAAGCACGCCGACCAGGCGGTGGTCCCGGCGGCTTACGACGTGGGCCCGGCGGACCGGATGGTGCCGAACGTGGCCAGGGCGGAATAGGCGGTCAACGCCGACCAGGTGGTTCAACAGGCGGGCAGGGACCCGGCGATCCAGAGCGGATGTTGCGTCACGCGATGGAATTCGATGCCGACCAGGACGGCAAGCTCAGCAAGGACGAACTGAAGAAGTTCGTCGAAGACTTCGTCGAACGACATCCTGGGCCCGGTGGCGAAGACGGTCCGGAAGGAGCTGGCCCACGAGGTGGCGAACGTCCAGAACGGCCTCGACGTCCGGAGTGAAGGCCTCGACGTGCCTCGACGTTCGTGGTGGTCGACAGGAGTCGCGCAGCGGCGGGGCCTGACGCCGATTGGGCCTTTTGCCTCGGCGCCAAGGTGGTGGACAACCTGGCGCGCGTGCAATAAGCTGGCTGACTTGGAGCGGACTGCCCTGACATCGGCAACAGGCACCGCTCGAACTCAAGCAGGTTACAACCCATGCATTTGCCAGTGGCACAAGAGCGACCGCTTCCTGACCTGGAAATCAAAGACGCCCAGGTCATTTTCAACACGGTTTGGGAAAACCTTGAGGAAGAAGTCGGCCATCAAAACCTGACGTTTCCCAAGGAGATCATCCTTCTAGGAGGAGCCCCCGGCGCCGGAAAAGGGACCCAAACCAGGTTCATCATGAAGGCTCGCGGACTCACCCGCCCGCCGATCGTCGTCAGCGAGCTGCTGGTGACCCCCGAAGCGGAAAAGATCAAGGATCAGGGAGGGATGGTTGGGGACAAAGAGGTTGTCGGCATCCTCTTGCGCAAGCTCTTGCAAGAGGAATTCCGGGACGGGGCTTTACTGGATGGATTCCCGCGAACACGAGTGCAGGTGGAGTGTCTGAAACTGCTGGTCGAACAAATCGACAAACTGCACAATGAATTCGAAGACACTCCCCTGGCAATTCGCTTCCGAAGGCCCACCATACACGCCATGGTCCTGTTTGTCAGCGAGCGGACCAGCATCGAGCGCCAGGTCAAACGCGGCATGCAGATCGCCGCCCACAATCGGGAAGTCGAGGAAACGGGCGTCGGGGAACTGATCGAACTGCGCCCCACCGACTTGAGCGAGACATCCGCGCGGCGAAGGTACCAGGTATTCAAGGAACAGACCTGGGACGCGCTGCAGTCGTTGAAGGACCTCTACCACTACCACTTCGTCAATGCGGAAGGGCCGATTGACGAAGTCGAGGCAAACATTCTCAAGGAGCTTCAGTACCAGAGCTCGCTTGAGCTGGAGCCCCGCACCTACGACCGCTTGAGTCCGCTTCCTCTGGCCGAGGAGATTATTCTTCATGCCCGGCAGGAGTTGGTAAAACGCCTCGACAGCTACGAATTGGGGCACACCGATCTCTTCATCCGCACCGTCGAGATCATCAAGGCGAAGTTCATGCCGATCATCACCCGCCACGCACTCTCGGGCCGGTCGGTCGTCAACTCGGAAGACCCCATTTTCGAAGACCCTCTCGCGCTCTCGATGTTGATCGACATTTTTTCGGAACGGGGTTTTCATGCCGTCGTCGACAAGCATATCCAGGAGATTCCCGAGCGGGTGGACCTCGAGACCGGTCAGATTTACGGGCGCACGAAAGCCGTTTACCGGATCCAGATTTCCTTCAAGGGATCTGAAATACGCAGGGGCAATAAATAGTCTTGCGCGATTTTTGGAAATGTCTCCACAGCCGCCCGTAAGAAGTCTCCTCCGGCGGCGGCCTTGAAACCGCATCAGGTGTTTTCGCCGCTGGCTTGTATAGGATGAAGCAAGCACCGCCATCGAGTACAATCAGCCATAGTGCCTGGGAAGGGTGTGGCATGGCGTCGCCCGATTGTACGCACACGCAGTATGAACGACAAAGAACCGCTGGCAGTGACGGGTGCTTTCGCGGCCCCAGAGCGGAATCAGGGTACTGATGCCAAGCCGCCGAGTTTTCCGGCGCGGATCGGCCGGTACAGGGTTGAACGGCTGCTGGGTCAGGGGGGCTTCGGTCTCGTCTTTCTGGCCTACGACGAACAACTTGACCGGCGGGTGGCGGTCAAGGTGCCCCACGCCAGGCTGCTTTTCAGCCCCGAAGATGCCCAGGCGTACCTTTCTGAAGCCCGTACCGTGGCCAACCTCGATCACGCCCACATCGTGCCTGTTCACGATGTCGGTAGCACCGACGAATTCCCCTGCTATGTGGTCTCCAAGTACATCGAAGGGGGCAATCTATCGGCAACGCTCAAGCAGTCTCGCCTGTCGATTGCGCAAGCCGCCGAACTGGTGGCGACGACTGCCGAGGCCTTGCACTACGCGCACAAGCAGGGGCTTGTTCACCGGGATGTGAAGCCGGGAAACATTCTGATCGACAAGAGTGGGCGGCCGTTTGTGGTCGATTTCGGGCTCGCCCTGAGGGAACAGGACGTGGGCAAGGGGGCGAAATTCGCCGGCACCCCCACCTATATGAGCCCCGAACAGGCCCGTGGCGAAGGCCACCGGGTCGATGGTCGAAGTGACATCTTCAGCTTGGGCGTGGTCTTTTATGAATTGTTGGTCGGGCGTAGGCCCTTCACTGCAGACAGCGAGGAAGAGCTGTTGGAGCAGATCACGACACGCGAACCTCGCCCGCCCAGACAGTACGACGACAGCATCCCCAAGGAACTCGAGCGGATATGCCTCAAGGCGATGGCCAAGCGAGCGGCCGATCGCCATACCACTGCATTTGACCTGGCCGAGGACCTTCGGCACTGGATGCGGGAGCAGGCGTCGGGCGATCGGCGTCATGAGTTCGGCGTGGAAACGGATAGGCGCGTGGGAGGCGTTAACCCCCCGGTGGTATCGCCAGCGACGGCCATTCCCGAGATCGTAACGCGTAACACAGATCGACCAACGTCCTCTTCTCCGACCGACTCCGTTACGCCTTCGACTCCGACCTCGTACGCCCCGATCAAGATCGTGCCGAAAGGCCTGCGTTCATTCGACGAGCACGACGCCGACTTCTTCTTGGAACTGCTGCCCGGCCCCCGAGACCGGAACGGCTTGCCCGACAGTCTGCGGTTCTGGAAAACCAAGATCGAAGAAACCGATGCCGACAAGACATTCTCGGTGGGGTTGATGTACGGGCCTTCGGGTTGCGGCAAATCGTCGCTGGTCAAGGCGGGATTAGTGCCGCGACTGCCCGAGCAAATCATCGTGGTTTATCTCGAAGCCACCGCTGCCGAGACGGAGCTTCGTTTGTTGAATTGCCTGCGGAAGCGTTGTCCTGCTCTGCCCGATAACTTATGCCTCAAAGACGCACTGGCCGTCTTGCGTCGGGGGCAAGGAGTCCCAGCGGGTAAGAAGGTGCTGATCGTGCTCGACCAATTCGAGCAGTGGCTGCACGCCAAGAAAGACGAGAAGAACACCCAGCTCGTGCAAGCCTTACGCCAATGTGATGGGACTCATCTGCAATGTGTCGTGATGGTGCGGGACGATTTTTGGCTCGCGGTCAGCCGGTTCTTGCGCGAATTGGAAGTTCGCCTTGTTGAGGGGCATAACAGTGCTTTGGTCGATCTCTTCGACTTGGATCACGCCAGAAAAGTGCTGGCGGCGTTCGGGCAGGCATTCGGCAGGCTTCCCGAACGTTTTTCGGAAAACACGGGGGAACAAAAGGAATTTCTGAAACAGGCGATCCGCGGCCTCGCCCAGGAAGGCAAAGTCATTTCGGTGCGATTAGCCCTGTTTGCAGAGATGATGAAGGGCAAGACATGGACGCCGATCACGCTCAAGGAAGTCGGTGGCGCGGAGGGGGTCGGCGTCACGTTCCTTGAAGAGACGTTCTGCGCGGCCACCGCTCCCCCGGAGCACCGTTACCACCAGAAAGCGGCAAGAGGCGTTCTGAAGGCCCTCTTGCCCGAATCCGGCGCTGACATCAAAGGCCACATGCGGTCGCGGCAGGAATTGTTGGAGGCGTCCGGTTATTGCGAACGTCCGCGGGAATTCGACGAACTGCTGCGCATTCTGGACGGTGAAATCCGCCTCATCACACCGACCGACCCGGAGGGCAGGGATGAAGGCGGAGGAGCAAAGGATGCGCCCGACGAGCCTGCCGATTCATCCTTCAGCCCCCCGCCTCCATCATTGCTTTACTACCAACTGACGCACGACTACCTCGTGCATTCACTACGCGACTGGCTGACCCGCAAGCAGCGTGAAACCCGGAGCGGTCGGGCCGAGCTGCGGCTCGCCGAGCATTCTGCGGTGTGGAACATCAAACCCGAAAACCGCTACCTGCCCTCCTGGTGGGAACACCTCAAAGTGCGGCTGTTCACCGACAAACGGAAGTGGACCGAGCCGCAGCGAAAGATGATGGGCAAGGCGGCACGGACGCACGCCCTTCGCTCGCTAATCGTAGCGGCGTTATTGGTTGCAGCCACGGCCACCGGCTTGAGTATTCGCAATGCGGTCGTTCGTGAGCGCGACCGGATTGCGGCGGCCAACCTGGAGAAGCAGAATCTGACCCGCGCCGAAGGGCTGGTCAAAGGACTCGTTAGCGCCGACATCGACCAGGTTCCACCGATTGTGCAGGAATTGGACGGCTATCAACCATGGGCGACCGCTTCGTTGGCCGCCCTCGCGGCCACCGTGCCAACGACCGTGGACGAACACAGGGCACAATTGCACGCTCGGCTGGCATTGGTTGCCCGCGACGAGCGACAAGTGGCCCCGCTGGTCGAAGAGCTATTGACCAGCCACGTTTCGTATCTCGGGGTCATTCGAAATCAGCTTGCGCCCTACCGGCAGCGCATTCAAGGCGACCTCTGGGACGTTTTGCACGACGCGAAAGGGAACCCTGCCCGCCGATTCCGCGCCGGGCTGGCACTGGCGACCTACGACACGACCTCCGAACATTGGACGCCCGTCGATTTTACCTTTATGGCCGAGCAATTGGTCGCCGCCAACCCGGAACATCAGGCGCGCATCCGTGCATACTTGCGGCCGCTCAGCGACCGCTTGCTGGGCGATTTGGAACGCATCTTTGCGGTGCCCGAGGCACCGGAGAGCCTTCGACTCGGCGCCGCCAACGCGCTGGCCGAATTCGCAGGCAAAGACGCCCTGCGGTTAGCGCGCTTGCTTTCGGACGCAACACCCGGTCAGTACGAGATCCTGTATCCGCTCGTGGCGGAAGGTCGCGACATCGCAACAAGGCAGTTCCTCGACTTCTTAGTGCGCGAAGTGCCCTCCGCGGACCTGCCACCGATTGAACGAGTGACTCTGGGCCAGCGGCGCGCCGGCGCGGCCATCACCCTCTTGCGGCTAGGCGAACACGAGTCGATTCTGGAAGTGCTGCGAGTCCAGGACGACCCGGAATCGCTAACGCAGTTCGTGCATCGCTGCCGCCAACGCGGTGTCTTGCCCGCCCAACTGCTCGAATGCGTGCGAAATGCCGATGTTTTGCGGCAAACCAAAATCGGCGCCTCGCGTCGGGTCGAAGACGGCGTGTTGTTCGGCCTGTTGCTGGCTCTGGGCGAGTTCGAGTTGGCCGACTTGCCACCTTCGCAGCGCGACGCCTTCGTCGACCAACTGGCGAATTGGTATGGCAGTGATCCAAGTTCCGCCATTCACGGCGCGACAGGCTGGCTGCTGCGATTTTGGAAGCAGGATGAGCTGGCAAGAAAGGTCGACCAGACGCCTGTGCCGTACAGGACTGACTGCGAATGGTATACGCTGCAACTCGCAGTGCCGCCTTCTAGCGGTGCCCCCAAAGTGGACGCAAACGCATCCCCAACCCCTTTGCCCTCGCCGCCTGAAGGCGGAACTACGAACATTTGCATCACGTTCGTCGTCTTTCCGCCTGGCAGTTACCTGATCGGCTCGGCAACGGACGAAGCCGACCGACAGGGCAATGAGCCACGTCACGCGGTCAAGTTGACGCGGCCGATTGCGGTGAGCGACCGGGAGATCACCTGGGAACAGTACAATCCGTCGGACGGTGGTAGTCATCACGACGCCGTCGAAAAGCGGTTCGGGCACACGCTCACACCCCAAGACCCGGTCTTCGGCGTGAGTTGGTACGAGGCGGTTGCTTATTGCCGATGGCTGACGAAATTCGCGGGTATGGCCGAGGACGATCAGGCATATGCCAACCCAGCGTCGTTGGATGCCGAGCAGTTTCCCACCGACCCTGATCCAGAGGCGGCCGGAGCGCCACGAAATTGGCCCTTGAGTCTGGCGAAGCGGGGCTTTCGTCTGCCGACGGAGGCCGAGTGGGAGATCGTCGGCCGAGGTGGGACGAGCACGGCGTACTCGTTCGGCAACGACGCGCTACTGTTGAGCAGTTATGGATGGGCACAGAAGAATTCCGAGAAATGGTCGCATGCCGTGGGCGGGCTGCGACCCAGCCCGCGTGGCTTGTTTGATATTTTTGGGAATTTGTACGAATGGTGCCACGACTGGTACAGTGACTATGCCATCGAAGCGCTCTGTGAAGATCCGATGGGGCTCGCGGAGGGCTCTTACCGCGTGTACCGGGGCGGCGGCTGGGATCTCGACGCCGTGTACTGCCGCGCGGCAAATCGCGGGAGCAACCAGCCGACGAACCGCGGAAACTCCCTCGGCTTTCGTATCGCCACAGTTCCGCTCATCCAAGCCGACGATCCAGCCAAGCAGGCCCTGAACGAAATACCTGCACCGTCGGCGGTCTTCCCGTAAACTCAATCGTCGGGATTTGCTGGGTGAGACGGCCTGCTGGCTATGGTTGAGGTAATCCGTGGCAATCCAGCGGTAGTCAGGCTCGGCAACAGTCTCCCTGCTGCGCGCTTTGAGGCCAACCAACTCGAGGAGGATCGCGGTTCGGCCCACTGCCGCAGGGTGAGCGGCCCGGCAAGTCGGTCATTCCAATGGTTTAGCAGCACTTCGAAAAAAAACTCAAGTCCGAGGCGCGCCTTTGCTGGCGATTTACGTTCTAACTTGAGGTTAATCTTGCCGTGACAGGGCGAGTGTCGGGGGGTGGGCTGCCCAATTCAGGAGCGGGCGGCGGGGTGGGACGTTTCCATTCGCTTGACGTCGTTGTTGACGCTTGTTAAATCTGAAGAGCGGTACAGTTTGGACGTGTCGTTGAAGAACTTCGCATTGCACGCATTCCCTTTTTTGAAGGTGGAGTTCCCACGCCTATGAAAGGTCACCCTCTAGACTTGTGGCGATGGTGGCAGGCAAAACTTGCTACCGCAGCCCGTCGAACGAAGAAGCGGCGGCAAGCGCCGCGGCGACTGCCGGTGGACGGCCGCGTCGAAATGCTCGAGTCGCGCCAATTATTGACCGTGACTTATAACGGCGGGGCGTTGCTAACCAACGTCGAAGCCCAGGCCGTCTATCTTGGTTCCGACTGGGGCACGAATGCGGCGCTGAAAACCCAGGCCCAGGCGACCGACCAGTTCTTGTCAACTTTGGTGAACGGCCCGTACATGAACATGCTTGCCAATGCAGGCTACGGCGTCAGCACCGGTACTGCAAGCGCGGGCGCTGTCGACAACATCAGCATCAACAAGAGTGTCTCGCTCACCGATGCACAGATTCAGTCCGATCTGGAAACAATGATCAGCGGCGGCCAGGTGCAGGCCCCGGATGCCAATCGCTTGTACATGGTTTACGTCGAGCCCGGCGTTGTAGTCAAAATGGGCTCGGCGACCAGCAAGACGTCGTTCCTCGGCTATCACGGCGCTTTTGGTTTTGGTGGCGCCGACATCCACTACGCCGTAATGCCCGCCCCAGGCACGCCAAATCCGAGCCCCGGTTCGCAGGGCTTCGGCTCCGCGTTCGATGAACTCACGGCGGTCAGCTCGCATGAATTGGCCGAAGCGGCCACCGACCCGAACGTCAATTACAAGACTATTGGCTGGTACGATTTCCAACAAAACGGCGAGATCGCCGATCTTACCCGCCAAACGGCGACGATCAGCGGCGCCAATGGCGTGAATTACGTCGTGCAGGATGTCGTCAACCAGAACGATCAGGTGATCAGTCCCAGCTCTTCGACTCCGACTCCGACTCCCACGCCGACACCAACCCCCTCGCCCAGCCCCAGTTTGACGGCCCCCAGCTTACAGGTCAGCGCGGCGTCGTCGACGGTGGCCCAGCTTTCGTGGAGTGCGGTGAATGGAGTGCAAGGTTATAACGTCTATCTGGTGAATGGAGGCCAAGACGTACTTTTGGGATCGGTCGGTCCGTCCAGGACTTCGGTCCAAGTGACCGGCATCACGCCCGGCGCGACGGAATCGTTTATGGTGGAGGCATACAACTACAACGATACCCCACCTGTCGCCGATTCAACTGTCGTGAGCGTGACGATGCCGGCTCCTCCCGCTCAAACGCTTACTGCCCCGCAAGTGACTGCGAATGCGGCATCCGCCACGAGTGTCGTGCTTAGTTGGGGCTCGGAGCCGCAAGCGACCGGCTTTAACATCTACTGGTCGAACGGTTACCGCGCCGTGTTCCTAGGAACGGTCGGAGCTTCGACGACCAGCGTTACCATCACGGGCCTGCGAACCGGTTCCGGTGCATACTTCCTGGTTGAGGCCTTCAACAGCGTCACGCGTGCCGACTCGCAGTGGGTTTATGTGGCGACGCCGTTCTCCACGATCGGAAGCAATGCGGCCTTCGGCCAATATGCCGAGCAACAATCGAGCAATGCCGGGGTGGGGGGCAGCACCGCGCCATCAGTCGTCGCCAACGCAAATGGCCATCACTGGTGGCGCGAGTAGTTCAACTGGCCCTGCGTCCCGATTTAGAGCGTCGTTCGGGCTTGGGCGTGGGCACGAACGGCTGGGTGCGGTCGGCCGGTGGTTCGCAGGAGGCTGTCGCAGTAGCGGACATCTTGTTCGGTCCGAGCGTGAGCAGCCCCCGCTGCACGTAGCTGTCGAGGTCTTCCAAGATTACCTTGACCGACTGGTAGCGGTCCTCGATAAATCGCGCCAGCATGCGGTCGATGATCGTGGCCAACGGCCGGGGCGTTTGGGGCGCTACGTCGAGCAGCCGAGGGGGGTCGTGCTGCGTCACTTTCAGCAGCATGGCCGTGGCGCTGCGCTCCTCGAAAGCCAGCCGATTGCTGAATAATTGAAAGAAAGTCGCGCCGAGAGAGTAGATATCCGAGCGCTCGTCGGCCTCGTCTCCGAGGGCCTGTTCGGGTGAGATGTACTGCGGGGTGCCCATCACGGTCCCTTCCACGGTCACAGCCAGCTCGGGTTCGCGTGCCTGCTTCAAGAGTCCAAAGTCGCTGATCTTCACGTCGCCGTCGGCGGTCAGGAGCAGATTGTGCGGTTTGAGGTCCCGGTGCAGAATGGCGCGCTGGTGCGCGTATGCCAGGCCTTGCAATGTCTGGTGGAACCAGCGAATGCCGAGCTCAACCGAAGGTGGTCCCTCGCGCTTGATCCACGACGCCAGGTCGCCGTTGGGGAGGTATTCCATCGCCAACCAGCGCAGCACGGAGCCGTTGGGAGTTGGGGCCGTTCCACAGGCCAGGACCTGCACAATGTAGGGACAGGTGAACGAACCCAAAACCGTAGCCTCGTTCTCGAAACGTGACACCATCTCCGACGTGGCGACGGAAGGAGAGGAGACGATTTTGACCGCTGCCTTGCGATTCAGGCTCCGTTGGGTGGCCAGGTAAACCTCGCTCATGCCGCCGGTCGCCAGCTTGCTCTCCAGACAGAAGTCGCCGAGATTCAGCCCCTCCTTGACCAGCCAGGGAGAAGTCTGGGGTTTGGGGCCGCGTGAGCGGGGGGTCGGACTGAACTGGCTGTCGGACGCGGCCGTCTGGGCGCTCTGTAAATCGCCCTCGGCCAGATGCTTGAACGCAAGGCTCAGTCGGTCGCACAGGTCGTTGGCCATCTCCGATACCGTGCCGCCCCGCCGACTGCAAGCCACCCGCGCCACGTCCACGAAACGGGCCGCGTCGTCGAGCGCGTCGCTGGGGATGTCATCGGGAAGGTAGGTCGCGAGCTGCAGGTCTTGGACGTCGAAGCCGTCGCTGGCCAGTGCCGTTGTGATCGCAGCCAGCACGCCGGTGCGGTCGAAACCGACCACGCAGACTTCGTAACTCTGCCCACCCAGCGGTTTGATCTCGACCCCAACCTGCTGGTCTTCGTCGAGCTGCGAAAGCAACCGCAGGTGGCGGGCAATCTCGGTCGGTGAATAGCGCTCGACATAGCTCTCAGGCATCCTGCGGAAATGATTCTCCACAAGTGCCGTCGGCAATCCGGGGCAGTGCTTCACGACCGAATTCAAAAGGTGGGTCATCGCAAAATGGCGTCTCTGTTCTCGAATCAAGCAATACCCCGTTGGGGGCACACTGACGAGTGCAAACGATGTGCCATTGATCCCAGCCAATGGCGGGGTCGCATTCTTGGTCGCCGAATGTCGTTAAGGCCGCTTTCACCTGCCGCAGAGACGGCATCGGCCGAAAGATCCACTCCGCCAAGGGGTTCCGATATCGGCGCAGCCCATTGGGTTGCCGTCGAAACGTTCCAGGGTTACCTCTTGGCGTAACGACGATCAGATGTGCTGAAATGCACAGAATGCTAACGAATTTAGCATGGTTGGCCGAATTCGCTCATCCATCGGGCAGAGTTCGGAAGCGTCGTCTAGGGTCCTTCACGGTCGTGTGGAGAATCAATTCCCATCGTCCTGCGGGCTCCGTCGGCGGCAGCGTGAATTCAATGCGGTTGCCGTGATCGGCGTTGGACAGCAACAGCGGTGTGTCGCCGTTGATGCCCTCACCGTAGTCATTCACGTCGACGGTCTCGCCCCCGCCCTTCCTTGCCACAAAGCGGGCGGGCTACAATATGAGGTTGCCGGTGGCGTACATCTTCGCCGAATGAATCGACGAGAAAGAGAATTCGCATGTCGCATTTCCTGACCGTGCCCATCAACGCGAACGGGATCATCGTCGACGAGAACATCGACGTCGAAATCAAGATCGCCGCCGTGGCGCCGTTCCGATTCACGGATGTGTTCCTCTATTCTCACGGCTGGTGGAACACAGCGTCGAACGCCGCCAGCGAATACAACATTTTCTCGATCGGTTTCGCCAAGACGTTGCAGACCTTAATCGCCAGCTCGCCCTCGGAGTTTCCCCGCTTCACCAGCGGAATCTCCGCGCTGGCCTTGGGGCTGCACTGGCCGTCGATGATCTCAGAAGATCAGGATTCAGTGAGCAACTTTCTTGAAGCAACGTCCTTTTTCACCATGGAGCACCGGGCCGATGACGTGGGTGAACACGCGGGTTATTCACTGCTGCGTCTGTTGATCGAGGCTCGTCAGGGTCAGCCGCCGCTGCGTTTTCACCTCATCGGCCACAGTTTCGGCTGCCGCGTGCTTGGCTCCGCGCTGGAGGCGTTGGCCGCCGACGCCGCCACGCTGGCGAAAGCGGCCGCGATCAGCGCCGAATTCAACGTCGTACTGCTGCAAGCCGCAGCCGACAGTGATTCGCTCTCTTCCGAAGGACTCTACGGCCATGTGCTGAGCAACATTCCGAACTTGCGGTTGCTCGTTACCACGTCGCAAAACGACACGGCCTTGGGGACCTGGTACCCGCTGGCGCAGAAGTGGGTTCACCTGTTCAGCGATCCCATCGCCGCTCTTGGCTCGGCGGGGCCAACAGGCAATTTGGCGATCGATGTCTCCGATCGCGTGCAGGTGCTAGCTTCGCCGGTGCAACAACCAATGGGTAAGTTCGCTGTGGCGGACCTGACGCCGTTGCACAAAGCGCGCGCGGCGACGGGCACCGCCCCGGCGAGCTTGGGCGGCCAGCACGCCGATATCAACCTGCCCGAGATCTACGAGCTGATTGCGCGGTTTATTGGAAATTAGCATAAATTGGCTTTACAAATTGAAAGATTTCTATCCCTGGGGCAACGGTGGTGCCTCGTAGATGCTGAGTGCCCGTTTCAATCTCAATTGACTCCACGTCCGGATTGTTCGACAATCGCTTGCACCTACACTGGCGAGCATGCGAACGACCGAGCCATGCTGGAACACGTTCCGTATGAGTCGAGTTCGTGAACGTGTCCCCTTCGAATGTCATCCCCCTTTGCAACTTGGGACCTTGACGGATGGAACCGTATTCCGGCATCGACGGCTTCTTGGGGACGCGGGCGTCGATCATGCTCGACGTTGTGTTTCTGGCGATGTTCGCGGTCGTGCCCGTTCTGGGCTGGAGCGTATGGCTCGTCAAGTACCGCCGCAATTTCGCCCTGCACAAACGGGTGCAAGTTGCACTCGGCCTGGTGTTGCTGGTCGCCGTCGCGCTCTTCGAGGCCGATATGCGGATTAATGGCTGGAAGAACCGTGCCGAGGCGTCCGCGTATTTCGACACCTGGGTAGGCAAGGCCCTTGGCGTTCACCTGGTGTTCGCGGTGACGACGGCCCTGCTCTGGGTATTCGTGATCGTGCAGGCGTTGCGGCACTTTTCCAACCCACCCGTGCCGAATGAATACAGCCCGCGACATTTATTCTGGGCAAAGTTGGCGGCGGTCGACATGCTGTTGACCGCGGTGACGGGCTGGGTGTTCTATTGCCTGGCGTTCGTGGCTTGAGAGTACGTCTGATAACTCGCCGCCGCAGCCTCTTGCTCGCCGCAACGGCGCTGACCGCGCTCGTCGCGCTGAACGTGCTGGCCTTTATGCACGCCCGCTCGATGACTCGCTTTGTCGACGCGGGCCCGCGGCCCTCGCGGCCCGACGAAATGTCGCGTGGCGAAAAGCTCAAGGCCCTGTTCTTTGGTGTCAACATCCCCAAACCGCGAAATACGGCGACGCCGGCCGACCACTACCTCACGTTCGAAACGCTTTGCTTTCCCACGGCGCGCGGATTGGAGTGCGAGGCGTGGCATGTGCCTTGTGATGGCGCCAAAGGAATCTGCCTTCTGTTCCACGGCTATGCGAGCTCAAAGGAATCGGTGCTGGACACGGCCGAAGCCTGGCACGCTCTGGGTTACGATGCGCTACTGGTTGATTTTCACGGCAGCGGTGGCTCAACCGGCAACGACACAACCGTCGGATACCACGAGGCCGACGACGTCGCGGCGGCGCTCGATTATGCGCGCACACAGTGGCCCGACTTGCCGCAGGTCTTGTATGGCTGGTCGATGGGCAGCGCCGCGATCTTGCGGGCATTGGCCGTTCATGGCGTCGAACCGGTTGCCGTGGTACTTGAATGCCCGTTTGACCGGCTACGCTCGGCGATCGCCAACCGCTGCGAGCTGGTCGGAATTCCGGCCTTCCCGGTGGCGGACCTTCTGGTTTTCTGGGGCGGCGTCCAACAGGGCTACTCAGGCTTTGGCCATAACCCGGTCGATTATGCCACAAAGGTCGAGTGCCCTGTGCTGATGCTGCAAGGACGGCTCGACCGGCGTGTGACGCCGGAACAAGCGAAGGCGGTTTTCGACAATCTCCGTTGCCGGAAGCAATTGGTCTGGTTCGACGACGTGGCCCACGGACCGTTTCTTGCCGGCGGGGCGGAGCTCTGGCGGCTAAGCGTCGAAGATTTTCTGGTGTTGGCGGAAAAATGACGAACCCCTTGGAACGCGTGCTCGAACCGGAGGTGATGGACGATCCACTGGAGGCGGCCGATTACGACGCGATGGACCACGCGGCGGTCAACGCGGCATTCGCCGCCGATTTTCTGACCGCCGCCTCGGCGGCGGGCGTCGATCTGGCCGATCCGGCGGCAGAAGTGCTCGACGTGGGGACCGGTACGGCGCAGATACCTATCGAGCTTGGCCGACGGCACGCTTTGATCCGCGTTGTGGGGATCGACCTGGCCGAAAACATGCTGGCCCTGGGACGACGCAACGTCGCCGAGGCGGGGCTGGAAACGCAGATCAAGCTGGAGCGAGTCGATGCGAAACGGCTCCCCTTCATCGACCGACAATTCGCGGCTGTGATCTCCAACAGCATCGTCCACCACATCCCTGAACCGCGGGAAACACTAGCCGAAGCCCGCCGAGTCACGAGGCTCGGAGGGTTGATCTTTTTTCGCGATTTGTTGCGTCCCCTCGACGAAGCGACCGTGCGCCAACTGGTCGAGACCTACGCCGTCGGGGCCAACGGCCACCAGCACGCCTTGTTCGAGGCATCGCTCCGCGCGGCGTTGAATCTGGATGAGATCCGCGCACTTGTCGGAGAACTGGGGTTTGACCCGGTCCAAGTTCGCCAGACGACCGACCGCCATTGGACATGGTCGGTGAAACATGGCTGACGTACTCGAACAGCGCTACAGGCCCTTGCGAGGAGGATAATCGCCCTCGGGCAAGAGCCATTTCTCGACCGCCAGGCCCAGTGAGCGGAGCTTGGCGCGGAGCGTGGTCCGCGAAATGCCCAATAACTCCGCGGCTTGTAATTGGTTACCGCGCACATGCCTGAGGACCTCTTCCAATACGACGCGATCGACGGCGGCGTACACCTGGCGGTAAATGTCGGGCTCCGTGCCTTCAAGGAGCTTTCGCACCAAATGCGCGACATCGAAAGTGTCAGTGGCTGTCGCCGCCACCGCCGGGCCAGTAAGCGGATGACCAGGTCGCAGATTCTCGGGAAGGCAGTCGGCCGTGAGGATCTCGCCCGTCGCGTGGAGCATGGCGTACTTCAGCGCGCTTTGCAGCTCGCGCACGTTGCCGGGCCAGCCGTGGGATTCGAGCACCCGCCGCGCATCGGGCATGACTGCGCGGATGCTCTTGCCCAACTCCCGATTGAACTGCCTCAGGAAGTGGTCAATCAACAACGGCAAATCGTCGCGGCGATCGCGCAACGGCGGCAATTGGATCGTGAATCCGTTCAAGCGGTAATACAAGTCCTGACGGAATTTCCCCTCATCGACAAGTACCTGGAGGTTCTTGTTGGTGGCGGTGATCAAGCGCACGTCGGTCTGGATTGTTTCGTTGGCGCCCAAGCGTTCGAATCGCTGTTCTTGCAAGAGCCGTAGGACTTTGGCCTGTGTTGCGGCGCTCATGTCGGCGATTTCATCCAGAAAAATCGTACCGCCTGTGACTTGTTCGAACTTGCCTATCCGGCGTTGGTCGGCGCCAGTAAAGGCCCCTCGCTCATGCCCGAACAGCTCGCTTTCGAGCAATGCCTCGGGAATCGCTGCGCAATTGATCGCCAGAAACGGTTTCTCGCCGCGGCGGCTGTAATGATAAATCGAACGTGCGACCAATTCCTTGCCCGTGCCGCTCTCGCCCAGGATCAGCACCGTGACCTCTTGCGGCGCGACGCGTCCGATCGACTTGTAAACCTCCTGCATCGAAGCGGCGCGGCCCACGATGCGGTCGGTCGGCCTGTCGGTCTCTTCCGCCTCGGCGTCGAACACGGCGGGAACGTGGCTCAAGCGGCTGACGACCAGCGCCTTCTGCACCACTTCGCGAAGATGGTGAAAGTCGACCGGCTTGAGCAGGTATTCAAACGCGCCGCGGCGGATCGCTTCGATCGCCGTTTCCGTCTTGGCAAAGGCGGTGATCACGATGACCGGCAAACGAGGGTCGATCTGGCGAATTCGATCGTAGGCATCCAGCCCCGACATGTCGGGGAGCCGAACATCGAGGATCACGGCGTCGGGCTTTCGTGTGTCTACCAATCGAAGCCCTTCCTTGGCCGTGTTCGCAGAAATCACCTCGAGCGTGTCCGAGCTCAAGCACTTCTCGAGCGAGTAAAGCACGTTGGGTTCGTCGTCGACCACGAGCAACCGCGACATCATGGGGCCCCCAGGGACGCAGCCGCCGCGGGGGCGGATGCAATGTGGGTCTGCTTACTCTTGCGAGCGGTATCTGGCGCCGTCCGCGGAAGCAACACGACGAATTCCGCGCCCCCTTGAGCCCGATTGACCGCCTCGATACTACCTCCGTGCGCCTCGACGATCCGCCGACAGATCGGCAATCCCAATCCGGTGCCCGTCTCCTTGGTGCTCACAAACGGCTCGAAAATGCGGTCGCCCAATTCGGCCGGCAAGCCCTCGCCCGAATCGGCGATGTGGATCGAGCACCAAGATGCGCCATCCTCTTTGAATGGAGCGCCCGCCGCCTGGCGCGAAGGAACCCCGAGATGGGGCTTGAGCAGACCTCGCATTGACAGATCGTCGTCGAGTGCGGCCGACGCCCGCGCGGCCCGATCGTCTTTGGCGACCGCTCGGACTTCGATCACACCACCGACGGGTGCGGAATCGAGCGCGTTGAACAACAGGTTCAGAAGAACCTGGCGGATTTGACCGCTATCGGCTTCGACCTTGACCGGCTGGTCCGGAAGCGCGCAGCGGACGGTTACACGCTGTCGCTCGGCGCGGGCGGAAACCAACTCCAAGGTCTGTGAGACCAGACCACGCACATCGACCGTCGACTTGGCGAGCTGCGGAGGCCTCGCGAAATCGAGGAGGGCTTGAATCGACTGCTCGAGCCGGGTGATTTCCTCATCGACCACCATCAGGTCGCGGTCGCGTAATCCTCCACCGTCGCCCCGCGCAACCGCCGCCTGGACCAGAATCTTCATCGCCATCAGCGGATTGCGCACCTCGTGGGCGATTCCAGCGGCCAATTGTCCGACCGCCGCCAGTTGTTCGCCGCGAAGGACCTCCAGCTCACGCTGCTCTAGCCGTTCGACTACGGTGCCCACATGTTCGGCCATATCGCGCAGCGCCGACTCAAGTTCCTCGAAACCTTCGCCGGCCGAAAGCGTGATCGGGCCGATCACCTCGTTGAGCTTGCCCGCCACCCCATGCACGGGCACACTGAGCTGTACGATCGAGCGACTGACGCCACGAGCGATGCCAAAGCCCGCCAGCAGGCCGCCGACCGAGCCGCACACGCCCAAAAGCAACAGCGCGAGCCCCATCCGGTTGGCCGACCGTTGGCTTTGTTTGCTGGAATTTTCGACGATGTGGCGGAGGTACTCGACATACTCCCGGGTCGGGGCGAAGATTTCGGCTTGCATGACTTCGTCGACCATGGTCCCCAGGGAGACTTGCGAATCGCCATGCTCGAACCGCTCGGTCAACTGATCCACCTTGCTAAAAAAGTTCTGGCAACCGCGGTCGACCTTTGCCACCAATTCCTGTTCCTTGGCGTTTCGTGCGAGGCTCTTGGCTTGCTTGAGAAGATCGGCGGTCCGCGCACGTAGGGTTGGGATATCGTCGAGGGGTTTCCGATCGTGCAACCGCAAGTACCGGTTCAGCCGGTTTCGAACTTCGCGCATTTGTATTTCCAAGTCCTCGGCCGTCAACATGCTCGAAACGTCGCTGGCCAACAACTCGGAGTTCTGCTTCTGCTGGCTGTGGACGTACCAGGCAGCAACCACGCCAACCGCCAATAGCAACAAGCTCACGCCGACCATGGGGGCCGCCATCCGCAAAATGAACCGTGTACTCATGGAAATCTGTTTCATCGACTTCTCGCGGCTGGTCAATCGATGGCCATCGCGGACAGTAATTGTCCAGCTAATTCATGGTATTAGGTTTGGCTGGCGCCTTCCACCGTAGCGATAAAGCCGGTATTTTTCACGCTTTCGACCGCGTTCGGCGCTGCGACACGTGCTGGCTTGCCTCAAGGATCAAACTCGCCAACCATATGAGAGCAAAGATGGGGCCGGAACCGCTTCGACTTGTGTCTGGGCACTAAAGAAGGCAACGGTTCGGCCTAATGCGCGCGTCGCATTGGTGAGGAGCGAATGAGCTGACTGGTGCCGCGCGTCCCACTCGGGTGAGCCAGCGGGGTCTGACCGTTCAATCGACGATGTGGCGGCGGAAAGAGACCGCAGAGGCGCATCGTCGCCATGCGGGGGAATCGGGCCTAGGATCGAGCAGACCTCAAGCCGTTCCCTGCAAACCTTCGGCCAGCTTGGCGAGCGCTTCGGTTTCGATTTGCCGAACGCGTTCGCGAGTGAGTCCAAGTTGCTCGCCGATTTCCTTGAGTGTGCGGGGTTCGTTGTCGGACAAGCCAAAGCGCAGGCGCAGGATCGTGGCCTCGCGCTGGTCCATGGTCTCAAGCATCCGCATCACGTGGGTCATGTCGTCCCCGTCCTGCATTTCATCTTCGGGGCTCTTGGCGCGTTCGTCCATGACCATTTCACCCAACGACCAACCCGCCTCGGCCTGGTCGGTCTGCGGCGTCGAGTTGTAGATTCGAATCGCCTTCTTGATGATCGGCAGCTTCTTCCGTGGCAGACCGAGCACCCGTGCGATCTCCTCGGGCGTCGGCGTACGACCTAATTCCTCGGACAGTCGTACGGTCGCTCGCCGCCACTTACTGAGCAGTTCCACCATGTAGGCCGGAATGCGGATCGTCTTGGCTGTGTTGATCAGCGCTCGTTTGATCGACTGTTTGATCCAATAGCTGGCGTACGTGGAAAATCGCGTTCCCATCGCCGGGTCGAAGCCCTCGACGGCGCGCAGCAGACCAAGGTTGCCCTCTTCGATCAGGTCTTGAAGGGCAAGGCCCTTGCCGGTATAGCCACGCGCGATGTTGACTACCAGCCGCAGGTTGGCGCGGACCATTCGGTCGCGAGCCTCGATGTTGCCCTGGCCGATCGCCACCGCCAAATCCTGCTCATCGCGGGCCGAAAGCAACGAGGTCTCGTTGATTTCCCGCAGGTAGGTTTCCAATGGCGATTGGACCGCGGGACTCGTTCTGCGTCGTGTTTTCGGCATCGGGCTAACCAAACCGCTGAAGCGTTGGGGCGGGGATGAACCACCACAACTATCGTCGCCCACTGCGGCCATTCTGCAACCAACAGAGCAGGCGACAAGCTAGGCCGGATGTACGCCGCCTTCGGGGGTTGCCGGTCACAACGCCCCCCGTTGGCGGTGAGCACGACCATTCCGATTCTCCGCCGGGGGTCGTGCCAAGTTTGCCAGCTTTATCGTCTTTTGGCGCGAGCGCAAGGCATGGCGAGATGATCCAACATCTGTTTTGGGCGTGCATTCAAATCAGCTCTTATCCGGCTGTCGATCGTGTGGCATCGGAAATAACGATGGAAGCGGCTGCGACTGAATTAGCGCAATCGCACACCTGAACGGAAGGAACGACGAGAACACGAAACCGTTCGACACGCGCTACCAGGCAAAGCCGCCCAGCGGGCGGTAGAATGGCAGGTGGGTAATCGATGGGATAGGGCAGTTCACGAGGTCAAGCGGTGTCCGCGGTTTCAGCCAGGTTCCATTTGCAATTCGTGATCGCGATCGACCCTTCGTTGACTCGCGGCTGGGTGGTCGTGTTGGCCACAATCATCGCATGCGCCGGTTGCGGTGATCCCGCGTCACCGGCGGCGTCTCCCACGACACCGGCGCGGGAAGACGTAATTGCTCAAGGAAAAGCCCCCGCGACACGCGCTGCGAGGCCCAAACCGCAACCAACGAAGCATGCCCAGACGGTGCCTCAGGCGGAGAATCCCAACGAAGCTGTGGAACCCACCGGTGAGGCCGAATCCTCAAACACCGCACCTGCCGCTAGCGCCGACGGCGCCATCACGGTGCCGCGTGAGGTCGATGAAAATCGAGCCCAGGCCCACGGTATTCGCAAGCTGACAGGTCGCCACCTGACGTTGTTCACCGACTTTCCAATCGACGCCGAGATCGAGCAACTTCCTGAACTGTTCGATCAGGCCGTGCCGCAATGGTGCGGTTATTTCGGACTGGATTCAGAGATCGCTGACGCGTGGCGTGTGCGCGGACACCTGATGAAGGAGAAGGAGCGCTTCCAGGCATCGGGCCTGTTACCCGACGACTTACCCGAATTTGTCAATGGCTATTCGCTTCCGAACGAGATCTGGTGGTACGACCGGTCGAGCGATTACTACCGCCGCCACTTGATGTTGCACGAGGGGACACATGCCTTCGTGTTTATGGCGCGGGGCACATGCGGCCCACCGTGGTACATGGAGGGAATAGCCGAGTTGCTTGGGACGCACACCCTGGAGAACGGCAAGCTGCGACTGAGGGTGTTCCCCACTCGCCCCGACGAGGTGGAGTCTTGGGGCCGGATCCGTCTGGTCCGCAACGCCGTCGCCGACGGGCGTTTGCTGCCGCTGGCCGAGATCATGGCGTATGGACCGGGCGTTCACTTGCAAACCGAACCTTACGGTTGGTGTTGGGCGGCTTGCGCGTTTCTCGACGGCCACCCGCGCTATCGCGAGCGGTTCCGAAGGCTGTCGGACGAATTGCCGCAGAAGGAATTCAATCGCCACGTACTTGCGGTTTTCGCCGACGACTGGCGCGATCTCAATGACGAGTGGCTGGTCTTTGCCGCCGAAATCGAATTTGGCTATGACCTGGCGCGCAACGCCATCGAATTCACATCGGGCCAGCACTTACCTGCGGACGGCACGGAATTGACGATTCGGGCCGATTGCGGCTGGCAGTCGAGCGGCGTGCGGCTGTTGGCCGGTGTGACGTACAAGATTGTTGCCACGGGGCGATACCAGTTGGCTGCTGGGCCGCCGGTTTGGTGGTGCGAACCCAACGGAGTCACGATCCGCTACAAGCACGGCCGTCCCTTGGGCCAGTTGGTTGGCGCGGTGCGCTACGACGACCCTGAGGCCCCCATCGGTTTCTTACAACCGACCGTCGTGGGTCTCGAAACCGAGTTTACGCCGCAGAGGAGCGGCACACTTTACATGCGCATCAACGACTCACCAGCGGAGTTGGCCGATAACGCGGGCACGCTGGACGTCAAGGTATCGACTGCCCAGTAGCAGGCCCGCTCGACCATCTGTGGACGAGCCGCTATATTACGCATCGAAACAATTGACGGCTTGGACGTGAGGCAAGCGGTTACCAATGAATTGGATCGCGCAGGAAGACCCAGAGGTTTGGACGGCCATCGCCGGCGAAATCAAGCGCCAGACCGACGGTCTGGAAATGATCGCGAGCGAAAACTACACCAGCCCGGCCGTAATGCAGGCGGTCGGAAGCGTACTCACCAACAAATACGCCGAGGGCTATCCGGGCAAACGCTACTACGGTGGTTGCGAATGCGTCGATGTCGTCGAAGACCTCGCCCGCGATCGGGCTAAGGCTCTATTCGGCGCCGAGCACGTCAACGTGCAGCCTCATTCGGGAAGTCAGGCAAACCTGGCGGTCTATCTCACCGCGCTCAAGCCTGGCGATTCCGTCCTAGGCCTTGATCTGGCTCACGGCGGTCACCTGACCCACGGCATGAAGCTGAACATTTCCGGGTTGCTGTACCATTTCCACAGTTACGGAGTGACCCGCGACACAAATCGCATCGACTTCGACCAGGTTGCAGCGCTGGCCCGGGAGCACAAGCCAAAAATGATCGTCGCCGGGGCCAGTGCCTATCCTCGTGAAATCCAACACGCGCGCTTCGCCGAAATCGCCCGTGAATGCGGTGCCAGGCTGTTCGTCGACATGGCCCATTACGCCGGGCTTGTCGCGGCCGGGCTGCACGACAACCCCGTGCCGGTGGCCGATTTTGTGACGACCACCACTCACAAGACCCTTCGTGGCCCGCGGGCCGGACTGGCGATGTGCCGTGCCGAGCATGCCAAAGACCTCGACCGGAGCGTGTTCCCCGGCATCCAAGGTGGGCCGCTGATGCACGTCATCGCCGGAAAAGCGATTTGCCTGGGCGAAGCGCTGCGACCGGAATTCAAGGAATACGGCCGCAGGATCGTCGCCAACGCTAGGGCTTTGGCCGAGTGTCTGCTTGCTGGCGGCGTAGCCCTCGTCAGTGGCGGCACCGATAATCATCTGCTACTGGCTGATGTGACCACGCTGGGGCTGACTGGTAAACAGGCCGAGGCTGCGCTGGGCCGCTGTGGGATCACAGTCAATAAGAACATGATCCCATACGACCCTCGCAAGCCGATGGATCCCTCGGGTATACGCATCGGCACGCCGGCGCTCACGACCCGTGGCATGGGTCCCGATGAAATGTGCAAAATCGGCGGCTGGATGCTCGAAACGCTAAGGGCGCCCGAAGCCGGTGCGGTCGCCGCACGTATTCGCGGCGAAGTTTCGAGCCTCTGCGAGTCGTTCCCAGTTCCGGCGGCGTGTTAACCATCGGAGCGCCTTTCAAGGGAGTGTAGAGTTGTTTTACGGTTGGTGGCTATAATCGCCTTGAAGCCAAACTCCGTTGTCCTTTTGTAAGAGCTCGCATGATGCCCGTCACCGAAGTTCCATCCCCAGTCAAGAGCCGTGTGCTGATCGCCGACGACAACCCCACCAACGTCGAACTGCTCGAGGTCTATTTGAGCGACGTCGATTGCACGATCGGGGTGGCTGTTGACGGCCTCGACACGCTGAACAAGGTCGACACATTTCGACCTGACTTGATCTTGTTGGACATCATGATGCCCAAGCTCAGCGGATTCGAGGTCTGCAAGAAGCTCAAGAGTAACCCGGCGACGCGGGGTATCATGATCCTCATGGTCACCGCGCTGAACGAACTTGGCGACATCGAAAGAGCAGTGAACGCCGGCACCGACGACTTCCTCAGCAAGCCGGTCAACAAGATCGAGCTGCTCAAGCGTGTCGAGAACATGCTCAAGTTACGGCACATCACCGACGAAGTCGAGCGGCTGCGGCGCTACATCGAAGGGATGGAAGACGGCGCGGGGCCGCAGGCGTGACGAGATGCTCCATCAAAACGGACACTCCGCGGTCCATGTCGCCCATTCGCCCGTCGCAGGGTGAGTAAGCGACAACGTATGCGCGTGCAAGAGCAACCGATGGGCCAGCAAGCGGGCCGTATCGTGGGCGTAGAGCGGGTCGCCCAGCACCGGATGGCCTACGTGCGCCATGTGCAGCCGAAGCTGGTGTGAGCGGCCCGTAAGCGGACAAAGTTCGAGTCGCGTGTGGATGCCTCGTCGATCGAGCACCCGCCAGTCAGTAATCGCGATCCGCCCCTCAACCGGGTCGACCATGTGCCGGGGAGGGCGGTCGAAGTCCTTTCGCATCGCCAGCTCGATGCGACCTGCGTCTTCCCGCGGATCACCGTAGACGACGGTCACGTAGTGCTTTGCCACCAGCCGGTCGTGGAATTGGCGGTTGAGGCGGCGCTGCGCCTCGATGTCGCGAGCCATGACCATCACGCCCGACGTGTCGCGATCGAGCCGGTGGACGACCAATGCCTCGGGGTATTGTTCTTGCACGCGTGCCGCCAGCGAATCGCGCAGCTCCGGTCCTCGGCCGGGCACCGCCAGCAATCCGCTCGGCTTGTCGAGAACGATCAGTCGTTCGTCGAGATGCAAGATCTTCATCCGGGAGATCCGCTGGATCAGAGCTATCCGTCGTTCCGACTGGTGAGAAATGCTACTCTACGCCGTATTCAGCAAATTCAAATTGGGGGCCAACTGCTCGATTTGTTCACCCATGTAGCGCAGTACCGCCTTGGTGGTTTTCAGCTTCATCGCCTTGCGAAGGATCTTTGCGGCGCGCTCCTGCGTCAAGTGGCTTGTCAGCTCCTTGATCGACGGAATGAACGCCGGGCTCATGCTGTAGCTGCGCAAGCCCATGCCGTACAACAGTACGAATGCCCTCGGTTGGCCGGCCATTTCGCCGCAGAGCGTGACGGGCTTGTCGGCACGGCGGCAGGCGTCGATCACGCGATTGAGCACACGCAGCACGGCGGGGCTCAAGGGCTGGCATAGATGGCTGACCTTGGGGTTGTCGCGGTCGGCAGCCATCAGGTACTGTACCAAGTCGTTCGAGCCGATGGATACGAAATCGACGACTTTCAACAAGGTCTCGATGGAAACAGCCGCGGCCGGCACTTCGAGCATCAGCCCGATCGGTACGTCGCCCATCGGCTGCTTCTCGGCCGCCAACCTGCGCCGCGCGCGTTCGACCATCGTGCGCACGCGCCGTATCTCTTCAAGTGTCGTGATCATCGGAAACAAGAGCCGCACACGGCTCTTGCGATTGCCGGCCGGAGCGCTCGCCCGCAAAATGGCTCGGATTTGCGTCAGGAAGAACTCAGGGTGCTCAAACGACAGCCGGATCGAACGCCATCCCATGAAAGGGTTTGCCTCGCGTTCGCGGCCGAGGTACGGAATCGTCTTGTCACCACCCAGGTCGAGCGTGCGAATCGTCACGCTGCGGTGCGGGCTGGCGGCCACAACCCTTCGATATGCGGAGAATTGTTCTTCCTCGTCAGGCACGTCGCGGTGCGACAGGAACAAATATTCAGTGCGGAACAGTCCAACCCCCACGGCGCCCATCGCCACCGCGGCCCGCGCGTCGTCGAGGCCGTTGATGTTGGCCAGCAGCTCGACGGATTCGCCATCGGCACTGTGGGCGGACAGGTCGCGGTTTTCGGCAAGCGCATCCTTAAGGTCGAAGAACTCACGTTGTAGCTTGCGATACGCCTTCTCCGTTTCCGGATCAGGGTTGACCACGACCTGCCCGACGCGGCCGTCGACCACGAGTGTATCTCCGTTTTTCACATGCTTGAGAATTCCCCGCAAGCCCGATACGGCGGGGATGCCACGGCTGCGAGCGAGAATCGCTGCGTGACTCGTGCCCGCTCCACTTTGGGTTACGATTCCCGCCAATTGCTTGTCGCCCAAGGCCATCACCTGCAAAGGAAGCAACTCGTGGGCGACGAGAATCAGTGGTCCTTCGAATTGCTCTGAAGCCGAGGTCAACAGCGGCGAGAGACGGGCACTCAATCGGATGATCACTTCGTGAACGTCCACCAACCGTTCTTTGAGGTATGAGTCTTTCGTGCGAGCGAAAAGCGATGTGTACTCATTGAGCACGCGGTGCAGGGCCAGGGCCGCCGTGAGCCGTTCGTTCACAATCCAACCGCGGATCTTGGCGGAAAGCGCCGGGTCGCGAAGTACCGCTTCATGGGCACGGAATATCGCCGCTTGATCCTGCCCCACCTGGCAGGCCACTTTATTCGCCAACGAATGCAATTCGGCCGCAGTCTGTTTCACCGCCCGTTCGAATCGCTTCAGTTCCTGTGCCACCTCGTCGTTGGTCAGATGCTTTGATGCTGGATCGACAAAAACCTCGTGAATACAGTAGGCCGTCCCCACCGCCACACCCGGAGATACGCCGATTCCCTTGCGCATGCCGGCATCGTAACATGGAGGATGGGCGATAGGCGATAGGCCGCTCGATGGCCCTCTCCGCGCGGCGACCCGTCCAAAGGCCACCTGCAGCCCGGCGGCGACTCGCTCCTAACTCGTTAGTTCCGCCAGATTTAAGAACCGCGGGCCAGGTGGCGTTTAGACGTTGTGAATAACGGCCGTGGTTTGTATATTGGGTGACTTGTTTCCGCCGGCATCCATGAAGACGTAGCTTTAGACCAGGACGCCCCAAGTCCGCCATGCGCTTTACGTTGATTGATCGGGTCCGCGACCTGGAACCGGGCGTCAGAATTGTCGCCATCAAGAACCTGTCGCTGGCTGAAGAGTACCTGGCGGACCATTTTCCCGGTTTTCCCGTCATGCCCGGCGTGCTGATGCTGGAAGCCATGACGCAAGCGGCCGCGTGGTTGGTCCGTATCAGCGAAGATTTTGCCCACAGTACGGTGGTCTTAAAAGAGGCAAAGAACGTAAAATACGCGAACTTCGTTGAACCGGGGCAAACACTCACTGTCACGGCGGAAATCACGGGGCAAGAGGGGCGCGCGGTCAAGGTTAAGGCCCATGGTGAAGTCGACGGCGTGCAGACGGTTTCGGCACGGTTGGTGCTCGCCCGTTTTAATCTGGCCGATGATGATCCGCATCGGGCGGAAACCGATCGGGTGATCGTTCAGGAATTACGCAAACTATCGGCCCTATTGTATCGACCGGCGACTCAACTGATCTGACGCGCATGAGCACGAGATTCGAAGGCAAGACAGCGTTGGTCACCGGCGGCAGCCGCGGCATCGGTCGGGCTTGCGTCCGTGCGCTGGCCGCCGAGGGGTGCAAAGTGGCTTTCGTTTACCACAGCAATCAATCGGCGGCGGAAAGCCTTCTGGCGGAGCTCACCGCCGACCGAGGGGCCTCGGCCAATGTGTTGGCAGTACAAGCCGACGTCAAGGACTACGCGCGTGCCCAATCGGTGGCCGAGCAGCTCGCTGACGATTGGGGACAAATCGACGTGTTGGTCAACTCGGCGGGTGTCATCCGCGACGGGCTTTTCGCCACGATGGAACCTGATCAATGGCGAGAAGTCGTCGATACGAACCTCACGGGTACCTACAACTACTGCCGGGCGGTGACGCGGGCCATGATGTCGCAACGTCGCGGCAGCATCGTCAACGTATCCAGCGTGGCCGCCGAGTTCGGTTCACGCGGTCAAGTGAATTACGCCGCCAGCAAGGGCGGAATCGACGGGCTGACTCGTTGCCTGGCCAAGGAACTTGCTGCCCGCAAGATCAGGGTCAATGGCGTCGCGCCCGGCATGATCGAGACCGATATGAGCGAAGTGGTCCGAAACCTGGTGGGCGACCGGTTGAAGGAGATCATCCCTCTCAAACGTGTGGGCCAACCCGATGAGATTGCCCGAGTCGTCGTTTTTCTTGCCAGCGACGACGCCAGCTACCTGACGGGCCAGGTATTGCGGGTGGACGGCGGGTTGAGCCTGGGCGGATATTGACGTAAAAACAGCGAATTGGGTGAAATAGCAGCGATTTTCGCGAACGAATTTGGAGACAGTGCAAAATGCCAACCAAACCGGAGATTTTCCAGAAGATCAAGACCTCGCTGGTCGAGGCCCTGGGCGTAGATGAAGACGAGGTCACGCCGCAGGCCACACTGGTCGGCGACTTGGGTGCCGAGTCGATCGACTTCCTCGACATCGTTTTCCGCCTGGAAAAGTCGTTCAATATCAAAATCCCGCGTGGCGAGCTGTTTCCCGAAGACATCCTCACCAATACGGAATACGTCAAAGACGGCAAGATGACTCCCGAGGGCGTTGCCCAGCTCAAGCAGCGCATGTCATTCGCGGACCTTTCGGCATTCGAGGCCAATCCAAACGTTAAGGATTTCGGCAACCTACTAACCGTCGAAGACATGTGCCGATACGTCGAAAGTAAGGTCGGGGCGACTGATTGAATGTGCGGGTGACAGGCTGGCGGTGCGAGTAACCGGTTGATCGGGCGGGAAACAGGGCGATGCGCTGGATCTGGATCGACAAGTTCGTCGAGTTCGAAAGTGGCAAACGAGCCACGGCCATCAAAAACGTAACCCTGGCTGAGGATCACCTGCACGATCATTTTCCCGGTTACCCCGTGATGCCTAACTCGTTAATCATCGAGGGCCTGGCTCAGACGGGTGGGCTGCTCGTGGGCGAGTACAATCGCTTTGAGGAAAAGGTGGTCCTCGCCAAGATCCCCAAAGCCGTGTTTCACTTTCCCGTTCTGCCCGGCGACACACTTCGCTACACGGCGGTGATCGACTACATCAAGGACGACGGCGCGATGGTGACGGCCACCAGCCATGTGGGCCAGCGTTTGCAGGCCGAGATGGAGATCGTTTTTGCGCATTTGGCCGACGCGGGCCACGCCAAGACCCTGTTCGAGCCCAAGAACTTCGTGTTCACGATGAAGTTGTTGGGAGTCTTCGACGTGGGGCGAAACAGCGAAGGCGGCAGGCTGGTCGAACCGCCGGCCTGGTGTGAATAAAGGAGCATCGGCATGAGACGGCGCGTCGTAATCACCGGCATCGGATGCGTAACACCCTTGGGCAACGATGTCGCGACATTGTGGCGGCGGTTGTTGAACGGCGAATCGGGCGTTGGCTACACCACGCTGTTCGACGCGAGCAATTTCCCGACGACAATTTCAGCCGAAGTCCGCGATTGGGACGTCTCCGCGGTGGGTGAGGATCCCGAGAAATGGAAGTGCCGCGGTCGGCACACGCGCTTTGCAATCGGGGCGGCCAAGCAGGCGGTCGCCGATGCTGGCCTCGCGGACCATCCTCTCGATCCGACGCGGTTCGGAGTTTACCTGGGTAGCGGCGAGGGGCAGCAGAATTTCGACCACTTCACGCGGATGATGATGGCCGCGCTCGACGGCGAACAGCTCGACATCGCCAAATTCACCAGGACCGGTATCGAAATCCTCGACCCGATTTCGGAATTGGAGCAGGATCCCAACATGCCCGCCGGCCACCTGGCCGCGCTCTTCGACGCCCAGGGCCCCAACGTCAACTGTCTGACGGCCTGTGCCGCCAGCAGCCAGGCATTGGGAGAGGCGGCCGAGATGATTCGCCGCGGCGATGCCGACGTGATGCTGTCGGGTGGCACTCACAGCATGATCCACCCCTTCGGCGTAACCGGTTTCAACCTGCTCACCGCGCTGTCGACACACAACGACGAGCCGACCAAGGCTTCGCGTCCCTTCGACATGCACCGTGATGGTTTCGTGCTCGGCGAAGGGGCCGGCATGCTGGTGCTCGAGGATTTGGAGCACGCCAAAGCCCGCGGCGCGCCGATTCACGGCGAGTTGATCGGCTTCGGCTCGACGGCCGACGCCTTTCGCATCACCGACACCCATCCCGAGGGCCGCGGTGCCTCGAGCTGCTTGCGAATGGCATTGGCCGACGCGCACAAGAACCCCGAAGACATCGGCTACATCAACGCACACGGCACGAGCACCGACGTCAACGACCGGGTCGAGACGCTGGCCATCAAGAAAGTATTCGGCGAGCGCGCCTACAAAACGCCCATTTCGAGCACTAAGAGCATGATGGGGCACCTGATTGCCGCCGCGGGCGCCACCGAGCTGATCGTCTGCCTGATGGCCATTCGCGACAAGGTCTTGCCACCTACGACAAACTACGAAACGCCCGATCCCGAGTGCGACCTGGACTACATCCCCAACCAAGCGCGCAAGGCACCGTGCGACGTCGCCGTAAGCAACAGCTTCGGCTTCGGTGGCCAGAACATCTCGCTGGTCGTGTCCAAGTTCCAAGGCTAGTCATTGGTTCTTTGTGCTTGGTCATTTGCAGAATTCGGCATCCAATGACCATTCACAAAGGACCAATGACACTTTCGCATGCGACGTTTCCTGGTTGCCATCACGATCGCCTTGATGATCTTCGGCGGCCTCGCCGGTGTCGTCTGGTTTTACTATGAAGGCGATCCTCTGGGGCGGCAGGTGGCAGGCTACCGTGTCGGATCGGCTGGAAACTACGCGCAAGCGTGCCGCGAAATCGCCTGGTTCGAGCAAGGTGCCGATCGCGAGTCGAAGCTGCGCGAGCTGGTCGGCGGCTGGGGGACGGGCAACCCGCAATTCGATCTCTACCTGGCGCGTTACCTAGGCGATTCCAAGTGCGGCGAAGCCTTGCGGCAGGCGTTCTCGTTGGAGTTTGCCTGGCGGCCCGAATTACTGCCGCGCTGGGCGCATTACTGGCGTTGGCGCACGAAGCTACCACCCTCCGAGGAGATTGCGTCGATCGCCGAGTACCTCTCCACGCTGGTGTTGGTCGATCCTCCTAAGAAACTAACCTGGCGCGAAGTTCTCGATTTGCAGGCCGTTTTCGAACTGACCGGTCACGGAGACCTGGCCAGACGATTGTCGCCGGACAACTGGCCCACGCGGTACCAACGCTGGGCGGAAGCAGACGTGAAAACTCCTGCGGTCACACGGCCGGAACTGCCATTTCCCGACTGGAAAGGACCGGCGCCGCGGGACGTGGGGCAGGTTTCCAACCTGCCATAAAGCCACGATTGCTGCAAGCCGTGCCGTAGAACGGAATTCATTCCGTTTGCACCCTTGTTCCCACGCTGGAGCGTGGGGATACACTTCCACCCGCTCCGCGACCAAGTTCCTCGTGTGAAACAGAGCGTGCGAGGTATAACCATGGGCAGGTATAATTCGTAAAAAAAAGCGCTCGGTTTTGGCCAATGCGCCCGGTTTTGATGCGCTTTTGCGGTTGTGATAAAATGGGCGAGATGGGAATTCTATCCGTGTTTCATCTGTGTTTCATCCGTGGCCAACAATTGCCTTCGACTCAACGCCGCTCACCTCCTTTCGTCCCAACTACGGACCTGCACGACCGGCGGCAACCGGTGCCAGCGTTCGACGAATGGGCCGCGAAGGCGCGTCTTCGGCAGCTTTGGAATCCGTGCACCGGTGAGGTCGTTCCAGACGGCGAAACGCCGCGCGGCCACCGGCTGCAGATCGTCCCGGCGGAATTGCAGCAATTTTGGGATGGCATTCGCGCGGCGATGCCTCCGCGGGCCAAACCGGCCCTGTTGGCGTTTCCAATCGTGCCGTGACGAGCCGGCCCAGTGTAGCGCACGGATTTCCGGCTACTGTGTCGTAGAACGGAATTCATTCCGTTTCCCGCCTTCAGACGGAATGAATTCCGTTCTACTCTTTACCGTCCACACTCGCGGGGGCGAAGCCGCGCCGCATGGTGTTCTCCGTCACCGTCCGCGGGATGACGAATTGCAACAGATAATCGTGGCCGCCCGCTTTGCTCCCGATCCCCGACATCTTGAAACCCCCAAACGGCTGGCGATTGACCAAAGCGCCGGTGATGCCGCGATTCAAGTACAAGTTGCCAACCAGCAGCTCACGGCGGGCACGCTCCAAGGTCGCCGGGCTGCGTGAGAAAATGCCACCCGTCAAGGCGTATTCGGTGCGATTGAAAATGCGAAACGCCTCCTCGAGATCGGCGGCGCGGATCACCGCCAATACCGGCCCAAATATCTCCTCCTGTGCCAACTTCGCCTCGGGGGCCACGTCGGCGAAGATGTGCGGCCCGACAAAATGGCCCTGGTCCGCCAGCGGCCCCACGTCGACTGCCAGAACGGCTCGCCCTTCTTTTCGTCCCAGCTCGATGTAGCGCCGCACGCGAGCCACTGTTTCCGCATCGATCACAGGGCCAACACTCGTTGCGGGGTGCTCTGCCGGGCCGACTTGCAAACTACGGCTGGCGTCGACCAACCGCTGCAAGAACGTGTCGTACACGCCGGCCAGCACGATCACGCGCGAACAGGCCGAGCACTTCTGCCCCTGGTAGCCAAAGGCGCTTTTGACCACGCCTATCACCGCCTCGTCGAGGTCGGCGTCGTCATCGACGATGATCGCATTCTTGCCCCCCAACTCGGCGATCACACGCTTCACACAGCCAATCCCTGACGCCGATACCTCCGCCGCGCGGCGGTTGATCGCCAACCCCACGGCGCGCGAACCGGTGAAGGCGATCACTGCCGTATCAGGGTGTTCGACCAGCCTGGCTCCGGCCGTCTCGCCCGGTCCAGGCAGGTAGTTCAAGACCCCTCCGGGCAGATCCAGCTCCTGAAAGATCTCCATCAACTTGGCGCCGACCACCGGCGATTGCTCCGCCGGTTTCATCACCACCGTATTGCCGGTCACCAAGGCTGCGGCCGTCATCCCCGTGAGGATCGCCAACGGAAAGTTCCAGGGGGCAATCACCGCCACGACGCCGCGGGGCAAGTAATCGAAGCGGTTCTCCTCGCCCGGCACGTCAACGCCGTGCGGGCTTTCGAGCGCGACGGCGTCGCGCGCGTAGAATTCACAGAAGTCGATTGCCTCGCACACGTCGGCATCCGACTCGCGCCACCCCTTGCCACACTCGAACACCTCCCAGGCCGCCAGCTCGAAGCGACGCTCGCGCATCCGCTTGGCCGCGCGCAGCAAGAATTCGGCGCGGGCTTCGACGCCCAGCGCGTTCCAGCCGCCCCACGCCGCGCGGGCAGCGGCCACCGCCTCATCGGCCTTCGCCGCACCGGCCGATGCTGTGGTGCCCACCACGCGGGTCTTCAGCGAGGGATCGTGCGAGATCAGTCGTTCGGCCGTGTCGCAAGATTCAACTCCGATCACCAGTGGATGGTGCCCGCCCAGATTCTGGCGCACACGGTCGAGTGCCTTGAGCATCGAGCGCCGCTGCGACTCGCGAGCGAAGTCGGCCAACGGCTCGTTGGCGAACGGCGCCACGGACGAGGTTTGACTCTCGTGCGGAACAATGGCCGCGGCCTTGTCGGCTTGCTTTGGGCCGTCGCGCCCGGCAACGTCGAGTGGGTTCATGAGCAGTTTCTCCGGCGAGACAAAATCGGTGAAGCTCGCCCTAAGGAACGAATCGTTCGAGGTGTTTTCCAACAACCGGCGCACGAGGTAGGCCATCCCAGGGATCAGCTCACCATATGGCATGTAGATTCGCATCCGGTAGCCCATATCGACCAGGGCCTGCTTCTCCAGGTCACCCATTCCGTAAAGCATTTGCAGCTCGAAGCTCGCGCTGGGCAGGCCGAGGTGCCGTGCGACCGCGATTCCATGGGCCAGCGAACGGATGTTGTGGCTGGCCAAGGCCGCGCAGAGTACGCCGTGATTACGGAGAAGGAAGCGGGCCAGAAGCTCGAAATTGGCGTCCGATTGCCACTTTTGCTGGTAGACGGGAACCGGCCATCCTTGCGATTGGGCGTAAACCGTTTCGTAGTCCCAATAGGCGCCTTTGACCAGCCGCACCCAAACAGGCGTGCCGCGGCGCCGAGCCCACTCGGCCAGCGCGGACAGGTCGGCTGCCGAGTCGCGAAGGTAGGCTTGGATTACGATCCCGACGTCGGGCCAGTCGCGGAACTCGTCTTCCATCAGGACTTCACGGAAGATCGATAGCGTCAGGTCCTTGGCGTGGTACGACTCCATATCGACGTGGACGTGCGCGCGGTGATTGCGCGCCAGCCGCAAAAGTCGCCGCAGCCGCGTGGCGACACGGCGCGTGGTCCCTTCGGGGTCGATCGGGTCGAATCGGCTGTCGAGCGCAGAGAGTTTGACCGAGACATTGACCCGCGGAAGCTCCCACAGCCCGGCGCGGTCGATTTGCGGCGATTCAGGCCAGGAGTTCACCGTGGGGGCGATCCCTTCGACGAGATCCAGATATTGCCGCAGGTAGCGGTCGGCCTCCGGCTCGCTGGTCACGGCCTCGCCCAGAATGTCGAACGTGAAAGCGCGCCGTAACTTTCGCTCGCGCATCGCCGCGGCCAGCACTTCAGCGACCGTCGTGCCGGCGATGAACCGGCGGGCATGCCCCATGGCGTTACGACGCGCGGCAATCGCCAGGGCACGGCCCGCAATCGAGCGGGGCGCGGCAACGGCCAGGCCGAGTCGGACCGCGCGGGGCAGGTGCCGCTCGACGTCGTGAAAGTACTCGTGCAGGTGGCGGATCGTGGCTTCGCTCGTGGCCAGCATCGGCAGCACGTCGATGAAGCGGAACATCTGCACCTTGACTGATTCGTCCTGCATGGCCCAGGCCATGATCCGGTCGTCCCACCAGCGACGTTGAAGCACGCTCGGCTGGCTGTGCGAAAGGTGATCGAAGATAAAGCGACCCACCTCGCGCGTGGTCGCCTCGATCTTTTCCAATTCGCGCGGACTGAATCCGTCAGGTAGTTCGAATACGTCGGTCACGTGCGCTCCGTCTCACGACGTTCCAACTCCCGTCACCACATATCAAAGCAACGGGGCAACCTACATGGTAGCGGAATTCGTGAGAATTCCGAGTGCTCCAGCAAGGTGGCCCCCAAAGGGGGCCATCGAGTGCCAAAAGGCGCGCGGCCCCGCGCTACACGTGTGGCAGAGTGACGTCACACGCAATGAATCGTGTGGCGCATTGGAGCACGGGCGGAAGCATCATCCCCTCGGCCGCTCCGAAAACGTTGCGGAGCGGAGCCGAAATGCCGCTGGTCTGCTTGCCGTCACTGCCCTCGCGCCAGCGAGCGGGACTATTCCCAGACTCCTGGACACGCGCGCGACAAGCAACCAGTGACACCCCGCTCCGCTCCGGCAACGACGAGCCGATTCGCTTGCGCCCGCGGTGCGGCGGGGCAAGCCCTGATGAATTACGCCACCATTCGCATGGCTGGCTCGACGCTTCGGATGCCGTCGAGGAATTCCTCGAAGATCCGCAGGTCGAGCGCGCTGGCCGACTCGCTCTCGGGGTGGAATTGCGTGCCCAGGGCAAACCAGTCGCTGCGCGTGCTCTCGATGGCCTCAATCACCCCGTCGGGGCAGCGCGCCGTGACCTCGAACCCTGGAGCCACCTCATCAATGGCCATGTGGTGCGTGCTGTTAACGCGGATTTCGCCCTCGCCATAGACGCGCTCCATGAGCGAGCCTGGCACGACTTCCAGCGCGTGGCGATGGGCCGGATCGAGAGCGTCCTTGTGCGGCAGGGCCTTGGGCAAGTCCTCGGGAATGTGAAGGTACAAGTTGCCCCCCTCCGAAACGTTGAGCAACTGCATCCCCACGCCGATACCAAATAGCGGAAGCCGGCGATCGGACGCCATCCGCACCAACCGGCGATCGAAGCTCTCGCGGCGCGGATCGAGCGCGCGGATCGAAGGATGGAGCATGAATCCATCGCGGCGCGGGTCGAGGTCGGCGCCGCCGACCATGACCAGTCCGTCGAGCAGGTCGAGGATGCGGTTCAGGTCGTGCTCATCGTCCAAGGGAGGGATGACGATCGGCACCCCTCCGACCTTGACGATCGCATCGAAATAACCGGCGCAGAGGTAGCTGAAGGCCGGCGAATCCTTCTTGGCCGCACGGTAGTCCGCGTTCAACCCGATCAATGGCTTTTGCATTTACGCACTTCCTTTCTGGACAAATCCCTTGTCCAAACTGATGAGGAAACGACACGATCGAAGCGCCCCGAGCGCTGCGGCGTGGAGGGAAGGCGTGGCGACGCGCCGGAAGGCCCGGTGAAACCGGACCCTTCATACCGGTGGTCCAATGGGTTGTTCTTGACGAACGAAGGCGGTCCTTCGCGAGTCGTCCCTGACACCACGTTTAGCGTGCCGAGCCGCGCGCGGCCAGGCACGTCCCATCCTGGGCACAGAGCCGGAGTAAGTCCCTTTTTTTCTACGGCCTCGATTCACAAAAACACGATTTTCCCGGTGTCACCCAAGGAAAGCGAAATGCTTATGGGCGGAGTTTAGGCCGTCAATCACGCATTGCAAGCGCACCGCCTTATCTTGCGGTCATAGGCGGGTGCTTGCACAACATGAAGTGCTAGCAGTCTCCCGCCCGCGAGCAGTTGATCCCGCCGCCGGCACCTGGCTTCGTGCCTCTCGTCGTCGCATCTCTCATCGTGACAACTAGATACACCGCACTGGCGAAACAGGCGGAGTTTTCCAGCGCAACGCGACGCTTTACGAAGCGGCGGACAACGCCTATGTTGACTTAATCGCTGGTTCCGATCTCCGATTCGCCTTCGCGGATTTCGCTTCTCGCTCAACCCTCGTTTTGATCCGCGCGCGTCCTGATGCAATACCACAATGTTTGTCTCGAAGCCTTCGGTTACACGCTGCCCGATGAAATCGTCACGTCGAGCGAGATCGAAGCGATGCTTGCCCCACTCTATCGGCGTTTGCGATTGCCTGAGGGTCGTCTGGAGCTGATGACCGGCATTCGCCAGCGGCGGTTCTGGAAGCCCGGCACGATGCCGAGCGAGCCCAGCGTTGCCAGCGCGGAAAAAGCAATCCGCGCCGCTGGAATCGACAAGGCCGAGATCGGAGCCTTGATCCACGCTTCGGTCTGTCGCGATTATCTCGAACCGGCCACGGCCTGCGGCGTCCACCATCGCCTCGGTCTTGGCCCGCGCTGCCAGATCTTCGATATTTCGAACGCCTGCCTCGGCGTGCTCAATGGCATGGTACAGGTGGCGAACATGATCGAACTGGGCCAGATCCGCGCCGGCCTGGTGGTGGGCACCGAGAGCAGCCGGCAGTTGGTCGAAACCACGATCGCGCGGCTGAACGAAGACGAAACGCTCACCCGCGAACAGATGAAACTGGCCGTGGCCTCGCTCACGATCGGCTCGGCCAGCGTGGCCGTGGTGCTCGCCGATCGCGAGTTGAGCCGCACAGGAAACCGCCTGGTGGCCGGAATCGCTCGGACGAACACTGAGTTCCATGCGCTTTGCCATAGCGGGCGCGACGAGTCGGTGGCCGGCGACATGCGTCCCTTGATGCAGACCGATTCCGAACAGCTCCTGCGCGCCGGCGTCGAGACTGCGCGAGAGGCCTTTACGTCGTTTCTCAACGAGGTCGATTGGGGGCCTGCCGAGATCGATAAGACGTTCTGCCACCAGGTGGGCGTCGCGCACCGTAAGCTGCTTTTCGAATCCTTGGGGCTGGCGACTTCGATCGACTTTTCGACCGTCGAATTCCTGGGTAACACCGGCTCGGCGGCCGTACCTATCACCGCCGCGCTGGGCATCGAGGGGGGCCACTTGTCGAAAGGTGACCGCGTTGGGCTGTTCGGTATCGGATCGGGCATTAACGTGCTGATGCTTGGCGTCGAGTGGCAACGCAGTTTACAATGGCCCTTGCGCCGCCCGAGAGCGTTGGAGGGGCACGGAGTTCAAGGGTACGGGGCGGCAAAAGACGAAACCCATTTGAGCTGAACGCTGATGGCAGACACGACAATCGGCATTCAAGTTGCCTTGGAAAAGCTGAAACACGGCGACACGAAAGCCCGCGACGAGCTGATCGGTTTGGCCTGCCGCCGCATGACGGTGCTAACCCGGAAAATGCTCAACGACTACGACCGACTACGGCGGTTCGAGCAGACCGAGGATATCTCACAAAACGCCGCGATGCGGTTGCACCGGGCGTTGGAACAGGTGCAGCCCGGCAACGTGGCCGAGTTCTTCGGCCTGGCGGCCCTGAAGATTCGCCAGGAGCTTCAAGACCAGGCGCGGCACTATTTCGGCCGCAAAGCGGCGGGTGGGGGCGAAGGCGCGCCGCGCAAGCCCGACCACTCGCCGGCCCACGCCGTTTCAGCCCGCCCCGCTGGCGACACCGACGACGGCAAGAACACACCGGAGGCTGGCGACTCGACATTCGACCCCGGGCGGCTCGCCCAGTGGACCGAGTTCCACAAGGCCGTCGAAAGTTTGTCGGAAAAGGAGCGGCAAGTGGTCGACCTGTTGTTTTACCACGAGCTTTCCCAATCCGACGCCGCGGCAGTGCTCGAAGTCGATACGAGCACCGTCAAGCGCCGTTGGCGGGCGGCCCGCCTGAAGCTGCACGATCTGCTCAAGGATACGATGCCCGACTTCTAGGCTAAGCCGGCAACCCCGCGATTGGGCATTCGACGGTTCCGACGCTGTGGCGGGTGATCTCTTCAACGGTGGCCCGCGCTTGCTTGGGGTTCATGACCCAGTTGCGGTAAAACTCGTAGGGACACTCGGCCACCCCCTGATCGCCCTGCCCCGAGTTGATCAAACCTGTGTAACCCCGGTGGAGCAGCTTGAAAAGATGGTTTTGTGATTGGGCGTTCGCACGGAAGTCGCGGATCAGCGCCTTCGAAACCGCGGCGTATTGGACGCCGTTTTCTTCCTCGCCGCACTCGCCCAGCGTGCGGCCGTCGAAGCCGATGATGGCTGAGTGGCCGAAGTACGAATAGACACCGTCGAATCCAGCGGCGTTCGCGACGGCGACATAGCAATTGTTCATCCAGGCCATCGCTTTGGAAACCATGATCTGCTGCTCCTTGGCCGGGTACATGTACCCCTGGCAGCGGACGATCAGCTCGGCTCCCTTCATGGCGCAATCGCGCCAAATCTCGGGATAGTTGCCGTCGTCGCAAATGATCAGGCTCACCTTCAAGCCTTTGGGCCCCGTCGAGACGTAGGTGCAGTTGCCGGGGTACCAGCCCTCGATTGGGCACCAAGGCATGATCTTGCGGTACTTCTGCGCGATTCGCCCCTGGTCGTCGATCAGGATCAAGGCATTGTAAGGAACGACTTGCGGGTGCTGCTCGTGGCGCTCGCCCGTCAGCGAGAACACGCCCCAGGTGCGGTTGCGCCGGCAGGCCTCGGCGAAGATCTCGGTCTCTTCGCCGGGGATGCGGCTGGCCGTGTCGAGCATTTCCTGGCGGTCGTACATGATGCCATGCGTGCTGTACTCGGGAAAGATGACCAGGTCCATGCCCGGCAAGCCGAGCTTCATGCCGTCGATCATCGTCGCGATTCGACGGGCATTCTCCAAAACTTCCTGTTTGGAATGCAGGCGAGGCATCTTGTAGTTGACCACAGCGACGCCGACGGCGTCGGCGCTGCTCGAAATATCACCGTGATACATGGAAGGCTCCGGGTCTGCGGGTCTGGAAGAAGCGAACGGGTGGCGCGCGATCATTGGACAACGGCCCGCGGGGCGATGCAAGTCTGGACAGGCAGGATTTCGTTCCGGCGCCGTGCCAGATATAATGGCCAACATCTCGCCCACCTGCCGTCAACATCAACATCATCGCTCACGGAGAATCCACATCATGTCGCCACGCCGATCTCGCCGCGATTTTCTCAAGCGGTCCGCCCTCGCCGGTTCGACCCTGGTAGGCTGCGGCTTTTTCAGCAGCCGGACCGCGATGGCGAGCAAGTCGCCAAACGAGAAGTTGAATATCGGAGTCATCGGCACGGCCAACCAGGCCCGGTTCACGATCGGCAACTTGGGAGGCGAGAACATCGTCGCACTGTGCGACATCGACGAGAACTACCTGGGGCAGGCGGCTGCCGACTTCCCCAAGGCGACGAAGTACGCCGACTTCCGCAAGCTGCTCGAACAAAAGGACATCGACGCGGTCACCGTTTGCACTCCCGACCATATCCACGCACCGGCCACCATCATGGCCCTGCGGCTGGGCAAGCATGTCTATTGCGAGAAGCCGCTAACCCATTCGGTATACGAGGCGCGCCTTGTGGCCCAGGCCGCCGCCAGCGCCAAGACGGCGACGCAAATGGGAACACAAATCCACGCCGGCGACAATTACCGCCGCGTGGTCGAAGTCATCCAGTCGGGGGCGATTGGCCCGGTGCGCGAAGTCCACACCTGGGCGGGCCGCGCCTGGGGCGGCGGCGACCGGCCCAAGGAAATGCCACCCGTACCGCCGACCTTGCACTGGGACCTTTGGCTTGGCCCGGCCCCCGAGCGGCCCTATCATCCCACTTATCTGCCGGCCAACTGGCGCAAATGGTGGGACTTCGGCGGCGGCAATATTGCCGACATGGCCTGTCACCATATGGATTTGCCGTTCTGGGCGCTTCAGTTGCGTGGGCCTACCGTGATCGAAACCAAGGGACCGCCGGTGCATCCGGAAACGTGCCCGCTGGGGTTGGTCGTCACCTACGAATTCCCCAGCCGCGGCGACTTACCGCCGGTCAAGCTCACCTGGTACGATGGCGACAGAATTCCTGCGGCGATCCACGGTCTGCCGACGGGGGGCGGCGGCAATCTCTTTGTCGGCGAGCGCGGCAAGCTCTGGGCCGACTACGGCGGTTTTAAGCTGTACCCCGAATCGGACTTCGTCGGCTACCAACCGCCGAAGCCGACGATCGCCAACTCGATCGGCCATCACGCCGAATGGCTCCTGGCCGCGAAGACCGGCAGCCCGACCACTTGTAACTTCGATTATTCCGGCGCGTTGACCGAAGCGGTGTTGTTGGGCAACGTCGCCTATCGGACGGGCCAGCGACTGGAATGGGATGCCAAGGATCTCAAGGCCACGAATTGCCCTGACGCCGAACGATTCCTGCGTCGCGAATATCGGAAGGGATGGGAATTGTAGAAAAAAAACGAAATGATTTCGCCTCTATGCCGCTTGACAATGGGCCTGTTTGTGGCAAAATGACATCGTCGGGGGCAACCCCGATCACGGCCCCTTCAAGGTCCTGCCCCACCTTGTTGGGGCTTTTTATTTTGGTTGGTGCGGTTTAACACACAGACCGACCCCGACCACAGCCAGCCCGAAGACCAGCACGCCACCCCAGATTTTCAACTTCCGCCACCCTTCGGCTTCCAAATACAGAAAGGCGGCCATTGGGGCTACTTCCCCGCGATCTTCGAGAGGGAACTGGTACTTGTGCCACTCCTCCCAAAGCTCTTCCAACGTCAACTGATCGACCAATCCACGGTCGATGTCGCGGAAATCATCCACGAGCTCGGGCTTCTGCGTCGGCGTCTTGTACCACTCGTACGCTCCACCGATCGACGCCACGAAGGCAATAAACAGACCAAGAAAGATGATTCCCTGGCGGGTTCCCCAGTCGGCGTTCGGCCGTTGCGACAGTAGCGCCTGCGGCTCGGCCCGCTCAAGTGTGGCCAGGCCGCGCATCGTCGGTACGGGCACTTCGGCCCCGCAGGAACAACGCGCGGTCAATCCGGCCTGACCACCGTCGACTTCGATCTTTTTGCCGCAGGCGCAGGGCAACAGGTAAAGGGTTTTCATGGAATCATTATGCTACCGTCCGCCGGCCGGGCGAACAAGACGCTTGCACTCGGCGCGTTTGCGAGCGAAAATAGTCCTTTACCCCCCGACGCACGAAGGAGTCACCCATGACGAAGCCCGTTGCCCAGGCATTGATGATCGCCTCCCTGATCGGCACGCTGCTCCTCTCCGACGCCACACCGGCGGTTGCCGGTCCTTTCCCCGACAAGAACCTGGAACTGGCAGTTCGCGCCGTGCTGATCGACAAGCGCGATCCAGCCACCGAGTTGACCGATGAAGATCTGAAAAAGGTGTTCGTCCTGGAAGCTAAAGGGAAGGGAATCAAGGAACTGACGGGGTTGGAGAAATGCACCAACACACTGCTCTTGAACCTGGCCAAGAACGAAATCGCCGACGTCACGCCGATCAAGTCACTTGCCAACATCCAGTCGCTCGACCTGTCGAGCAACAAAATCGCCGACGTCGCGCCGCTGGAGGGCCTGGCAAACCTGCAGTACCTTGAGCTCTCGCATAACCAGCTTACCAAGCTGCCTGCGCTCGACGTGATGACCCGCATGTCGGCCCTCTACCTGGCCGACAACCAGCTCACTGACGTGAAACCATTGACCAGGCTGGTGAAACTTTCTTCGCTCGACCTGGCCAAGAACAAGATCACGGACCTTTCGCCCTTGGCCGAAATCAAGAGGCTCTCGCTGTTGAAGCTGAGTGACAACGCGATCGAAGATATTTCGGTCGTGGCGAACTTCAACCAGCTCAGCATGCTGTTCCTGGAGCGGAACAAAATCACAACCTTAGCACCTTTGGTGGCGTCGGCCAAAGCCGACGCGGAGGGTGAAAAACGCTTCGCGCCCTACTTGCGGCTTTTTCTGGCCGACAATCCGCTGACCGACGCGGCGAAGAACGAACAGCTTCCGGCGTTAAAGGGTTTTGGAGTCCGCTTGGAGTGAGGAAGTCATTACGCCTTTGACGGCAACTGCTTACCCACTTGCGCGACCATCTGCTCCTCGTCGGGGAACTCGCTGGTTTTGAGCTTCGAGTAGACGAGCTTGCCGTTGATACTAAGCTCGAAGCAACCCCCACCGGAAGGAACCAGCTTGAAATCGCGGATTTGCTGTTTGTACTCGGTCAAGATGCGGCTCGCCAAACTGACGGCCTTGGGTTCGTAGTTTCAGACCGAGCAGTAGCGAAGTTCGATGTGCATGGTTTTCCTCGTTCCCGAATGATAACCAAGGCGGCAGAAAACCTGCCCAATGAAGCCTCTATCGGCGCTTGCCCTTCTTGGCGGCCTTGGCTTTCGGCTTCTTGACGGCCGCCTTCTTGCCTCCGGCCGGCTTTTTGCCTTTGGTGCCCGTGGCGCCGAAAATGCCTTCCCATCCCGCGACGTACTTCTTCGTGGTCCCCGTGTGTAGAACCGTCATACTGCTTTCCTCTCAATTGATCTTTTTCCAAAACCTTGGTCGACGTCGTTCGTCCCGGACCCTATTCTATATGCGAACCCCCTGTTGAAAAGTGGCCCGCTCCCATTCAATGCCATGAAGGTGCGTCATGCGATGGTTTTGGCTGTTTGCAATTGCGCTCTTGGTCGCTGGTCCGGCCCGATCGCAAGAAAAGCTCACGATCGTAGTCGATGACGACCCGCTTCTGACCACGCCCTTCGGATTCGACTTCCTGCCCGACGGCTCGCTCGTCGTCGCCGATTTCGGCGGAAACCGTATATGCAAGGTTGACCGCGATCAGCATGTGTCGGTCGTGGCGGGCAACGGCCAGGCGGGCCACCGCGACGGCCCGGCTGCCCAGGCACGCTTCAATCAGCCGCACAACGTCGTGGTCGCCACCGATGGTAAGCTCCTCGTCGCCGATACCTCGAACCACTGCGTGAGGCTCATCGATCTTTCCCGTGGCGAGGTTTCAACCGTCACGGGCAGGCCCAAAAGTGGCTTTGCCGGCGACGAGGGACCGGCGCGCGACGCCCTGTTCAACCAGGCCTACCACGTCGTGGCGACGGAGCGCGGTTTCTTGCTGGTCGATCTAGGCAACCGGCGCATCCGCGCCGTTGAGAATGGAACGATCCGCACGGTGGCGGGTAACGGCGACAAGGGAGTGCCCACGGACGGCGCCGCGGCCGGCGCCGCGCCGTTAGTCGATCCGCGAGCGGTGGCGCGCGATCGGCAGGGCAACGTCTGGATTCTGGAACGCAGCGGCAACGCCTTACGCGTCGTCGACAAGACTGGCCTCATTCGCACGGTGGCCGGGACGGGCGAGGCGGGGCCGGCCTCCGACGGTCCGGCGCTCGAATGCACGCTCAGCGGTCCCAAGTTCGTATTCTGCGAGGAATCGGGCGACGTGCTCATCGCCGATACCGACAACCACTGCATCCGCCGTTATTCGGCCGCGGCGCGCACGCTCACCACAATCGCCGGAACCGGCGAAGCGGGCGAAGGCGACGCCGGCGGCAAGCCCACCACCACCGCACTGAACCAGCCGCACGGCGTGGCCGTCGGACCGGACGGGGCGATCTTTATCGCCGACAGTCTGAACAGACGAATCCTGAAGATCGAATAGACGTTCGGCCGCAGATCTTCCTTCCAGTGCGGCGAAGCGGCTCGGATTCTTCCAAGCAAAGGAAGATCCGAGACCGAGTGGCTATCGCCGGCCTTCCAAGTCGGCGATTTGCGCCTTCAAGATAGCAAGCTCAGCCTCGGCCTGGTCGGCCCGCTGTTTCTCAGTCTCGGCCCGCTGTTTCTCGGTCTCGACTTGCTGCCGTTCACCTTCCGCCGCCGTGAGGGCAAGTTTTTCTTGCCGGTCGTAAAAACGGGGATAGACGCCTTCGACGCCCATGTGCGTTCCAGTCCAGGGTCCTACCCATAATTCAAGCCCTTCACACCATAACCAGCCGCGCTGATTGGGGCGGATTGCCTGATAACGCCCTTTGCGGCCAATCCGCCAGCCCTCGAGCTTTTCCGTCGCCGGGTCGTAGCAGAAGTAGTCCGGGGTACGAAAAGTTCGTTCGTAAAGTTGTTTCTTGACCGTGCGATCCATTTTAGCGGTGGTCTTCGACAGCAATTCCACAATGCAATCGGGGTAACGGCCGTCTTCTTCCCAGACCGCCCACCACTTGCGCTTTCGCCGGCCGTCGACTTCATCCACGAAGAAAAAGTCCGGGCCCCGGTAATCGAGGTTACGGGCCTGCTCTTCGCTGAAATACAAGAACATATTGCCGCCGACAAAATAGTTAGTGCGGTCCCGCAAGTGGTAACGGACCGAATCGATCAATAGCGCAATCGCCGCGAAGTGCCAGGGAGTTTCCAAAGGCTCACCGTCCGTTTCGATCAACTCGACTTTGGGGAGAGCGTTTTCCGCTACAGTTGCCATACTCCCGAACCCTCACTTTCCAAGAGCCAATGCCCCCAACACGGTCCCATTCTCAGTTTACCATGAAAACGTCATCCTCGTCGCGATCGATGAGATGCGAAGAACTAGTGCTTCAGCTTCTTGTAGCGGAAGCGTTTCGGCTCGTCGGCATCGGAACCCAACCGCGCGTGCCGCTGCTCTTCGTAGGTCTGGAAGTTTCCTTCGCACCAGTGGACGTACCCCTCCCCCTCGAACGCCAGAATGTGCGTGGCCACGCGGTCGAGGAACCAACGATCGTGCGAAATCACCACCACGCAGCCGGCGAAGTTGAGGATCGCCTCTTCCAAGGCTCGCAGAGTGTCGACGTCGAGATCGTTCGTCGGCTCGTCGAGCAGCATTACGTTGGAGCCGCGTCGTAACAACTTGGCCAGGTGGACGCGATTTCGTTCACCGCCCGACAGCGCACCCACGAGCTTCTGCTGGTCGGTGCCCTGAAAGTTGAAGCGGGCGACGTATGCGCGCGAGGGGACGCGCCGGCCCCCCATGTCGATGTTGTCGTAACCGCCCGAGATTTCCTCGAACACCGTCTTTTCGGCGTCGAGCGCGTCGCGGTTCTGGTCGACGTATCCCAGCTCAACGGTGGGGCCGACGCGGAGCTCGCCCGAATCGGGCTTCTCCTCGCCGACGAGCATCCTGAATAGCGTCGTCTTGCCGGCGCCGTTGGGGCCGATCACACCCACGATGCCACCAGCCGGCAACCTGAAGCTCAGGTCGTCCATCAGCACCCGTTCGCCATACCCCTTGCTGACGTGTATCGCCTCGATCACCAGGTCGCCCAAGTGCTTGCCCGGCGGAATCTGAATTTCGAACTCCTCCTGCCGGTCCTCGAATCGCTCGGCCGACATTTTCTCGTACGCTTTGATGCGTGCCTTGTTCTTGGCTTGCCTCGCCCGCGGCGCCATCCGGATCCATTCCAACTCGCGCTCGAGAGTCTTCTGCCTGGCGGAGGCGGCCTTTTCCTCTTTGACCAGCCGGTCCTTTTTCTGCTCCAACCACGATGAGTAGTTGCCTTCCCAGGGAATTCCCCGGCCGCGATCAAGCTCCAATATCCAACCGGCGACGTTGTCGAGAAAGTAGCGATCGTGCGTGACGGCCACCACGGTGCCGGCGTACTCGGCCAGATGACGCTCGAGCCAGGCCACGCTTTCTGCGTCCAGATGGTTCGTCGGTTCATCCAGCAGCAACAGGTCGGGCCGCTGCAAGAGCATTTTGCACATCGCCACCCGCCGCCGCTCGCCGCCGGAGAGCGTGGTCACATCGGCGTCGCCGGGCGGCAATTGCATCGCGTCCATGGCGATTTCGATCTGCCGGTCAAGCTCCCAGGCGCTGGTCAGGTCGATCTGGTCCTGAACCCTGGCCTGCTCAGCCAGGAGCTTCTCCATTTCTTTCTCGTCCAACGGCTCGGCGAAACGCGCATTGATCGCATCGTAGCGTTTCAAAAGGTCGCGGGTTTTCTGGACCGCTTCCTCGACATTGCCCCACACGTCCTTGGTGGGGTTGAGCACCGGTTCTTGCGAGAGGTAGCCAACCGTGAAGCCATCGGAAAGCTTGGCTTCGCCGTCGAAATCACGGTCGGCGCCGGCCATGATTCGCAGAAGTGTGCTCTTGCCCGACCCGTTGCGACCCAAGACTCCGATTTTGGCCCCTGGATAAAAGGCCAGCCAGATGCTCTTAAGCACTTCGCGCTGACCGTACTTCTTGGTCAGGTCGGAGATCTGATAGATATATTGTTGGCCCATGAGGTCGTGCAGTGCTGAGTGGTGGAGTGGTGAAAGCGATTCATTCTAGGGAATCACGGGCAAGTTGCGAAGTGCGAAGGGGATGAAGGGATGAGGAGAAACAAGATCTGCTCACCTCATCATCCCATCATCCCATCATCTCCTCACCTCGTTCCCTCCACTCCCGTTACCAGCTTGTTACTCACGGCGCGTGACAACTGCCACGCCGACCGGTTACAATCGCGCAGACCGAATCCAAGTCACTGACGGCGGGCGGCGTTCGGTCGATTTTCCGCACCGATACCGTCCGACAACCCAGACGATGGGGGTAAACTTGCTGGTTCGGCGTATATTCGCCGGATGGTGAAACTTTTTCGCCCTGTCGAACGTCTCACTGTTGAGAAGCATTTCCGCGCGCAGACCCATTGACTCGATGGTTTGAGTTCCGTGTCACGCTGTCCCGATTCTCGACGGAATGAATTCCGTTTTACGAGGTACACCATGAAAAACTTGCGTCTCGTATCCTGCCTGGCTGTCGTCGCCTGGTCGTTTGCCCCCGTGATCGTTGCTCAAGACCATGCCGTGAAGCCTGTCGACGACGCCGTTCGTAAACACGAGACCCCCGAGCAATGGCTTCCCACCGAGCCGAACGTGCCGGCGGCCGTCAAGAAACTGATGCAGGATCGCTCGTATGCCGAGGCGGCGCAGGCCATCGACATAGCGGCCAACGAGAAAGACGCTGCTCGCGATTGGTTGGCCTACCTTAAGGGCCGCGCAATGCACCTGGCGGGCCAATACGATGACGCGGTGACCGCATACGAGCTGCTGGAAACGGAATTCCCCAAGAGTCCTTGGCTCCGCAAGGCGCGATTCGGCCGCGCCGTGTCGCTGGCCCGCAAGGGCGACTACGAGGCCGCCGAGCGGATCTATCGGCAAGAAGCCGCTTCGCTTCTGTCGCTCGACCGAAAACAGGAGATCGCCGACATCTACCTGGAATTCGCCGACGCCTATTTCAAGCCGGCCGACGAGCGCCAGCCGCCCGATTTCGCCAAGGCGCTGGAGTTCTACAACAAGGCCCTGGAGACCGGCCCCAAACCCGAGAAGAGGGCCGAAGTCGAGTTGCTCGTCGCTCGTTGCTACCAGTCGTTGGGCAACCTGCAGGAAGCAGCCAACCGCTTCACTCAATTCAGTAAGGACCACTCCACACACGCGCTCGACATCGAAGCCCGCTACCTCCTGGGCGAGTGCCAATTGGGTCTGGGTCAGGGCGAGCTGGCCCGCCGCACCTGGCAGGATCTGCTGGCAGTCTACCTCGACGAAAAGTCGCCGCGAATCGCCCAAGCAACGTTCAACCTCTCGCAGACGTTTAACCTGCCTTCGCCACAAACCGACGACGAGCTCGATCTTGGCGTCGCCTCGCTCGAAACGTTTCTCAAGCGTTTTCCAGATCACAAGCTGGCCAGCGCCGCCCACTTACGGATCGCGGCGAGCTACGTCCATCGCGGCCGGTTCGACGACGCGGTGAAAACCATTGGCCGCTTTCTCGCCGACGAACGCTACGGCGAGACCGATGAGGTGCCTGATGCCCGCGTGCTCCTGGGCCGATCGTACCAGTTGCAAAAGAAATTTACACTGGCGCTGGAAGCCTGGCGCGAGTATCTCGCCAAGCACCCTTCGCATCACGCCTGGAGCGACGTTCAGCGCGAGATCGTCAACACTGAATTCCTGCTGGGTTACGAAGCTCGCGAGGCGAAGCGCTACGACGAAGCACGTAAACTCTGGGAAGAGTTCCTGGCAAAGTACCCCCTCGATGGCCGTAGCGCGTCGATC
>Ga0265314_10000469_pt1 | contig 53607 bp, 25 predicted proteins | sample 4126metaG_FD_203106 | JGI IMG/M metagenome (GOLD analysis project Ga0265314, IMG submission 203106) | Rhizosphere microbial communities from Carex aquatilis grown in University of Washington, Seatle, WA, United States - 4-1-26 metaG | ecosystem: Host-associated > Plants > Roots > Rhizosphere >... | reverse complement strand
CGCACGACGCGTTCCAGTTCTGTCCGTTGGACATCTGTGAGATCGACAACCGGCGCAACTCGTGACATCGGGTCCAGCTTTCACGATTTACGCCTTAGTGTAAAGGACTTAACGGTCAGCACACTAGCGAGAAGAAGCGTGCCATGCCAGCCCAGCCAAAACGCCAATGCCCGGTTCCGGAATGCGCTAGCCGGCACGTAGTCTCCATTGGCAAGTACGAGACGAAGGGCCATGGCTTGGTTGTACGCTTCAAGTGCCGCAGCTGTAAGAAGTCTTGGAACCGTGTTGAAAAGCCTTCTCTGGTTTTGGATGGCATGGGTATACCGACGCCTGAAAAAATCGTCCTCCGCACGTTCGCCCTCGTATGCCTCGGGCTCACACTCCACCAAGTCGAGGGTCTAACCGGTCAAAAACCCAAGACAATTCATGGGTGGCTGGTGAGCTGTGTCAGAAACGTCAAAGCATGGCCGCAGATTAGCCGCAGCCTCGTTTCAGGTTTTCGTGCCGAAGCTGTGGAGGTCGAGGCGCTCTCAAAGTTGGTGCTTGAAGCCGCGCACCGTAACCGGATTTTTCACGGTCCGGGAAGGCGTGGCGCCGCTGCCGTGCTAACGAGGAAGACGTGTCGAAAGAGGCTATCTGCCGCCGAACATACTCGATTGAAATCAGAGGGATGGCTGCTCAAGCGGCCGGAGCAGAGTAATGAGGCTGCGTATCGGCAGTTTGTGCGACGGTATGAGAGGCCCAGCCTGGTGCCGATCACCACTGAGCATCAAGCCGCCCGTGAGCGGTTCAGGCAGCGCGTTGAACTGATTGTGGGGGAAGCGATCGTCCTTACGACGGTGGGTGAGCTTTACCTGTTCAACGACGACCCCTGAGCGGAGAAATGGATTGCTGAGATTAGGCGCGTCGACCAAGCCATCGTTGCCCGGATCTTGCCGGAGATCTCAGTGATCGAGCGGATCGTGCTGGACAACATTCGGCTTCCAAATCGGGAGTCACACACTGCTGCATTCTTGGAGGGCGCCAGGGGAACGAAGATGGACAGCCCATTCCGAGAGAAAATGACCCTTTCGTGTCTGGCTGATGGTGTCGGAATGAATTTGGGGATGTTCATCGGCTTCGCAAAATCTCTTGTTCACTTCCTGCGGCACCCACCCCTCACAACCAAAGCGAGAATCTACCCGGCCGAGTAAGCCAGTTCGTGAGTCAAAAAAACTGCGCGCCGTGCTCAGCCGCGCGGGCAGTTGAGGGAGGAGAACTCGAGCACGCGGACCAGCCTCGAAGGCATGCGATCTCCAGAGTGCCCTCATCGCCGACCAGAGCGGCTGAAACGGTCCCCGCCGGGGAGGTGGCAAATCCGTGGATGCCGTCCCGAACCGCCCCCATAGCTAACCCTGATGACAAGGCACTCGGAGCACATCACGGACGTGAATACCCCATTGCTTCGCCTAGCAGGCAGCGGAAAGCCGGGCCAGATTGCTGTATCACAACGGAAGGAGAGATCAAAGCGCGCGGTCGGGATCAAGGGAGACCAGGATTAACGCAAGGGCGTCGTGCGCGTGCTCTGCGACAACCCGCCCATCGGATTGATACTAGTCGCTCCAACTGAGACCTATGTTGTTGGTCCGCCGCGTTCGCCGAGGTCGAGAGCGAATTATGCCAACTCCGGATTTTGGGGCGAAAAAGTTCCGTTCTTCACTGGTGTGAAATCACTAAACGAAACACTGAACTGTGTAGCGCGTCCGGAGGATCATCCGTCTTCCTCGATGCATGAGCCCATTCCGTTCGAGTATCGCTTGATGACCAAGCAACAGTTGGCGGAGTATTTCGGAATCACCGAACGGACAATCGAGGTCTGGATGCACCGTCGTTACATCCCTTTCATCAAAATTGGGCAGACCGTTCGCTTCCGGGTGACCAGTGTATTGGGTTACGTCGAGGACAAATACTTGGTGCCGGCAGGGGAGCTACAGCGGCGCCGCAAGAATCATGCGAAGGTTACGCGGGGCGACACTCGCCCCGATGCTGCCGAATCGCCGTTTCTTCATCGTTGTGACGCCGGTGGCACGCCGGGTGCCTGATGTGGAAATTTGATCACTTTTTCTCGGATAGGAGGCATGATCGAGAACCACGCCTCCCCCTCTTCTTTGGGAACGACTTCCAGGTAATGCTGGCGGATCATAGATGGACTGTTGCCCATCTCGAGCGCGGTTTGAGCGATGTTTTGGGTCGCGGCAACGCGGTATGACCCGAACGAGTGCCGCAGGCAATTATGCTTCAGCGGGACCCCGGCTTTCTCGAACAATGGAACCAATTGGTTTGTAGGATTTTTGAAGGGGACGACCAACGCGCCCTCTTTCGGGCACTCGGCCAACCACAACTTCAGGTTGGGCAAGATAGGCACCAACCGAGTGGATTTAACCCGGTATTCGCCGGGGGGCACCCGGATGTAATCCTTCGTGATGTGCTCCCAGCGCAGCCGCTGAATTTCAGATTGGCGCAATCCCGCGAACGCGGCGATGGCCAAGTACGCCAAGAAGTCCGGGCGCACATTATCCAGCAATTGCTGGAGCGCTGCGACGTTCAGAATGTCCACTGGCTGGTGCGGTTCCTTGAACTCGGCGACGAACTGCAGCGGATCATGATCGTGGGGTACGTGTTTCTTCAGCCGGGCAAACGAGAATAAGTTCGAGATGGCCGTCCGGTAGTTATTCTTCGTGCGCGGCGCGAACTTCAGATTCATGAGAAAATCATGGATGTCTGTGTCGCGCACCTCACAGATCGGGCAGGAAAATGCCTTGGCGAAAACGCCCAATCGGCATTCCAGATCGTCAATATGGATAGGGCTTGAGCCGTCGCTCCGGCGGGCTTTGAGCAGTTCCTCGACCGCCTGGCTTACCATCACCCGGCTCTGAAACCCAGCGTGGTGCCTTACGAAAAGCCGCACCGCTTCGGTAAGTGTGCCAACCCCGTTCAGGAGCGTGACGGCGTGAGCGTATTCGTTAACGGCGACGTCCAGCGGTACGTTGCACTTCGACACCGCCTCACACGCGCGCAAATACACCAGCCGGTCAGTGCTGGTCAGCGCCAAAACGTCAGGCTCCCCTTGCGCGAGCTTGGTGAGGATGAAGCCCGCCTCTCGCTTCGCATCCGCGAGGTTCGCCCGTCGAACCTGCTTGCGGCGCCCTTCGATGTAATAGGAGATCACGTAATTGATGTATCGGCCTTTGTCGATGCAGTCGGTGATGACGACGAGGTGGTTGTGGTGAGTCAGTTCTAGCCGGAATCTAGATTTGGTTGTCTGGCCCTTCGGCTCCGGCAGCACTTCGGTTGTCCGTTTCATACCACCGAAGAACAGGTTTTTTTCGCCGCAGAGATCGCGGGCTGTGACGAAATTGTGACGAAAGGACCGAGAGGTGAGGCCCAAACACTGTAAGTGCTTGGTACAAGGGGGTTGTGTATGGCGGGAGCGGCGGGGCTCGAACCCGTAACCTCTGCCGTGACAGGGCAGCGCTCTAACCAATTGAGCTACGCCCCCGCAAATTGGGAACGGCACCATAGGAAAAGCCCCACTCGGCGTCAACGCCAAATCCAAACTCTTGCTCTGGGCTTCCACAGTTCGTGCCGTTCTCCCTCGAAGCCTCGGTGTTTGTATGGCCATAAGTTTGCCCGATCTTCGCCTGAATTGGGACTTGTTTTGCTATCGCGCGGTGCTAGGTTCCCTAAAACGCCCCGCATGAACCGGCATCCGTTGGCCCGCAGAGTTGGGCGCGCACTCCTCGCACGCGCGTTCACGTTGATTGAGTTGCTCGTGGTCATCGCCATTATTGCCATTCTCGCGGGGCTGCTGCTGCCCGCTCTGGCTCGAGCCAAGGAATCTTCCCGCGCTGCGGCCTGCCTGAACAACCTCCACCAGTTAGGCCTTGCCTCGGCTACCTACACCATGGACTACAAGGGGCATTTGCCGTGGTTTCTGACTTGGCTATACACCAAGCCAGGTAGCTTGACGACCGGGGTCGTTTATCCCTACCTGAACTCCAAGCCCGTTTATCTTTGCCCCACCGACGCGATCGCATTGTCGAAGAAGGCGACCGGCGTTCGGGCCACCACCTCGCTTCCTTTCGGTCCGAATACGACCCATCCACGCGATTACAGTTACGCCATGAACTGCGGCATTTGCCATGTGACCGATCCTTCTCTTTTTCGGGCCCCAACCCAGACCCTGTTGTTTATGGAGCCGGACCTGGATCGGAATGACTACAGCGGCCAAGTCGGCCCGATATGGGCGAGCCATGCGCTCTCTGTGCGGCACAACGGGCGTGGGCATTTGATGATGGCCGATCTTCACCTCCAGACCTTGACTGCCAAGACGGCCACGAGCGCGGAGCGGAGCAAAACATTTTGGTTCCCCAGCCCCGATACCACCGGAATGAACGGCGCGCCGCTTGGTGTCAGTTTGCCCGATCCATGACCAAAACGGCTATCTACTCCCTCAAGCCGCCTTGTTTGAGCGGTCGAGGCACTGGCGGACTAAGTTGACCAGCACTTGAGGCGGGTAAGGCTTTTGGAGGAAGTTGATCCCCTCGAGCAGTTCAAAGTCGCGCCCCACGACAGCGGTGCTGTAGCCGCTGGTGAAGATTACCTCCAAGCCCGGCTTCTCTTGCTGCAACGCATCAGCTAACTCGCGGCCAGTCATACCCCCGGGCATGAGGATGTCCGTAACCAGCAGATCGAACTCTTCGTGGCGTGCTCGCCAAACTCCCTTGGCCTCGGCGGCCGACCCTGCTGCGTGTACCCGGTAACCCTGGCGAGACAGGACCCGCACCACCAGATCCCTCAGCGCCGTCTCATCTTCCACCACAAGAATACTCTCCTGCCGACCGTGGGCTGCCGCCGGCGGCTCAATGGCCTTGATTGGGACCGGCTTGCTTTGGGCTAGGGCAGGTAGGAAGATTTGGAAAGTAGTCCCCTGATTGACTTGGCTGGAGACACGGATCCAACCGCGGTGTTGTTTGACGATGCCATAGACCGTCGCCAAACCCAGCCCGGTTCCCTTTCCGACTTCCTTGGTGGTGAAAAAAGGTTCGAAGATACGCGGCAACAGATCCGGCGGGATCCCGCATCCGGTGTCACTGACTTCCAAACACACTGCCGGACCCAGAACCGCCTCCGGACTTTGCTGCACTGCTTCCGCCGTAATCGTTAGAGCGACCGTTTTTACGACCATCTTCCCGCCCTTGGGCATGGCGTCTCGGGCGTTGACCGCCAAGTTGACCAGCACCTGTTCCATCATCCCATTGTCCGCGCGCACCATCGGCAAGCCGGCAGCACACTGGACCTCCAAGGCCACGTCCTCTCCAATCACCCTCTGGAGCATGTTGCTAAGCGAACTAACTACCGAATTCAGATCCAAATCGCCCAGTTGCAGCATGTGCCGTCTTCCGAAGGCCAGCAACTGCCGAGTCAGGTGCGCCGCCCGGCGAGCCGCATCGCTGATTTGGCGAGCTGCATCCAGGTCCTCGCCTTCCAACCTCCCCGCCAACTCCAACAACGAACCGTGGCCCTGGATCACCGTCAGAATGTTGTTGAAATCGTGGGCGATCCCGCCCGCCAGTTGGCCAATCGATTCCATCTTCTGAGCCTGTCGCAGTTGGGACTCGAGATTCTGCCGCTCGGTTACGTCGCGCGCCACCGCCAGAAAGGTCCGCTGTCCGTTTTCTTCGAACACGCCCACTCTCACTTCAACGGGGAATCGGCTGCCATCCTTGCGCTTGTGGAATCCGGCCAAGTTAAGGGTTTCCCCAGGCGCCATAGTCTGCCAGCGCCGGATCGGCGGATGAGAATCGGCGACCTCTTGGACGTCGGTGATGTTAAGCCTCAGAAGTTCCTCCCGAGTGTACATCAGGCTGGTACAAGACTGTTCGTTCACGATCAGGAGTTTGCCGGTCGAGTCGTGAACAAATAGCTGATCAGCCGCATGCTCGATCAAGGCATGGAAACGTCGCTCCAGTGAGGCCTCGTTCTCCAGCCGCTGGCGGATCAGTCGGGTCTGCCTCTCAACCCGTCTTTGCAGGGCCATGGCCCAAGCAACCGCACCCAGGATAGCCGAGCCCAGCGCTCCGGAGAGCAACAAGGTATGTCGCAGCGTCCACCAAGGAGCCGCCTTCAACACGCGGACGTCGCCCGGGGATCGAAGCTGAATGTGAAAGCCCACAGGATTTCTCGATTCATCCACCTCAAACGAACAGACACCGGTCACTTCGACCACCGCTCCGCGCCTCAAAGCCGAAAGTGGCCGTGCGCCATCCTGACCCTCAAGAACCGCCTGAAACAGTGAGTCTTCATCCTGCAAGATGAGGGTTTCGTCGGCGACCCCCATATTCAGGTCGAAGATGCGGCCCTGGAGGCTCACCAACTGGCTGTCCCGCCTCCCGGAGGCAGCGAGGTTAGCCAGCGTTTCCTTGCCCGCGATTCTAACGGGCGCGGGGATCTGCCCCGGACCGCGGTTCCACACCCGCGCGTGACGCAAGACAGGCGTGTACGCCCCGAGCGTTGGGAAGCCGGCCAGATCCACCTCTTCCCCGGCGCGAACCTCCACCGGGGTCTCTGGTTGAGCCAAGACGCCCCCAGTGTGGTCCTGAACGAAGAACGTCCCGTTGCGTCGTTGGAGGGTGACCACACCCCGGATATGCACCCAGTGTCGCGGATCGTCAGTATGGCGGAATTGGAGCAGGCTCGCGATTGGCTCGGGGGGTTGGCTTGATGGCTCAGTCTTGGCGGGGTGAAGCACCGTGACGTAGGCTGCCTCGGGAACGAATAGTTGGATGCCAGTGAGCTGGCGCAGCCCGTTGAACAGCGACCCGCAGGCTGCTTGCAGCCGTACCTCCGCATCCATCCATTCGGTAGGCAGAGCCTTGTTTTGCCAAGAGGGAATCAGCACCTGGTATTCTCCTGCGCCCGACGCCACCGTGAGAAAGAGGTGAGACGAGTCCGAGGTGATCGAGTGAACAACTCCCACCGTCTCGATCCACTGGCTATCGAACTTGCCCGACATCATCTCTTCGAAGGTCGCGGGCTTGGGCGATGGCATGGGAGCGGACCCCTGGATCTCAAACCACGGCCCAGATACGACTGGTGCGAATTCTCCCGGAGCGGTGCGTCCGTGTAGAACAACCAGCTGGCCGGGGTTCAAGTCCAGGGGCTGGTTCTGCGTCTCCACATAGATTCCCTCGGTCGCGCCTTCAAAGAACAGGTTACCCCAGTCGCGGTCGTAATAGGTCACCACGCCCCGCAAGCGCACGGGATACCCTCTGGCCGCCTCCGCTACGGGTAGTTCCCTGATCCGAGTCACGCTCACCAATTGAGGCAGCCCCGCCGTATTGGTGCCCGCGCCCGCCTCAAACACCCCGATCCGGCGAATCAGCGCGTCTTCCAACACGGCCTGGTTCGTTTCCTTGGCCGGAAACCCGACTATTTCGAGCCAAGTGTTGGTTGAGATCTGCGCCGCCTGGCGGGTCAGGGCGCGCAGCTCCCCGGTGCCATCGGCCACTTCTATCCATTCCCAGGGTTGGTAGCGGAGAACTCGTGCCCGCACTTTAACTCGGCGTGATTGGCCGGGAGAGGCTGCCATGCCAGGCACGCTGCCGATGGGGACGAGAGAGCTGGCAAAGGGATCCTCGGGACCGGACTCGGCCACAACCAGTTGGGCCAGACTAGGCACGAGAAGTTCGGTCTGTCCCGCGGCAGCCCCAAGACCTCCCCCGTTCGCCAGCACGCCCCCAACGCGAATCGTAGCCCCGAGAAGATGTTGCTGATCCTGTTGCAGCAGGTTCAGTACGACCACGGTCAGTTGCCGTCCCTCCGCTGCAATTTTGAGCCGAATTCGTCCTGCGTCCTCGCCGACCGCTCTTACCTCTCCTTGCGTTTCCACCCATTGCCCATCTTGACGCGACGGATCGATCGTGTGGAGTGGACTCGTGGGGTTTTGTGGTAGAGCGGCTTTCGCTCCTGCTTTGAGCTCGCGCGCGACAATGATTGACCTTGATCTTCCGGCAACCACAGCTCCGAGCACTTCAACCTCCTCGCCCGCCTGGACCGGTAGTCTCTCCCAACTCGGCCGGATGAAGATCCCGCCGCTGTTGTCCTGAATTGCCAGGATGCCCGCCCCTGGGTCGTAGTAGGTCACTACCCCTCTGAGTCGGACCTCGAGCCCGTCCTGGGCCTGCGTGCCAATCAGTTCCCTCGCTTCGGCAACGGTCGACAACGGTCGGGTAACATCTGCGCAACGGCCTGCCACCCCGGCGGACTGCAGCACCAGGATCACGAGCCATTCGCGCGCGAGCACGACACTCAGCCCCCGCGGAGGTTTGGTGCCTCGCCAACGATTCGCCGGATTCGGACTAACTTGTCCAGGGGCCATGAAACAGGCTTTCTGAGATCAGGCGCGAGCTGGTGTCCCCGGAGGGAAAAGGGGCTCGGCATGGTGTTCTAAGCATGGCTGGGCGAGCTGAAACGCGCAAACGCAAAATGAGTTATGCTGACCGAGGAACTTCGTGATTCTTCTGGTGCGGTGGGGGTTACGGGGGGTGTCCACCGAGTTGACAATCGACGACTCATTTGGCTTAGTTATATGTGTGGTACGTGATGTCTTCTTAGGCCTCTTGTCCTGAAGCATCGGTTCCGCCTCTATCCATGTCGCTGGAGCGCAAAACCGCAGCAACTCGCTGTGCCGTCGTCGTCAATGACGACTCGGTACAGCGCACCCTCATCACGTCGCTCCTGGAGCGGGAAGGCTTGAAGGTGCAGGCTTATCCCGACGCTGAGGCCGCCCTGGCGCAAATGTCGCTGGGTTTGCCGCCCGATTTGGTGGTTACTGATCTTTACATGCCGGGCATCGACGGCTGGCGCTTCTGCCACCTGTTACGCTCTCCCGAATACAAGATGTTCAACCAGGTCCCGATCGTGGTGGTGTCGGCCACGTTTGCCGGAGCCGAGGCACGTGCCATCACCGCTGATTTGGGGGCTAACGCCTTTGTCACGGTCCCCTTTGAGGTTGAGCAATGGCATAACGTGGTGCAGTCCGTTTTAGTCGGCGATTCCCACCGCGCCTCGTGCTTGGTCCTGATAGTGGACGATGAACCAGAGGTCGCCGAAATGTTCCGGATTGCTTTTGACACCTACGGCTATGAGACCGTAATCGCCAGCTCGGGAAGCGAGGCCCGCAGGCTATTTCAGGAACGTCCGGCCCAGGTTGTCCTTTTGGATTACCATCTCCCTGACGCTGATGGCGGCCAGTTGTTAACCGAGTTCAAGCATCTTAACCCGCTCTGTGCGGTGCTCATGGTCACAGGCGATACGACGCCGGAGCTGGCCACGCGCCTCATGCGAGATGGCGCCGCGGCTTACATGCGCAAGCCGGTGGATCCTTCTTTCCTGATCACCATGTGCGAGCGTGCCCTGCGCGAGCGCGCTCTCTTGCACGTAGAGGATTTCCTCGAAGCCCGAACCCGTGAGTTGCGCGACAGCGAGGCCCGGTACCGCGGCTTGTTCAGCGGAATGATCAGTGGTTTCGGCCTCCAGGAGGTCCTCTGCGATACCGCTGGCCGCCCCTACGATTACCGTATTCTCGAGATCAACCCGGCCTTCGAGGCGCTCCTTGGCATGCGGAGCGAGTCCGTCGTTGGTAAAACCGCCCGCGAAATCTTTCCCAATATCGAGGCTGAATGGATCCACATCCTGGGCGAGGTGGCTCTCACCGGCCAACCCGCGCATTTCGAATATTATACTCGCACCCTGGGCAAACATCTCGATGTGCGAGCTTTTAGTCCCCAGCCCGGCCGCTTCGCCATGACCTTCGTTGACATCACCGCGCGGAAGAAGGCCGAACAAGAACGGGAGGCCTTGATCGAACAGCTCCAGGACGCGCTGGGGAAGGTCAAGGTCCTGAACGGCCTTCTGCCGATTTGTTCGAGCTGCAAAAAAATCCGGGATGACCAGGGCTACTGGACTCAACTCGAAGCCTATATCCAACGCCATTCGGACGCCTCTTTCACTCACGGAATATGCCCCGATTGCGCCAGGAAATTCTTCAACCACGGTAAGCCCGGCTCGGTCGAGGAACCCTGAGCCAGATCGCCACCGATGGCGGTTGGTGCCTTCTCCATGGCTCGATGGAGCAGCCCCTAAGAGCGTGTTTTAAAAATAGGTCGGCAAGGGATTGCGAGCGCGGCGGGGCGGATGGCTAGACGCGACGAAGGCGCATATTCGTTAGAAATCTGTAACTGAGGAGCAACGACGCCAGACGCCCCGCCCCGCCGCAAGACCGCCTGGGATATTTTTAAAACACGCTCTAAGGAATCGGGCTTGCCGGTTTTGATTCCAAGGGTTAAGAGCCACACATGTACGCCACACCGGTCGAGCGCCCCTTGAGGGGATTCAGGCCGTTTGTTATTTGGACTGCCCGATTGGGCTCTGGAAGTTTGGCATAGTCTGCCATGGGAATACGCACCCGCCTCCTCCTGCTGGTGCTCTTGCCGGTCATTCCGGCGCTGATTCTCTCCCTCCGCACCAGCCTCGACCAGCGCCGGCTCGGAGCGTTCCGAGTCGAAAAGGATGCCCTCCGGGTCGCGCAATTGGCTGCGGCGGACCAAATTGGGCTGATCGAAGCGACTCACCAGCATTTGCTCGGGCTGTCGCGGTTCCCCCAGGCGCGGGGAACCAACATCGCTGCGTTTGATGGTTTTTTCGCCGCGCTCGCTCAGGTTTACACCAATTATGATGATTTTGGGCTGATCGAAACCAATGGGGACTTGGTTTCCTGCCGGTACGGAAGCCAGCTCCACACCAATCTAGCCGACCGGGCGTTTTTCCAACGCGCGCTCCAAACCCGGAGCTTTGCGGTTGGCGAATACTCACCCGCCGATGCCCAGCGCAGGCCCGCACTGAGCTTCGGGCAACCCGTCTTCGATGAGCGCGGTCGGGTCGCTCGGATCGTCTATGCCTCGCTCAGCTTGGATGTGATTGACCGCACTGCCTCAAAGCTCCAGCTCCCCGCTGGCGCGCTCCTGACGATTCTCGACCGCAAAGGTCATATCCTTGCTTGGGTTCCGAAGTCCGAGAGACTCGATGATCGATCTGAACCGGTGTCCGAACTAGTAAGCAACATCCTGGCTAAGACAGAAGCCACTGCCCAGATCACTGGACCGGACGGCCGCTCAAGGCTCCACGCCTTCACCTCGGTGCCGCGTGATGGCGATCCCAGTCTGCTGTTGAGTGTGGGCATCCCCTCCGAGTTGGCCTTTGCGGAACCCCGGCGCCTTCTGGTGCGCAACCTGGCCATTTTGGGTCTGGTAGCCATCGTCGCTCTCGCGGGCGCTTGGGTTCTTGCCAGTCGATCGATCCTGCAGCCAGTTCGGGCTCTGACGCGCACCACCGAGGAGGTGGCAGGAGGGAATCTCGCAGCCCGCGCCCTCACCGCCGGGGGACCCTCCGAGCTGGGGCAGCTAGCGCAAGCCTTTAACCAAATGACCCAACGTCTGCAAGAGCAGCGGACCGAGGCCGAGCGTTCGGCTCAAGCGCTCCGGGAGAGTGAAGAGCGCGTCCGTCTGCTCAACGCGGAGCTGGAACAACGCGTCCTGCAGCGCACGGCCCAGCTGCAGGAAGCCAACCAGGAGCTGGAGGCGTTCTCCTACTCCGTCTCGCATGATCTTCGGGCGCCCTTGCGGCACATCGCCGGTTACGTCCAGCTTACCGTCGCCGACGCCGGACTCCAATTGGAACCTCCCTGTCGTCAGTATCTCGACCGAATCGATGTCGCCGTCAAACAGATGGGCCAACTGATCGACGACTTGCTCGCCTTCTCGCGGATGGCCCGAATCGAAATGCGCTGCGGGAAAGTCGAGCTGACCAAGCTGGCGGAGGAAGTGGTCGCCGGGTTCCAGGCGGAATCCCAGGCGCGAAATATTGAGTGGATCGTTCACTCGCTTCCAACGATCGAGTGCGATCCCGCCATGCTCCGTTCTGTGTTCGCCAACCTGGTTGAGAACGCGGTCAAATACACCAAGACTCGCGAGCGCCCCCAAATCGAAATCGGGTGCGAGAGCGCACCTCCGGAGGAGGTCGTCGTTTTCGTTCGCGACAACGGGGTGGGGTTTGACATGGAATACGCGGACAAGCTCTTTGGCGTCTTCGAGCGCTTGCACCGCGCCGACGAGTTTGAAGGAACCGGGATCGGCCTGGCCAACGTCCACCGTATTATCTCTCGGCACGGCGGACGCGTCTGGGCCGACGCCAAGGTCGGTCAAGGCGCCACGTTCTTTTTTTCGCTGCCGCGCAAGGAGTGAGTTTACCCTCGCTCCCGCGGCCGCCAAGACTCACAGCCACTCACAGGGCCAATTCCCGCAGGTCCCGGTTTAAATGGTACTTGGCTGTGGCGCCGGCCACCAAGCTCACGCTCAGGCTCACGGTCACCCAGCACAGGGTATAGGCCGTGACTTCGGATATCGAAGTGAAGTTGCCGGAGTTCAGCACCACCAGCGCCAACGCCACGGCCCAAGGAGAAACCACCACCGTAACCAAGGTGATCAGCACAGCAGTTCTTGATTCCTTGCGCCGAAGTCCTTGCCACATCCCCATCCAACGCAACCCATAGGCATCAGCCAGAACCTGGACACAGCCAATCACTAGGAATGCGGCGATCGCCAGCCTCTCCCCGGTTCCTCCCCATGCCCCACCGCGCGCCAAAGTCACCACCAGCGTCGCCGCGTTGGCTAGCACGAGGATTCGGATAGACCAAGCCGACCGTCTCCGCAATTTCTCGTTGCTTCGGTCGATCACTGAACTGACCGCCTGGGCTGCGGCCAACTCATTGGCGAGCGTCCCCGCGTCTCGCTGTTCTCTCAGCGCAAAAGTGGCGGCTACCGCCTGAAACGTTTTAGCGGTCAAGTGGGCTGCATAGAATAGGCCAAACGCTGCTTTGAGCGACGTCGCATTTGCGCCAACCAGCGAGACGATTACGCAGACCATCGCACCAGCTGTGAGCATCACCGCAAACCAATCGCTACCTGAGCTGTGTCTGAGTGTGCCGACCAGTCCTGGGGCCCACCTAGAGCGGCACTTCGTCGTTTTGGAGGGCAATCGTCCTGACCGTGCTGGGCAGTCGCGAGTTAAGGCATCCCGGAGCCTCACCCCAGCGACGACCAGCAGCAATACCCCCATGGCGAGTAAAGCCACCACTGAGCGGCCAAAGGTCGCGCCATCGAGTCCTCCGCCTCGCTCCAGCGCCAGCCAGAGCACATATCCGGGGCTGGAGGAGAGGATCCACGGGCCAGCCCGTCCCAGCATCTGCCGGCTCTCCAGGAAGATGGCCAGGCAGGGCAGCCAAACCAGGAGGCCCAAGAGCATGCCAGCCGTGTTCGCGAGAGTGGAGTGTTCATTGCACCCCGTGGAGGCACCCAGGGCGCCAACGGCCAAGCAGACGGTCAGCAGCAATACGAGCACCAACGCTAACTGCAGCACACCGCCGGTGGCCATTCCGCCCATGCCGAGCATCAGCACGGCGAGCGGGAGCACAGCCATTAGCTCAAAGATGACCAACACACCCTTGGTAAGAACGCTCGCCAGCAACAATTCCCAGTGTCCGACCCGTCCGTAACCGAAGATTTCGGCGGTAGCCTCGCGTTCCCGATCTCCCAACCACCGGCTCATCAACCCCAAGGCTGCGGCACTGCTCAGCCCTCCAGCTAAACCGCTCAACGCCAACACCCCCCATCTGCCGCGCTCCGATGCCAGGAGATCAGTTCTGGGTGCCACCATCGCCCAGCAGCAAACACCGCTGATGACTAGGAACGCCTGCCAGCGCCTGTGATAGCTTGACTCGCTGCGAGATACCGCGCGGAGCTCCCGTAGGATAAGATGCCAGGTCGCGGCGATCACGTCGCTAGCTCCATCCTCCCTGCCGCCACTATATGGGGATTCCGAATCCGTGCTAACCCTGGCGTGGGGTAGGGGAAGCTGGTGCTCGCCCTTGGCTCACCATTATTTAACGAACGGGCGCGCCCGAACCTCGAGTGAGGGCCTTGATGTCCCTTATCCCTCGCTCCCCTCAGCGCGCCCTCGAGCGCACGGTTTGGCTCGACCGTTCCGCCGGTTTCTCGTCCACGCATTCCATCAAGAAAGACACCTGAGGGTTGACGATTTGTATAAGCGTCTACCGGAGCGGGCAACCCGGCGACCAAGTCCGGGATTTGACCCCAGTCGTGGTCATGCTATCATCTGGTCGGTTTAGCACCCTAGGGTATCGGCTTCCTCGCGGATTTCGTGTTTCCTGCTTCGGATTCTTCACGACAACCGGTGGCTGTTCTGGAATCAAGATGACCTTTGCTAAATCTTTAAGGTATCACGTACGTTGACATGAACCCTTCCGCGCGGCTCAGAGAACTCAAGCTGCTGATCCCGCAGTGTTTGTTAAAGGACCAGCTGCGGCTCGGGACGCTTTTGACTCGCTGGATGAGCGACCATCCGGGGCAGACTTCACCCCCCGCGCTGGAACAATGGCTAGCCCAAGCCAGGGCCTCCGTGGCCCTCAGGAAAGAGCGACAGGCACAACTGCCAGCCATCCATTATCCACCAGCCCTCCCGATCACCGCGCGAGCGGCCGACATCGTTTCAGCCATCCGGAACAACCAAGTCCTCGTTATCGCGGGCGAGACCGGTTCTGGGAAGACCACCCAGCTCCCTAAAATGTGCCTGGAGGCGGGCTTGGGCATCCGCGCCCGCATCGGCTGCACCCAGCCCCGCCGCGTTGCGGCCACCGCCGTATCGCGTCGGCTGGCCGAGGAACTGGGGTTCCAGTGGGGTCGTGAAGTGGGCTGCAAAATCAGGTTCTCCGACGAGACCGGTCCAGACACCTGCGTTAAGTTCATGACCGACGGCATCCTGCTGGCGGAAGCGCAGGGGGACCCTTTTCTGAGCGAGTATGAGGCAATTATCTTGGATGAAGCTCATGAACGCTCTCTGAACATCGACTTCCTCCTCGGATGGCTCAAGCACCTCCTGGCTCAGCGCCAGGACCTCAGGCTTATCATCAGCTCCGCCACGATCGATACCAAAGCCTTCTCGCACGCGTTCCAGGACGCTCCGATCATCGAAGTCTCCGGGCGCGTTTATCCTGTCGAGGTTATTTACGAAGCCTCGCTGAAAACCGAAGAAGAAGAGGGCGATTTCAGTTACGTGGAGGCTGCCGTCCAGGCCGTCGAACGGATTCTCATCGAATCACCGCCTGGAGACGTCCTGGTCTTCATGCCTGGAGAACGTGACATCATCGAGATGCGCGACGCCCTGGAATCCTGCGGCGTTGGCCACTTGGACCTGGTTCCACTGTTCGGCCGGCTCTCGCTGCCCGATCAAGAGCGCATCTTTGCGTCGTCGGCCCGCACCAAGATCGTGATCGCCACCAACATCGCGGAGACCTCGCTCACCGTTCCGGGTATCCGTTATGTCGTGGATACCGGCCTTGCTCGCATAAGCCGCTACAACTCGCGCACCCGCACCAAGCGGTTGCCCATCGAAGCCATTTCTCAGAGTAGCGCCAACCAACGCAAAGGCCGCTGCGGGCGCGTGGCCGATGGCGTGTGTGTCCGCCTTTATTCCCAAGCTGACTTTGAGGCTAGACCCCCCTACACCCAGCCCGAGATCCAACGCGCCAATCTGGCCGAAGTCATCCTCCGGCTAAAGTCCACCCAGTTCGGCGAGATCGAGACCTTCCCATTTATCAATCCGCCCACTACCCAGGCGATCGCCGGTGGTTACGAACTGCTCCATGAGTTGGGCGCCCTTGATTCCCAGCAGAAGTTGACCGAGCTAGGACGCCAGTTGGCGCGGCTCCCGGTCGACCCCACGGTTGGCCGTATGATCCTCCAGGCACAGACCGAGGGCGTGGTCAAAGAGGTCCTCATCATTGCTGCTGGCCTGAGCATCCAAGATCCGAGGCTCCGTCCCCTTGATCAACCCGAGGCTGCGGTGCAAGCCCACCGCCGCTTCCTGCACCCCAAATCCGATTTCCTCACCTTGCTCAATATCTGGAATGCGTTCCACGACCGGTTGGAATCCCTCAGAACTCAGAGCTCGAGCCGAAAGTTCTGCGCGGCTCATTTCCTCTCGTATCCCCGGATGCGAGAATGGCGTGATCTCCACGCCCAGCTCGAAGAGGCGGTGAGTGATCTGGGCAACTCTCCGCGGCCTCACCAACCGCCTGACTATGCGGCTATCCACCGCTCCATTTTGACCGGGCTCTGGGGCCATGTTGCCTCGCGCAAGGATCGCAACATCTATCAACTGGGTGGCAATCGAGATGTGATGCTGTTCCCCGGCTCATGCCTCTTCGAGCGCTCTGAGCCGGACAAGCGGCGCGCGCAGAGAATCAAAGAACCCAGCCGCCCGCAAACCACCTCGCAACCCGCCTGGGTGGCAGCAGGGGAGATCGTCGAAACGTCGCGCCTCTTTCTTCGAACCGCAGCTGAAATTGACTCTGCCTGGATCCTGGAATTGGCTTCCCATTTATGTCGGCGTGCTTACCTGGAGCCGCAATGGTCGTCTCTTGAGGGCCGTGTTCGCGCCCGCGAACGCATCACTCTCCGCGGCCTCCTGGTGCTGGAGCGCATGGTTTCTTATGGCCCCGTGAATCCACTCGAGGCGACCGAGATGTTCATCCGGTCCGCGCTGGTGGAAGAGGGTTTGGCCGAACATTTCCACCCCAGGGACCCGAAACCAGGGCTGCGGACCGACCACTCCCATCGCACCGTGCACCGAGGCTCCGCCCGAACACACAGCCTGCGCCAGTCGAGCTCGCAGCTCGCGTCGAACGACCCCGATGCCGTCGAAACTTCTAATGCGGACGCACCGCCCGATCTGACCGGTCTGCCCGCTCGTTACGGTTTTCTCCAACACAACCGCCAGCTTCGCCAGAAGATCGAGATCTGGCAGACCCAACTGCCCCATCGGCTGGTGGCTGACCTTGACGAGGCCATGTTCGACGCCTACGCGCGACAGGTCAGCAACGTGAGCTCCGTTCCCGAACTCAACCGGCTATTAGATGAGCGGAAAACGGAGAGTCACTGCCTTCAATTCAAGGCAGAAGATCTGCTGGGTCCGCACGCCGCGGCCTTCGACTCGAACTCTTTCCCCGATCACCTGCGCATCGGTTCCCAGAGTGTCCCGGTGAGCTATGCCTACGCGCCGGGCCAGGAGCACGATGGCATCACGGTCCGGCTCCCGTTTACGCTCGCCGAAGTCATTGATCCGGCCGCCCTGGATTGGGCTGTGCCCGCTCTGCGAGAGCCGCGCATCCTCCATCTCTTGCAGGCACTCCCCAAACCCCTTCGCCGGTCGCTCATGCCTCTCGGTCCTAAAGCTAAGGAATTGGCGCAAGCCGTGGAACCAACGGGGGGAGCCTTTTTGCCGGCCCTCACCGCTTACATCCGGGAGCACTACCAAGTCACGGTCGGTGAATCCGACTGGAGCACTGCCGCACTTCCTAGCCACTTGAGCCCTTGCTTCGAAGTCCTCGGGCCCGACCACAAGCCCGTGCTTTCCAGCCGTGACGTCGGAGCTCTTAAAGCCGAACTTCGTCGCCAGGATTTCACGACTCAAACTCCGGACTGGCAGGCCGCCACCAAACGTTGGGAACGCTACGGCCTAAAGGATTGGACGGTGGGTGACCTGCCCCCCGAGGTTCCCATTGGCCATGTTGCCGAGCTCTCCCTTCGAGCATTCCCGGCGCTCAAATGGGAGGCAGGGGAGATCTCATTGCGCCTCTTCCGCGAGGTAAACGAGGCTGGGGGCTCGCACGCCCAGGCTCTTCCCCATCTCATGGAGTCCGTTCTGCAAAAGGAGCTCGCCTGGATGCAAAAGGACTTGCGAGGTCTGAGCAAATGGCGTGATTTGTTCGTAACGCTTGGGCCGATCGACGAACTGGAGGCTTCGGCCTTTCTCAATCTCAAGAGCCATCTGCTCGGTCCTCGCCCAGTTTGGCCGCGGACTGCCGCTGGATTCGCCGCCCTCCTGCAAGAGACACGTGAGCGCATGCGCAGTCTGGTGCCCGGATTCATCGACATCGTGGGCGAGGTCCTCAAAGGACGACAGGCCATCCTCCTTTACCGCAAGCCTTACCCGCGCTTGCTGCAGGATCTCAACGCCTTGGTCCCTCCGCATTTCCTCCGCGCGGTCCCGTTCCAAAGGCTGCCGCATCTCCCTCGGTACCTGAAGGCACTTCTGATCCGCGCGGAGCGGGCTGCCGTCAACGGGGCCAAGGACCAGGAGAAAGCTGCCAGAATCCTGCCGTATGTTGATGCTCTCTCGAAACTCCCGGCTATCGAACCCGGCTCGGAGGCTGAAAGCAAACGCCAGGCTTGCCGCTGGTTGATCGAAGAATATCGGGTCTCGATTTTTGCACAGGAACTCGGCACCGCCGAGCCGGTTTCTCCCAAGAGAATCGAGCAGGCCCTGGCCGACCTTCAACGAACCTAACAGCCGCCTTGCGGAATGGATCGATCCACGCGATAACCTTCTCCATGAAACCAAACGTTCTTACCGTCCTCCAAAAGGCTATCGACGGATTGGTTTACCCGAGCAAAACCAGCACACCATTCTGGGTCTTCCACTGGCCGACGGAGACCGGGCCGATCGATTCCGCTCGAATCCTCAACCTGCGGTCTCTGCCCCCGAACACTCCAGTCGAGGCCAAAACAGTCGAGGAGTTTTTCGCTGGCCTGACGAAGGAAGAGGATTTCCACAACCTGGCTGAGAAAGCCAAAGTGCGTAAATACCGGAAGCTGCGCGATGTCATCACGCGCGGACTGTCCGAGACACAAGTTCTTCGTGCAGGGAAGGGGAACGTGGAAATCTTGATCGTGGGGAGGACTTCAGACGGTTCTCTCGGAGGGGTTAGGACCAGCTCGCTCGAACCGTAGATCATCCCTGAATGTCCGTTGCCTGCCTCGGGCCTGCACGGCGGGACTTCAACTCGGATCTGGCGACGGCGGCGGCTGAGTCCTGCAGGTCACTTCGCTCCAGGCTCCGGCAGGATGAGATCCGCCGGCGCCTTCCCGGTCGCCGGCCGGTCAAATTTCTCCCCGTACTTCGTGAATCCAGGCACGAACCCCCCGTGCGAGAGGAAGAACTGGCCGTTCTCCAGGCCCATAAACCGGTCGAGCCGGTCCGCTTTCCCGGTCGGGTCGTGACTGAAGCTGCACGTGGTCAGCTCGACCCAGCGTCCATCGACGCCTCGGGCCCATTGGCTGCCGTAGAGCGCCTTGCGCCGGAGATGCCCGTTACTCCCGCCAAAGTTCTCGCTAAAACTGTAGAGGCCGCGCAAATAACCGCCTTCTTTCGGCGCCCGCCAGCTCGAGATGAGCATCCATCGCTTCTTCTCCGGATGGAAGTAGTAGCCGCTGTAGATCGTGTGGGTCTCATCGGTCGGCTTGGCGGTCACGATGAAGCGCTGGAGTTGGCCTGTTTTCCACGGATAAACCCAATGACTGTGACCGCCGGTGCCTTCGTTGCCGAAATCCCCGGACACAACCCCATCACCCTTGCCCACGAGACTCACCCGATCCTCGGCGGCCACTTTGCTCCGGGCCACCGCCTCCTTGCCGCTGTCCCAGACGCTGAAGATTATCCGTCGCTCAGTCGGGCTATTGATCTGCATCCCGAAATATCCGCGGTGCCAGCCGCACGCCATGTAATAGCTCCAGATCGGCTCATCGATGGCGGTCATCTCGCAATAAAACGCCTCCACTTGCATGTCCTTCGGCACGGGATAGACGAGGTGCACCGACGCGGCATTGCGCCTGGGAAGCAGGTTGAAGTGGGCATTCTCCGCCGCGGGGCCGTCGAGCACCAGGGTCTCCAGATCACCGTTGGGCTGGCCAGCTCCGTTCAGCCCGGTGAGCGTGAACTGCTGGTAGCCGGGCGTCGCGACCTCGAATGAACCAAAATGGATCGTGACCGGGTTTAATCCCTCGCCCTTGGCCGCAGCCTCATGGGATTGTCCCGCAACCGTGAGCCGGAGCCGGGAAGTTGCGTTCGTTGGGAGCCGCAATGCCAGCGCGGCATCCAGTCGGCCCGTCGTCCGGAGTTCACCGAACCAGAGCACCTTCAGCCCCGCCCCTGTCCAATTGGAGATCCCTGAAGGAGCCTCGACGCTCGCGCCCTCAGGATCGGGATCGAGGTACGCTGTGAACGCTGGCACCCGGAGTTCCGCAAGGGCGTGCCCGCCGAACAGCACCGCCACCAACAGCACGATTAGGAGCCCGGAACCCCGGAGATCTCGGCTCAACTTTGCCCCTCGCGCGCCAATTGAGGTCGGGACGCCGAAGGACGCATGAGGTTTCTCCTCCGGTCTGCTGTTGGGTCGCACCCCTGGGCGAGCCTCGCGCAAGCGCCCTGGCCTCAGCCAGCAACCTAGTCGATTTGGCATGGCGCCGATTTTACCGTCCTACTCGTGAGATACGCGACTGCAAAACCCACCCCTCGCCGTGCGCCCGTTGACCCGTGGGAAAAGGCTTGCGAGGCGCTAGCTTTTCGGGAAAATAAGCGCCGTTTTCGCATGCGCAATGACCGCCGCGCCAGTGGGAGTCATCTGGCCTCCGCAGCCGGTCGCGTCTCGGTAAAAGGAACATGGATCCTCTTGCCCGTTGGCTCGCTGCCCGTTGCGAAGCATGGCGCTTTTCGCTTGGGAATCCGGGCCCTAAGCAGCTCCCGCAGATGATGATAGTGTAATTCGAGTTGATTGACATATGGCCGAAATGACTGACCAGCGGCTGAAATTCCAGCTCTTCTTTTGGTACGGCGTGATTGCCCTGTCCGCGCTGGTTTTCAGCTATTTTCTCGCTGCCGGCGCGCTCACCATCCTGCTGATGGTCGGCGCGGTCGGCTGGCTCATGCTTTTACCCTACCACGCAACCCTCTCCTTCAAGGTGGCGGTGGCAACCTTCGGTTCGGCGTTTATTTTGCCCCTCTTCCCGGGCAGACCCTATTTCTGGGAATTGGCCGCCTTGCTTGGATGGTCGGGTCTGATCATGCTGGTCGCGCTGCGGAGATACGATCCCGGCTTCAAGAGTGTTATTCGGAGGAATGCATGGATGTTCATTGGCATCATCGGCTACTGCGCGGTGCTTGTGATGACCATGTTCTACCGCGGCTTCGGGCTGCGCGTCCTGGGCTCATCGGGTCAGGTGGGCGGGCGGTTGTACCTCCAGCAACTCGTCTGCGCAATTTTCCCCCTGCTTTTTGCGATGATCCGAACCGACGAGCGCACCGTGGTTCGTTTGGTTGTTTGGCAGTGCCTGCTGACCGCCTCCTATCTCTTGTCCGATTTCGCGTTCTCCTTCGGCTCGGATTTGATCTACCCGATGCTCTATTTTGTCGAGCTGGCGAATGATGCGTTGCTGTTCGAGGTACAGAGCGCGACGTTCGGCATCCGCCGGTTCCAATCCTTGGCGCTCGCGGGCCACGGCTTCATTTTGCTCACCTTGGTCTATTTGAACTTGAAAGATTTCCTAAGCCCGCGTCGATGGCTGATGCTGGCTGTAGTATTGGGTATTTTTTCCATTGGTCTGTTGAGCGGGCATCGCTATTTCGTGATCTTGCTGGCTTTCACTCTCTTATTTGTCGGCTATTCGCAACGCTTTTTCACCACGAGGAATGTGCTCATCGCGGGGGTGATGCTTGGTCTTGGGCTTGGGGTTTTATACCTCTCTGCAAATCGCATGCCGCTCGCCTTCCAGCGCGCGGTCTCGTTCTTGCCAGGGCTCCACGCCAGCACCGAAGCCGTCATCGACGCCCAGACCACGGCAATAGGTCGTGTTACCTTGTTCAAGGTGGGCTTGACCATGATCCCCGAGTACTTCTGGCTTGGCCGCGGTTTCGTCCGATACATGGATGAATATTCCGGCCAGTTTGACCCAACCGGGGTCATGGCTCACATTTCCAACGGCGTATTCTACAACGGCTTCATTGGATTGATGGTGAATACAGGAGTCTTTGGCACGTTTTTCATGTTCCTATTCATCCTCGCGGGAACCCGTACTGCTTTCCGCATCATCAAGTTCGTGCGCCGCAACGGCTGTGAGGACGATTTCTCCCGAGTGTGCTCGCTCATGGCCTCCCTCTGGATCGCGCATGTGCTCTTGTTTCTTTTCCTCCACGGCGATGCCGAGCGTGCAATGAAGACGTTTGCGCTGGTCGCTGGTCTTTGTGTGCTTTGCGAAAAGCTGCTCAACCGGCGTCTGAGCGAAGTGTCGGCGACCGCAGAATAGCGCGAGTCGGTCATCATTGGCCCCCGGTTCGCGGCAAGCCGCCGAGCACCGTTTCGATCACCTGATGTCCACACGTCCTCGCTGCCACCGCAGCCTCAGGGACGCTTCGGAGGTCCCAACACGAGTTCTGCGGGGCCGCAACCGGGCGCTGCCTGAAGCAAGGAAACCTGCTCTGATTCTCCTGTACGCGGCAGAAGCACCACAGCTTCATTCCACCAGCATTCAACCTCCGTTGAGTCCCTCAGGCGAATGGGCTATTTCACCTGCTATTCCCGGACCGGGTCGGATGGCGGAGAGAGGGAGATTCGAACTCCCGGTGCTTTTTAGACACTCACGCTTTCCAGGCGTGCGCATTAAACCACTCTGCCATCTCTCCACCAGAGGCCGTTGAATGTGCGCCAGTTTGCTCTGGCTCGCAACGTTTTTTGCCCAAGCCCGGCGGTTCCGAATAGGCGCGTTTCTCGACTTGGAGGGTGTGAGAGCAGCGATGAAGTTCGTCAGTATGGTGAGAGCTAGGGGGAGTGAAAGCGTCGCCAAGTTGGTGACGTAGGCGTAGAGGGGCGCCGCCCGGGGAGTGACTTCGCCTACCAGGATGACATTGGTCAATCCGGAATCGCGGCGAGTATCGATTCGTCCCTAGGCATCCGGCGGTCAGGCGGTCAGGCTGATTGTCCACCGGTGACTTGACTTCCCAGGCCGGACCTGTCATCGCGTATGTCGACATGGTGTACAGCAAGCACACACTCTCCGGCATAAAGTCGCTTGGCGGCCGCCGGAATTTGCGTTTAGTACCAACCCTGATCTTGTTGCGATTGCTAGTTGCATGCCCGGTGGCGTTTCCGATTGCCGCGATTTCAGGGGATGGCCTTCCTCCGGGCCTGGTCGGTGGGGCCACGAATGACTCGGCGCCTGAACCGGTGTTACGCCTGCTTTCAACTCGAGCCTCGGGCGACAAACTGGAATTCGTTTTGCAGGGAGAGTCTGGGCGTGTTTACGCTATAGAACGGTCGGGCGACCTATCGGCCTGGCTGGAGGTACCCTCTCTCGAGGTGAGTCTCCCTTCGAACTCTGTCACCGCTCTTGTCGAGGTCCCGCTGACGAACGGGCCGAACGATTTCCTCCGAGCCAGGTTGAAAAGCGCCTCCCCGCCCGAGGTTTGGGACGATATTAGTGTGCGGGCGGAACTAATTGAAGCCACGCGCCAGGATTGGGGTTTTCTTGGCCTGGGGACTTCAGCCTTTGAATTGGTGCCACCAGGGTTGCCGCTGCAAATTGGGAGCCAGGTCTATCCGACGGGCCTTGGCCTCCACGCTAATGGCGCCATCCTGCTCCTGCTCGACGGTGAGTACGACCTTTTTGAATCTGACGTGGGCACTCATCCGTGTCCCGCCGCTAGCGTGGATGTCCAGGTCCTGGTTGATGGGGAGTTACGGTATCAGAGCGGCTTAATGCGGCCCGGTGACGCTCCTCGTAAAATCCAGATCCCGGTTAGTGGTGCCTATGAAGTCCTCTTGGTGGCGACGGATGGTGGAGATGGCATCAATTGCGACTTGACGACCTGGGGTGGAGCGCGGCTAAGGCGAGCCGCTAAGCCTGGCGAGTCGATTGGCTCCGAACCGGTTGACGTAGGCCCCTCCGCTCGTGTCGTCACCTGGGACCCCAATTGGGTACAGGGGACGCTCGCTTCCCGCACCCAAGATTTTCCCGCCCAAGACGTGTTCCTGGAGACAGACGTACCCGCGGATGCCGCCGGGAATTACATCGTCCCTGTCTCGACGAACGGACTGGCTTGCATCGGACTGGAGTGGTTTAACGCGCGTGCCCTCAAGCAACTCAGCCTTGGTTTTCTTTCCCCGGCCGCTATGCCTTCACTAAGCCAGATCCGCGTCGAGGGCTGGTTCGGGTGGGGGGCTTGGCTCGGAGACTGGAAGGAACTCGAGGGCACAATGTCTCTCGAAACGAACCGCTTCGTCTTCCTTCCGTCTCGCCGAACTCCACCTGGATGTGGACCCGCCTCGTGTTCTGCCATATCGACCGGGTACGGCTCAGCCCTGCTTCGGGCCCGCAAGATCCGCTGGGTTTGGCCGGCTACAGAAACGCCGGCGGTGGTCCAACACCCAGCAGCCTTCACCCGCTCCCGGTGGGCGGCTGCCAGCATCCAGGTCGAAGTAGAAGACGTCGCTGGGCAGCCGGATCTAGAAGCCCGACTTGAAGATGGCGAATGGGCGAGTCCAGTCCCCGTACCAGTCGCTGACTCGGATGGCGAGTTGGGGCAAGCTTTGGGTCAGCGGATCGTGGCTGGTCAGCCCGTAACGATGTCTTTGCGTTACGCCCGGCCTTCCGCGCTAAAATCCGAGTTCAGTAAGCTCCTGCTCCGCCGGGGCGACCGTGCCGTCGCCGTCGCTATCAACGACGTGTTGACCAATCAGTGCGTTTATCTTCGCGATATGGGCGTGCTCCTCTGCCCGGCCGAGGCTCCGATCCGAGTTTCCGACTACAAAGTCCAAATCGCCAGCCGCAAGACGATTCTCGAGCAGGTGCGTGCAATGCCGGACCAAACGCTGGGCCAGGCGATGTTGCATACCCATCGATCGGCGCAAAACGATGGCCCAATCATGCTCTCGCTCACCGCCGAGAACGATAAGTATGTTATGGAACGCTCGGGGGTTGTGCACTTTCAAACCACCACAGCCACCACCAGCGTTTGGGGTGACACTGCGAGCGACCTCGTGCTCGGTTTCGCCGGGGACGGCGGCCAGTGGCTGTCTCGGAAGCTCGATGGTAGCTGGCTCCCAATCCCCGTCATCGAGCATCAATCCGGCGCTGCAATTCTTTCGCAGCGAGCTTGGGTGGCCCCTATTGATGACGATCTCCCTGATCCAGCCCGTTTTAACCGCCGTTCAGTATGCGTCATCGACTTTGGCGTCCAGCACACCGGCCCAACAGTCCCCCTGCCACAAGTGTCGCTGGCGTTCCGGCCTAGCGCCACTGATGGCACCAACGACACCCTGGAGGCGACGTCATTCGGGTTCGTGGCCCGTAATCAGGGTCGACCGTTCGCTTACATCGTTCGCACTGGACCTGGGGTACAAAGTCCTAAGCTTTCTGGCCTGACCATCACCTTCGCCGGTGAGTCACTCCTCCCCGGAGCCGACCATTGGACGGTTTATCTGCTGCCGCCGGGGGGGCAAACTGACATTGGGCCGCCCTTCCCCGGAGCGGACACGTTGCGCACGGCGGTTGAGACCTATTGGCGTGCTGTGCTGGCTCCAGCCATGGAGATTGCGACACCCGATCCGTTCCTCAACGACTTGATCCGCTCGCTCCGTATCCGATGCCTGATGGCGGCCCGCAATGAAGCGGGCGGGGATCGCTTCGCGCCGTGGATCGCCGCGATGAGCTACGGGCCAACCTATCTTGATTACGAGTCCTTTGCCGTAATTCGTGCGATGGACCTCATGGGGCACGGGGATTTCTCCCGCCGAGCCATTGAGTATCTGATGTTACGCTACCAGCCTGCGGGGTACCTCACCACCGGCTATACTACCTCTGGTACGGCTCGGCACCTGGAGACCGTGGTGGATCACTGTCGCCTTACCGGCGACTTGGCCTGGTTCGAACGCAACATGGAGGCTTTTAGGGGCGTAGGTCACTGGATCATCGCCCAGACCCGCAAGACGATGCGGACTCGGCCCACCCCGCAGGGCCCCCTTCCGGTTCCCGGTTACGGGCTGATGACCCCCGCGGTTGTGGGAGACAACTACGCCTATTCCTATGTGTTCAGTGTGAGCGCCTACTACGCCTCTGCACTCAAAGGCATCGGGGAGCTCCTGAGCAAAGCGGGCGACTCGGAAGGTGAGGTCTTTCAGCAGGAAGGCCAGCAGTTGGCGGACCACACTGTTCGCGCGTGGGCCAATATGGCTAGCTTGGCTCCGGCAGTACCTCTACGCGACGGTACCTGGGTTCCCTACTACCCTTCCCAGGTGAATTCACCAGGGCTCTCCGCGGACTTCGCCCCGGTGACACTCAAGCTGCAGGGCTTCATCACCCTGCAATTGCCCGCACCCGGTATCAGGACATTCTTCTCTATTTTCTGGGGGGAGGATGGAGGACGTACTTGGTGCTACGATGTCGAAACCGGTGCCCACCATTTCGTGCCAACCGGACTCCTTGCTGCCGATGATCCGCGAGTGACGAGTATGATGGATCACATGGAGGACGTGCAATTCCTGGCCGATGGATGGTTCGACTATGCCGCCACTGACAACCAGCGTGACTGGTTCAATCTTGGCGGTTTCTCAAAGGTCCAGCCTTATTACACGCGCAATTGCGACGTTTACGCATCTCTGGGTGACTCCAAGCCGTTCTTGCGTTCCTATTTCAACTCGATGGCCACTCTGGTGAATACAGAGGTTCTCACTTTCTGGGAGCACTTCCAACGCGACGGTGCCTGGGACAAAACTCATGAGGCTGGCCAGTTTCTAGGCCAGACTCGAACCATGCTGGTGGGTGAACGAGGAAATACCCTCAGCCTGGCGCCCCTAATCACCACAAATTGGCTCGCGGACGGTTTGAGCCTCACCGTCAACCGCGCTCCCACTAGCTTCGGTCAGGTTAGTTACCAACTGACCTCGCACGTGGCTCAAGGCGCGATACTCGCTGCGATCGACGCGCCTGCGAGCACAAACCTTCAGACGGTGGAACTACGCATCCGCCACCCTGGCGGTCTCCCCATCCGCGCAGTTACTCTTAACGGAGCGAATTTCTCCGGGTTCGACCCGTCTACTGGTGTAGTTTCGCTGCCGAGCGGCTCGCCGCACATGGATGTCCAGGTAAGTTATGTTCGGTGATTCTCCGATCACTTCGAAGGTCTGAAGAAAGTGGAGGCGGCTTCAACGCTCAGTTGCGTCTGACAGCGCCCGAAGAGCGGGCTAACAGCCGTCGCATCCACCCAGTGGATCAGGTCCACTGAACTGCGGAGGAGACTCCCCATCTGTTGGGGCCAGCATAACAATATGTCCGCGCCTCGACGTGCATAACGCAGCAGATTCTGACCGCCGTTGTCCCCGCCCAACTCGCTCCCGCCCGGATGGTAGGCAAGGATCTCAGGGAATTGGTCGGGGGTGCCCGTGCGGAGTACAACTGTGAGTAGGTGCGGCCCATCCGTGAGACCCTGGATCACTTCTACCCAGCCACTGGCTCCGGCGCTCGCTGCCCCCGAAACGGCGCTATCAGCCCCGTTAAATGCTGTTGACCAGGTGAGTTGCATCCCACTGGTGAGCCCACCCGGATAGGTCTGCCAGTACCAGTCTTCGCTCAAGATCACCACTCGTCCACTCTTGGACGTGAAATCGGTGTCTGAACGACCGCCGCCATCCTCCCCCGTAACGGAGCCACGCACATGAAAAGTCATCGGACCATTCACTCCTTTCATGCTGTCTACGGTTAGGGTCCAGTTTTCTGCCACCGGAATGGTTTGGGCCTCGATTTTGAGGATAGCTGGCGTTCCCCCGAACGGCCATAGTGAACACCGTCCGTGTACGTAGGTAGTGATAAAAGCGGACGGTTTGAGCCCATCAATCATGAAATCGGCCTGCGCCCGAGCCGTCCCCTTGGTCCGCAGCATAATACGGCTCCCTGTGAACGGTACGGTCGTTTGGCTTGTGCCCTCGAACGCGTTGGTACCAAGCGTGATCCGTTTGACGCGATCACAGTCAAAAGGGTCGGCCGGCGGCTCGAGCACGGGAGCCAAGAGGTAGGCCGAGAGCAAGTAGGTCATGAGGTCGCAGCCAGGAACATTCAGGTGAACCGTGTCTGCGAGAAGGTTGGTCACGGACATCCCGTTAGCGAGCAGGTACTGTTTCCATGGCGTTCGAATGTCCGCGCGGCAGGCACCGTTCGTCAGGGCGATTAAGGGCTGTTCGACATAGTCGAACCAGGTAGTGCCGGCCACGGTTTCCACGGGAATGTTGTTCGTATCCTCGTTCGGATCATCCCAAGAAGCCATGTGGTCTCCAACCAGCAAAATGTCGGCGCAGGTCCGACTTCTAACCCTCTGGACGAACTCCGCGTACGCCCGGGCATCGCCGTAGTCATGGAACACCAGTAGATCAGGCTGATAGGGATAAACATCCGCTTCTGCGGTTTTCAACATGTACGGCGCTGTGTGCCCAGAAATGGTCCGGTTCTCAATCTGCCAAGAGCATCCCGGGTATCGGCTCAACAGAAAGGCATCTAAAGGCATCCAACAGAACTCGAGGATGGACTGACCGTAGATCAAGACGCGCACCGGCGGTCCGTTCGTGTCCACGGCATTTGCGAGGGCCAAGGCCCGCTGGAGATGCGACGTTTGTGTCAAAGGGGGATTAATCTCCGGGAACGGGGGTTCTGCTTCAACCTTCGGCAGTATCCCCCCGAAGCAGATGAGGACGAGGGTGAGCGCGCGCCGGACAAATCCTCGGGGGACACTTATCCCAGCTCGCCAATGGCCGGCCGCGGAGGCTCCTACTTCTTCTCGTGTTCCATTTGAGTACATGAGTCCACCGCGCCTTTCCCCCGTGCTCCCACAAACCTGTTGCCCTTGATGAGCGGCACAAGTGTAGCCAGGTTGAATCCTCTTGCACGGGCTCTTGTCCGAGGCGCGGCTGGCACTCGTGACACGTAAGCCATATCGTCCTCCTACATTTTGCGCTTCGCTCATCTCTTCTTGCTCAATCATTTGGTCAGGCGGATGCCGCCCAGCGACGATCCTCTTCTACGGAATGCCGACAACGAGACTATTCCGGTGGCGATGTTGAAGCAAGGGGAGATGCCAACGTGGGCGTTTCCGAATAGGCGCGTTTATCGACTTGGAGGGTGCGACCGGAGCGATGAAGTGAGCCAGCACGGTGAGACCCGGGGAGAGCAAAAGCATCGCCAAGTTGGTGACGTAGGCGTAGAGGGTCGCCGCCTGGGGAATGACTTCTCCCTTCCGTTGCCATTTCACGTTGGATGTGTAACCTTTTGAAGTGATGGGACATCTAGTCGCTTAGGCGGCAGTCGGCTGATGGACAATTACTAAAATCTCCGCGTGTTTGCTCACGTCTGGGCGGAGGCAGTGCGGCTCCGTTGGTGGAGCAGAAAGATTTACGGGATGGCGAGACGAAATTGGGTGTCCGGAAATTGGCTTGGACAGCTCGGTGCTGGGTTAATGAGCTTGGTTTGGGTGTGCCTCACCTCACCTGGGCTTTGCGCGATATTGGATTCCTCTGCTTCGAGTGGGGCGAGCAATTCAACCTCCGCTGCTTCTTCCGGCTTCAAAATCCTTTGGAAGCTCCATCTCGGCCAGGGCGGAGCGCACATGTCGATCATCCAAAACGGGGTCGTTTTCACCTCTTGGACAGATGGCCTGCTTTCTGCCGTTGATCTGAAATCAGGGCAGGCACTTCGCACCATCGCCAACGTCGCCTTCGAAACTGCGCCCATTATCGTTGGCAACCATCTTTACAGCTATCCCATGAGGCCCTCGACCGTCTACGATCTGGATCTCTCGACTTTTGCTGTACTGCACGCTTTCCCCACACCTGGCACCTACGCCGAGCACTTTCCCTACGATCCCAGCACCGGTTTGTGTTTCCTCCGTTGCATCGGTCCGGCGCGGAACGATGTGCTCGGCGCGCTCCGCTTGCAGGATGGTTCCTTCGCGTGGTCAACCGCGCTAGGATTCGGTTATGCCTGGACCAACGCCGGGAGCCCTTTAGTTATCGGCGACGGTTCGGTTTATGTGCAGGACGCCGATGGCACCGATCGCGTGTATCGCCTCGACGCCAAGACTGGGTCGATCCGCTGGTCCACGGGCCTTCGCTCAGGCACCGTTGTGGGCTACAACAACTTGATCTACGATCGTGAGAGCGATCAGATTTATGCCTCCTCTTATCTCGGGAGTGTCTTCGCTCTCCGCCGTAGCGACGGCGCCCTGCTGTGGTCCAGGGATCTGCCGGGCTATCTGATAAGCTCCAGCCTCACCTGTCACGGCGGCATGGTCTACCTCCCCCTCTGGTCTGGGCTTGGCGCGTATGCCGCTCTGGACAGTTCGGATGGCACAGTCCTTTGGCTCCAAAAGGGTTTTTTTGGCGAAGACGGTTGGAGCGCTACCGCCGTCGGCGAGCGTTATCTCTATCGACAGACACACGGGCTGCCTACCCGAATCATCGTGCAGGACCGCTTTACCGGAAGGCTAGTCTGGTCGGCAGATTCCGGCGCGCAGGGGATGTGTCCCAACCCGGCTGAGTCCGATGGAATCGTTGTCTTTGGGAACAGTTACTACTTGGTAGCACTGCAGGCCGGAATTGGACTTCCCGTGGACTGCCCATGGCACGGCCAGGATGCCTCCGGATTCAACCCAGGCGCTCTCACCGCCGAGCCGGTCAACCACCCACCCGTGCTCGATGCCATCCCTGACGTCATGGCAAGCATCGGACAACCCATCGTCCTGACCATTGCCGCGACCGACCCGGAAAACGGTCAGACGCTCACGTTTTCCCTGGACAGCCCTCCTGCCGGCGCAACCATCGATCCCCAAACCGGGATCTTCAACTGGACGCCGTTACCCACTCAAGATCAGCGCGCTTATCTGATCACCGTGCGCGTCAGCGATGATGCGTCGCCGCCGGCGACCGCAAGCCGAACCTTCACGGTCGTGGTTGGCGACCCCGATCTGGGTCCCCGCATCGATCCGTTAAACAACTACGTCATCGTTGCTGGATCAACGTTATCCTTCACGGCTGTTGGCACGGATGGCAACCCCTCGAGTAGCTCGATCCATTGGAGCTTGGGACCCGGCGCCCCGGACGGGGCTTCCATCGATTCTCAATCCGGCTTGTTCCTTTGGTCACCACCGCTCGATTATCCTCCGTCGACCAACCTCATTACCCTTCGGCTTACCGACTGCGCCTCTCCTCCCTTGACTGCCACGGCTCCTTTCCAGGTAACAGTCATCGTTCCTCCCCAGGTTCGCTTCGCTTCTGTCGCGGTCGATAACCAAGGGCCTGGCTTCCGGCTGCAATTAAGCGTTGTCCCCGGGGGGGCGTACCGGATCGAATCGTTGGATCTCTCCGCTGCAAGCGCAAAGTGGGCATTGCAGAGCGAGACTGCAGCCATCAGCAACACGCTCGAGGTGTGCGTGCCCGCAGGCAACGCTCACGGACAGATCTTCCGCGCCACCCGCACCAAGTAGAACCGCAGCTCGGCTACTCCAGTTGGAGGTTTTCTAGATCAGCTCAAGCAGTCGGTGCAGTTCGGCATCCGTGTTGTAGAAGTGTGGCGACAGACGGATATACCGTTGGCCCGCCCGGTCCGTCCGTAGGGATGTAATGACCTGAGCATCTAACAGCCGTTGATGGACCGATGCCATCTCAACACCATCCCGATAGAACGTGGTGATCCCGCTTTGGTTCGTCCGCGCCGCTTGCGCCTGCAAAACGGTCCAGCCTTTCGCTTGCAGCGCTGGAACAAGCCAGTCGCGTTTGCGCTGGAGCTCCTTTGAAATCTCCTCCACCCCGATCTCCAAGATCAGATCCAACGCCGCGCGCAGGCCTACCAAACCGAGCACGTTCGCTGTCCCTGCTTCATAACGGCGCGCATCGGTGCGCAGTGTCAAATGCTCCTGAGCCACAAACTCCGGACACCGCACGTTATTCCATCCAATGGCGGTGGGCGACAATGCTGCTTGCGCTGCCTGGCGCACATAAAAGAGTCCTGCGCCGCACGGGCCCAACAGCCATTTGTGGGCATCCGCCGCCATGAAATCGATTTCTTCGACTGGGGTTGGGAACGCCCCCAGCGTTTGAATCGCGTCCAGACAAAACAAAATCCCGCGTTGGTGCAACATGGCGCCTATGGCCTGGTGATCGATCCGGAAACCGCTGACGAAATGACACGATGCCAGGGCTACCAGCCTGGTGCTCTCATCCACCTGCATCATGACATCGACAGGGCGGAGATGGCCCAACTCCCGCGCCGAGACTAACCGCACTTCAATCCCGCGATCCGCCAGAGCCATCCACGGATAAACATTCGAGGGATAATCGTCGAAATACACCACCACGCTGTCTCCCTTGCGCCACCGAAGTCCGCCGGCCACCATGCTCAGCCCCAGCGACGTCGGTCCCACCAGCGCGATTTCGGTAGCCGGGGCCTGGAGCAACTGTCCTGCCTTTTCGCGAGTTTCGCTCAACAGGTGCGGGCGAGTTGGTTCCTCTTGATCTCCTTTGTTGGCCCGCTCAACGTAAGAGCTGACGGCGTCGGTAACGCGCCGGGGAAGGGGACAAACGGCCGCGTGGGCCAGGAACACCTGGTGGGCTGCCACCGGGAATTCATAGCGCCGGAGGTCTTCGTTGCTGAGCAACTCGGTCAAGGTCACCTCTCCATCCTATCTCTGCCACACGGCTCCTTCCAGGCGAGAAATTCCTCCGGCCTCTACCCGAGTTGCTTCGCCTCACCAGGCTTCTTCAAAACTCATCCTCACCACGCTCCAGCCGAGGATTGCACGTGTTCTGCCACGCGATCCCGCTCGCCGCTAATCCGACCAGGCCGTTCACCCTACCCATTGACAACCAGCGCCTTAGCCCGGGGAAAAGCTCCCCGCCGTCTGGTTTTTGTTTCGATCATTCTCGGTTGGTGAGTGAACGCTAACTTTCTTGAATACCTCTCCTCTCCTGGAGTCTAATCTTCCATACCCCCCGGAATTGCCGAGGCCATGCTACGAGTGATTCGACCTCTCTGGCAAACGGGGTTCAAAAGCGAAAAATGAAGCCTAAGCTTCTACATCGGGATGCGGCTGGACTGATCCGGGCATGGGCCCGGTTGACACTGGCCAGCTGTGAGGTAACCTTCCACTACAGGCCCGTACTATGACAACCCGACCCACACCTCGCCTCCTTTTCTCGGCGGCTCTGAGCTTGTTGGTTCTTCTCCCCGGATACGCCGCCGAAACCAACGCACCCGCGGCCAGCGATGTACCGGATGCTCTCGAGCAAGCCAACTCGGGCTCCCCGACCAACACGATCGGGGAGGTTGGTCCTCCTCGGCGAATCGCCGCCACCCAGCGGATTCCGCTGGCCCCTGAAGTCGCTCAGGTGGTGGATCTTGCCCAGTCCGGTCTGGGTGAGGCGGTCCTCTTAGAGTATATCAAGAATTCGACCAACGCCTATGATCTGAATGTCGACCAGATTGTTTATCTAAACGACCTGGGCCTTTCCGACACCATCCTCGCAGCTATGATCCGCCGAGGAAACCAGATCCGCGAGCAGCAGGCCGCGATGGCTTCCGCACCGCCTACAGAACCCGATGCCCAGGCGCCAGCACCTCCTCCTCAAATCCCCGACGCACCGATGGCCCCAGCCGCACCCACCATCTCGACAGCCGCTTTTCCGCCCCCGGCCGAGCCGGTGCCTGTCGAGTCGGCCCCCCCGACCGTCGAGGTCGTCGAAGCTCCGCCCCCCGCCGTCAGCTACAACTATTTCTACGACGCCCTCTCACCCTACGGAAACTGGGTTGAGATGCCCGAGTACGGCTGGTGCTGGAGACCCACTTGCTCGCTGGTTGACGTTTCTTGGCGTCCCTACTGCCACCGCGGGCGTTGGATCAACAGCGATTGCGGCTGGTATTGGTACTCGGATTACTCCTGGGGTTGGATCCCATTTCATTACGGGCGCTGGTGCCACGCCCCGGGGGCTGGCTGGGTTTGGACTCCCGGGTCTGCATGGTCGCCCGCTTGGGTCGCCTGGAGGCACGACAATGCATATTGTGGCTGGGCACCGCTCCCTCCAGAAGCCCATTGGTCCGCGGGAATTGGATTGACCTTCCACGGATCCCGAGCCGGTGTCGGTTTCGGATTCGGTTTGGGCGCGGATAGCTTCACCTTCGTTTCCTACCATCACATGACCGATCCCGCGCCCTATCGCCATGCGCTGCCGCGGCACGAGGTGGCCCAAATCTACGGCCGCACAACCGTGATTAATAACGTAACCATCAGCAACAGCCGGATTACTAATCCTGGGATTGCTCCCGAGAGGATCACTGCAGTGACCAGGAAAGAGGTTCCCAAAGTCGCCCTCCATGACGCCGCCGGAGGCCCGTCTATTCCTCGGCGAGCGGAACGCCTGGACCGAGAAGGTGCGACCCTCGCCGTCTATCGCCCCGCCCCCCCGCATGATCTCCTGGCGACCCCTTCGCGTCACATCGAGACCCCACAACCTGCCCTGCGGCGGCTGTCTGAACCGTCTCCCCAACCCACTGTTGCGGGAACCGTCAATCGCGCACCTTCTTCCAGCGTGATAGCTCGCCCTCTTGGCTCCCAACCCTCGTTGAGTCAAAGAAATCTTGGGCAGTCGCCAAGCCAGTCCGTCCCTGCCAGCCGGATCGGCACAGAGGCCTCGGCGCGCACCATGGCAAATCCGGCCGCAAACGGCACGGCGTCCATTCAGCAGCGCTCCACCTACCCACAGCCGGCGCAGACCGTCCCCGGTCGCCCCCAGGGGACTCAAGGCCAAGTGACCCGGACCTACCCGTACAACACGCAGCCTCAGGTTACCCGTATCGAGCCCCGTAAAAGCGATCCGCCCACCCCTCAGTATTCGACTCCGCCCAAATACACTTACTCCACCCCGAGCACCTCGGCTACGGCTGGCCGGCCCGCTGCGTCCACCCCGCAGCCCTACGTCCAATCCCAGCCGAGGTGGACCGCTCCGCCGGCTGCCGCATATTCCCAGCCAGCCCGCTCGGCGCCTTCTTACAGCGCGCCGGCTCGGGTTGCTGCCCCATCGGCTCCAGCCCCTAGCGCAGCCCCTGCCCGCACTTACAGCGCTCCAAGCCCGGCTGCCTCTTCGGCCCGAAACGGTCGAAACAATCCCTAGGCGAGGCTCTTAATTCAACCTCCAGATGAAGGCTTCGCTTCATCCGTGGCTCGCGCTGGTCGCCGCCGCATGGGTTGGCCTTGTTCACGGCCAGGAGCCAACCTCCAATAACTTGGTCTATCAGTCCGAGTTTGAACCCGGGGAGGGCTTTCTCTATGGCCAACCTCTCCGGGGCCAAATGGGGTGGGTGGGGGAGGGTTCGGGCGGGAACGGACTAGTGACCAACTATTTTGAAAACTACGGCCAGCACGCCTTCATCGGTTTTAACGCCCCGGCTCCCAAAGACGCCTTCCTGAATCTTTGGAAGCCGCTGGCTTTCAGCCCGCAAGGGCCGAACCTTCCGGTCGTGCGCTTCTCCGTGCTCATGGAAATCGACGACTCCAGCAACGGCTTCTACGACGACTTCCGGTGGAGCGTCTATAACACGGCCGTCTCCCGGCTCTTCAGTCTGGATTTCGACAATTCCCGGGCTGAGATCTTTTATGCGCTGGATGACAACGCTGGCTTCACCTCCACCGGATTTCGATTCGTCAACGCGGTGTCTTACCAGTTGGATGTCTTCATGAACCTTCGCCGCAACACCTGGACCGCCATGTTAAACGGCCTTGTTGTCGTTGATTCCCAGCCAATGACTACAATCAACGCCCGGATCGACCTGAGTGACATAGACGCCGTTTGGGCTATCCGCCAGACCGGTTCCGCAGGCGATAACTACATGGTTTTCGACGATTACACCCTGAGCGTTCTCCCAACCGCGACCGTTCCGCCGATTCTCGAGGCCCTAGGCAGGCACAATGACGGGAGCTTTGAGCTAATTGTCCATGGGGAGCGCGGACTCGAATACGCCCTGGACGTCACCAGCGACCTCGTCAACTGGGAGCAACTCGGTGTCGCCAAGCCAGCTACTGGCGTCTGGGACTTCGTCGATACCACGGCGCCCAAGTACACCTCAAGCTTCTACCGCGTGCGAGAAACCGGTAACTGATAGCCGCTCCTCCACCATCGCGTCGGCGCCTTCCTGGACCCATGGGGAATGTTCTGCGGTTCTTCTTGCGGCGTTACCTCCCGAACTGTAATCCCTATCTGTGGATTCCGCGCGGTACGTAGTTCGTTCTATCCAGGCTGAGGGCGCTAAACCTGAGCGATCGCTCTTCCGGCCGATTTCGGTCGGCACCCTCATCCTGTTCTTGTTTCTCGCGGGTTGCAGCCGTAGCCCGACGCCACCGCCCGAGGTCGCCGTCTCACCGCCCCTCGCGACCAACCTCTTCGCCCCGTCCAAAATCGCCGAAATCGACGCCGCGATTTCGCAGGCCATCGCCGACAAGAAGTGCCCTGGCGGGGTTCTGTGGCTGGAGCGGTTGGGCTCCTCATATCACCGGGCCTATGGCAACCGTGCGGTGGTTCCAACCACTGAGCCGATGACTGAAGACACGATCTTCGATGCCGCCTCTCTAACCAAGGTGATCGCCACCACTCCGGCTATCATGCTCCTTTTGGAGAGAGGCCAACTGGAACTCGATAAGCCCGTTTTTACCTACCTACCTGAATTTAAGAACAACGGCAAAGAGGCAATCACCCTCCGTCACCTCATGACCCATACCTCGGGCTTGCGCCCGGGCTTGGCCCCCATCTCAGCAATCACGAATTACGCCAAGGCTATCGAAATGGCCTGCGCCGAAAAACCTCTTAACCCCCCCGGGACCTTGTTCCGGTACAGCGACATCAATTTCATCCTTTTGGGCGAAATCGTCCGGCGAGTCTCGGGACAGGGCCTCGAGACCTTCACCTCCCAACAGATCTACCAACCGTTAGGAATGCAGGACACCGGTTTCCTCCCGAGCACTAATCTGACGATCCGCATCGCTCCCACCGAAGTCGTCGATGGCCAACCGCTCCGGGGCATCGTGCACGACCCGACCTCGCGCCACATGGGCGGAGTCGCGGGCCACGCCGGCTTGTTCCTGACGGCCGCGGATCTGGCCAAGTTCGCCCGAATGATGCTCGGAGAGGGCGAATACAACGGCGTCCGTATCTTCAAACCCGAAACCGTGCGCCTCATGACCAGCGTCCAATCCCCCGACCCAGTGCCGGCGCGACGCGGCTTGGGTTGGGATATTGACTCCCCATATGCCGGGCAGCGCGGAGCTTTGTTTCCTCTCGGCGGTTACGGTCACACCGGCTGGACCGGCGGCTCGCTCTGGATTGATCCCTTTTCCAAAACCTTCCTCATCTTCCTCTCCAATCGGAACCATCCCGACGAAAGCGGCAACGTGATTGCGCTACGCAGACAGATCGCGACCCTTGCCGCGCAGGCGGTCATCGGCTTTGACTTCTCTCACGTGGCGGGCGCCCTGTCGGCCCGTCCCAAAGGCGAGGAGGAGCCGGCTGGAGCCGGTGGTCTGAAGACAGTCGAGGTTCTCAATGGCGTCGATGTGCTGGAGCGCGAGAACTTCAGCCGCCTTAAAGGGTTGCGGATCGGGTTGATCACCAATCACACAGGGCAAGACCGCCATAGACGCTCCACCATCGACTTGCTCAAGAACGCGCCCGATGTGTCTCTGAACGTCCTCTTCAGCCCGGAACATGGCATCCGGGGCGCGCTCGATGAAAAGGTGGGCGACAGCATCGATGCGGCCACCGGCCTGCACGTCTATAGCCTCTACGGCTCGGCGCAGCGTCCCACTCCCGAACAGCTACACGATCTGGACGCCCTCGTCTACGACATCCAGGACATCGGCTGCCGTTTCTACACCTATCCTGCTACTATGGGCTTGGCGATGGAGGCTGCCGCTGAGGCCAAATTGCGCTTCTTCGTTCTCGACAGGGTTAATCCGATCGGGGGTGCCGGCGTCGAAGGCCCCGTCTATCGTGGCGAGCCGACCTTCATCGCATTTCACCAAGTGCCACTGCGGCATGGCATGACCGTGGGCGAGCTGGCACGCATGTTCAATGCTGAGCGCAGCCATCCCTGTGAGCTAAGCGTGGTTCCGATCGAAGGCTGGTCTCGCGAGCAGTGGTATGATCAGACCGAACTCCCCTGGACCAATCCCTCGCCCAATATGCGCAGCCTGGTCGAAGCAACGCTCTATCCTGGTGTAGGCCTCCTCGAAACCGCTCTCTCGGTTGGCCGGGGAACCGGAACCCCATTCGAAGTAATTGGCGCCCCCTACATCGATGACGTGCAGTTGGCCACCGAACTCAACCGAGCCCCCCTCCCGGGAGTGCGTTTCGTCCCAGTGCGCTTCACCCCCACCGCCAGCATACACAAAGACCAGCAATGTGGAGGCGTTCAGTTCGTGGTGACGGATCGAGAACAACTCCGGCCGGTTGACTTGGGTATCGCCATCGTCCAGGCGCTCCAAAAGCTCTACCCCAAAGATTTCGACCTAACGAAGATCGACCGCTTGCTTCAGGACCAGCCCACGTTGGAAGCGGTCCGCGCAGGACGCTCTTTGGGCGAAATCCGACGTCTTTGGGAGACAGGCTTGGATGCGTTTAAAACGCGACGGGCCCAGTACCTGCTATATAAGTAGAGCCTACGCCAGGTTAGCCAATTGGCCCTGCAATTGGCGCTCTTTGCCCTGCCAGTCGGCCAGCCGCTGCTGATGCTCGGCAAGCACCGGAGCCGGCGCGTTTTGGGTGAACTTCGGGTTGGCCAGTTTGGCTTCCACTTTCTGAACCTCCGCCCTGACCTTCTCCAGCTCCTTGCTGAGCCGCGCTTTCTCGGCCGTCGCGTCGATGTGGTCCAGCACGGGCAGGTAGAGCTCGCCCAACGTGTTTGACACCATGGGCGTGCCCTTCGCGGCCACAAAATCTGCATCGATCTCCAAAGGTTCGGCATTGAGCAGAAGGCGCAGCGCTTCGGCTTCCTCCGACAGCAGGGCGCCGGCCGGCTTCAACACAAACTTGAGTTTCTTCCCTGCCGGGAGATTGAACTGCCGCCGCAGATTGCGTCCCAGGCCCACCAACTCGTACTTGGCCGACGCCACTTGATCTGCTCCATCGTCCAGGTGGTAATGCTCGTGGAAATCCGCGTCCAGTGGCTTGGGCCAGTGGGCGAACATGATCGTCTTTCCGCCTTGGCCCTCCGGCAGGTCCTGGTGAAATCCCAGCCCATGCCATAACTCCTCAGTGATGAACGGCAGGAATGGATGGAATAGGCGCAGCATGTTCGAAATCACGAAGTCGATAACCGCCAGCGTCGTGGCTTTGCGAGCGGCATCCGTTCCCTGCAAAACCGCCTTCGTCGCCTCGAGGTACCAGTCGCAGTATTCGCTCCAGAAGAATCGGTATAAGGTCTGTGCCGCTTCCGTGAACCGGAAAGCGCCAAAGGAATCCGTGATCTCGCGGATTGCCGCGTCGAGCTTGAGCAGGATCCATTTGTCATCGCTGGTCAGCAGCTTGGGATCGATCTCACCCTCCGTTTCCCCGCCTTGCATCTGCCGAAACCGGCAGGCGTTCCAGAGTTTGTTGCAGAAGTTGCGGCCCAACTCCACCTGTTGTTCGTCGAAGAGAATGTCCTGGCCCAATGGCGCCGAACGCATTACTCCGAACCGGAGCCCATCGGCGCCATACTTTCCAATCAAGTCGAGCGGATCAGGCGAATTCCCCAAGCTCTTCGACATCTTGCGGCCCTGCTTGTCTCGAATAATCCCCGTGAAGTAAACGTTCGAGAACGGCTTCTGGCCCATGTATTGGTAGCCGGCCATGATCATCCGGGCGACCCAGAAGAAGATAATGTCCGGCCCCGTCACCAGGTCGGTGGTGGGATAGAACTTCTTGAGCGTGTCAGTCGAATCCGGCCACCCCATGGTCGCAAACGGCCATAGCCACGAACTACACCACGTGTCCAGAACGTCTGGGTCCTGATCCCAGTTATCAATGTCTTTGGGCGGGTCAACGTCGCAGTACGCCTCCCCCGTCTGTCGATGATACCAGACAGGCACGCGATGGCCCCACCAGAGCTGCCGTGAGATGCACCAGTCCCTGATGTTGGTCATCCAATGCCCGTAGGTCTTCGCCCAACGATCAGGAAAGAACTTGATTTCCCCAGTCTCGACCGCAGCCGCGGATTGGGCCACGGCCGGATATCGCAAAAACCATTGTTCGCTAAGGTAAGGCTCCACCGGCACATGGCTGCGCTCGCTGTAGCCCACGTTATGGGTGTAGGGCTCTTCCTTCACCAACAGGCCCAGGGCTGACAGCCGCTCCACCACCAGCTTCCGCGCCTCGAAACGATCCAGGCCCGTGTACTCGCCCCCGGCTTCAGCCGTCATCTTTCCATCGGGGCCGATCACCACTGGGAACGGCAACTTGTGGCGGATCGCCATCTCGTAGTCAGCCGGATCGTGCGAGGGAGTGACCTTGACGCATCCTGTGCCAAACTTGGGATCCACCAGCGCATCCGCGATGACCGGAATTGGCTTGTTCTGGATCGGGAGAAGCACGCGCCGGCCCACCAGGCTCTGGTAACGCTCGTCAGACGGGTTCACGGCCACCGCCTCGTCGCCAAGTATCGTCTCCGGCCGAGTGGTAGCCACCACCATGAATTCCGTGGAGGACTCGGTGCCGTCCGCATTGAGCAGCGCGTACTTGACGTGCCAAAGCGATCCCTCCTCCTCCACCATGTTCACCTCTTCGTCCGACAACGCGGTCCGCGCTGCCGGGTCCCAATTGACCATCCGCTTGCCCTTGTAGATGAGCCCTTGGCGATAGAGATCCACGAAAACGCGCGCGACACAACGCGAGTACGCGTCATCCATAGTGAACCGCTCGCGCGTCCAATCGCAGGAGGCCCCCAGCCGCTTGAGTTGCTCGATAATGATCCCGCCGTGCTTCTCCTTCCACTCCCACACCTTCTCGAGGAACTTCTCGCGCCCCAGGTCGTCGCGATGTTTGATCACACCCTGCTTCTTGAGCGTCCTCTCCACCACCGCTTGGGTCGCGATGCCGGCGTGATCGGTGCCCGGCAGCCAAAGTACCTCTTTGCCATCCATTCGCGCCTTGCGCGCCAGGATGTCCTGGATCGTATTGTTGAGAACATGCCCCAGGGTGAGGACCCCCGTCACGTTCGGAGGGGGAATGACGATCGAGTACGCCGGCTTCGCCGAATGCGGATCGGCCACGAAGCAGCGCTGATCCAACCAATACTGGTACCACTTCGTTTCAACCGAATGCGGCTCGTAGGCTTTAGGGATTTCGGACATGATTAATTGCGGAAAGGTTCTGTTCGCGCTCTATCCAAAGACAGTGATCGTTCACCGCCTCTGGATCAGGGCGAACTCGATGCTATCTACCAGGGCCTGGAGACTGGCCTCGATAATGTTTTCGCTCACTCCCACGGTGCCCCATTCCCGGCGCCCGTCGGTGGACACGATGAGCACTCGAGTCTTCGCGGCGGTCCCGCCCCCTGACTCAAGAATGCGCACTTTGTAATCCATCAATCGCACGGACTTGAGACTTGGGAAGAAGCGCACCAAAGCCGTGCGCATGGCCGAGTCCAGGGCATTCACCGGCCCGTCTCCTTCAGCGGCCGTATGCTCCACTTTGTTGCCCACTCGCACCTTAATCGTCGCCTCGCAGATCGAATTCTTGGCCTGCCGCCGCATGGACACGTGATAGGCGTCCACGTCGAACCGCGGGTTCTCATGACGGAGCAACTTACGGATCAATAGACCCAACGATCCCTCCGCCGCCTCGAACTCGTAGCCCTCGTGCTCCAGTTGCTTGATTCGGTTCAGAATCGACTTCAGCTCGGGTGTGTCGTTTTCCAATTTGAACCCAAGCTCTCGCGCCTTGAAAACAATATTGCTGCGCCCGGCGAGATCGCTCACCAGGACTCGTCGCACGTTGCCCACCGCCGCGGGATTGATGTGTTCGTAAGATCTCGCGATCCGCTGCACCGCGCTGACATGGATCCCGCCCTTGTGGGCGAACGCCGCCGACCCTACCCACGGCCTGCGAGGGTCGTGGCGCAGGTTGGCGATCTCGTCCACGAACTGCGAGAGTTCCTGCAACTTTGGCAGCGATTTATCCGGAACCGAAGTGCGGCGCAGCTTAAGCGCCACGATCGGGATGATGCTCGTCAGCGTGCAGTTGCCCGTGCGTTCCCCGTAGCCGTTGATGGTGCCTTGGACATGGCTTGCCCCCGTGTTCAAGGCCGCTACTGCATTGCCCACCCCTAACCCAATATCATCGTGGGTATGAATGCCCAGGCGGGTGTTCAGCTTCCCGGCCGCAAACTGGGTGGCTTTGGCCACCTCATCCGGCAGGGAGCCGCCATTGGTGTCGCAGAGCACAATCCGATCGGCGCCGGCTTTCTCCGCCGCCTGCCAGGTCGCCAGGGCATACTCCGGATTCTCTTTCCAGCCGTCCAACCCGTGTTCGGCATCGTAAACCACCAGCTTCCCATGGTCCTTCAGGTAACGGACCGTGTCGCCGATCATCGCCAGGTTCTCGTCCGCCGTGGTGCGCAGAGCCTCGGTGACATGCAGCATCCACGTCTTGCCGAAAATGGTCACCACCGGCACTTCCGCTTCGAGAAGTAGCCGAACTTGGTCGTCCCTCTCCACCGGCGTGTCCTTGCGCCGGGTGGATCCAAAGGCAGCCAGCTTGGTGCGGCGAAGGGTCTTGTGCTTGGCCTCGGCGAAGAACTCGATGTCTTTGGGATTGGACCCCGGCCACCCCCCTTCCACGTAGTGAACCCCGAAGTCGTCCAACCTCTCAAGGATCCGGAGTTTGTCCATCACCGAGAAATTGATTCCCTCGCCCTGGCTGCCATCGCGCAGGGTGGTATCGTAAATCTCGACTTCAGGTTTGCTCATGGTATTCGCCGGAACAGAGCCCAATTGTTACGCCAAAGAGCTGAGCCATGCAAACCGCAAAACCGCCGCGGCTTGGCCCCGTACCTCCTGCGATCTGCCTTGCGACGCATCCTATTTGACGCTCGCCTTCGTCCCACGGATGCGGTACCAGCATCGAAACCACCCCGCGTGCATGCGCCTCAATGAGCCTCCACAAAACGATTCAAGAAGGGTTCCTGCTAGCCGAGTTTCCCCCGTAACCGCCTCTGTTATGACGGAATGCAGGCCGGTTGGGATCCCGCTGCTGGCGTCCTGCCTGTGCTCCGTCTTCATCTGGACCGTTCCTCTATTCGCAAGCGACTGGCCGCAATGGCGCGGACCCAATCGTGACGCGGTCTGGACCGAGTCGGGCGTTGTGGAGAAGCTTCCCAATACCGGCCTGAAGGTCCTCTGGCGGGTTCCTGTCGGCATGGGATATTCAACTCCGGTGGTTGTTGCTGGAAAGGTTTATCTCAGCGACGCCGAATTGACCAAGCCGCTCGTTCGCGAACGGGTTCTGTGTTTGGATGCCCGTTCGGGCAAAACGCTCTGGACCCATTCCTATGAACACCCGGCCCCAGACTGGTTTTTCACGGAGGAACAGGCGCGCGGACCCGGTGCGACGCCCATTGTACGAAACGGGAAGGTGTATGCCCTGGATTTATTTGGGAACCTGGTCTGCCTGGAAACCATCCATGGCAATGCTGTCTGGAAGAGGAATCTCAAAGAGGAATTCCAGATGAAGGAGACTTCGGTGGACGCTTCCCCGTTGATCGAGGGAGATCTCCTCATCTTGATGCTGGGTGGGAAGGGAGGCGCCGGAATCGTGGCTCTTGATCGGAATACCGGACGCGAAGTCTGGCGGGCGCTCGATGAACCCGTTACCTGGAGTTCACCCATCGTGATCGATGCCGGCGGGGTGCGACAACTAATCGTCTGGACGCAGCAGTCCGTGAGCTCTCTGAACCCGGTCAACGGAAAGCTCTATTGGCGGGAGGCGACCAGCACCGGCGGGTCCCCCGGTACTGCGGGCGTATCGACCCCGGTCTTCAAAAATGACTATTTGCTGGTCAGTGGCTGGATGTTTCAACTGGAGCGGGACCGGCCGGCCGGCAAAACACTCTGGCCGGAGAGCAAGGGGGTTTCCCGACGCATCTTGAGCGATACATCTACCGGGGTCGTGTTGGGCGACTACGTTTACAGCGCCAAAGCGGGCGGGGATTTCCTCTGCCTTAAGGCGGCCACCGGCGAGGAGATCTGGAGGACCAACACCGTGACCGATCAGAAAAACGGGGCGAGCGTCCACGTGACCCTCCACGAGGACATTGCCTTTCTCTTCAACGACCGGGGTGAACTGATTCAGGCCCGCCTATCTCCGGGCGGCTACCAGGAAATCAGCCGCGCGAAGTTGATCGAGCCAACCTCGCCGTTTGGCACTCGGAAGCTCGCTTGGGCGGCCCCAGCTTTTGCCCATCAGAATGCGTATGTTCGAAACGATCGGGAGCTCATATGCGTTTCGCTGGCCGCAAAATCCTACCGAATTAGCCAACGTCCACGTTAGTCAGCCGCGCGGCTTTGCACTTTTCTAGGACCTCGCAACCGCTCGGCGCTGGGTGGCGCTCTCTTCCCGCCCCTCGGAGGCCATCCTCTTCCTCCGGTCGATCCTGCGCCCATCGATTCCGAAACGGTGCGCCCTATAGCTGTCGGAAAGAACCGCGTAGGCATGACTCTTCGTCGATCTCGCGGCTCAACGCCTCGCTCCGAAAGACGTTCCCGATTCGCCTCCACCAGGACATTCTAGGCTCTCCTCAGAACGAGGTTTACGGCCGAAACCACAGTCTGCCAACGCGACTCTTCGGCCAAGAGCTAGACGTCTTGGTATATGTCAACCTCTTGCCCGTCGGAAACCAGCAGTCCCTTGCATCCCAGCTATGATTCGTCTTTCCACTCCGGGTAAACAGCGGCGTCCAGCTGGCCCCGCTGGATCAGATCGTTGAGGTCGCGGATGATGGTCTTGCGCGATACGTTAAAGCGCTCTGCCAGGCGGGAGATGTTCGGCCGATCGACTGCTCCGCGGAGGCTTTTCAAGAGCTCCGCTTGGCGCGCCAGCCGTTCGGTGAAGCGCCGCTCGGGTTCATTGCTCTCGATTTTTTCCGCGCGCTCGAGTGATTGCAGCGAGCGAACCGTCTCGGCCAGCCCGCACTCATCCAACGCAGTCTTCACGACCCTCTCGAGCTCATCGAGATCGACCGGCTTCTCGATCACGTAGTGGGCCGCGCGCGGCCCTTGCAAGGCCTGGAGTTTGCCTTTGATGTCCAGGGTGCCCGAAACCACGATCACCGGCACGTGCGCGGCAGCATTCTTGAGCCGGGGTAGAAAATCTGTGCCGAGTTCGCCACCGGCGAGCACGTGGTCCAGGATCACCAAATCGGGAATGTGAAGGCCAACTTGCTCCAGGGCGGCCGTGCCATTGGAAACGCACGTCAGGCGGTACCCCCGCAACGCTTTTGAGTAAAGCCGAATTTGCCGCGGATCATCCTCCACGATTAAGATATCGGCGATTTTGGTGTCAGGCATAGCCGGTCACGGTTTCATGAAGCCTACCCGGCGGCTAAACGCTGTATAGTGTGCCAGTGACGCACAGTCCTAGTTTGTTGTGCTGAGCTCGCCCGAGCCCTCTGGCGCCCCCCCCACAGGTATCGCGATGCGGAAGGTCGCGCCTTTGCCGGCGCTTGTCTCAACCCCGATCCCCAAACCGTCCTGCTCGGCCATGGTGTAAACCATGGAAAGCCCAAGACCGGTTCCGCGATTGGCCCCGCGGACCTTGGTCGTGAAGAAGGGATCGAAAATGCGCGACAGTATCTCCGGAGTGATCCCAGAACCGCTGTCCGCCACCAGCAATTCGACGTATCTCGGCGCATCACGCGGCGCGCGGATCTGGTACGTTTCTGGAGCGCTCAGGCTGCGAACCTGGATGCGTAGATGACCTCTCCCGTCCATTGCCTCCGCTGCGTTCACGATCAAATTGAGCAGTATCTGCTCTAGCCGCGCGCGCGGTACGCTTACCGCGGGACTGTCGCGGTCTAGTTCCAAATCCAGCGTGATCCCACTCAGAAACTGGCGGCTCAGCAAACCGACAGTATCCTCGACCAAGTCGGGCAGAAAAAGGCTCCCGTTGGTCGGGGTGTTCTCGTTGCTGTACCCCAGCATCGACGCGACTATGTGCTTGCCCTGCTGCACCGCGCCCTCAACCTCAGCCACGTTCTCCTGGACCTCCTGGTTCCCTTCCGTCTCGCGCCCGATGAGTTTGTTGGACATGCGGATCACTGAAAGCAGGTTGTTGAAATCGTGGGCGATCCCCGCGGCCAACGTGCCCAACGCCTTCATCTTCTGGCTGTGCATGATTTCCGTGTGGGCCACCTCCAGCTCTCGATTGCGTTCCTCCATCAGCTCGTCAATCTGCACGTAACTGGCGAATAAACGCCGTTGCCGGCCCAGGACAAACCAGGCGCAAAAAAGCACCAAGCCAACTGCCGCCACTGCGAAGGCAATGGTCCGGGAGGAACCGGCCGAGAATGCCGGGAGCCCAATCGGCTCCCCCCCTGGCGCTCCGGAGTCCACCCCCGCCGCGAACGGGCCCCAATCAAGCCCGATCCCGGCGAGTTCTCTGCGGATCGCCGGCAAATCCCAGAGCTGTACGAAGTCGCCGGTGACCGCCGCCAACACCGATCCGTCCCAGTTGAAGCTCAGGGCGTTGATGATCTCCGAACCTGGCGCCGCCAACGAGGTGAGCACCGCCCCGCTCTTCGGGTCCATCAATTGGAGGAGATGGCGTTCTTTTACGATCGCTAGCAAGTTCCCGTCGCGCGAGAACGCGGCGCAGCTGGGCAGGTCGCTCACGCTCCCAGTCGGAATCCGTCGCAACGTTTTCCATGAGCCGCTTTCCAAAAACCGATATTCGGTGTCGCCGGCTAGCACGACCGTTTTGCCGTCAGGGCTGAACACCGGATTGCAGTTGCCGTTGTCCAAATCTAGAAGCTTTTTGCCCGAGGCACTCTCCCAAACGGCGGCGCCCGGCCCGTGAAAGGTACCCGTAACCACCCACTTTCCATCCGGGCTGATGGCCGGCGATTTTGGAAGCTTGCCCCCTTCGAAGACCCTCGGCTCCCCCGGCTTGGTCAGATCGATCAGCGCAGCGTCGGCGTCCGTCAAAGGCAGTGCGATAAATCGTCGATCCAGGCTCATGGTTGAGGAATCCACGTCTCCGGTTTTGGGTAATCGGATGTGAGTGGGATTGCCCAGATGCACGACCCCATCCTCCCCAGCCCCAACCTCCAACGGCCAGAGGGACAGCTGGTCGTCCCCGCAGGCCAACACCGTTTTGCCGTCGGGTAGGAAAAACGCCGACCGCCCGTGGCGCATTGGAATCAAAGCCTTCTTGCGCCCTGAAGAAAAATCGACGAGTCGCAACCCGTCAGGTTTGGTGACCGCCAGGAGCCGTCCGTCTGGGCTGAAGTCGACCTGCCACACGGTTTCATCTGAACCGTCGGAACAATCCAGCGCCCTAAATCCTCGAGGCCGGGCTAGACGCCACCAACCCCACGCCGCTCCTTGCGAAGACTTGGTCACATACGCCAGGCGCGAATCGTCGGAGTTGAAGGCCGTGCCGAAACCCTTTGTAGTGGCCACAATCAGATCGCCCGTGCCTGGGTTCCATAATTTGCAGGAACCATCGAAGGAATCGGATACCAACAGGTCCCCCTTGTGACTAAAAAAAAGGTTGTCGATCAGTGCTTTGTGGGCCATCCATCGTTTCGAGCGCTTGGAACGCAGGTCCCACACCTCAACCCCCCCGACTCCGTCGCCCACCGCGACGTAATGTTCCGACCAAGCCATGAACACGATCGGCATGTCATGCTCCAGGCTCGTGGTCTTAGTCCCTGCCCCACAATCCCAGATCTGCAGGACGTTGCCTGCGCTCACCGCCAGCCTGCGACCGCTCGAGTCGAACGCCACGTCGTTAACCGTCTCTGACATCACCAGCGCTCGCCGAGTCTCGCGTCCCGAAGCTGTCTCGAAAAAATGAATGGTTCTCTCATCCGTTAAGGCGGCCAGAACTTGGCCGTCCCTGCTAAAGTCATACGCGCGCAGGCGTCCGGCGCAAAAGGTTGGGACCCCAGCCCTGACATCAAGCAACTGCAGCCCGCTCCCTCGGCAGCTCACCCCCAGGTAGCGCCCGTCCGGGCTGAAGTTCATCCCCGCCACACTCTGGTTCGTATCGGTCCAGGCAAAGGCCGGTCGGCGATCCGGCAACCCACGGACTTCGACCAACCCTTTGCGGTTGGCGACCGCGTAGCTCGCCTGATCAGGAGACAGCGTAAACCCTAGGTCGGTTTCCAGAATATCCTCTTGATGCCCTTCGGTGAGATCGGTCAGCGCCATGTGAGCAATCGCTTCGCTTCGCAACTCCAGCGATGGCCGGATCCGAGCCGCGGAAGCCACAATAGCTTCGCCGGCAGCCTTTCTGCCCATGGTCGCGCTCAATCGGTCAGCGGTCGCCTGCGCCAGGTAGCTTTTCCAAAGATCCTGCCGCGCTCGTGCCGTCGCCTGTCGAGCCTCCTCCGCTCTCTCCTGCGCATGATAGGCCGCCAGAATCCCAGCCAGCGCGAGGCCGATGACCACCGTCACGATTGCCAGCAGTGCTGTGTTAACCCGCGACAAGCCGCGCCGTATCTCGGCTCGCTGCTTTAGCACGTCCTGGTGGGGAAGCCTGGGCGGCGTTGGGTTCATGGTGTGGCCACCCGCAATATAGCGGGCAAGGTCTGAAAATCCAGACTGTGCGCCATTCGCACAGGGCTGTGCCTCGCTCGCACAGTTCACCGCGAACTGATTTAATGCTAAAGACAGCCTTATGTTGCTGCTTTTCACTCTGAGGGCCGTGCCGATTCTCGCTCGGCAGACCACAACCTAAGGCAAACCTATGGCACTATTCACCAGCGCTTGGATCGGCAACCGGCCTTTTCGATTCCTGAGGCCGTGTTGCTTTGGCATCGCCGCAATTCTTGTCTGGATAGTCATGCATCTTCAAGCGGCGGACCTGTCGCCGTTTACCCTTGCCGCCCCGATCCCAATCCCGGTTGACACTGCCAACGGCAACGGCCAGCGGCTCTTTTGGGATAGCCAGCCAGGCCTAACCTATGAACTCCAAACCGCCGCCGACTTGGCTGACAAAAGTGGCGGCGGATCGACCTGGACGACGATTGCCCAGATCACCGCGGTCGGGCCAGTCAGCTGGGCAGATGATCCGTCCGCAGCGGCTCAAACCAGCCGCTATTACCGGGTCCTGATGCTGGCCCCCACCAATGATGTGACTCCGCCGCAGTTGTCGCTTATTCAAGCAACGCAGCCTCCAACGCCCCCGGCACTGCCGACCTCGACCCTGACAGTGAGCGCAACCGATAACGTCTCGGTTAAGAGCGTTGATTTTCTCGAAGGAAACAATCTTCTCGGCACCGCGATCCACGGCCTGGGAAATGAGTGGAGCTTCGAGTGGATCGCGGGCACGCCCTCCACACCCGCGAGCGGTCGCTATTACCTGCGCGCGCGCGCCTCCGACGCCGCCGGCAACGTCGGCTATTCTCCCGTCCTGGCGTTTGATCTGGCCAGTGCCAGCCAAGCCTGCGCCACCTTCGGCGCGGTCTCGATCTGCGCTGATACCAAGACGGTCAACGGCGGCACTGCCTCTTTTTCCGGCAATATCCGCATCAACGGCATCCGACTTTCGGGCAACGCCTCTGTCACAGCCACTTCGACCCGGATTTCGGGCGTTGGCGACGTGATCGTTCCCGGGCTTAATACCGTCCTTACCGGTTCGTTCGATATCGACCCTCAAACAGGCTGGTTGACCGTCCAAGCAGGAACAACTCCGACCTTTCCATCCGCAGGCATCGCCCTAAGCCCGCAGGCGATGGCTTCTCCCACGCAACTGTCGGTGAATGTCCTCACCAATTCGCTCTCGGGAGCGGGGTCTGTGACCCTGGAAATACCGAACCATCTGTTCGGACCAGCAACGTTCGCGGGGAGTTTCAATTACTCGCCCGGCAGCGGAACCGTCGCTCTAACCGGCGGGATGGTCCTGAGCAACCTTCTGGCTTGCTCAGGGTCCACGACACTCAACCTGAACGATTCCAGCTTCGCCATTCGGGGTGATACGCGTTTTCAATCCTCTAACGGCGACGTTTACTACCTGAGCAATAGTGTCGCCCAGCTCACCGTCGCCCCCGCCCCAAACCTCTACGTTTCGGGCGACCTCGGTCTGCCGGAGGGCTTGGCTCTGCACGTCCAAGGCAACGTCTCGGCAACCGGACAAGTCGAGCTGACCGGATCGGGCCATGGGCCGGTTGGCGGTTTTGAGTTCGATCCAATAGAACTCACGCTCACTCGCCCGCCGGGATTGTCTTCCATCGCAACCGTCAACTTCCAGGGCAAATTGGCCAACGCTAACTTCTCTAATTACTTCGTTGCGGGCACCATCCGGTCGAACGGCGACCTGGACGTCACGGGCACCGGCGACGCCAATTTCAACGGCTTCGAGTTTAGTCCGCTGAACCTCCATTTGCTCCGCAACGCGGCGACCACGAACCAGGTAATCGCTTATCTGGATGGCACCCTTCGGCTCTCCTACATCAAACCGGTCGCGTTCAATGGTGTCCTCCGCCAGGATGGATCCGTGGAGCTCAACGGCCAGTCGGGACCGTACACAATTGCTGCATTCGGTGGCGTGGCGCCACACCTTGATGACCCAGGTCTGGCCTTCGATCAACAGCTCTTCCTCGGAATGTTCCAATTGAGCGGCCGGGATCCATCGGTTCAGACCCTTTTCGACTTCCACTTTGCACGTGGAACCGATGCGTCGGGAGGAGCCTCATCCTTGGGACTTTCCGCTGCCACTACCAGTCCCGGACGCCCGAGACTCACCCTGACGGGCACCGCATCTTCGACCGGCGCCTGCAGCCTGACCGCTTCTCTCGGGAGCCAGGAATACAATCTCTGGGGATTCGCCGTTAACAGCCTCACCTGCGGTGTTTCTCGTGATCCTCAGGGTACGATCGCGATCAACATTACCGGGGGGACCCTTAGCTACGGTCCACTCGTGGGGACGAGTTCCCAAGCCAGCGGTTCGATCGGCTCTGATGGCTCTGGCTTGGTCACGTTCAGCCTCAACTCCTGCACGCTGGGCGGCTACGCCTTGCAAAATGTCTCCCTCGCTCTCGCCCAATCCAGCTCTGGCACGAGGACTATGCGGATGAGCGCCGGTTCCATGATCCTCCCGGGCTTCGCATCTGAAACAGTCGCTCTCACCGGAACGTTAACGAATGATGGCACCTTTAGTCTGACGGGCACCACATCCGACGCGCTGGCCCTCAGTGGTATGGCAGTGGCGACTTTGGCCAGCGGTTCAACCGTGAGCTTGACCCAAAATGGGCTCACGATTACCGGAACAATCAGTGGAGGGGTTCTCAGCCACGTCGCGTCGGCCTCGGGCTCCGCGACTGGAACGCTTGCCATCGCCCGCGACGGCAGTGCTGCCTTGGCGGGTTGCGTCACGCTCTCTCCGCTCACCTTCGGCCAATTCCAGATCCGCTCCACAGCCGCCGATGGGAGCTTCACCGCTTGTTTCGGTGCAGGCCCGGGTTTAGGTGTTGCACAAAACTCCGTCCTAATCACCTACAACGGCGCGCCGCTAACGACATCGTCATTGCCTTCGTTCGCCATTGGGCTGGATGGCAGCTTCGACATTTCCGTCGACGCTTCCATGACCGCGGGTCTGACTCTCAACAGCTACAGCCTCCCCAAAGCCAGTTTCACCTTCCATGTCGCCGCCGGGATTGCAAATGCCCAGAACTTCAACGCCTCCCTCACCATCCCCGGATTCAATCCCGGTTTCAGCACGAGTTCCGCAAACTCCCTCAACGGTAGTCTCAACAGCGACGGCACCTTCAGCCTCACTAGCACGTCCAGCTCGGCGCAAACGCTCAACGGCTTGGCCGTGACGAGCCTGGCTGATGGTTCCACCGTGAGCTTGACCCAGAATGGGCTCACGATTACCGGAACAATCAGTGGAGGAGTGCTCAGCCACGTCGCGTCGGCCTCCGGGTCCGCCGTTGGAACCCTCGCCATCGCGCCCAACGGCAGTGCTTCCCTCTCGGGTTGCGTCACCCTATCCCCGCTCACCTTCGGTCAGTTCCAGATCCGCTCCACAGCCGCCGATGGGAGCTTCACGACTTGTTTTGGCGGCCCGGGTTTGGCGGTTGCACAACACTCAGTCCAAATCACCTACAACGGCTCGCCCCTGACTACACCGTCATTGCCTTCGTTCGCCATTGGGCTGGATGGCAGCTTCGACATTTCCGTCGATGCTTCCATGACCGCGGGTCTGACTCTCGACAGTTACAGCCTCCCCAAAGCCAGTTTCACCTTCCATGTCGCCGCCGGGATTGCAAATGCCCAGAACTTCAACGCCTCCCTCACCATCCCCGGCTTCAATCCTGGCTTCAGCACGAGTTCGGCAAACTCCCTCAACGGCAGCCTCAACAGCGACGGCACCTTCAGCCTCACTAGCACGTCCAGTTCGGCGCAAACGCTCAATGGCTTGGCCGTGACGAGCCTCGCCGACGGTTCCACCATCAGCTTGACCCAAAATGGGCTCACGATTACTGGAACAATCAGTGGTGGGGTTCTCAGCCACGTCGCGTCGGCCTCCGGGTCTGCCATCGGAACCCTCACCGTCGCGCCCAACGGCAGCGCTTCCCTCTCGGGTTGCGTCACCCTATCCCCGCTCACATTTGGCCAGTTCCAGATCCGCTCCACCGCCGCCGATGGGAGCTTCACCACTTGTTTTGGCGGCCCGGGTTTGGCGGTTGCACAACACTCAGTCCAAATCACCTACAACGGCTCGCCCCTAACCACACCGTCATTGCCTTCGTTTTCCATCGGGCTGGATGGCAGCTTCGACATTTCCGTCGACGCTTCCATGACCGCGGGTCTGACTCTCAACAGCTACAGCCTCCCCAAGGCCAGTTTCACCTTCCATGTCGCCGCCGGGATTGCAAATGCCCAGAACTTCAACGCCTCCCTCACCATCCCCGGCTTCAATCCCGGTTTCAGCACGAGTTCGGCAAACTCCCTCAACGGCAGCCTCAACAGCGACGGCACCTTCAGCCTCACTAGCACGTCCAGCTCAGCGCAAACGCTCAACGGCTTGGCCGTGACGAGTCTCGCCGACGGTTCCACCATCACTATGACCCAAAATGGGCTCACGATTACCGGAACAATCAGTGGTGGCGTTCTCAGTCACGTCGCGTCGGCCTCCGGGTCTGCCATCGGAACCCTCACCATCGCGCCCAACGGCAGCGCTTCCCTCTCGGGTTGCGTCACCCTATCCCCGCTCACCTTCGGCCAGTTCCAGATCCGCTCCACCGCCGCCGATGGGAGCTTCACCACTTGTTTTGGCGGCCCGGGTTTGGCGGTTGCACAACACTCAGTCCAAATCACCTACAA
>Ga0265314_10000466_pt1 | contig 53895 bp, 44 predicted proteins | sample 4126metaG_FD_203106 | JGI IMG/M metagenome (GOLD analysis project Ga0265314, IMG submission 203106) | Rhizosphere microbial communities from Carex aquatilis grown in University of Washington, Seatle, WA, United States - 4-1-26 metaG | ecosystem: Host-associated > Plants > Roots > Rhizosphere >... | reverse complement strand
GTTGGACGGGGTTGGTGTGATTTCGGGGTTCATAGCGTGGGTTGGGGGTTGAGTGAATCATGGGTTTGGCATTCGCGCCTGCTGGAGGGGCGAGGGCTGGTTGTGCGTTCGCGCAATCATGAGGTGAAGGTAGCACGGGGAGGATACTAAAGCAACTGTATATATGATTGGATTACATGCTTGTAGCTTGCCTGACAGAAAGGATTAGGCGAGGGAACGGGATGCGCCGCGAGGATCGCCGCGGGGTACCCGCCAGATCGCTTGGTGGCCTTCCTCGTTTTCACCCATTTCTGAGCCCCCACCGCATACCTGTTTCCTAGATGCGCTTTAATCTCCTCAAATATCTGCTGGGCACCGATTAGCAGGCACCCTTTGCAGCTGACGGCGGGAATACTCTTCAACCACTCTCAATCAAATAATGAATATGGAGCGTTCGAGTTCGCTCTCATATGTACCGGGTGAGTCGGAAATTGTTCGGCTCGATAACTACTTCGCGCGAGTGCCTTCCCAGGCGAGGGTTTGCCAGTCGCCGGACCAGTCGGACTCGACTTTGCCTTTGATGGTGTCGCCGGTGATGTTGCCTTTGTATTTGGCGGTCACTTTTCGCCCGTCGCGGTCGCGAATGACTTTGAAAGTAATTTCGTCGCCGGCAATTGTGCCGTCCTGGATTTGGGTTTCGTTTCCGTTGCGAACGCTGGCGCCGGTCAGTTTGTCGCCATCCTGGTTTAGCTTGAGCGTGCCTTCGATGCGGTTGCCGTCACCGAGGATGAGGGTGGTGTTCCAGTTGCCGCTGGCGGCTGCGGCTTTGGCGGTTTCGCGTTTGGCTTCCCATTCCAGCGCACGGGTCTCGCCGTTGACCGCGAATTCGCATTTGCCGGTTATTTTGTCGCCGGAAAGTTTGCCGGAGTATTTAATGGGGAAGGCCTGGCCGTTGAATTCGCGTTTCACTCTAAAGGTGATGTCGCCGTCCTTGAGCGAGCCGTCGGTAATTTCCGCTTGGCCAAAGCGGTTGGTGTAAGTGCCGGTGAGTGTTTCGCCGTCTTGATTGAGCTTGAGGATGGTTTCGCCGTTTTGTCCGGCCAAGGACCATTTCCAGATGCCCACGGCGTTCATATCGCCCCCATAAGTGGTGACAGCCGCGAGAGCCAGGATGGTGCAGATCAGCATGAAACGCTTCATAACTTCAATGATTCGACTGGCGTGGAATTCGAGCGTGTCCAACATTCATTGTCGAGACCGATAATTGAATCAGGGTTGACAAGTGCTTGAAAATTTGGCTGCGAGCGCACTTTAAAGTTGCAGCGACAAATAGGAAGCTTTTTTGAGTCCCGAGAGTTAAAAGGAGATCGGCCATCATTCACGCCGGAGTTTCATCCACGATCTCCCGCACCTCCGGAACGGCAGATATGACCGACGGCTGGAGCCGCAGGTTCTTGAGATCCTCCTTGCTGAACCACTGGTTAACCTTCCAGCCATTCTCGAGTCTCCGCCCCTCCCTCTGCACATATGGCGGTGAGGATGATGCTTTTGCAGGGCACGCGCGCTTTGTTTTGATCACTTCTTCATTTCCATGTTCAGGTGAAGCTGGCGCCGGAGGCGTGAAGCTGGACCTGGACATATAAACTCATACCCGGCAAGGAAAAGAATGCGCAGCCTAGTCCTCGATGCTACGGCCGACAAACACTTGGGACGTCGGGGATTCCCCCAATCGACGAAGTGCAGTAAATAACACATTATCGTTCGCCCGGTATGGCCGAGGCGCATAAAGACTTCAGGACCCTCTTCTGCGAACAGTTCGACTGTACTCAAACGGAATATGAGGAACGGGCATTCCGTGCTTGTCTCTACCGCCGTGCCAGGCCTGTGGCAAGGCTCGCGCGTTCACTAAGGAAAAGTTGTTTTGGTCTGGATTTCACACTGCTCCGTTATCTGGGAGATACGAGATCCCTAGAAGAAGTGCGCGTCGAGTTGGCCGCTTTTAAGGATGCCAACAACGCGCGGCCACATTTCTTTCGCAATGCGTTGAGAATTCGAATTTCAGGGCGAAGAGTGGCGCGTTTGGCTCAAAGGCTTTTTTCCCGATCGACGGACAACGCCGAGGCACAACAGTAAGGATCGCTCCGAGCAAGCGGATAGCGTCAATCCGAGCCCATTAGGAAAAACCCACCTCCAGCGCCGCCCACAATATTTCCACCATTCAAAAAGGGTCAAATGTGGAGAGTTGGCGATTTGAACTTCTTGATTAGCTCAGTGGGCAAGTTGTTGGTGTATTACAAACAACAGCAGCCAAGGGGCGAGGGTAGACTGGCTCCAAAGCCTCCTTCCGTGATCAAGGCTCCGGCGTTCTGGGCTCGATGTTCCTCGGCTCGATGCTCCAACCCAGGTGGAGATGGGCGCCCCTGGGGCCGATCTGGACCTGGATTGGAACGTTTAGCGCCGCAACCGTCCGTCGATGTTCCCTTCGAATGTACAGATTAGGCCGCAGGATTTGGACACCCGCTTCGCTCATCAACAGGGTTACTGTGCGCGCTGTGACCGAAACGTATGGCAGCTTGGAGCTGGAGAAATGCGGGGGGCTTACATCGGTCCGGTGGCCAAAGCGACGAGCGCGTACTTGCGTTATGAGTTGAATGTCCCCGATCGGAAGATCAGCCAATTCTTCAGCGATTGTTTCGGGCTCAAATTCGTTCCCGCCAGCGCCTATGGTTTTGAACGCCAAGCGGTGCGCCGGGGACGGCCGCTTTATCAAGATCTGTTGGAGAAAATTCGGGCCTTGCCCGTGGCCCATGGCGATGAGACCTCTTGGCGCAATGACGGCCAGCCTTTTTGGGCGTGGTATGCGGGCAATGAAGACTTGGCCTTGTTCCACCTCGATGAGCACCGCACGGCCCAGGGGGCCCAGGCGCTTTTCGGTGAGCGCTTCGATGGCACTCTGGTGGCCGATGCTTACGCCTGGTATAACGCCATCCATCCCAAAGACCGGCAGTCCTGCCTGGCCCATATCAAGACCAAGGCCAAAGAATTGGACGCGGAGTTGGCCTTGCTCACGGGCAAGGCCCTCGATCCTCAGGCCCGCCAGTTCTGTCAGAATGTTCAAGGCTGGGTCCACGATGCCTGCCAAGCTCACCATCAACTTCGTGAGGGTCCCTGGCGCGCCAAAGCAGCCAAGCGCAAAGGGCTGGCCCTGGCTCAAGCCTTGTGCGCTCAATGCCGCCCTCCACTGCGTCATCCCAAGGCGGAGTCTTTCCGCAAACGTTTGCTGGGACCAGAGCGGAAGTTCCTCCTGACCTGCTTTCGCCGACCCAATGTTTCCCCCACCAACAATCAGGCCGAGCGCAGTCTGCGCCCCTTGGTCATCATGAGAAAGGTGATCTTTGGCACCCGATCAGTGAACGGTCTGGAAAACCATAGCGTCTTGCGCAGCCTCTTTGAAACCGCTCGCCGTCAGGGCAAGAAATCTCACGAGTTCTTCCTGGCCCTTTTCACACAATCCACCGCCAAGGCTCAGGCCGCGCTCTACAGAAAACCCCTCGACACCAAAGCAACCCGGCCGCGGAGTTGCTGAAAATCGCGCCCTCGAGTAAGGATCTCCAGACTACCAGCTAAACTGTTACTTTCTGAGGCGGCTGAGCTAGCGGCGAATGGCGAGGGACCGGGGAGCCTGCAACAGAAGGGAATGAGAGGGTGGCGAAGGACCACGGGTAGAGGTGAGGCAAAGCCGCAACCGGAGGGCGTTTAACAGAAGGTAACGAAGCAAACGGAGAATTGGCCAGAGATGACGGATTGGCACAGAATCCTGCGTCAGCCCGGCCTTCCTGATCAAACCACTATTAACTCGACACAAAATAGCTACGATGCGGCTTCCGCCCCAACGCTTCGTCTTGCCGACGCATTATTACACGCTGGTGGACGCATTGATCGAAGCCCTCGGCGACCTGGGGAGCGCGTCGGCAGCGGATGAATTGTTCAAACTGCGCGGGACCGATTACGAGGCCACGGCCACGCGCGCGTTGAGCAAAATCGCCCCCGAACGTCTCGCCACCGAGTTAGTGGCCACCGCCAAGGACACGAAAACGGACAGCTACTTCCACGAACGGGCGCTGGTCAGCCTGCGCAATCTGTCCCTGACTAACCGGGTCCGGGATCTTGCGCCCTTGTTGGATGATGTAAGCCCAATAATCTACTCCCGCCCCATGCCCGGCCCAGAATGGAGAGTCTGCGATCGGGCCGTCATAAGCATCGCGACGATGCTGGGTTGGAAGCAGCCCGTGCTGCTTCGGTGTCTCCGACCCGAACAACGCAATCGAGCCCATAGGCGGAAACCGCTTCGACCGACCGAACCGCGGATGGAGGAATTGGGAATGGGCGGTCCGACATGACGGAGGGACAGGGCGCGCTTCGCGCTCCACCCCGGGCTTTTAAAACACGGGCCTTCAGCCCTGAAGGCGAGTAGCGTGCCGGGCATCGGTTTTGTAGGGCGGCGCGCACGCGGGCGGGCGCCGCGGCGGCGAGAAAAGATTTCGGCGGGATGGACGGGATGGACGAGATGGAGGGGGCGGGGGCGGTGCTTGAGGGAGTAGCCGTTGGCGAGAGTAGTAGTGCGTTCGGAAGGTTCGACCTTGCTACGGCCGAGGACGGGGGCTCTCCGGGGATTCGAGGGGAGCTGGGATCTGCTTGAGTTGCGGGGACCATTACGGTGAATCGACCTTAAGGTCGCGCACCGGGCGAGCCTTGGCTGGTCGAGAGCGTTGGAGTCCGGGAGAGTACGCAACACGCTCGGATGTTCCTGCCTTGCTGCCCCCCGAGGGCGGCCACACCCCGGAGGCCTTGTCTCGCTACGTGAACGCCGCTTGCTCAAGCCTGCGGTCTCCTACCGGGGCTATCAGACTACGGGCTTTGATCCCGTCTACATCTCGGCCACGTCGCCCTTTTCGGACTTAGGCGAAAGAAACATTATGGTGCCGGATATCACTCGGGCTGCTCCCCAGACTCCGATTGCCACGGTGACGCCAAAGAGTTTTAGGGGAAAGATGCCGATGGACCTGAAGGTTGACCAGGCAATCACCGGGAGGAGCATCATGCCGGCGCCGGTAAAGATTTTGGTCATGCCGGTTTTGCGGACTGTCCCGGCGCGCTCGAGCAACATCGGCGCAAGGGTGTCTTTCGCCTCTTCGGCGCTAAATCCATGGGACATCAAGAACTTGGAGACTTCGGCCGGATCGTCGCCCCACATGATTTTGGAACGGGCCTCGTTCTGGGCGCGTTCAGGGTCCAATTGGCCGGGGAGTCTTGGTGCGTGGGGGGGCGAATGGGATGGCGCACTCGAGGCGGGGCTCGCAACGGCAACGCGAACAGGCGCGGCAACTGCGGTTGCTGTGTGGGCGGGCGTCGGAGGCGCGCCCGCAGCAACAGAAACCCTGACGGGTGGGGCTGGAGGCTGGGCCTGGAAATGTCCCGCCAAAACGGCGTTGGCGGCTGAGGTGCCGTCGGCCCCGCAAACAGGGCAGGAGACGGCACCAGGCATTCGACCGGCGATCGGTTCGACGTCGAAGGCATAACGTTGGCCACAACCGCATTGGATCTTGATCGGGATGAGGGAAGCTTGGGTAGCCATAGGTCTCGATATGGTTGTCCTAACGGTAGCACGAGGGGGGCTTACTACACCAGCTATTTTTGGATCTCTGATTGGCAGAAGTGCATGGGGGGGTATGTTAATTAGGTTCCGGTCCCGGTCTGGCGTTACTTTTGTTGCCCTTTCCTGAAGTAGAGGAGAAATGAAACCGAGATCCTGTATAATGCTGACGGCTCAGGGAGGGATGTATGATGGATTCGCATAGAAGCCGGTCACTGGGCTGCGGGACCGAGCGGTGGATTGCACTGGCCCTTTGCGTCGCGGTGGTGGCGGCCGGGGCGCTGGACCATCTGATTCGTGCCCGGCCGGCCTACCCCGGGGCGCTCGCTCCGGACTGGCTCCCATTCGCTGCCGCCGGGTTCGCCGTGGCGGGGATCATGCTATTGGATGGGCACCCCCCGTGGCTTCGCGTCAGACGGGCGCTGCTTTGGACCGGTCTCCTGCTTATGGTATGGGCAGCCAATGGGTTACCGCTCGATTTGCTCCGGCTGACACCCCTGATACCCCTCGACGTCGATTGGCACGAGTTGTCGACTAAGACGGTGGCGCTTGCCGCCGCCATCGTGCTTTCGCGCATCGCGCTAGCGCTCCCGGCCACCGTAGCAACCACGCGTGCGGCTACGTGGTACGGTTACGCCGCATTCGTGCTGGCGCTGCCTTACCCGGTTCTTAGGACCAATTGGGCGCTGGGCGGGTCGCTTGGGCTCATGTGGCCCGGCGCGGCCGGCCATGGCTTCCTGCCGTGGTTGGCTTGTATCCCCTGGTTGCTGGCGGCTGCGCTATCCTTGTTGCTGGTCCCAGTGTGGACGTGGATGCCACGCCCGCTGCTGCTGGCCGCAGGTTGGTCCGCCACCGCTATCCTCGCCATGATCGGGCCGGCAGCATGTTGGTCGCTGGCGACCAAGCTAGCAGAGGGCGGCGATCTTGGCCTCCGCGGCATCGTGAACTGGGTTCCATGTCTTTTCTACGGCAGTTGGCTCCTCTGGGCCATAGCCGCCGGCGCCGCTACTCGCTCGTATCAGTTGCGGAGTGTAGCACCGCCCGCAACTCGTTGACGAATTGCGCCGGAGTATCCAAGCCAGCCCCAGCCGGCGTTCGAGGGCGGACTAGGGCCCGCCTTTCTTTTCCGGGATATTGGATCGGGTGATTTTGATGAAGCCCAAGAAGCTGTAATATTTGTGGGACGCTTTACCGACCAGCGGGCCGCTTGAAAACAGGTGCCGATGGGATTGGGGTTCATAGGCTAACAACGCCACCTTGGAGACCGAATAGAGCGTCTGCGATTTCATCAAATAGAGCTCTGGTGTGAACAATGTGCCCGAGAGGGGTATGGGCAGCGGCATGCTTGGCAAACCGATCATCGAGGAAGCGCTGTCAGTTGAGAGGGCACCGCTCCGCGGTTCGACCACCACTTCGGCCTCCTTGAGTTCAGGCACCAGCAGAGCGCCGCCATTACTCAGAGCGTCGCGAATGCTCCCCACTACGTAAGGTTTGTCGTAACTCTCGAGATAGGTCGTGTCAACGAACACTTTCTTACCAGAAAAGGTCTCGAGTCTAAGCTCCTGCAACGAGCGATCTGTGGCGGTGCTCAGCAACAACTGCTCCACAGCGGTGCGGGTGGGCTCGGTAATGCGTGTCTGAACACAGCCCGCCAGGAGCAGGAACAATAAATCCATGGATACAACCACTGACCAAGGTTTGGCCTGCTCCTTGGCTCTGGGCGGTTGCGGCAAGCTGGATTGGGTCGCGGTCATGCACCTCCACCAATTGGGAGGCAACTCTGAAGCCAGTGTCATGCCATGGCTGTTGGAAGCGAAAACCGAGCGGTTCGATTGCTCGTTCGTGCAGAACGCATTCGTTATTCCGGGCGTGTCGGTGCAGGGCGCAATTTGTAGAGGCGACTGCCAGCCTGCACACCTCTGAGTCTTTTGAGACGATGAATTCGCAACGCCCGAAGGCGAGTACACGATCTGGCGGGTTGCCAGCGATGCGGAATGGGAGCCTCCATTCTTCGAAGTTTGGGCGAACGGCCAGAAGAAACTCGACGTCCGCATCGCCGGAGCCAGGTTCGTGGATTCTGAGTCGTTCCGCGCTCGATCATCGGAGGGCCATTTGCGGAGCCTTTCACGGTGACTGTAGCACAGATGCACTCCAACCTGGGATCTATACTCTGCGAGCTCCCAGCAAGGCCGCCAACCAGGGCCTAGAATTTGCCCAGAGACAATTGATTTTGGCCCCCAATCCCGTCGAATGGCGCTAGCCGATTAATTGAGACTGCAGGCCGAGCGTTGCGGCTCTTACTTGGTTGGAGGCACGCATCCAGAGAGCAGAGACGCGACCACCGAGCTCGGAGTGGATTCGGCGGTTAGCGCCGACTTTCGGTTCTTCAATAGGGGCTCAACCGGTTGAATTCTGCTGCGCCGGTTGCGGGATTGGTAACGGTGTTGCGGCCGTTTACGATGGCTGGTGCGGGTGAAAGGGAGCTCCAGGCAGCCGAAGCGCCAAGACGGGCGGTGGATTCAAGTGTGAAAGTGAAATCGTTGGTGGGCCAGCTTAGGATGATGTTGGCCCCCAATCGTGCGATGGTTATCGGCGGGGCCGGCTGCCATTGATAGCTGAAAACAGTGCCGGCATTGTTGGTGCCTCCGTATTGTGTCACGCCATAGAATATCGCCCCGGATAGCACCAGTCCTGCCGAGGGCACACGCCCGTCATTAAAATCGGTTGAGGTGAAAGTCCGCAGGCGGAGGAAGCTGCTGCCGTCGGTGTTGATGGAGAACAAGGTTCCCGCGCCATTGCCGCCGTATTCGGTGGTGCCATAGAGTGTGTTGCCAGCCAGCACCAGCCGCGAGCCGGGATGGGCACCGTCGGAATTCACGGAGGAGCCAAACCGATTAGTGGTGGCAGAGAAGCTGTAAAGATTGGTGAAAGCCGTGCCGTCGGTGTTGAGGCGGAAGACGACGCCGTTGCTGGAAACCCCGCCGGCATAGGTGGTGCCGTAGAGAACACCGTCGGAGGTGACCAGTCGCGACTGCGGTTGCGCGCCGTCTGCATTGGCATCCGCAACGGTCGCTGGAAAACTCTTGAGCACCGTGAAATCGCCGCCATTGGTGTTCATTTTGTAAACCGTGCCGTAGCCCGACGCACCGCCGGCGTAAGTCGTGCCATAAAAGACACTGCCCGCACGGAGGAGCGTGCCATAGGGCAGAGCCCCGTTGGTGGCGGCGTAACTGAAGTTGTGAACCACTGAAAAGTTGTTGCCGGTGGTGCCGACCCTGAAAATGACGCCCGCCCCGGGTTTTCCACCCGATGTGGTGGTTCCATAAACCATTTCGCCGCCAGGTACGTCCACGCCGGTAGAGGGATAGGCTCCGTCGGCTCCGCCGGGGACAAAATGTTTAAGCACTTCGAATTGCTCGCCATTGGTTGTGACCCGGAATAGTGTGCCCCCGCCGAATTCGCCGCCATACTCCGCCGTGCCGAAGAGAACATCGCCGGAGAGAAGGAGTCGTCCGCGCGGTTGTTGTCCGTCGAGGTTGGTGAACGTTCCCGCCGCATTCGTGGCTACGGCAGCGAAGCTGTGGAGGACGGCAAAGCCGCTTCCGTCAGAATTGATCTTGAAGACACTTCCGCTCCCCAAGCTCCCTCCAGAAACCGTGACTCCGAACAGCGTCTGCCCCGATTGGATGAGGTCCGCAGCGGGATAAGCCCCATCCGAATTGGTGTACCACCCGGTGGACGGATCCTGGGCAAGCGGGGCAAAGCTTTTGAGCACCTTGTAGGTTTGCCCCAAGGCGGTCGGAGGGAACAAGCCAAGGCTTGCGAGGCCGAAGCATAGTGCCACTTGGTGGAAGCATCGGGCCGGAATTGGTATTCTCATGGCAGGGGATCGAGGCGTGGGTTGAAGCTGCACGGCTGCTTTCAAGGTGATGTGAGGCGGTAAAAACGTCTGCCGGCAGGCGGGCTCACGATTATAAAACGATTCGTGCCATCACCGTTCGCGACTTCGGCGGGCGAGACCCAGTTGGTCGTAGCCAGGTTGGTATTCTGCTGCAGGCGCCACAGGTCTGAGAGGGAGGGCCAAGAGACACTGGCGGTGTTTGTGCTGGTGAGCTTGATGGTCAGCCTAGGCGCGCCTGGCGTTTGTATTGCGTAGAGTCCCCAGAAGCCGCCCGTCAAGGAGTAGTCTCCCCCGGTCGTTGGTCCGCTGCCTTCCTGCTGGCCGATGGTGCCGCTCACTGAAAGGACGCCGCCGGTGCTCGATCCGCCGCCTCCGCCGATTCTGTACCAGTCAACGGAAAAGATCTGCGCAATGCCGATTCCAGTGACCGTGGTCGCGAGCAGGGCGATCACGTATTTGCGTAAAGCGACAACGCCTCTGAGCGGAACGCTTCTTGTCGCTCTTGCCAGAAGCGGGGCGCCAGGGAATTTGGCTGGTACGCCGAAGCGCCTGCGGGGCGAGGGGCGTCGGTCAACCCGTGGACGTGCGCTGGGTTGAATGTTCAGAGCCCGGATTCCCCTGCGGAGCCTGGACGGTGAGGCTTGGGGGCGTCTCATCGGTCAGCGCCGGTTTGTGCGTTGAGGAACCGTTCCAACTTTTCCAGCCGCAGCTTCAAGTTCTCGATTTCCGCGTCTTTCTCCTTGAGCCGAGTTTCGAGCTTTTGGTTGAGTCCTTGGATGGCGGCAAGTTCGACGCCGTCGAATTCCAGGGTGCTGATGCTTTTGTCGTCGCGACCGGGGTAAAATGCTGCTTTGAAGTCCTGGGCCATGGGGCCGATATGCGGCACGCTGGCGTCCGATTCCCATTTGTAGTTCCACCGCTCGACGGGGATCGTGGTGAGCTTTTCCAAAACCGTCTCACCATTCACGGGCTGAAGGTTTTTTTTGGAATTCTTGTCGGAAATGCCGCTCCAGGCGGTGTCTCCAGGAAGGAGATGCACGCCGGAGGTGACATTTCCAGAATTGTCTATGGCGCTGACGAAGGCGACGCCGCCGGTGGCCCGCACTCGGAATTGGTTCGCCGTCGAGGAGGAAAAGGAGAAGGGCGGGCTATAGTCAGCCCAGACAAAGGAACCGTTGTGCCCCGCATGAGCCAGGTTGCCCGCGGCAAACGAGTAGTCGCCGCTGGCGGTATTCCCATTGCCGCCGACCACGGTAGAGTCGTCCCCGCTGGCGGTGTTGGCAGAGCCGCCGCTTGCCGTGGCGGCAAAGCCACTGGCGGTGTTACCCGAGCCACCGCCAACGGTCGCATAAGCGCCGCGGGCAACGTTGCTATCGCCTCCGCCCACGGTGGCATCATTGATGCTCGCGGCGTTGTTTTCGCCCCCGCTCACCGTTGAAGCAGAGTCATTGACGGCGTTGCCTTGCCCCCCGCCGATGGTTCCCAACGCGGCGCTAGCCAGGTTGCCGATCCCACCGCTCACCGTCGCACCGTAGGTTCTCGCGCTGTTGCCCGCCCCGCCGCCGACGGTCGCGAAACTGGCCCTCACGCTGTTGGTGTAATGCGCGCCGTTATACTCGACCGCGCCGCCGCCGCCGACGGTCGCTCCCACCACCCCGCTGGAAACGAAATTGTTCGGTGAACCGCCAACCAGGTTGGGACCGCCATTGGTGTTCGATAGCACCGTCAGCCCGGTCATACGGATGGCGTTTTCAGCGGTGATCGCATAAGGGGCAGGCGTGATGGGTTGACGAGGGCTTAAGGTGGTGAAGGTTCCGTTGGCGTTGGTGCGGACGCCGACTTCGATCCAAAACTGCTGGCCGCTGAAGACGCCGCTGCCAAAATCCAGCGTCGTGCTAAACAAACCGTCGTTCACGGAGACATTGGTGGACGTTAAGACCGGAGCGGCGGGTGTTCCGAACTCGTTGGTCGTGAACAAACCAAATTGGAGGTCATAGCTGCCGGTGGCCGGAGCGCCCCTCACGCTCAAGCGTCCCTGGTAAATGATCGCTGTGCCTTGCCCGCGGGCCGATGTGGAGGTGAGGGTGAGTGCTGTGATCAACCCTAGCGTGATGACCATTGCGTGGGATCTGGATTTCATAAGGCCACATCGATTCACTCCACCCGTTCTGGTTGCGGTGCGCGACTCTCCATGAGCTCGTTCATGGGGGCATCCTGAACGGGCCGTAGCAGGGTGGGACACTCGGCGTCTGGCCGATTCGGATTTTCGAAACTAGCAGCCCGTTGCAGCGGGCGACAGCGGGTGAAAACCTACCATGCGACTACTCCTTTCCCTCCGACTCAGAGAGGGACACACGCCGTCAGGGTGGCGGTCACCGACCGGGATGCTGGTTCGGCCTCACCCGAGTTCGATGTAGATTCGAGCCTATCAAGGCCAAGCGTAGTTAGCAGTGTGATCGAGCAGAACACCCGTTGGTCAGTAAAAAGGCCCGAAGTCTTCAATGCCGTCGGCAATTTGACGTTTCTGCCCCCGAGGATGGGGGCTCTTCCGGGGGTCGGCTTAGCCGCCGATTGCGACGGGGATGCTTTTCAGCGGTTCGTGGGGAGGCAAGAAGGCGCCTAGGCCGATTTCAACGGAAACCTTGAGATGGAGCGCGGCGTACTTCGCCGGCATGGCCCAGGTTTGGGTGTAATTGCCGTCCTGGCCGGATTCCATCTCGCCGGAGGCAATCGGCCAGCCGTGTTCGTTGATGATTTCGAACTTGGGTTCTTTGATGGGAACAAGGGAGTTTAGGTCTCGCCCGTGGAAGAGCTGGGCGATAGACGTCCCATCCGGGCCAACCACTTTGGCGGTAATGGTATAGCGACCGACGGACCCTTCGGCGTCGGGCAGGCCCCAGCGAAATCCATTCTCTTCCTTTTTGACTTCAACGTGCAGTTCCAATGGCACCGCACATTCGAGGCTGGCACTGGTCCCAGCTTGAACTCGGATTTCCTTTTGCTGCGGGGAAGCGTGGGCGCGGGCCACGGTCCACATTCCGTTGGTTTCCTGCGCCGCGAAGACACAGCGCAGGAGCCGGTAGGTTCCGGCCGGCACCGTGAGTGCGCCTGACCCCGGCGAAAGCGTGACGGCGTCCCATTCGCCGCCTCGTAATGCCCTGGCCAGGACTAAAGTGCGGATCGGCGCCGGGCCGCTGACCTCGAGGGTACCGGTCGGTCCCGCGTAGGGCTCGACGCCGAGGCGTGAACCGTCGGGCGAGGGGGTTAGGGTGTAAGGTTTGCCGTCGAAATAGGCCGGGTTCGCCCAGAACTCCGGCGCATGCTCAGCCGATCCGCGGGCGAACTGTCCAGAACGCGGGCGATCGCGAAGGATAAAATCGGCCGGAGTCTGCTCCCAATCTCGGCCCAGGAGCTCAGCCCCGGTGGCGAGCCGGGGCGCGTCGCCGAGTCGGAAGTTGCAGTTTCCGTCCAGGAGGGCGATCCGTTCGGTAGCATGATCGACGCTGACAGTGGTAACCAGAGCGGACGCGGCCTTAGTGCTGAGGTAGCCGACGATACGTTCCGGATCGAGTGCCGGGGATGCCAGCGCTTTGGGGTCGTAGAGTGTGAGTTGGGCAAAAAAGCTCGGTTGCCAATTGGTGTTGCTACCTGGCGGGGTGACGGCGACCGGACCGAAACATGGCTGGGACGATTGCTCAGCGTGGGTGGAGTTGGTTTGGGCCAGTCCCCAGACGACATCATCGGCGAGGTTGCCGTTCCGGTTAAGATCGACCACGAGCTGGTCGTACCCGGCGCCAGCTCCCTTGGACTCATCCAAGCGAAAGGCCATGCCGCCGTCAAACTGCCCGTAGAGGGGATGGGCCGAAGAGGGCTTGGACTCGATGCGGACTTCGGATGGCCGCCGCGGCCGTACCAGCGCGCCCGCACGGCCCGGGTTGGACAGAGCTTCTTCAAGAGCCAGGGGCGTTTGCACCAAAGGGAAATCGTCGCCCCTGCCTACCCCGAGGACGACAAGGGTACCCAACAAGACGGATCTTGAAATTGCCATAGCCAAGGCTTGTCGCAGTGCGAACAGCCTAGCTAACCTGCTTCACGATCCCGTCCGCTACAACTGGGCTACCCACCTACCTAGCTTCGGGCCTACTTCGCTTCCAGATCCGACGGTTTAACTCCCTTTTTGTATTTGCCGAACCCGAACCAGGTGGGCTGGTAATCGCCAACCAGGGAGACGTCGTTTTTTGCATTAATCTTCGAGTCCAACCCCAGGCCCCAGTAGCACGCGTTGACCAGCAAGCGACGGAGGTCCTCGTTTTGGAGATCGATCGCGGCGCCCATGGTGGTGGTGATGATCCGATTGGTTTTGCCGGCTTCGTTCTTGGATTCGCGAGTCCAGAAGACCGGCATCATGGGGTTGTTTTTAGGACCCTCGAGTGCCTTGTCGCCCGAGCTCATCCCGGCGACGACTTGTCCGTAGACCAACACCTTGGCGTCGGCGGGCAAATGGGTGATGCCATAGACATCGGTAGGACACCAGACGTCGCTGACGCCCCGGAGGATGGGGTTGTCTTTGAGTTCCTGGTTGATGATGCCGCGAGTGCTCTCCCGCCCGTGATCTCCGTGATGGCTGATCCAGGTGTCGCCCAGGACTTGCTGGCCAAAACCGCCGGGCCAATCTTTGCTGCGCCAGTCATACTTGGCGTACGGGCTTTGTTTGTTCCGCTCGTAAGCAAAGGAGTGAGTCGAGGTGCGCAAGGCCAGGATGGGTTTGCCGGCTAGGTAGAAATCCACGAAGTGCTTCATGTCCTGGTCGGGGAACTCGCGAAACCGAAGGAGCATGACGCACATGTCCGCGCTATCCAGGATGTGGAGTCCGGGCATGTTGGTCTGGTTATTGGCGTCGATGGTTCCATCTTCCGGATTGAGAGTGAAAAGGACTGTGCATTTGAATCCATGACGCGTGGCCAGCAACCGCGCCAGCATGGGCAATCCTTCTTCGGAGCGGTACTCCTCATCTCCCGATAGAAAGACGATGTGCTTGCCCTTGCCTGGGCCGCTTTTGCCCTCGTAAACCAAAGGATCGGCGTGCGATGAGGCAGCCGCCACGGTGGAGGCGCACAGGACGGTTAGAAGCAGCGAGGATTTGATGTCATGAAGACGCATACGGAAAAATGATGTAGCCCTGTATAGTGCTGGAGGCTGGAAACTGCAAGCGAGTAGCGCCCTCTGTCCGGGGCATTACGCTTCGCACCGCAAATAGGCTCCAGGCTGTGACTAGCCTCGCCCTCGACCCTACCGCTCCCGAATCCAAGCGGCGATGTCCTCGATCACCGCTTCGGCGACGTGGCTTGGTTGCTCGTATTCGTCCGGGGTACTTTTGGCTTCTCCTGAAATGAAGAGGTGGTTGAGCTTGGGATAAAGCTTGTAGGTGACGGTGGGTTGATCGCCCAGCGCCTCTTTCCAACGGTTGAAATCGACCTGGGTAACCTGGTAATCCCGTTCGCCTTGCAGGATTAGAAGCGGTTGAGCGAGGGTTTTGACAGCCACCAAAGGATCGTTTTCGCGCAGATCCAGCCAGTAGGCTGGCGGTGCGCCTAAAAGGGTCTTCGACGAGGTGGCATCTGCCGCGGTGAGAGCCTTCACCTTGGCCGCCGCGGACTGGATCTCGGCTACTTTCGATTCGTCCTCCGCCGACGGTTTGCCTCGCAGCGAAAGCAGGTAGCGTGTTTGCTCGATGATGACATCTTCCAGCGGGCGCGTGGCGCCGGCGAGGATGATCAAACCGGTAATCTGGCGGTCGGCCCGGCCGATTCTGGGGACCACCATCCCCCCAAGGCTGTGGCCCAGGACGAAGATGCGTTTGGGATTGATACCGTCCAGAGCGCGCAGCTGCGCCACCGCGCTGAGGGCGTCGTCGATAGTTTCCTGCTGCACGGTGAACTTGCCAAGACCCGCCGCCATGAACTTGGCGGCGTGCTCTCTGGTTCGCTTTTCGTAGCGCAGGACAGCGATGCCCTTGGTCGCCAAACCCCAGGCCAGGTCGCGAAACGGTTTGTTGGCGCCAACGCTTTCGTCGCGATCATTCGGGCCGGAACCGTGCACCAGCACCAGCACGGGCAAGGGTCGGCCGGGCGTATTCGGCAGGGTCAGAGTCCCCGGCAACTGCCAGGGGCCGCTTCCAACTGTGAACTCCTTTTCGTGGAAAGAATTCGTCTGGGCGTAGGGTGGGGGGCCGCTTGCCCCGGCTGCGGCGTGGCTGGGCACAAAAAAGAGGCCGGCGATTTGTTTCTGCGAGTTGAACACCACCTTTGCATCCAACGTCGTTCGTTCGAATTGGCAGGTCACCAGCACGACATCGTACCCGGCTAGCTTGCTCGCTGTGGCTCCAACGCGTTTCTGGAACGTGCCGGCCTGTGCTTTGAGGCTCTGCCAGGTCTCCTTCAGCTTGGCCTCCGGCAGCACGTTTTTCATTGTGGAGTCGAACTGCGCCACGGCCGCGGGGAAATCCTCTTTGACCAGCAGATCCACAAACTGCTCGCCCGACACGGATACTTCGGCTGGCGCTGCGGCGCTTAGTAGGGGTGCCTGGACAATGGCAGCGATTATCAGGGTGATGGCGATTAGAGGGGGAGTCCTTTTCATAAAATCCTGGGGTCTCCGTGTCGGCGACCTTTGCCTCCATCCAGGGTGGGCTGGCTTTTCATGTGTACGGATAAACGTTACAAACCGGGCGCAGTGTCAAGCTTCATGAAAGGCAATCCCTCCATGCGGGCATGCTTATCCGTCCTATGCGCGAGGGTTACTTTCGGATGCTTTTGTCTCCCTGCACGGGGCTAATCGGCCATGGAAATCTCTTGACAGGCGGGCGGCGCGGGGAGGATGTTCACTCTACACTCCCAAGCTTTTTATGATCGCCTCGTATCGCAAAAGCGGGTTGGCCGTTTGTGCGCTTGTTTGCTCCACCGTTGTGCTGGCCGACGAGATCTCGGTTGAAGCGACCCAGCAAGGCGCCTTGGGCGATCTGAAGATGTTGATCGAGGCTACCAAGAGCGCATGGGCCTACGCCGACGACAAAAGGGAGAATTTTGGGGTTGATCTCGACCATCTGAGCGCCGTGGCTGCCGCCCAGATTAGGAAATGCCGGAGCAAGGAGGAGGCGTTTGAGATTCTGCGCAAGGTCGTCGCGGGGTTCAAGGATGGCCATGCTTCGTTGCGGGCGCCGGATCTGAGCTCGAGCGGGCCAACAGGCCGCATCCAAGGCCGGCTTCGCGATACGCGGGAAGGCGTCGTCCTTGAAAAAGAACTGATTGTGGAATGGAAGGGGCGGAGTGTTGAGGAAGAACTGGCGCCCCTTATCGAACGGGCGTATGCGTCGACCCCAGGGATGGCGCGACAACTGGCGATCCAGAAGCTCGCTTATGGTCCTTTGAAGCAAACCGTTCGCGTCAGGCTGAGGGACGCAGGCGGGCCAGAGACCGAAAGGCTGCTGCGATTTGAAGAGGACTCCGAAACCGACCCCCCGCCACTCGAGCTTCGATGGGCTCGCGAAGACATTGCGCATCTCGCGATCCATACCTTTGATGTACGCCGTTCGGGTTGGGCTGTGAAGAGCGACGGCCCGGTTAATCCGAGCGGGCTTCCTGCCCTGGCGGTCGAAGAGGTTCAGAAAAAGATTTCTGAGGCGTTTAGCAGGTGTGCGGGCGCGAAAGCCCTAATCCTGGATCTCCGCGGAAATGGCGGCGGCACGGATTCGATCGGCAGCCACGTAGCTCTTCACCTCGTGGCAGGCGAGTTTTGTTACTTCAAACTGCAAACCAGATTCTCACCGGAGCTAAAGATGATGCCGGGCTTCACGAATTCCCCTGACAGCGGATGGTCGGTGGCAAGCGATGGTTGGAAGCCTCCGCGTCCGCCGGCGGTTAAGCCGTTCGAGGGGCTGGTGTGGGTCTTGCTTGATGAGCAGTGTTTCAGTACCACCGACAACTTGCTCGCGTGCTTGCGCGATTTGCTGCCTAAGGAAAGGGCTCGTTTCTTGGGTCGTCCTACCGGAGGAGGGACCGGCGCACCGCGACTGGTTGCGAGGTTGCCGTTCACCGGCGCGCAACTGACCTTGACGGTAATGAAAGTATACAGCCCGAACGGGAAGTTGATTGAAGGTCGAGGCACGATCCCAGACCGCGCGATCGTTTGGACGTGGAGTGATGTTGTTCGAGGCCGTGATCCGGATCTCGAAGCCGCGCTCGATGAAGCGGTTGCGAAGCTGGGGAAGTCGTCGGGCAGTTGATGAGCGCCAGTGGGCTCTCACTCGCGATCAGTGCTCGTTTTCCTACACCTGGCAAGGGTGGACTAGCGCGATAACCGTTGAGAGCGGACCCGTAAGAAACTCGCGAAGGAAACTGTCCGCGTGCCCTCAGCTCATTATTGGCCGCGTTCAGTAATCGGGCGTGCGAAGCAAGTCGTCTACCCCATGGGCGAGACCTTCGAGATAGTCGTCACCCTTGGGATGATGCGTTAGAGCCACCAGGATGTAATGCCGGTTTGAACCTGTTACAACGGCGCAGTCGTGCAACCAGTTCTGCCAGGTGCCCCATTTGCGGATGATCTGAACGTCCCGACCAGCCAAGCCTTTGACGAACTTGATGTTGTCGTGCGGAATATCCGGCGACTCAAAGATTTCCCGCATCGTCTTGGAGGCTTGGGCGGAAACGAGTTTGCCCTGTTCCAGCATCAGAAAGAATCGGAGTAGTTGCCGGACGGTCGCCGCGTGGGAATTATCGCCGATGGGGTCTCCGTATCGTTCTGTGCCTTCCCCGTAATGCTTGCCCATCCAGATCCCGCCGCCGTGATTAGTGTCGTAGAAGTGATACGAGTTGAGAACAGTCTGGATTTGCCGGAGCCCCAGTTCCCGAGAGAATCTCGAGGCCATTTCATTATTGGAGGCTTTGGCCATCAATCCGAGTTCATGCCGCGCTTGCGGGTTCAGATTGGTGGCCGCCTCGGTGTGTAATTGGAAGTAAGCCAGAAGAATCCCGATCTTGGGAATGCTGGCGGCGTATTCGCCGCGGTCAGGATGAATCATCGCCAGGCGGCAAGTTTTCAAATCCAACACGCCGACCGCGGCTTGCTCGCTGGTCATGCTGAGTTTGGCGCGGAGCTCAGAATCAATCCGGTGCAATTTCGTCTGCAATCCGGGATGGACCGGTGTGTCAAAGTTCAAAGCGTAATCGTGAAATGAGGACATCATAATCGGTGCGGTCGAGACGCATCCGCCGAATAGGAGCGAGATCCAGGCGAGCCACAGCAACCCAGTGGAGGCATTCCAACTCGGGCGCTTGGAGCTCTTCATGAGTGCGCGGACGATAAAACGGAGTCACGCGGCGGGACAGGATTTTGTTAAAGGAGGACGCGTGGTAGTCGAGAATCTGGCCCTTCAGCCATGGGAGCCTGGAGCTGGGGAATCCGGCGCATGACCGGATCGACCACGCGCACCGACAGGGGACGGTTGGCGAGGAGGAGGCGCTGCAGCGCGGAGTGTGCGAGTAAGGCGTTCGGAGTTGCTGAATCTCTTTGAACTTTCTGCCCGCGAAGGGGTAGCGTGCTTCACGAATCGATCCGATATCGATCCATAGCCGGCATGGCCACTGACGCAAAACCCAAAGTCACCTGTTATTCGGAAGGGGAGGGTGCATTCATGCAGTGGTCGCAGGCATTGCGTGGCCGGTTGCTCCAACCCTTGCTCGCCTGCTTGGCCAGGATCCGGGTTACTCCGAACCAGTTGACTTTGCTTTCTCTCCTGACCGGCTTGGCGTTTTGCCCGGTGTTTCTGTGGAGTTCGAAGGCGGTGGCCTTCGGTCTGCTCACGCTGCACGTGTTGCTTGATGGACTGGACGGTCCCTTGGCGCGCCACACTCAAACGGCGTCGAGCCAAGGATCTTTCACCGACACGATGACCGACCAAGTGGTGGTGACCTTTAGCACGCTGACCCTGGTCCATGCGGGATATGCCGCCGCGTGGCCGGGCGGGCTCTACATCTTCTTCTACTCAATGGTGGTGATTTTCGCGATGGTGCGTAACGCCTTGTTGATTCCGTACACGTGGCTGGTTCGTCCCCGATTCCTGGTGTATGCGTGGTTTGTGGTGGAGGTCTACTTCTGGCCCGGCAGCCTCAACGCCCTGCTCTGGCTCGCCTCGGTGCTGCTTGCCGTCAAGATGCTCACGGGGTTCATCCAGATACGGCGGAAGATGTGAAGATCGGCGCGGGCCTGGCTTCGCTGGTCTTGGAAGGCGCTTTTCGGAAAAGGATGGAAAATATTTGTCCTTAAAACTTTTGGTAATTCGTCGTATAATTGTCCGAGCAAGCATTCAACCATCAACCGAAAGAAACGTATGAACGAGCAAATGGGCAAAGGATACATGCTGATATTTCGTGGAACCGACTGGTACAAAGGGCTTTCCCCCGAAGAGATGCAACAGATTGCGGACCATTGGATGAGTTGGTTTAAAGGGCTGACCGATCAAGGCAAAGCGATTGCGGGTAACCCGCTGGAGGCCGAAGGACGTATTGTCTCCGGCAAGAATGGCCGCGTGGTGTCGGACGGTCCCTTCGTGGAGTCGAAAGAGACCATCGGCGGGTATTTTCTCCTGAAAGTTGAGAGTTTGGACGAGGCGGTGGCGATCGCGCAGCAATGCCCCGGACTGTCGTATGGCATTCGCGTGGAAGTCAGGCCGCTGGCGGCAGAATGTCCCGTTGCGGCGGAGGCTCGCGCCGAGGCGGAACTTGCCCATGCTTGATCCCTGGTGGGAATCGATCGCGCGTTAACTAGGCCAAACCACAGCCAATGAGAAGAAGCAAGGTATGAGCAGAATACGATTGCTGGTAGGAACCCGGAAAGGGGCCTTCATCCTGACATCGGACGGCAAGCGGGAGCGTTGGGAAATCAACGGACCGCACTTTGCCGGTTGGGAAATGTACCATCTCAAAGGCTCGCCGGCTCAGCCGGACCGCTTGTATGCATCCCAGACAAGCGGTTGGTTTGGCCAGTTGATCCAACGCTCGAACGACGGGGGCAAGACGTGGGAGGCGGTTGGGAACGAATTCAAATATGACGGCGTGCCGGGCACCCACAAATGGTATGACGGCACGCAGCATCCGTGGGAGTTCAAGCGGATCTGGCATCTGGAACCCTCGCCAACCGATCCGGATACGGTCTACGCGGGAGCCGAGGACGCAGCCCTGTTCCGCAGTGTGGATGGGGGCCGAACATGGCAGGAGTTTCCCGGGTTGCGAAGCGCCAAGGGCCATCTTTGGCAGCCGGGTGCAGGCGGGATGGGGCTGCATACCATCCTACTCGACCCGCAGGATCCCAAGAAGATCCACATTGCCATCTCGGCCGCAGGCGTATTCCGGACGAGTGATGGCGGTGCGACTTGGCAGCCCGCGAACCAGGGTCTGAAATCGCTCTACGAGCTCCCTGATCCGGATGCTGAGGTGGGCCATTGCGTTCACCGCATCGCCATGCACCCGTCGCGGCCGCAGGTGTTGTTCATGCAGAAGCATTGGGACGTGATGCGCAGCGACGACGCCGGTGGATCGTGGCGCGAAGTCAGCGGCAATCTACCATCCGATTTTGGGTTCCCGATTGATGTCCACGCGCACCAACCGGAGACGATCTACGTGGTGCCGATCAAAAGTGATTCTGAGCATTTTCCCCCCGACGGGAAGCTGCGGGTCTACCGCAGCCAGAGCGGAGGAAACGAATGGGAAGCCCTTACGAAAGGGCTGCCGCAGCAGGATTGTTACGTCAACGTGCTGCGCGACGCCATGGCGGTAGATCGCTTGGAGCCGTGTGGCATTTACTTCGGCACGACGGGCGGGCAGGTTTACGGGTCGGCTGACAACGGGGACACTTGGAACGCGATCGTCAGGGATTTCCCCGCTGTGCTGTCGGTCGAGGCACAGACGTTGCCATGATCCGAGTTGTGCTCCCCTACCACTTGCGCACCCTCGCCCGCATTGCGGGAGAAGTGCACTTGGAGGTGGGCAGTCCTGTCACGCTGGGTTCGGTTCTGTCCGCCTTGGAGATGAGCTACCCAGTGTTACGCGGAACGATCCGGGACCATACTACCCTCAAGCGCCGGTCCTTCGTCCGCTTTTTCGCCTGCAAGGAAGACCTGTCGCTCGAACCTCCGGAGACTCGGCTGCCGGAAGCGGTTGTGGCAGGCGCCGAGCCGTTTTTGATCGTGGGAGCAATGGCGGGTGGCTAAGCCTGACGGCAGTTCAGAGGCCGACCCAACAACAGCACAAGTTCTATGCTTAAGAAAATCCTGGTAGTCACCGCAGTCATCCTCATTGTGTTTCTGGTGGTTGTAGCGGTGCAACCCGCTGACTTCCGAGTCGCGCGCTCCGTCACGATTGCCGCTCCGGCCGGGGTGGTGTTTCCGCAGGTGAACGAGCTCAAGAAGTGGGACGCATGGTCGCCATGGGTCAAGATCGATCCGGCAATGAAGCAAACCTATGAAGGTCCTGCGTCGGGGGTGGGTGCTATATCTCAATGGGCCGGAAACAGCGCGGTGGGCGAGGGCCGGATGACGATTACCGAGAGTCGTCCCAACGAATTAGTTCGCTGCAATTTGGAGTTCTTCAAGCCGATGGCCGGGACGAGTATCGCCGAATTCGCCTTCAAGCCGGAGGGAGATCAGACCGCGGTAACCTGGAGCATGAGCGGGAAGAACAATTTCATCGCCAAAGCCTTCTGCCTCTTCGTGAGCATGGATAAGATGGTTGGCGGCGAGTTTGAAAAGGGTTTGGCGCAACTGAAGTCGGTTTCGGAAGCAGCGGTAAAGAAATAGGGTCCGACGTTGGCCAAGTTCGCATGAAGCCGCCTGAGACCGGTCAACCACAGCCGCCGGAAGTTTCCAAGGTGGTGGAGCATCTTTTCAGGCATGAGGCGGGGAAAATGGTTGCGACACTGACGAGGATTTTCGGATTCGACCACCTCACCCTGGCCGAAGATGTGGTTCAGGAGGCGTTGGCGAGGGCCCTACAAACGTGGCCGTTTTATGGCGTGCCGCAGAATCCTTCGGCTTGGATAATGCGGACGTCACGAAACCTGGCTTTGGACGTGGTGCGACGCGAAAAGGTGTTTCGCGATAAAGAGCCGGAGATCATTAACTTGATCGAACGCGCCAACCCCGAGCCGGATAGGTCGGTTTTCTCCGACCAGGAGCTAACGGACGACGGGCTGCGCTTGATGTTTGTGTGCTGCCATCCGCTGGTGCCAGCGGAGGCGCAGGCCACGCTCGCCTTAAAGACGCTGTGCGGCTTCAGCGTGTCGGAAATCGCCCGGGCTTTTTTGACGACTGAGGCGGCAATCGCGAAGCGGTTGGTGCGAGCCAAGCAAAAGATCCGGGAGGCCAGGATCGTTTTCGAGATCCCTGCTGGGGAGGAACTGGCCCGGCGCTTGGACGGAGTATTGCAGTCGCTTTACCTGCTCTTCAACGAAGGTTACAAGGCTTCCAGCGGAGAGAAACTGGTCCGCGAAGAACTCGGTGACGAGGCGATTCGGCTGACGAGTTTGCTGGCCGGACATGCGGCTGGGAACCGGCCAAAGACCCACGCGCTGCTGGCGCTGATGCTGTTGAATAGCGCCAGAAACCTCGCGCGCGTGGATGCGGATGGGAACCTGCTTCGGCTCAAGGAACAGGACCGCACCCGATGGGATCGGAGGATGATCGCTCGGGGCATGTTTCACTTGGCGCAATCGGCCGCGGGCGACGAGATCACCGAGTACCACCTGCAAGCGGGCATTGCCGCCTGTCATTGCTCGGCGAAGGATTACGAGTCCACGGATTGGCGGCATATTCTGGCACTGTACGATCAACTGGTTGAAGCCGATGATTCGCCGGTGGTGGCGCTCAATCGCGCCATCGTTGTCGCCAATCTTCACGGGCCGAGGGCTGGCCTCGACGCGGTGGCGGCGATTCGGAACCGCAGGCAGCTGGATTCATATTACTTGCTCTACGCGGTGCTGGGAGAATTCGAGGCGCAGTTGAACGACGCCCAGGCCGCAGCCGGACACTTCCGGAGATCGCTCCAACTCGCGGGGACGAGATCCGAGCAACTGTTTTTGGCGAACCGATTCCGCGCCTGCGAAGAGCAAGCATTAGTCCTGACTGACGTCTCGAGCGCCAGGTCGCCTTCCGCCATCGAAGCTCAGCTAGTCGGTCCAGCCGTTGACTGACGGAGAACAAGCCCCATCCCCGCCAACTCTTGCGGAAAGGGCGTAGGGCCGATTCACGCGAGGCGACTTTTCTGCCACCAGTCGCTGTGGAGCAAGCCCCATTCGGACTCGATCCGGCTGGTGAGGGTGAAACCGGCTCGCTCCAAGAATTGATCGGGGGCGGTGAGTTCACTTGCCGGAAGCCCGGTTATCTTGCGGAAGAAGGTGTACATGGTCCAAAGGATTAGCCGGCCACGAATGCGTTTCAGCCCGGCAGATGGGGTTTTAAAGTCGGCGATTAACCAACTGGCCTCGGGGCCTGCCGCTTCACTAAATTGAGTGATTATCCGATCCAATTGTTCGGGGCGGAAACAGTCGAGCAAGAAGTTGGTGATGATCAGGTCGCAGGGTTCACCGGTGGGAATCCAGTGCAGGAGGTCGGCTTGGAGGAATCGCACACGGCCGTCGTCCTGATTATTTCTGGCCAGCGAACGGCGAGCCTCGGCAAGCATTCGTTGGCTGGCGTCGACACAGACGATCCGGGCGTGAGGAAACCGGCGGTGACACTCAACCAGGGCACGGCCGTGGCCTTCGCCTAAGAGTAATATGCTTCGAGCACAGGGGACCTGGTCGAGGAACGAGGTACGGCATCGATGTAATTTCCCTCCCGCGAGGACACATTCCATCCAATGGTAATGGGGCGCGAGGATGTCGAAACTCATGTCATGAGCAGGTTTAGAGGGCTCCTCGAGATGCCGCCTCCCGCCTGTGGTAATGGTTCGGCACTCAGGACGGCGGAGTCGCCAGCGTCGCGCCTGGAACCGATGGGATTGCGGACAGCCAGCGGCCTCGTTGCCACCAGAGCATTGCCAGAAAGGCGCCGGCGGCGTAGGCGATCACGTCCAGCAGATCGCCGGTGGTGTGGGGCACCCACTTGGGGCCGATCCACTCAAAGAGAATCGACCAGAAAACCAGGTGAAACGAGATTTCGGAAAACCGCGGTGGGTCGTCATGTGAGCGCAGACCGAGCCGCCGATGTATCCAGAGAACGAGCGGCAGTGCGCAAGGAATCAACCAGCAGTCGTTGAAGTGAGAATGCAAGAAGCCGGAGTGAACGTGGGGCTTAACCAGCCAGCGGTTCATCGCGTAGGCCGTGCATCCGATCAGAAACAACGGGTCGCGCAGGTAGAGGAACCGCCGCATGTCAGAGGAGATTGAGGATCAGCCAGCCGGAGAATGCCGCGATTAAAAATTTGAGCAGGAAGATTTTGAGCATAATTGAATTGTGTTGTGGTTCGATGGGGTCTGCAGAGGGTTAGCCTCGCTGGCGGACGTTCTCTTCTTCGTGGATTCGCATGCGGGCGGAGAGAATGGCCGCACGCCCTAGATAGCCGACTACGCGGGTGATGTCGGCACGCTCGACGACCGGCAGGCGGCCCACGTTGCGGTTCTGCATTTTCGCGAGCGCGGCGTGAAGGGGTTCGTCCGCGAAGGCGACCGTGACCTCGGCGGTGCCGGCTTCGATGGCGGTCATATCCGCCGCGCGGTTTTGTCGGAGCGCCCGGACAATGTCGCCCCGAGTGATGATCCCGACGAGACGTTGTTGATCGTCCAGCAGCAGGGTGCCTTGCCGCCTGGCGAGGGCTGGCTCGCCCTGGGCAATGCGATCCGATAGTTCGGTGAGTTTGGTGCTAGCTGGCACGGATGGTACATCCTGGTCCATGACATCGCGCACCCGCGCGAGTTCGAAGGGGTCAATGCTGTACTCGCGGGTGATGTGATGGCCGCGACGGGCGAGTTTTTCGGTGAGGATGGAACGGCGCATGAGCAGGACGGTAACGCCCAGCGCGGCCACCGAGCCGATAAGAAGGGCGGGAAAGAGGTTGAAGTCGCGTGTTAATTCGACAGCGAAAACCATCGCGGTGAGCGGCGAGCGCATCGTCCCGCCCATCATGGCCGCCATGCCGATGAGCGCCCACAGGCCGGTGTCCCCAACCTGGAGAAACGAACCAACGAGCGCTCCGAGCGCTCCTCCAATGATGAGCAACGGTGCGAGCACCCCACCGGAGGTTCCGGAACCCAGGGCAATGGCCCACACCAGGGCTTTGGCCACCAATAGACCTATGACCGCGGCCCCAACCAACTCGCCTCGTAACAGGCCGTGGATGGTGGCGTAGCCGACGCCGAGCACGCGGGGTTCAAACACACCTCCCAAGCCGACAAAGACGGCACCGATAGCCGGCCACCACATCCAGTGGAGTGGGAGTTTTTGGAAAACGTCCTCGCAAGCGTAGACGACCAGCGTCAACAGCCCGGAACCCAAACCGGCCACCACGCCGAGGCCGGCAGCGATTGCCAATGCCGTGCCGGAGAGCGGAGCATGAGCAACGATCGGGAATATCGGCCCGGCACCGAGCAACGGCACGCGCAGAACTGAGGCAACAATCGAGGCTACCGCAACGGGAATGAAGCTCCGAGGTTTCCATTCGAATAACAAGAGTTCAACCGCGAGCAACACAGCCGCCACCGGGGTGGCGAAGATGGCAGACATGCCCGCCGCAGCTCCTGCCACCAGGAGGGTTTTGCGTTCAGCGGAACTGAGGTGGAATTGCTGAGCGAAAAGGGAACCAAACGCGCCGCCGGTCATGATAATCGGGCCTTCCGCGCCGAAAGGGCCCCCAGTGCCGATGGAAATCGCGGCGGAGAGAGGTTTGAGAATCGCGACTTTGAGCTGAATGCGGCTCCGGCCAAGGAGGATAGCCTCCAGCGCTTCCGGAATGCCGTGCCCGCGAATCTTTTCTGAGCCATACCTCGCCATCAAGCCGACCACCAAGGCTCCGGCGACCGGCACCAGCACCACCCAGAGTCCCAAATGATGATCCTGGGGCAAGGCGGGTAGGGTGGAGAATCGATGGTAAAACGACAGGTTTGTGATCGCGGCAATGAGCCATACCAGAGCGTAGGCAACCAGGGAGCTGATTGCGCCAATGGCCAGAGACATGACCGACAGGAGCAGGACGCGTCGGTTGGTGCTAAAATCCGCCAATTCACTTTGAATGGTTACGGAAGGGCGCGCGGCTGGGCCGCTTAGGAGCGATGGGATCGCGGATTCGGTTTGCATCAAAGACCTTCAGATTATATCGTAACGCGATACAGGTCAAACAAACGATGGCGCTGGCGCTGGGACACCGGGATCACGAACCATGACGCAAACCAAGCAACTCGTTAAGTCGCAGTATGAAACGCTCGCGGCTTTCCGTTACGCGCTCCGGCAATTTATCCATTTCAGCGAAAGGGCGGTGCAGGCCGCGGGCGTCACGGCCCAGCAGCACCAGGCCTTGCTGGCGATCAAGGGCTTCCCGGGCCGGGACCAGGTCACGGTGGGCGAGCTGGCCGAGCGTTTGCAGCTTCGTCACCACAGTACGGTCGGATTGATTGACCGATTGGTGGCCGAGAAGTTAGTGGTGCGCTCCACTTCGGCGGATGACCGTCGGTGCGTTTTCGTGCGGCTGACCGCCGGGGGCGAACGGGTGTTGGAGAAGCTTTCTTTTAGCCACCGCGAGGAGCTCAAGCGAATCGGGCCCGAGCTGAGCCTACTGCTCAAAAGGGTTGCTCGAGGCGACGAAACGCCTTGAGCCAGCCCCGCGATTGCGCAGGAGTAGAACCCTTGGGCTGTGGGCTTGGCGAATGTGCCTGTAGTCCGCCAGGGGCCTGTTCATGGAGATTTCGGCGACCGGACGCAGCGGAATCCGAGATGATTGCTACCAGTCGATGGTTCGCCTTTGCCGCGGGAGCCAACCATATAGCGCGTGCAATATTGATCGGTGCAAAGGAAAGAGCCGCCTCGCTGCACCCGCTTCGGGACGCCGGGTTCTGCCGGATCAAGACTGTCGTCGGGACCTGGCGGATTTCGCGCCACGCGCGAGGCGGCCTGCAGTGTTTCATAATAATCCGGCCGATACCAATCCGAACACCACTCCCAGACGTTGCCGGCCATATCGTAAAGGTGGTAGCCGTTAGGGGGAAACTGCGCAACCGGCGCAAGACCTGCAAAACCATCCTCCCCGGTGTCATGGGTCGGGAACTGGCCCTGGTAAATGTTAGCCATCCATTTCCCGCCGGGCTTCAGTTCGCTTCCCCAGGCGTAGGGTTGCCTGGTCAGCCCGCCGCGAGCGGCGAATTCCCACTCCGCCTCGCTGGGGAGTCGCTTGTGAGCCCAAGTCGCGTAGGCCGCCGCGTCATCATATCCGACATGGATCACCGGATACTTTTCGCGACCGGTCAGGTCACTCCCAGGTCCGTCGGGATGCCGCCAGTTCGCGCCTTTGACGTAATCCCACCATTGAAGATGGTTATCCAAGGTGACCGGAGCGGCCGTAGGCCGGAAGACCACTGAGCCCGGGACGAGGTCCTCCGGAGCCGCTCCCGGGAAATCCTTCGGCAGAGGAGTCCGTTCCGCGACGGTCACGTAACCGGTGGCCTGGACGAACTTCTCGAACTGCTCGTTGGTCACCTCGGTCGCATCCATCCAGAATCCATCGAGATAGACCCGGTGGATAGGTCGCGCGTCGCGCATCGGGTCCGGCCCGCCGCAAATCATATCGGTCGGATCCTCCGTGCCCATGGAGAACCCGCCGCCGGGAATCCACACCATCCCGGGCGGTGGGTCGCCTGGTGCGAGGCTCACGTTCGGCAGGGTTGCGTCTGCCGCAAGCTGGGAGGACGTGGCTTTTCTCACCGACTGCTGCCAGACAAATGCGGCGGCGCCGACGAAGGCGATGGCGAGCAGAGCAAGGAGAATCAGTCTCTTGCGCGGCGGTGGTAAGACCATCTGGCGTAATGATCGTTCGCGTCCCATCAGGGGCTCACCGCAGTTGTAATTCCAGCCATGGCGCGACTTTGTCAACCCAGCGTGCGGCATGCTCTCGCAGTCCGTTGCCGCTAAAATGGACACCATTGCCGTTCTCATCGCGATACTCGCTCTTGAGTTGATCCGTATCCGGGCCTTCGAGTGCGATGCCGTCAGTCGCCAGCGAGCGCTGGGCGGCGCGAATATCCGCTGAGGCCTCATCACCCGGCACGTGATACGTGGCCTGGGCGACGAACCACGGGACGTTCCAGCCCAACTCGTGGCGTGAGTCACGAATAACTCGCTCGAGATACTGGCGGTAAAGCCTGCCTGGCAACGTGCGAGTTGGATCCTTTTGATTCGCATCGGATTCACCTTGATGCCATAGGACCGCCCGGAACCCACGCGGCCCCAATTGGTGCATCCGCGTGGTGAGCGATGTGAACAACTGTCCCGTGCTTTGCCAGCGGCCGTCGGGGAGTTGCCGCACATTGCCCAGGAGCGTGGGCGGGATCGGGAAAGGGGCATCTCGGGGCAGCCACTCGCGCACACTGGTAGCCCCGACTCCGCAGGCCAGGAAACCAACCGGCACCCTGAATCGCTCCACGATCGCGTCGCCGAACGGGGGCAGAAAACTCCCGGAACTTCCGCTCGCACCGGGCTGTGGATCTGCGGATGGCTGCCAGCGCGTTCCGTCGAAGGTCGTGACCAAGCCTGTTCGGGGCGTTTGCTTTTCCGCGCCGTGATTTGCCGAGTTAGATTGACCTGCGACCACAAATACCTCGCCCACGCCGATATGCTCAACGCTTGCCGCTGCGAGCACGGTGGGACCGTTCAACGCGCGAAGTTCCATTCGATACCAGCCGCCGGCAGGCGCTTCCAACACGGCTTGGAACTTCGTTAAGGCGAATCTCGCTCGAAGCCTGCGCCAGTTGCCGCAGCCGTTTTGCTCAACGATCCGCGCCTCCAAGAGAGGACGGCTCGCGCCGCCGTCCGCAATGTTTCCCTCGATTTGGATGCTGCCTTTAGACTTAGAGGCTCGTTGGATCACTTCGTAATCTAGCGGATGGGACAGCGTGAGTTCTGCGCCGAGCACCGCCGGTGGGCACAGCAGCAGGATACCGAGTGCCAATGCCCCAGCCAAGACTCGGGCAACTTTGCGGACGCGGCTCATCGTGCAGGTCACCAAGGCCAGATGATAATCAGGGAGCTTACATTTGCGAGGCCGCAAAGTGTCAGGCTCGGGGTGGACGATGGATGAGCAAGTGCGGTCCATGGATGTGCCAGGTGGGACTGCGAGTCAGTGATCAGAACGCCGTCCGCACGAGCTGGCATTGCGGTAACACTCTTGATGGTTCGGGAGTGACGTAGAACGCTCAACAAGGCCATACGCCATCCCGCGGTGCGTTTGCCGTTGAAGCTTTTCCGATCCTAGGCGTATGTTGCCGCACCACGGCTGGCCTTGCTGAAGGCGCGCGGCCTTCGGATGCATCCAGCGGGGAGGTCGCGAAGGTGCGAGGTCAACGCCGCTACAAATGAAGCTTACTGACTCAGACGGCGGCGGTCCATCCGGTGCTGAAGCCGCACGCGCGGCAGCCCCTGCTGCTGCTGCCGGGATTTCTAAACGTCCGCGTTTATGGATTGTTGCGGCCGGCATGATGATCGTTGCTGGCGTTCTGGTCTTCCGTACGCCGCTCCAGCGGCAGATACGGGAACGGGGGATCTTCGCAAATGATGGTCCGGATCCGGGGCTCGTAGAGCAATTGATTGAGGACGCGGTCGATCCACGGTCCGCACTGCTCGCCGTTTGGAACACGGGAAAGCTGGTCCATCGCGAGGTAGCCATTCGCAGTCTCGCGCGAGTGATGCGCGCCGGACAGGCGCTTCCGCCGGAACTTGAGTCGTTGGTCCTCACTGGAGCGCTGGATCCTGACGTCAATGTGCGCGAGTCAGCACTGGACATACTTAGCCAATGCAACCATCCGGCCTTGGTCGCTTTGGCGGCGGAGCAATTGAAAGACATGGATCAACAGGTACGCCTTCTCGGCTTGAACCAGCTCAAACGCGCCACCGCGGCCGAAGGAGTGCCGACAGTTATCCCATTGTTGGCTGATGCCGATCCGCTGATCATCACGCTAACTCTGAAATTGTTGGAGAATTGGACCGGCGAGTCGTTCGGCGTCAAACTCCTCGAGATCGGCTTGCCCGAGAACCAGAAGAGCGGCCTGATGGAGTATCGTGCCGGGAGCTACGAAAAAGCCAGGGATGGGGCCGCACGGGCGAAGGCTTGGTGGGTATTGCACCGAGGAGAGTATCCACAGGTTCCCCTCCAAGTGCCAACTGCGGCATGGTCGATGCGCCGCCCTGTTTTGCCGGGAGATTTTCAGCTTCGTGACCTGGGAGGAAATAGGACGAGGCTTTCGGACTTTCGCGGCAAGGTGGTGCTGATCAATTTCTGGACAACCTGGTGCCCTGCGTGCATGAGCGAAATACCGGACTTAGTGGCCTTGGAGAACGAGCACGTCACTAATCTGGTGATCCTCGGCGTTTCGCTGGACTGCGCGCCGGACGGCCACGGGTATTTCGGTAGCTATGCATCGGTAGAAGACCAAAGAAACGGCGGCGGCGATCACGACGGCCGAGAGACGAAAACAGTTCCTTTGAAAGAGATCCGGGAGAAAGTGGCGCGCTCAGTGAAGGCGCGCGGCATCAACTATGCAATTCTGCTCGATGAGCGGAACGAGGTGGGTGGGCAATTCAATGGCGGCGAACTGCCCACCACCGTCATCGTGGATGCCGGAGGCAAGGTGCGCCGTCGATTTCTTGGGGCACGCCGCCTGGCAGTGTTTGAAGCCATGGTTGCGGAGGCGTCTCAACCGACCCCGGCGGCCCAGGCTGTGGCTTTCGGTCAGAGCGCGCACACCCCGTAGACTCGGAGGATTGCTGAGTCATGCTCGCTCTGCTGGCCGTCTTCGACAAGCTGGAGTCGCTCCTGCGGGAGGTTGGCATCGCGGGGTTATTCGACATGGCGATTGTCACCCTGGTGATCTACACGGTCATGGTGGTGGTGAAGCGCACCCGGCGTTCCGGGCTGATCTTTGCCGGGATACTCATTACCGGTGCGGTTTATCTGGTGGCGCAAAAGTTTGATTTGAAGCTGACCGCAAGCCTGTTGCAGGGGTTCTTTGCGGTCATTTTGGTGGCGCTGGTAGTCATCTTTCAGGAGGACCTGCGCTATTTTTTCGAGCGCGTGGCGCTGTGGTGGATTGAGCGCCGGCTTCCCCTCTACAAACGGAAGACAACGAGGTTGCCTTCTCGCGAGGTGGAAATCCTGGCCCGTACGTTGGGGGACTTGGCTCGCGCTCGCATCGGCGCCCTGGTGGTGGTGCGCGGGAAGGATGTGGTGGCGCGCCACCTAGTCGGAGGCGAAGCGGTGGACGGTTTGTTGAGCGAACCTTTGCTCAAGAGCATTTTCGATCCTCATTCGCTGGGACACGACGGTGCGGTGATTATCGAAGGCAACCGCATCGCTCGCTTGGGGTGCCATCTGCCGCTCTCCAAAAGGCTGCACAAACTGCCCAGGAGCGGCACACGCCACGCCGCAGCGCTTGGTCTGGCCGAACTGAGCGACGCACTCTGCCTGGTAGTGTCGGAGGAACGGGGCGCTATTTCCGTGGCGCACGACGCCGAGATTTCCACGGTCGCCGACCAAGCCGAACTGGTGGCCAGGCTGGAGGGCTTTTACCGTGAGATCATGCCTTCGGCGTCGCAGACCCCTTGGCGGGATTTCTTTACCCGAAACTACCGCGACAAAGCCGTGGCTGTAGGTCTTTCCATGCTCCTGTGGACGGCTCTGGTTTATCGTTCGCAAACCATTCACCGCAGTTTCGAAGTGCCTGCTGCCTTCAACCTGCTTCCCGCCCGTTTGACTGTTGTTGGTTGTGATCCGCCGGAGGTGCTGGTGACGTTGGCGGGAGAACGGAAGGATTTCAGCTTTTTGAAGCCTGGCGACGTGAGATTGGCGTTTGACCTGTTGGAGGCCAAGCCCGGCCGAACTCGCTTGCCCATTACCGTTCGCGATCTGAGCTTCCCTAAGGGCTTGGAGTTGGAGGAGATCGAGCCGCGACAAGTGCAAATTGAGATTAGGGAAAGGCCCCCGACGAACAGTCTGGCGCCGCCAAGCCGGTGATGTCATTTACGCCGCTGGTTGCCAACGGCATGGTGTTCGTCGGTAGCAGCGATGGCTATCTATATGCCCTCGAGTAACAGTGTATGGGGTAGCCAGCCTGGCCAAATCGAGCGATCCCCTCGTGTTTTACCAGCCGGGCCAAGGCGGCCCGGCCGGTCTGGGGGCTGGTGGACAAGTCAAGGCACGGCGGCGACTCGCAAAAACGCCGCCTTGGGCCCAGCCGACACGTCCAGGGTGCGGCTGACGATGCCGTTGGTGCCACCGAGGATGCTATCGACTACGGGTTGCCAATTGGAGAAGTCGATGGTGCCATCGATCCGGTAGTTCTTGTCCGGGGCCCCTTGCCAGGACAGCTTGATTTGGGACGTTCCCACCTGGCCGATGTCGATGATGCCTAATCCTTGATAGGGCTGTTGCACCGTGGAATGCCCTGATCATAGTAGCTCCTTAGCACCCGAGCAATCCAAAACCGGGCCTACGTTTATTAGCCACCAGCCTTCAGAAGTTCCAAGAATTCAGCGACTGGCAGTCGTGGAGGGCTTGATGGCCCTGATTGGCCTTCGGCCCAGAGCGAGCGATCCATCCCAATCACCGCGCTGAGGCCTGGCGTGGCGGCCAATTCGGAGACGATACGGGATGGGTCGGTAGAGTCTGCGACGTGCGCCTGGTAAGATACTTTGGTTTCGTTGGTGAGCCACCAAGCCCACCAGCGTATGAGCCTGGAGGGGACCCCGCAGGCCGCTAGGGCTTTTAAATAGCGGACGACCAACCAACGATTGACTACCAATCGAATCTTCCCGTCCCGCCACAGCTCCAGCAACGGCCTGGATTGTGGATCAAAAACACCGCGCGCAAAGGCTTCGGGGAGCAATAAGACCAGTTTTCCGTGGTCGGTCGCCGGAGCAGTCAACCGAGAGCCTCCTTCAACACCTGATCGAGTTCCTTTGCGATCGTTCCTTTCTGCTCAGCGGCGAAGGCGCTGGCTTGGACCATGACGTCAAAGCCGCCCTTGCTCAGGATGATGGACTGATCGATCCATTCGTCGAGGATGCTCCTGCGGAACCGCCACTCCTTGCCGAGTTTGGCCCCTGGGATAGTGCCCTCTTGGGCCCACTTGTAGACGGTTTGCGGCTTGAGCTTTAGGTATTGGGCCACTTCTTCGATGGTCATGATCTCGTCGTTGAGCATGGCGGGTCTTCGATTTGCATTCTTAGTCGCGGCCGTTGCCCTCAGGCCTGAGACCGAGCACGGATTTCCAGACGCCTTCGTAGAAGTTACTAGCCTGGCTTTGCCTGAATAACTGGTAGGGCTGCCCGGGATCGCCAACAAAGGGGCGTAAACTCCAGGCCACCTGCGTGCCCACGAACCCAAAAATCAACACCCAAACCTTCAGAATGCGGATGGACTGTTTGGGATAGAGGTCCGACTTTTCGCAGGTGATTCGCAGACCCTGCCACAACGACAGCATTCCCCAAAAGCCGCTGAAGCTGAAAATCGCAACGTGGAGGAGTTTGACAAAGTGGTAATTGGATCCGGTGAAGGTGAAAAATAGGATTATTGGCGCACAGCTGACCAACAGCACGGAGTTCAGGGCCACCGCCAAGAGGATGAGGGCCAGAGTCTGCCCAAACCTCAACCGCGCACCCATCAAAACCAGCACGATGAAGAGAACGGGGAAGCACACCAACAAACTCAAAAGGTAAAGAAGCGGAACTTTCAACGCAGAGGTAATGAGCTGCAGCAGGCCACGCTGTAAACTGACGGTCATCGCCTCGGTCCCCATCGTCATGCCGTAAACGGCCGACAGCACGAGGATGACGAACAAGAATGAGCGCAATTGCCGTCGAACTTCGTTCCCAGCCATGATTTCTTCGAGCAACTGATCCCGCTGCCGCAAGATCTTGTCGAGTAATTGCAGAAAACCGCTCGAGGGGTGCGTCAAATCTGGAGTCGGGCTTGGCGTGCCGGCGGACGCAGGGTGAAGAGTGGCTGCAGTAGGTTGCATGGTGAATCCTTTCGTAGGGTCATCAGCCTGTCTGTTGGCGATTCATGAGGTGATAAGCCAATAGGAGAGCGGAAGCGGGACATTTTGTCAACTATTCTATTGTTTGATGGTGTTTGATACTGTTTTGTTGAAAATCCTAAACCTTCAAGTTAAGGGGTCTACTCTTAGTTTGAAACGGACCGTGATAGCCCGAGCTGACACCTAGGACGCACGGTTCGAGACAGCTTTCCGGCAGATCTCTGACGCGGAGTCCATACTCCAGCCCCCCCTGAACGACGCTAGCGTCGGCTGTGATGACGCTACGGGAGTGCTCTTTATGGGCTAGTATCGGTCCGCCTCGGCGTGACTAATCGTTTCATCGGGTATTCACCCTAGGTTGATACGCATCTCACCCAATAGACCAACCATGAAAAGCTTGTAGAGTCAGGACTCAAGATCACCGGTGAGGCAGCGATGCCGTGTAACAAAAAGAAGCAACGGACAACCATGCAAGCCAAGTTTTCAGTTCCCATGACCTCCCTTTCCTCCACGCCGTTGGTGGGGGCCACGGTGGTTCGAGCCGACGAACCGGAAGCCAGCAGGCGGGAGTGGGCGAACGCGAGCGCGGTCCACGATCACGAAGGTGAGGTGCGGCTACCCTCATGGGAAGGCATTGGTGGCCTGTTTTACCGGAGTCGCACAAACGGGCATGGGTCGCGGTTGGTTGAACCCGAGCTGGCGCCGACGTTTGGCGTTGAGCGGTCTCAAACCAACTCACTGGGAACACCACTTGAGTTGGGCGCGGCAGCGGAGATTGAAGCCTTCCGTCAGGTGCTCGAGACCCACGGTTACGCGGAAAAAGGCCTGAGGCAGTTGTTGGGGAAAGATCTGCACCAACTGCATGTGGGCGTCGATCTGCCGCTCTATGAACGACGGGTGGCCAGGCCTTGCCCGTTGGCGACCCTCACCAAGCTCTTCTTACTCCATGTGTGGGTAGATGAGTGGGAGGCCCGCTCGGCGTTCGTGCCGCTGAGCCTGGAGACAGTCGCCTGGCTGGGATTGGTTGAGATCGGCACGAACGGAGTGCGTGGGACGGTGACACTCTCGGTGGGTGATGGTTTGGTGTTCGCTCATGACGTGGCTCGCAGCGATGGGGCGGCGTTGGCGTCGGATTGTGTCTTGGGCCTTAATCCTGCGGCGATGACTATGGCGAGGTTGACCGTGCGACGCCGGGTGCGGCGGGCCCTGGACGTGGGGACAGGTTGCGGCGTGCAAGCCTTGCTGGCGGCGCGTCATGCTGAACGGGTGGTGGCCGTGGATACCAATCCCCGGGCCCTGATGTTCACCGAGTTTAATGCGCGACTCAATCGCACGGCCAATGTCGAATGCCGCCGGGGGAGCCTGTTTGAGCCTGTCTCAGGAGAGCGATTCGATTTGATCGTATGCAATCCCCCCTATGTCATCTCGCCTGAGTCGCAATACGAATACCGCGACAGCGGGCTTCCGGGAGACCAGATCTGCGAGCAGGTGGTACTCGCCGCCCCGGAGCATTTGACCGAGGGTGGCTTTGCCTGCGTCCTGTGCAACTGGGCGCAGGGCAAAACCGAAGACTGGCTGGTTCGCCCGCGTTCGTGGCTGGCCGAAAACGGGTGTGACGGACTGGTCTTTAGGGGTGCGACCCAAGATCCCCTAAGCTACGCGTCGAACTGGACCCGCACGCGTGATGGTTTGGCTTATGGCCGGGCGCTGGATAGTTGGCTGGAGTACTATCGGGACCTCGGGATCGAATCCTTGAGCTCCGGGGCCGTGGTGATGCGCCGGCGGAGCGGAGGGCAGAACTGGCTCCGCGCGGAGGAATTGCCCAGCTCTCTGTCGGGGTCCTGTAGTGATCATCTTCTGCGGCTTGTCGCTGCTGAAGACTTCCTGGCCGAGGCATCCGAGCCGATGGAGATCCTGGGGCACGCGTTTGTCCTCTTCGACGACCACCGCCTGACCCAGACCTCGGCCAAGCGTGAGGGAGGCTTTGCGGTTCAGACGATGGAGCTGCAAATGAATGGCGGGCTTCGTTTTCACGGCACAGTTGATCCTTATACGCTCCACCTGCTCTCGCGCTGTGATGGCCAGCGGCCGCTGGCGGAGGTGGTGAACGAACTCCATCAAGTGCGCGGGGGTGATCGGCCCGAACTCGAAGAAGAGGTGAGTGCCATCGTAAGGCGGTTGATTGCCGCCGGTTTTTTGGCGCCTGCCAAAGGCGCCACGGCAAGGGAACCCGTTCCGCTGTGTGGCGGTGATGGAGCCAAGCCAAACGTAACCCGGCGCTGAGCCAGAGCCCCAGCGCCCCAATGAGGAAAGTAAGCTAAGTTATGAGTGAACTGCTCAAGCCCACCAACCGGCGGACCGCGCTCCAGCGCGGCCTCGCGGTATTGGCAGGCGTTGTGGGCATGCGCGCAGCGGCGCCTGAGGTCCAGGCGGAGAGCGCGTCGCCTCCTGCGCCGCCTGCGCCTCCACCGATCGAAGGCAGAACCATCCGGTTCTACGCCCGCCGCCTGCATATGTGCTCGCAAGGACAGCGTCCAGGCGAATTGCCGGCGTGGAACGGGCGAGGCAACTGCCAGAGCGACTTGTTCGAGAGCCCGCGCGGCAAAAAAGTGGGCGAATTCTATGCCACCAGTTTTGGTCCGGACGCGCCAGCCCGGGCGGGCGGTTCGACCGCCGGCCGCTTGGAATTGCAGACCATCCGCGTCGAGGGAGGTGTTCTCTTGGGCGTTGGTTGCCCTGGCCTGGGAGCCGACCCGGCCAAGACCCACGCCATCCTCGGTGGCACCGGGTGTTTCGCCGGCGCGACGGGCAGCTACGTCATTCGTGAGCAGAGTGAAGGAATTGAGTTCGTGTTAACCCTAAAATAGTTAGTGAGGTAAGCTATGTCATTTGATGCATTTCTGAAATTGGACGGAATCGACGGTGAAAGTCAGGACGCCTTCCACAAGGACGAAATCGAGATTCTATCTTTTAGTTGGGGGGAAAAACCCCTTCAATTCGTCAACGGGTCCGGCGCGGGTTCTGGCAGGGTGGCACTGGGTCCGCGCAGTCTGAACTTCAGCTTCGTCAAGCAAGTGGACAAGGCTTCCCCGTTGTTAATGCTCCGGGCGTGCGAAGGCAACAGCATCAAGCAGGGCACGCTGACCTGTCGTAAGGCCGGCGGGACACAGGCCCTTACCTCCGCAGCCGGCGTCGGAGGTGAAGTGGACTTCTTGAAAGTGGTGCTCAGCGATATCTTTATCACGGACATTGTCCAGGGCGGCGTGGGGGCAAACGACGCCGCTCCAATGGACCAAGTAAGCCTGAGCTTCCAGAAGTTCGAGATTACGGTCATGCCTGCGGGAGGCGGTGACAATGTTGTCGGGAGTTGCAGCGCCGCAGGCGCAAGAGGATTCTAGCCCTTTGGGAAGGGCGGGCGGCCCAGGACCGTGGGCTGGTTCGCCTGCCTTTCTCGCCCTGGAAGATGTAACTGCGCTGCCGTGTTGGAAGGCTCGCCCGCTCAATTCTGCGGGCGTTGTTGCGGCCCAAGCACAGATGCTCCTAAGTCACGCCAGGCTACGCATCGCGGATCACCGCGCTGAGTCCTTGCTTGAAGCGCTCCACCAGTTTCTCATGGGCGGAGTTGACTTCCGCGTCGGTCAACGTTCTCTCGGGATTTCGGTAGGTGAACGCGTAGGCCATGCTCTTGTGCCCGGGAGGAACGTTCTTGCCCCGGAACACGTCGAATAGCTCGACCTGTTCGAGGTGTGGTGGCTTGGCCTGCTTGACGGTTCCAAGGATGGTATCGTGAGTGACCGCATCAGCCACCACCATTGCCACGTCCCGGCGGATAGAGGGGAAAGCGGGGAGGGGTCGGAGGCTCTTGGCGGCGTTGCGCCGAGCCAGTAGCTGATCCAGATCTAATTCGGCCAGAAGCACTGGGTCCCGGAGATCGTATTGCTTCGCAAGCGTAGGATGGAGTTGCCCAATTTCGCCGAGGAGCAGCCGGCCCATCTGGACTGAGGCGGATTCGACATAAAGGGCAGGGGACTCCGAACGGCGGGCGTAGCTGGCACCCTTGAGTCCGAACTGTTCGAGGAACTCCTCGACGATTCCTTTTAAATCGTGGATGTCGGCTTTGGCGCCGCGTTGTTCTCCGGACCAAAAGGTCGGGGAGCGCTGGCCGGTAAGCGCCACCGCCAAACGTCGGCACTCCTTCGGCTGGCCGTCGCTTGCGACGAATACGCGGCCCAATTCAAACAGACCCACATCGAGGTTCTGATGGTTGAGATTTCGGCGAAGTGACTCGATGAGTCCGGGCAGCAGGCTGGGCCGCAATACGTTCATATCGCCGCTGATCGGGTTGGAAAGAGGAACCATAACTCCAGCAACCAGTTTCGCTGCGGATTCAGAGATGAGCGTTTGGCCTTGGGCCTCGTAGAGTCCAAGTCCCGCGAGCAGTCGGCGCGCTTCTGCCAGCTCGTCGTATTCGCGGTCGTAGGCGTTCGCGCCGATCGCGCCCCGAGGCGGTGTAGCCGGAATTCGGTCCGCTCCGTAGAGTCGGGCAACTTCCTCGATCAAGTCGGCCTCTCGCTTGATGTCTACACGGAAGCTGGGGATACGGAAACTCCTGGCCACCGCGGGGTCTTGGGCGGAACCTTCGACCGGATCCAGGCCCAAGCGACGCAGGGCGTCAAGTTGGTCGCTGGCGGGAATATCCACTCCGAGCAGGGAGGTTACACGCCCCGGGCGCAAGGCCACTTGGCGTGGCGTCCACGGCGACGGATACGCATCAACAACGCCCGGTGCTAGACGCCCGCCGCCGGTTTCCAAAATAAGTTGGGCGGCTCGCCGGCTGGCCCAGTCACAGATTCCGACGTCGGCTCCGCGCTCGAACCGGTACGAGGCGTCGGTGCGCAGCTCCAGGGCCTTGGAGGTCGCCCGAATGTTCTGCGGTTTGAAGTAGGCGCTTTCGAGCAGGACGTCGGTCGTTTGGTCATTGATCTCGGTATTCTGGCCTCCCATCACACCTGCCAATCCAATTCCTTTGACCTCGTCCGCAATGAGGAGCATTTGGGCGGTCAACGGGCGCTTTTGTCCATCCAGGGTCACGAAAGTTTCGCCTTGAACGGCGCAGCGGATGACCACTGTGGGAACGCCCCCGGTGCCCTTGGCCACCAGATGGTAGTCGAAGGCGTGGAGCGGTTGCCCGGTCTCCAGCATCACGAAATTCGTGACATCAACCACGTTGTTGATGCTCCTCAGGCCAACCTTCTCTAGAGCTTGCCGAAGCCAAGCGGGGCTGGGACAGACTTTCACGCCGCTGATCACTCGCGCGGTGTAACGCGGGCAAAGCTCAGGAGCGTCGATGCGAACCGCGACCAACTCGTTCACCTTCGGACCGTTTTCCTCCGGTGCCGCCGCCGGCAGTTTGAGCGGATTGCCAGATACCGCGCTGATCTCGCGCGCGATGCCGATCAGGCTGTTGAGATCGGGCCGATTTGGGGTGATCTCCAGATCATAAACGACGTCGCCCGAGGATCGTCCCAAGTGTTCGGAGAACGGCTGGCCGACCTTGGCGTCTTGAGGCAGGATCAGGAGCCCGGCGACGTCCTCGCTTAGGCCTAGCTCGGCGGGCGAGCAGAGCATCCCATGTGATTCGACGCCGCGGATCTTGCCGACCTTGATGGTGAACGGCGCCTGGCCTGGTTTGGCGGGCAGGCTGGCTCCAGGGAGGATCAAGGGCACTTTGTCGCCGGCCTTGAAATTGGTAGCGCCGCAGACGATCTGGCGCTCGCCTCGGCCGTCGGCGACCCGGCAGACCGAGAGCTTGTCCGCGTTAGGATGTTTCTCGAAAGCAACGACTTGGGCTACAAATACGCCTTCGAACTCGCCGCTGATCTTCTGAATGCCTTCGACTTCCACGCCGAGCATGGTAAGCCTTTGCCCCAATTCGTCGGGCGTCCAGTCGAACTCGACATACTGCTTGAGCCAGTTAAGGGTCACTTTCATCCGGGCGATGCTATTGCCCCCAAACAGGAGTTCAAGCCGCGACTTAGGCCGGTGATCTGAGGCCCTACGTCGTCGGTGGCCAGTGCGAACCTGTCCGGGTCAGGAGGCGGCGACCTCCGCGGGCTCCTCACTGAAAAGAAAGTGGAGATCCTCGAGCGTGAGGCCTTGGGAGAAGCTCTCCTCACCGAGAATGTCTTGGGCCAGCGCCTGTTTCTGACGCTGGAGAGTGCGAATCTTTTCCTCAATGCTGCCTTTGGTCAGCAGACGATAGGCGATCACCTTGGTGTTCTGACCAATGCGGTGGGTGCGATCGATCGCCTGGTTCTCGACCGCTGGATTCCACCAGGGGTCGAATAGAACGACATAAGACGCAGCGGTCAGGTTCAAACCGAAGCTCCCAGCCTTCAACGAAAGCAAGAAAACGGCCGCGCCATTGGCGTTCTGGAAGTCGGCCACGAGTTCCCCGCGATTCTCCGTATCGCCAGCCAGGTAATACGTGGGCCATTCTCGCGCTGTAAGAAGCGGCTTCAAGAGGTTCAGCATGGTTACGAACTGGCTGAACACCAGAACCTTATGTCCCTCCTCCATGAGCGGCTCGATCAGCTCCATGAGGGCGTTCAGTTTCGCACTCTCGGCCGTCGCGGCCTCCGGGCTATACAGGGAGGGATGGCAGCAAATCTGGCGAAGCCGCAAGAGCGAGGTCAGAAAATGGAATCGCTGTTCGTTGAGCTCAGCGTTGCTGTTGATATTGAGCAGAATTTGCCGCGCCCGCTTGTATTCGGCTCGATAGAGGGTGGCCTGCACGCCTTCCATTTCGCAATAGAGGTCTTCTTCGATCCGATCAGGCAGCTCGGTGGCGACTTGTCCTTTGGTGCGACGCAATAGGAACGGGCGCACGCGCGCGGACAGCCGGCGCCTGGCCAGCGGGTCCTCGGCGTTGTTGTAGCGCTTGATGAAGTGAGCGCGGTTGCCCAGCACGCCGGGCATTGCGAAGGCCATCAGACTCCACAGGTCCAAGAGCCGATTCTCGATCGGGGTGCCGGAGAGCACCAGCCGGTGGCTCGCCTGCAGCGCCCGAGCGGCGCGGGCGGTCAGGGACTCGGGGTTCTTGATGAATTGCCCTTCGTCCAACACGACCGCCAACCAGGGCACGCCCGCCAGTTCCACGCTCAGGATTCGCAGTTGCGCGTAGTTAATAACCAGCAAATCCACTTCCTTAACGGCTTGGACCATTCCCGTCTCACTGGCCGAACTCCAGATCTTGACGCGCAACTCGGGATAAAAGCGAGCGGCCTCATTGCTCCAATTCTCCATCACGGATTTGGGGCAGACAACCAGGGTGGGTTGCGCTGTGGCTTCCGGTTGGCTTCGCAGCCAGGCGATCCACGTGAGCGTCTGGATCGTCTTTCCCAGGCCCATGTCGTCCGCGAGAATGCCGCCGAACCGGTTGCTGCTGAGGTAGGACAAAAAATGGAAGCCTTCCACTTGATAAGGGCGCAAGGTGGCCTTGATCACCGCCGGCAATTCGGGCTGAACGCGCGTCTTGATCTCATCCACCCGGCGCTGGACTTGCTCAACCCGCGCTTCGGGCAGCAGGCGTTTGGCGGATTCATCGGCCAACTGGAGGGCGTGGAGTCTCTGTGGCTCCGAGGAAAAGTCCTTCAACGACAACCCAAGCTTGGCCAGGTCCTTCTCCTCCTCTTCGCTCAGGTTGAACTTCAGGCGGCGCCAGCCCTTCCCTTCCAGCCTCACAAATCCCCCGCGGGCGTCGAGCAGAACTTTCACTTCCGCCGGGCTGAGGGTGGCGTCGGCCACATCCACGGTGACGCGGAGGTCGAACCAGTCAACGCCAGCCTCAGTGCAGTCCAAACTGACTTTGGCGGAAATCGAGTTCTCGCTCAGAGAGGCTAGATCGCCTCCGAGTTGGACCTCGATTTCCTTGGGCACCGTGGCCAACCAGTCGGCGAACACCTCTGGAAACCCTCTTTTGACCCGCAGACGCCACAGGCTCATCGTGTAGTCGAAGGTGAGACCAAGGGGTTGGAGAATTGCGGGCACTTGATGCTCAATCGAACGGTCCACCATGAAGATCGTGCCTTCGCGATTAGGGTTTTTCTTAGCGCGTTGGGATGGTTTGGGGTGCCAGCCGTGGTTGCCGTAAACCTCCACTTCCATGGTTTCGGGGTTGACCGAGAGCGCCTCCAGGAACAGCCCTTCGGACGGGCTGCCGGGGTACAGCGGCTTTAGGGCGCATCGGAAAGAGATCTTGGTGGTAGTCCGGCGGATCTTAGGCTGGATGCGCTCGGGGATGGGCATCCCCAGGCTCACTAACAGGTTCACACCAGCCTTGGTTTCCAGCGCCGGCGCCGGGATCACGTTGGTGCGCCGCAAATCCAAAGCGCTGGTCGGCGGTGGGCCCGGATAGACGGTGTCGGCAGTGAGATAGAGCGGCGGGTGTCCCGGCAACGCCGCCAGCATGGGTGGCGCCGGTTGGCCGTCGGAAGTCACCAGCTTCAGCCGGTAGTCGTCGGTCTCGTCCTGAGCAGCCTCCAGTCGCCACTCCAACGGCGCTTGCGCCCAGACGAACGGCTCCCCTGTGCTGCCGAGTATCCGGTCACGCAACGACGTCGAGCGGAGCAGATGGCTGATGATTTGCGCTGTTCTTGGCAGGCTCAGGTCCAAGGTGCTGGTTGCTCCGTATTGCCACGTCCCGGCGAACTGGCTCCAGATTGGGAATGCCTCCGGCACAATCTCCACCTGCCCCACCGATTGTTGCTCCACCCACCGGCTGAGTTCCTGAGCAGAAGGATGGGCGAACTGCTCTTGACCCGTCGGACGCACCTCGAGTTTTGCACAGTCAGCGGTAATCACCAAGCGAGCGTCAAGGGTGACGCTGGCGGCGGGTTGCAGCTCGTCTCCGAGGATCTCAAAGCGCTGTTCCCAGGCTTTGATCTCGCGTCCGCGCGCCCAACTCGCCAAGCCTTCCTTGATTGCGCTGAAATCGGTGACTGGGAGGAGGAAGTCAGGAACACTGCCGTTACGCTCTTTGATCGCATGGGCTAAGTAGAGCCAAAACTCGAACTCAGTGCGCGGCGGCTGGTGCCAGAGTTGCGCCTCCGCAGGCCCGAACCCGAGGTCATAAATGCCGATTGCCTGCAGATCCCAACCGGTGAGCGTTTTAGCTCGCTGCCATCGTTGGTAAAGGCCCTCGACCGCGCGAATGTAACTCGCCTCGGCGTTGGTCATCCGTCGTCCTAGTTTCGCCGCCGTTAGGGCCTGCAACCGTTGGGGAGGTGCCAGTGGCGATGAGTTTGTGGTTGGTCTCGGGTCTTCAACCGAGAGCCTGCCGTCCCGGAACGCGAGCATTGCCGCATAGGCATGCTTGCAGTGGCGCTGAACAAAGCAGGAGCACTTCGTCTCCCAGCCCTTCGCGCCCTTCTTAGCGGAGACATTGAAGATTTCTCCGACCTGCACCTCGGCGCTGAAGCTCAACCCGTCCGGGGCGCCCTGGAGGTTCCGAACGCTGCCTGAGTCATAGTAGTTCTTCCCCCTCCGTTTCGCGGTGGGATCGAAGGTCTCGAGAAACCGTTGTAGCGACTCGCGGTCCAGCGGCGCTTCACTCACGTTCATGTGCGGGAAACTCTAACGGTGCGGTTGGGGTGGGCAAGCCCCACTTACCCCGAGTTCGCTCGCAGGTTGTTCACAGTTTGTTCGCATGCGGCCATTTTCCACAAAAACAAAAAGGCGGCCCGGTTCCGGGCCGCCTCGAGAATCGATGGCGAATTTTGATTAGAGGCCCTTGCTGATCATGTACTTAAGTAGGTCGCCAACGCGGTTGGAATAGCCCCACTCGTTGTCGTACCAGCTGACGAGCTTGAAGAATCGCTTGTTCAGTTCAATGCCCGATCCCGCATCAAAAATCGATGAGGATTGGCTGTGGATGAAGTCCGTGCTGACGACCTCATCGCTGGTGTACTCCAGGATGCCCTTGAGGTAGGTCTCGCTGGCCTTTTTCATGGCTGCCGAGATCTCGGCGTAGCTGGTGTCCTTAACCGTCTTCACCGTCAGGTCCACGCAGGAAACGGTCGGAACCGGGACTCGGAAGGCCATGCCGGTGAGCTTGCCCTTGACCTCCGGGCATACCAAGGCCACTGCTTTGGCCGCTCCGGTGGTTGAAGGGATGATATTGATTGCGGCCGTGCGTCCGCCCTTCCAATCCTTCTTGCTAGGACCGTCGACGGTCTTCTGCGTTGCTGTGTAGGCATGGATGGTGGTCATGAGACCCTCTTCAATGCCGAAACCTTCGCGCAACAGCACATGCACCAACGGCGCCAGGCAATTGGTGGTACAGGAGGCGTTCGAGATGATGTGATGTTTGGAAGCATCATACTTCTCGTGGTTCACGCCCATGACGACGGTGAGGTCTTCGTTCTTGGCGGGGGCCGAGATGACTACTTTTTTCGCACCTGCAACCAGATGGCCTTTGGCCTTGGTCGCGTCGGTGAACAGACCCGTGGATTCGATCACGACGTCGACTCCCAGGCTCTTCCAGGGGAGGTCGGCCGGGTCCTTGGCACTGACCACTCTGATGTCCATCCCGTTGACCACCAGGATGTCGTCTTCGGCCTTATCGGCCGAAGATTTCTTCGAGCTGACGGTCCCGTTGAACCGGCCTTGCGTGGAGTCGTACTTGAGCAGATAGGCGAGATTATCCGCCGGCACGATATCACCGACGGCCACGACCTGCACTTCGGGCCCAATGAGGCCCTGTTCGACCATGGCGCGGAAGACCAGCCGGCCAATCCGGCCGAAACCGTTGATTGCGACTTTAACTGCCATACTTCATTTCTTTCTATTTCCAGGTTAAACTAATCATCCAGTAAACGAATAGAAGGGAATATTACTAGGACGAAGGAGACCGTCAACGGGAATTAGGCGATCCGTTTACTGCTCAATACGGCTCCTGTTCCCGGCCATAAGGATGGAGATTCCATTCTTCAAGCAAATCCCGCGGGATTTCGTTCACGAACCGGGAGGAATGCTGGAAGAAGCCCCCTTCGCTATGGCCCACCCCGCGGGCCATAGGATAGCAAAGGTAAAGTTGGGACTGGGCCCGGGTGATCGCCACGTAGAACAACCGTCGTTCTTCCTCGATACCTTCAGTGGTTTCGCTGGACCGCTGGGAAGGAAACAGCCCCTCGCACAGCATGATGGCGAATACAGCGGCGAATTCGAGTCCCTTGGCCTGATGGATGGTGGACAACCGCAAGCGGTCGGTATCGTCGCGGGAGGCTGCCTCCCCTTCACTTTCAAGATTGGTGAGCAGGGCGAGCTGGGTTAAGAACTCAGCGAGCGTGCCAAACTGGCTGGCGAATACAGCCAACTGTTCAAGATCATCTTCTCGGAACCCGGAGCGGGTGTAGGTTTTGTGGAGGTATTCCCGATAACCCGCCTCCAGCACCAGCCGAATCAAACCCGAGGCTGGATTCTCCTTTTCTGCCTCGAGTTGCTCGATGGTCGCCACAAATTGTTGCCAGTCGGCCCCGGCTTTCTTTGGCACAAGTTTGGAGACAGCCGCCAGGCCCGCTGACAGGGCAGGGGGCGGCGTTGGCGGCGTGCCTTCTGTCTGGGGCGAAGGGTTAAGTGAGATCAGTGCCTCCCCTGAACTTGCATCGTTGGGCGCCGGGAGGGGCGATGGGATAGCTGAACCTTTTGTCAGAGCCTCCTTCAACCCCTGGGAGAGTTTCTCGGCGGCTTTCGGGCCAATTCCTGGGAGCATTCTCACCAGGCGTTTGAAGGCCACCTCATCATGCGGGTTGAAGATCAATTTCAGGAAGGCGGTGAGGTCCTTGATGTGGGCTTGCTCAAAAAATCGTATCCCGCTGGTGATGCTGAAGGGGATGCCCGCGCGGGTCAGCTCGAGCTGCAGTTCGAGCGCGTGGAAATGGGAGCGGTAAAGAACCGCGATCTCGCGCAGGTTCATGCCCTCCTCCCTTAGTTCCAGAACACGCTGGGAGATAAACCGCGACTGGATGTTGGCGTCCGCGCAAATGACCAAGGCCGGCTTTTCCCCGGGGGGGCGGACGGCCCGGAGTTCCTTGCTGAGCTGGTTGGCATTGGCGGCGATGGCCGCGTTCGCGACCGATAGGATCTCCGGCGTGCTGCGGTAGTTGGTGGTGATCTTATAAATCTGAGCGCCGGGATGGCGTTTGGGGAAATCCAGGATGTTTTGGTACCGGGCGCCGCGCCAGGAATAAATGCTCTGCGAGTCATCCCCCACCGCCATCACGTTGTGGTCGCGCGCCGCCAGCAGGTCGATCAAATCGCACTGGAGTTGATTGGTGTCCTGGTATTCATCCACCAAGACGAACGAGAAGCGTCGCTGGTAGTCCTCTCGGAGGTCGGCGTCCTCTTGAAGCAGTTGGAACCAGAGCGCCAGCAAGTCGTCAAAATCCATCAACCCCGCCTCTCGTTTTCGGGTTTGATAATTCTGCGCCAGAGCCTCAATCGGCTCGGACAATGGGGTTAATTCCGGCTCCTGCTCTTCGAGGTATTTTTGGATGCCCGTTCTGGTGTTTCGGGCCATGGAAAGAATGTCGCCCAGTTGATCCGCCTTGGGAAACCGCGCCTCGGTGGCATGGGCCTTAATCTCCTCGAGGGCCGTTCGGAGCAAGTCTTGGGCGTCTTCTCGGTCGAGGATAGTAAAGTTGCGGTCGTAACCCAGCTGCTGTGCGTGTATCCGGAGGACGCGGTTACCGATCGAATGGAAGGTGCCACCCCAGAGCGATTGGGTGTCGTAAGGTGCCAGGTCGGCAACCCGCCGCATCATCTCCCGAGCCGCTTTATTGGTGAAGGTGAGCAGCAGGATGCTGCCCGGGGGAACTCCTTGCTCAAGCAGGTATGCCACCCGGTAGGTCAGGGCGCGGGTCTTGCCGGCCCCAGCGCCGGCCAGCACCAATGCCGGGCCCGGGGGCGCCGTCACCGCGGCGAGCTGTTCCGGGTTCAGGTCTCCTGCAAAATCGATCCGCTGACTCTCTGGTCGCGCGATCGGGTGGAGAACATAATCGCGAGACATGGGAGGTCGCGTGGACGAAGCCTGCGAAACACCAGCCGGCTATTCCTGTGGGTAAACCAGGATCCGGTCGTGAACGAGGACCACCAGGTCGTTCTTGCCGTCGCCGGTGACATCCACCACCAGTGCTTCGCGCGGTTCAGGGATTTCGCTTCGCCGGCTCCTGAAGGTTCGTTCCTCGAACACTTGCCAACGGTTGGCTGGAACAAGCCGGTGGGGTGGTTCGAAGGCCACGAGGTCGAGGTAATTCTTGCCCGTTTCCAGGAAGACTAGATCCTTGCGGCCATCATTATTCAGGTCGCCCGAAACAACATCGTGTAGGAACCCGTCCTTGATCGAGGTTTCGTAGTCATCGAGTTCTTCCATTTCCCAGACCTGGCCCTTCAAAGGTAACCACGCTGCTGCGCTGATGCCGAGGAAGCCGACGGCGTTGGCCTTGGAGTCGCCCAATCCAACCGGTTGTAGGCCAGTGAAATCCGTGACCGGAAGGGCAATGGTGCGCACCACTTGCCAGACGCCCGATGCGTCGCGCTCGCACAAGGTGAGGCCTTTCTTCTCGGCGTCCAAGAGGAAGAGGCTGGGGACGGGGTTAGCGCCGTTTTTTAATGCCGCCGCCGCCACGATCCGGGAGTTGCTCGAAGCCCCGTTGATCTGCTCTTTGACCTTAAAGCCCCAGCTGGACTTGTTGGTGGAGCCCTGGATGGGGGCCTCGGGTTCTAGCACGACCGCCCGCAGAAAATTCTTCTGGGCCAAGAGCAGTTCGTCCTTCCCGTCGCCATCAACGTCGGCGGTGCTGACCCACGGCTGCTCGGTGCTGCCACCCGGTTGGGCAACGTCCTGTTCGTCGAAGGGTTTATCTGGCACCTGGAGTAGAACCTTGACCTTCTCATAAGGGATCAAGACGACCAAGTCGGCGAGGCCGTCTTGGTTGGCGTCGTGGATGATGAGAGAGTAGGGATTGGACTTGAATGACTCGCTGAGCTTCTGTCTTGTGACCTTGCCGGCAGGGGTGCGCAGGAAGAGCTCTCGTTTGCCATCCTGGTCGGTGATGACCGCCAAAACCGGTTTCTCCTTAGGATTGAGCTTCCCGACGGCCATGGCCAGCGGCCTCCCTTCCACGGGCACAATCGTAGGGAAGGGGATCCGGCCGCTGTCGTCGTAATGAGTGACCCCGATTTGACGTTCGTCGGCGCTGAGCAGGAAAATCTCGGCTTGGCCGTCCTCGTTCCAGTCGGAAACGAGGATCTCGCCCACTCCAGTGAGAGTTGGGAAAGTGCGCGCGGCAGCTAACGAACCATCCTGCTGCTGGAAGAACACGGTGAGCTGGCCGCTGTCAGGCTCGGAGACGAGCAGATCGGGCCGATTGTCATGGTTGATGTCGGCCCAGATCATCCCACGTTTCGATTTGGTGGTCCGGGTAAGCGGCAGTACCTGGAACTGGCCCAGGGAGAAGGAGCCGCTTAGGGCCTCTCCCGGCTTCTGCATGAAATTCGAGATCTGCGCGCGGCCCGATTTTTGCGCAATCGTGATGATCTCCGTCCTCTTATCCCCGTCCAGATCGTCGGCCCAATAAGAACGGATGGCCGGCAGGGTGAAGTGAATCTCCGGCCCGAGCTGGCCGGCGCTGTTCTGCAGGCGAAACCGGAACGGGTTGGCATGATCCCAATTGACCAGCATGAGGTCCTGTCGTCCGTCACCATCGATGTCCAATACTTGAATCGCTTTGACGCTGCCGGTGTAAGGAATTCGCTCCGGTTCCGCCAGGGTGTGGTCGGCCTTTTGGGCAAAGAAGTAAATTGCGGTCTCACCTAATAGGACCAAGTCCTCTCGCCCATCTCCGTTCAGGTCGCCATTGACCAGTGAATTGCCGTCCAGTACGCCGTCGTCCATCGGCCAGCGCTTCGGAGTGCTCCAGGTGTTGGTGCCCAGGTTATACTGCACGACCAATTCCTTGGGTTCGCCGAAATAGGCCAAATCTGGACGTCCATCACCGTTGAGATCAGCCACGACCAGAGAGGAGATCCGTTTTTCGGACGCGATTGATTCGATGCGAAAGCGAGAGTCCGGTGGCAACTCGTTCATCTCGCGTTTGCCCCGATTGGGGGTGGCAGTTTGGTTTGTACGGCCGGTTTGATTGAAGAGCAGGGTAATCTTGGACCGGGCGTTGTTGACGACCACCAGGTCAGTCAGGCCGTCTCCGTCCAGGTCAGCGGCGTGGAGTTCGGTGATCAGATTATCGATCGGGAAGATCTCCGGTCCGGTGAATCCGAACTTATTCGTGACCTGCGCGGATAGGCCGCCGGCCAGAGCGGCACAGAGGAACAAGGTTGCCGCGCGCCATTTCGACGGGAAAAGCTGCCTGTGTACTTTGATCATGCAAATTGTAGGACCGGGCAGAGCACCGCCCGGTCAAGTGGGAATCCTCGCACTACCCTGCTTGGTTAGCCAGCCTGGAGTTGGAGAGAAGAGACACTCGGACAGGTGGAGGGTCCGGTGCAGCGAGGTGAGGCTACCACTCTACCAAGTCGCGGAGCCGTGTCCGCCTCGGGAGCGGGTCTGAGGGGTCCATCCGGCTTTAATCTGGCTTAATTTCCGCGGCATCGAGCGCGTCATTGCTCACTTTCCCATCCCATTTCTTCGAGCTGTTGGCGATGGGGCCGGAGAATATGCCGTAGAATTGGCCCCAGATGAGCTGGCTCGGCTTGGTGCCTGCCGAATGGCCGTCACAATAGACCACCGTGACTCGCTTGTTGTGCTTTTTCATCTGGGACTGGAAACGGAAGTTTTGATTTCCCTTCGGAGCCGTGGCCTGGGGAAAAGACCCTCCGGCCCAGTAACCATCGAGCCAGGCGGCATCTGCCTTTTCATTTCCAATGCCTCCGCCGATTTCGTGGGGATCGTCGGTTCCGTTGACCTCAGTGACGGCCACCATCTCGACGGGACGTTGGAGGCTGGAAACCTTGACCAACTGGAGCGAGTCACCCCCAAATACCCCCAGGTAGTTGAATCCATAGGATAAAAACCCAGTAATCGCCGGATTAAAGGTGCCGGGTTCAGTCTTGTAGGTGAGGCCGCGCTTCTTCTTAGGGCAGACCCAAACGAGCGGGTTGGCGATGTAGTTGGACAGGGAACCGGCCGGGGTTTTCTGCCACTCGCCACCGCAATTCTTGCCGTAAGCGTTCTTATAGGGGCCGACGGCCCACCATTGGTTGGGAAAAGTGTCCCGGGCATCATCGGCGTACATGGTGAAGCCCAGCCCGATTTGCCGAGTGTTGCTCAAACAGGTAGCAAACATGCCCTTGTCTTTTGCTGAGGCCAACGCCGGGAGAAGCATGGCGGCGAGAATGGCGATGATCGCAATCACCACCAGCAACTCGATCAGGGTAAACGCCCCGCGCGGTGAGGAGCGAGGGTGGGAGTTCACGGATGCAGAGGTGGCCTGGACTCGAGGCTTCATTGTAAGGGCTGCTACCTATGAGCATGTGCAATCGTCAGCGACCCGTCAACGTGAATTCCCGGAACTCCCGCGGGATCAGCATTCTCTTGGTTCACTTTGCTCCCGCAATCGCCGCCGGCTGGCCCACAGCCGTCCCGCTATGCCGAGGCTGTCACCAGACCCGCACCCGGGCGGCTGGCGCAAGGTAGAGCGAATCACCCTCCCGCACGGTGAACGCAGCATACCAGCCGTCCAGGTTACGCACCGTATCGGCACGGTACTCGGGTGGCGCGTGGCCGTCGGTGACGAGGTGTTGACGCAGAGCCTCCTCGCGCTGTTCTGCTCGCCAGCTCTGGGCGTAGCTGACGAAGAACTGCTGGTCGGCCGTCAGCCCAGCCACGACCGGCCCAGGGGCTTGCTGGCTGGCGAGATGGAAGGCGTCAAGGGCAACGGCAAGGCCGGCGAGGTCGGCGATGTTTTCGCTCAGGGTTTGGCGCCCATTAATCGCCAGGTCTGGAAGCGGGTGGTAGGCATCGTATTGCCGCGCCAGCGCCGCGCCAGCCGCTTTGAAGTGGGCAAAATCGGTGTCGGTCCACCAGTTGGCTAACCGCCCCTGGGCATCAAAGAGCGCACCCTGATCGTCGAAGCTGTGGCTGATCTCGTGTCCGATGGTGGCGCCGGTAGCCCCGTAATCGGCCGCCAGCGGCCGGTTGGGGTCGAAGAAGGGCGGCTGCAGAATCCCGGCTGGAAAATTCAGGGCATTCATTGCCGGGAGGTTCACCGCATCGACGGTCTGCGGCGTCATGACCCACTCCCCGCGATCGACCGGCCTGCCCAGCTTGGCGAGGTTGCGATCGTACTCGAAGCGCTCCGCCCGTTCGCGGTTGCCAAACGCGTCGCCTGGCCGGACCTTCAACGCCGAGTAATCGCGCCAGCGATCCGGATAGCCTACGCCGACCTTGAGCGTGGCCAGTTTCGCCTTGGCTTTGGCCTTGGTGGCTGGAGCCATCCACTCGAGCTTGTCGATCCTCGCCGAAAAGGCGCCGATTAGGTTCCGCACCATGGCCTCTGCCCGGGCCTTCTCGGTTGCTGGGAAATAAAGCTCAACGTAACGCTTGCCGACTGCTTCGCCGAGAACGTCGTTGGTCTCATCCACAGCCCGCTTCCACCGAGGCCGCTGCTCCGGCGTGCCGGTGAGAACTTTTCCATGGAACTCGAAGCGCGCATCCACCATTGCCCGGGGCAGGTAGTTGGCCATCCGGTCGATGGCATGGAAGCGCAAGTAATCCTGCCACACCTCCAACGGTTGGCTAGCTACCAGGGCCGCGAGGCCTCGCACGGCCTCCGGCTGCCACACCGTAAAGGTCGGCGCTGATGAGAGCCGTGCTGCTCTGAAGAATGCCTTCCAGTCTAACCCCGGTGCGCGTTGCTCGAACTCCTTTCGCGACCAATGATTATTGCCTTTTCGCACCTCCTCGGAGTCGGCGCGGCTCAGATGCACGCCCGCGATCGCCGTTTCGAAAGCAACGATGCTCCTTGCCCGTTCTGCGCTTTTGCTGAAGCCGGCAAGCTCCAGCATGCGGGCCACGTGCTTCGCGAATTGACGCCGCACTTCCGCCATCTTCTCGCCCTTGTCGAGGTAGTAATCGCGATCGGGCATGTCGAGTCCGCCCTGCAGCAGGAAGGGGCAGTAGCGCCCCGGATTGTCCAAATCCTGTGCCACCCACAGGCCAAGGAAATTACTAGTATGCAATTCCGTGGCGTTGAGTACGTCAACATCCGCGCGAAGCGTCGTGCCGAGGAACTGCGCCAGGGAACGGCGATCCCCAATGGCGGCGATCCGCGCCAAGATTGCTTTCAGCGGCGCCGTGCCGATTGTTTCGATCGTGTTCTCGTCCAGGAAACTGGAGTAGTAATCGGCGATCCTCCGCAGGTCGTTCGACGCTGACGGGGAAGACGCCGAGGCGGTACGAATCAGGTCCGCGGTTCTCTGGGTGCAGATCTCCTCCAGCTCTTCCGTGATGCCAAAGCTGGAACGATCCGCCGGAATCCGTGTACGGGCAAGCCAGGCACCGTTGGCATAGCGAAAGAAGTCCTTTCCTGGCGTTACGGAGCCATCCATTCCCGCGAAGGGGGCGGCCGCTTCGCCCGCCGCGAGCAGTGGATAAGCTGCCCCGGCAGCAGCAGCCAGGAGGCAGAGAGCGAGAAGCGGACGCCGTGTTCGTGTGGGCATTGCCAGTTACCCTATAAGCGTAGCGCCCGAAGGGTCAAGGGCATGCAGCATTACGCCATCGATCCTCCTACGCTCCGCGCATTCGTAATGCGTGCCTCGTTTCGTCGAACGGCTCCTAATCGTGATCTTCCTCTTAATCCTCCTCCTAGTCGGCGTCATACATCCGTGCAGGTGAACGCCAGGAAGAAAGCTCCCTCATTCGAAAAGATGTCCTCCGGCGGGCTTGGCACGTCGGCAAGGAACCCTCAAAAGTTCTGTTGGGGTGGGAACAAAATGAGACTGCCGGGGGAACAAAATGAGACTGCGCTTTCATCCCTACCAGGAGGGCGTGAATCCCTTCCCCCGCAGGGCC
>Ga0265314_10000465_pt1 | contig 53953 bp, 51 predicted proteins | sample 4126metaG_FD_203106 | JGI IMG/M metagenome (GOLD analysis project Ga0265314, IMG submission 203106) | Rhizosphere microbial communities from Carex aquatilis grown in University of Washington, Seatle, WA, United States - 4-1-26 metaG | ecosystem: Host-associated > Plants > Roots > Rhizosphere >... | reverse complement strand
CCGCGAGTACGTTGGGGGTGACGTCAGTATAGGCTGGCCGTACCTCTTTATCCCAACAGGCAAGCGGTTTTTCTCTGGCTTCTTGATTTACCCTCGGTCCGGGATCTATGCAGAGACGGGGGTCTGCGCCTCCACGTGTAGGCAATTCCAAGATAATCCGTCGCCTGCGCCGCCTGCGAGTACGTTGGGGGTGACGTCAGTATAGGCTGGCCGTACCTCTTTATCCCAACAGGCAAGCGGTTTTTCTCTGGCTTCTTGATTTACCCTCGGTCCGGGATCTGCGAGCGAGGAGCTTCGGAAGAGACTTGTTTGACATGGGCCTCCGGGTATCCGTTCTGAGGTTTATTCGGTCACGACAATCTCACCTGTCATCTCTTCGTGCCCATCGCCACAAAACACGCTGCAGTGAAATGGAAAATGCCCGGCTTTGTCTGGCTTGAACTGGACCTTGGTTGGGGCGCCGGGCTTGATTTCAGCATGGATACCGAGCCCCGGCGCATCGAACCCGTGACGCCGGTCGGACGTTGAAAGCTCAAGCTCCACGAGCTCGCCCTTCCTAACGGTGATGACCGATGGCTTGAACTCGAATTTCTTTGCGGTCACCTTGATAACCCGAGCTACCGCAACGGCGGCCTGGGGCGCGGCCGGTTGCTGTTCGGCGGCCGACGCCGATCTCTCAGGCGCAAGACTGGATCCGGGGCGGCCGTATAGGAGTAGCCCCGCCCCCCAGACGACAAAACCGGCGAGATGCGATTGGTAGCGGCGCATGGTCATGTCTCCGAGAGGCTGAGCTCTTCGATCTTCACATTCTTTTCCTTCTCTTCCACCTGGCGGTAGCCGAGCCCCTTGAACGGGTGGGCAGGATCCCATGGGATGGGCTGTTTCTTGGGCACGCTCCCAGGCGCCGGAAGCGGGAACACCAGCGATTTGGCCGAGTGATGCGCAATGTGATCGGTCATGTGGTGGTGCTCTTGATGGATGTGCCCGTAGAAGACCGTGACATTGCGATAAGGCAGCAGGATGTCCACGACCTTGGCGCCATCTTGCGTGGCCCAATCCCAAGACGGATAGAGATCGAAAAGCGGCCGGTGGGTGAAGACGACGATGGGGGCGTCCTTACCGACCTTCTTCAAATCGCCAGCCAACCAGTCGCGTTGCGCGTCGCCCACAGCGCCTTTTGCATCGGAGACATTGTCGACGGTGACAAAGTGAATTCCCTTGTGATCGAAGGCGTAGTTGGGGGCACCGAAGTGTTCCTTGTAAGCCTCGCTCGCATCGAGAGCAGCATCGTGCTCTCCCGGCATGAATCGCAAATCCTTGACCCGCAGGTCCGATACGATTTTGCGAAACTCGGCCATGCGCGTGTTGCGCACATCTTTGCTCTCGGTGGTGTGGGTCAGATCGCCCGTGAACACGATGAAATCTGGCTGAAGGTCCACAGCGTTGATGGTCGCAACCGCTTGCTTGAGGGTCTTGTCCGCCTGCGGATTGGGTGGCCCCTGAAAGCCCCAGTGCGTATCCGAGAGTTGCAGGAAGAAGAAGTCTCTCTTGTTCCCGGATGGCAGGCCGCCACCTTTGCGCTTACCCGATTCACCCGCGCCCGCTAGGCCCGACGCAAACACGACCCCGCCCACGCCCATGAGTTTGAGAAGTTGTCTTCGGCTGTGTTGAATTGGCATTTCGTGCCTCCTGTAGTAGGAACGAAGGACGCGGCCAATTGGTTCCATCGAAATTTGGATCTCTTCACTCGATGTCGGTCGAGCGCGAAACGTCCTTGTACTGCTCGAGACCCTGAAGGATGGACCGAGACTTGGCCTCCATGCTTTCGACAGCATCCGATCCGAGGGCCAGGCGACGGGGCGGATTTGGGTCGTGGGCGATCTGATAGATCACTCGGGCCGCGAGCGCGGGATCACCGCGCTGCTGCCCGTTGATCCCTTCGAGCATGCGCTCGCGGGCCCCTACGGTCGGCGCATACGCATCGATTCGCGTCCCAGCGTGTGCCATCGATCGACCTGCCCACTCGGTCCGGAACGAACCTGGTTCGACCGCCGTTACGTGGATGCCGAGCGGTGCCACCTCCGCGGCGAGCGCCTCGGTCAGCGCCTCGACCGCGTGCTTCGTCGCGGCGTATGCGCCCAAGCCCGGCGCAGCGGAAAAACCTGAAATTCCCGACGAGATATTGATGATGTGCCCGCCTCGCTGCGCGCGCATCGCAGGGAGTGAGGTACGGATGACCGACCATAAGCCGAAGACGTTCGCATCGAACTGCTTGCGGACCTCGTCATCCGAGAGCTCTTCGATCGCTCCAACCACGGCATAACCCGCGTTGTTCACCAGCACGTCGAGTCGACCCGCCCAGCGCACGCCTTCGCTCACGCCCGTGCTCACGGATGCAAGGTCGGTCACATCGAGCGCGAGCGGAAGCGCGCGCCCCGCGTGCCGATGCGCCAGCTCCTCGACGGATTCGCGCTTGCGCGCGGTGACGACTGCGCGGTCGCCATTCGCAAGGACGTGCCCTGCGATCGCTTCGCCCAACCCCGACGAGCAACCGGTGATGAACCACGTCTTCGCTGTCATCGCGCTCGGGTCCTCTTCGTCCTCATGAGTTTGCTGAATGGGTCATTCATGTAAGCCTCTCTGCTGGGAAACGACGATCTGTCTGTTCTGTAGGAACGAAGGACGCGGCCGATTGGTTCAATGGAGCTCACGCATCAATTAGGACGAATAGACCCATGGATTGGTTCCCTGGTTTGGAGGCTATTTCGCATGCTCGCGGGCCTGCACGATGCCCTGCATCCACAACATCAGGGCCGCCTTGGTCTCGGGTGTCAGCTTGGCCTCTTGGTGCAGCCGAAGATACCGTGACGGGGGCATCGCATCCTCTTCGATTTCGCCCTGCGCGTCGGCCAGCATCTCGGCCTGCCTGACGGGGCCAAGCCGATCCCAATCGGAAAAGTTGAGAATCTTGCGCGCCCGGTGCACGTCGCGCGCCACCAGCCAAGAGATGGGCGCCAAGTGGCTGTACCAAGGCCAGACCGTCTGGTTGGAGTGGCAGTCGTAGCAGCTTGCCCGCAAGACCCGGCCAACCGTTGAGGGAAGCGGTGGAGATGACGCCACGGTCGGGTTGTCCAACTCAACCGGAACGAGCTGTGCACCCACAAGGCATGCAAACCCAATCAAGGCTGCCACGCGAAGCTTTCTTAGCATGACTTGCAAACGGTCAAGCCCGCCGATTCGTTCCATCGATTTCCAAAATCGCGGTCGTGCTTGTGGACGATCAAGAGTGTCTCGGGCTACGACAGCAACATGGGCGCCATCAGGCAGATGTTCCCGCTGGAAAGAGTGGTAAATTTGATCCTCGTGAGCGACACCTCGCCCAAGGCAAACGCCAGATACTTCGAGCTCTTGCGCCAAGCAGGGCCCGAGAAGCGGCTCGCCATCGATACCTTCGGACCACATGTCGGCAATTTCGCGCTTTTAACGTTCTCTTAATCTGGCGGACGAATCTTACCTACAGCCTCGAAAGAGACTGGAACAAGGAGATTCATCATGACCACTAAAGTAAGGACATTGCTTTCAGTCGTAGTTGTCGGCGTTGTTAGCACCTTGGCGGCTTCGGCCTTGGCCGACGACGTCTGCAGCGGCGTGCCTGCCAAAGAGCGCAACCTGGGGCTGCTTGCCTTGCGTGATAACATCGTCAGTGTCACGCCGCTCAACGAGCTCCGTTCCGCCGGAAAGGCGAAGTACAGCCAAACGGTCGGCGTCAGCATCAAGCTGCGCGCGACCCCAGAAATCTCCGTACCTTGGCTTGAACGCGTGAACGGCTGCCACGTCGCCATGGCGGGCTCGGGGCGTCTGGCGGGTAACGAGGTCACGGCGGATCCGTTCATCCTTCCAGGTACGACGGTTCGTGTATCGGAAAGCTACGCGGGATACGTGCTGACCCTCAGCGCGACCAACCTCTCCGAGGTGCAAGAGATTATGCAGCGGTCCTACGCGATGATCTCCACACCGGGCAGTTTGAAGATGGCTTCGCTCGAAGCACGCTAGGGCCAAGGCACCTGTCTGCTGCCACTGGGATCGGGGGGCGCATGGAATATGCGCCCCCACCCCTTGAAGGAGACCGATGATCCAGAACATTCTAGTTTGCATCGATGGTTCAACGAGTAGCGAAGAGACGACCCTGACCGCTATCAAGATTGCGCGTGAACGGAATGCGACACTCGTCGGGATGGCCATCGGCCATGAGCCTGGCCCCCAACCCGCAGCGCACTCCGGCATCCGCGGTTCGAGCATCGAACGTCGGTGGACCAACTTGCGGCCTGGCGATGAGCACGCCTACGCAGCCATGTTGCTGGCAACTTTTGTCCGCCGCTGCCGATCGGCTCGAGTACCGGTAAGCGTCCTGGAAATCACGCCTCGATCGCCTGAGGAAGTCATTGCCGAGATTGAACGCCATGACCTCACCCTGATCGGTCACGAGGCGACCTTCCAATTCGAAAGCAAGGGCAGTCATCGAACCGCGCGCGAGAAGATCCTTCGCCGCATTCGTCGCCCGGTCGTCCTTGTTCCCGATAATGCCACCGGCGTGTCCGACCCGCTTGGCCCAACGGTTCTGGTCGCCTACGATGGCGGCCCTGCCGCCGCGCGGGCTCTGGCGAGCTTTGTGGCCAGCGGCCTCGGAGAGTCGCGAGAAGTCCACATTGCTACCGTGGGCGACGACGGTGAAAAGGCCATGGAGACCGCCATGCACGCGGCCGAGAAGCTGCGCGCCTCGGGCATCAAGGCAACTCCCCACGGTATCGTATCGGTATTGCCTGACAGTGACGCCCTGGTCGAGTTCGGAGCCAAGCTTGGCGCGGGCTTGGTCGTGATGGGTGCCTTTGCTCGTTCTCGCATCAAGGAGATGTTTTCAGGATCTTTGACCCGCGCTCTGGTAGCTGGCAGCGCGAGCCCGATCTATCTCCAACCCTAGCGAGCCCCACGCGGCGGACAACAACGCCACCAGCGACTCGACACCAAACCAGCGGCGGCCGATGCATCAGGCGGGGACACACCGACCCCACCCACACCGGCCACCGACACCAAGAGCAAGTAATCCCGGCCTTCAAGGGCCGAAAAGCCTGGAAACCTCCCCCTTGGACTTCCCAGGGGGAAGTGACCACTCTGGAAATGGCCGATAAGTGGACCAGGTCGCCTCTCCGAGATTGTCTCCGCTAGGTTGCCCTCTTTGCCACAATCCAGTCGACAATTTCCTGAACCTGCAGCATTCCGTCATATCGAAGTTGGTCTATTCCCATTTCCTCATCTGCCATTGCTGCTCGAACGAAGTTGACCTTGTTTGCAGGACCCCAGAGTGAGTGGTTCTTGGCGTGTGACCGACCAGCCTCTTGAAGTCCACGTTTGATGAGATGCTGGTTCACTGCCTCAAAATAGTGTTCCCATCTGCCGACTGACAGTCCATCGAGAAGCGACGCCTCTTCAGCGGTGAACTTTCCCACCGCTGCAACAGCTCTCGCAATCACAGGCTCGGGCAGGTAGTTCTCTACTTCTCGTCCCTTCGTGAATTCGAACCTGGCAGCACCAGGGCGATCCTTATTGATGCGCATGATCTGTTGCTCGCATCGTCGGGCCGATGGCTTAAGCGCGGTCAATGGAATTCCAATCGGCTCCTCGGTTAGGTCGGAATCGACAACTACAATCGGGTTTCGGCAAAGGGCAAGCAAATCGAATCCGACTAGATTACCAATCTCATCGGCGACTTCAATATGAGCAATGTTCGCGCCTCCATACAGCATGATCGTGTAGTCAAAACCCTCGATCAAGTGGTGTTTCTTGCCGGCCTCGCTGAGGCATGATCGCCAAAAGTATAGCTCCGATGGTCCCTCGACCCAGATGACGACATTGCTCGTGAACAAGGTTGTGGATGGGGTAATGCCCAAGGCCTCCGCCATCTCGAAAGCTTCTCTTCGCGTCTTCGCAGGAGAAATGTCGAAAGTTATCTTCGCGTTGCGTGGCTTCGTGCGATTCTCGACTACGGAATCCAACCTGTATACTTCCACGCTCTCAACCATCGGAGGTGCCAATTCTGGGGCGTGCGTTGCTATGACGTACTGCCGTGTGTCGGTGAGGGCGAGTTCGAGAAGCTTGAACCTCCTTGTCGAATGTAGGCCGTTTTCAGGCTCATCCCAAAACAACATTGCGCGTTTTGATGCCTGAAAGACCAGTGAATAGAAGTATAGACACACCTGAGTCCCTGAAGAGACGAGGAGATGATCGACACCGTCGACCGTCAAATGCTTTCCCTTGTCGTCTTCGGATGCGACAACATCTTGTTGAAGAAGAAGAGATAGATCCTGTCGTATTCGGTCATACTCATCCTGGTCGTTGCCCTTCTTGCTTCTTACGGCGGCAGTGAGAAGCTCCTCAATTGATTTCGACGGGTTCGCTCGAGCGGGGATTACTGGCAACTGGTCAGGACAGAAGCGCCTGAGGTAGTTCGTAAGATCCGTTCGGCTGGTAATCGAGAGAGAATTGTCGCCGCTCGTAACGTAGCGAAGCAGGGCTATCTTAGATTCTTCGAAGCGCGCACTAACTTCTACCAATTGTTTCTTTGCAGTCTCCAATTGTTGTTGCGCCTGTTGAAGTTGCGGTTGCAACTGGGACCTACCTGAATTCACCTGCTGGGTGAGCGATTGTACATTGGTTTCCTGCAACTGTATGAGCTGTTGGGTCTTCTGGATCTCCGCTTGAAGCTTCGGAGTTTCTGGGTTCGAGGTATACTCGGATTCCGTTGGTTGTAGGGCAATCTCCCGATCATCCATTTTGATCCGACAGAGCCGGTACGACCACTTCGCGTGGCTCTGGTACTCCAGTTCCACATTGCCTGCCTCGCCGCCACCTAGCGTTGGAAGCCCACCATCGCCAGGAGTCGGTACGAAAGTAATCGTCGCTGAGGAGAATTCTAGCCAGGGATTCTTTTCCTTTGCGGTTGGATCAAAAGTCGCTTGACGGCAAAGGTCGACCGCTGTAGCGAGTGCGTTCAGGACAGTTGTCTTTCCTGACGAATTTGGGCCGACCAGAGCTGTCACCTTGCCTAGGGCTAGGTCCAGCGTTTGCGGGATTCCGGGAAGACCTACGATGGTGATTCTACTTATTCGCGGCATGGCTTTGGGAGGGAGAGAGACACCGCGAGGCCGGCGCAGCCGCCGGCGATGGTGCCGGTGAACAGTGCCATAGAAGCGGCCCCCACCAGCAACGCCACGCTCGCGCCCAGCAGCAGGTGGGTTTGGACGACCATTCAGCAGGGGTTGCTAGTCTTGGAACCTGGGAGGGCACCATTCGCCTGGACATCCTACACCAGCATTCCTCCAGGTCCAATCCGATGGGCGAGGACTTCGATTACAGAAAGGCGTTTGGCAGCCTCGACTTCCCGGCGCCGAAGAAGGATCTCGCGGCGCTCATGACGGACTCGCAGGACTTTTGGCCGGCCGACTTCGGTCACTACGGGGCTTGTTCGCTCGCATTGCGTGGCACAGCGCCGGCACCTACCGGAGCGGGGACGGGTGGTGGCGGCGGCAGGGGCCAACAGCGCTTCTCGCCGCTTTGCGCTTGGCCGGACGAATGTCAACACCTGGACAAGGCGCGACGGGAACCGATTCTCCAGCGACTGATAGGTGACGACCAACCGACCGTTGGGCGCGAGCCTGGGCCTAACTTGCCGTTTGGGCTACGCGGCGAAACGCACGATCTCGACTTCGGCGCCCGAGCGCACTGCCAAGTCAGCCACGGCGTAGACCTTCTGTGCAACCTCTTCGGAAAGATGATACTCCTCGCAGTTGTCGCAGATGCCGGCTGGGACGCCCTTGAGGATAATCGTGGATTCTCCGCGTTGGATCGCGATCGTGGTGTGTCCGGGCGCGATTTCACCGTGTTTGCAAATTGGGCAAGTCATCAAGGCTTCCTCCTTCTGAAGTCGCGTTCCCACTTTTCCGGGTCGGGCTCGTACACCGTTATTACGTAGCACTGTTCGGTCCCGGCGTCATGTCCGACCACGACATGCAGGACCCGACCGTCGACGGTCCCCAGCAGAAGGGCGCTTGGGTACGGCTTGTCATCTGGGTATTCCGCGATCGTTTCGCCGTGATCGACGACCGCCCGCACCTCGGCTGGTGCTATGGCCCTGGCGAACATCCGGGCGAATGCATGGCCGGTGAAGATGAGGTCGCCGCAATTCACGTTGGCCATGATAGCGAGGGCATCTTTTCGCGCAAGACCTTGTCCTGCCGCCTCAACCGCTGCCCGCGCCGCAAGAGCCGGAACACCATCATCGGGAAAATGCCCACGGCGATCCCAACTCCCACGCCCACGATGCCGTGAACGCCGACCCAGCCGCCGCCGACGGCGTCGGTGAACAGGGCCGTGGAAGTGGCGTTCACCAGCAGCGCCACGTCCGCGCCCGGCAGCAGGATGGGAATGGACCCGGCGGCAGGGGGTGATAGTCTCAGGACCGGGAGGGCACCATGGCAACCGAAGCGAAATGTCCGATCAATCACGCCGCTGGTAGTGGTACGTCGAATCGTGACTGGTGGCCGAGCCAACTGCGCCTGGACATCCTTCACCAGCACTCCTCCAGGTCCAACCCGATGGGCCAGGACTTCGATTACAGAAAGGCGTTTGGCAGCCTCGACTTTCCGGCGCTGAAGAAGGATCTCGCGGCGCTCATGACGGACTCGCAGGACTTTTGGCCGGCCGACTTCGGGCACTACGGGGGGCTGTTCGTTCGCATGGCGTGGCACAGCGCCGGCACCTACCGGACCTGGGACGGGCGTGGTGGCGGCGGCAGGGGCCAGCAGCGCTTCTCGCCGCTTTGCGCTTGGCCGGACAATGTCAACCTGGACAAGGCGCGACGGCTGCTGTGGCCCATCAAGCAGAAATACGGGGCCAAGATTTCCTGGGCCGACCTCTTCATCCTGACCGGCAACGTCGCGCTCGAGTCGATGGGGTTTCCGACCTTCGGATTCGGTGGCGGTCGCGCCGATGTCTGGGAAGCGGATCAAGATGTGTACTGGGGCGCCGAGAAGGCCTGGCTGGAAGACAAGCGCCATTCCGGCGACCGCGACCTCGAGAATCCCCTCGCTGCCGTGCAGATGGGCCTGATCTACGTCAACCCGGAGGGGCCGAACGGCAACCCGGATCCGGTGGCGGCGGCCAGGGACATCCGAGAGACCTTTGCTCGCATGGCGATGAACGACGTTGAGACAGTGGCGTTGATCGCTGGCGGACACTCGTTCGGAAAGACCCATGGCGCCGGCGATGTGAACCTGGTGGGGCCGAACCCCGAAGCCGCCAGCATCGAGCTGCAGGGCCTTGGCTGGAAGAGCAGCTTCGGGACCGGCAAGGGCAAAGACGCGATCGGCAGCGGCCTGGAGGTCACCTGGTCCCAGACGCCGACGAAGTGGAGCAACGCCTTCTTCGAGAACCTGTTCGGGTACGAATGGGAGCAGAGCTTGAGCCCCTCCGGTGCGCACCAGTGGGTCGCCAAGGGCGCCGAAGCGACCATCCCGGACGCGCACGACCGGTCGAGAAAGCACGTGCCGACCATGCTGACCACCGACCTGTCGCTGCGCTTCGACCCGGCTTACGAGAAGATCTCGCGCCGATTCTTGGCCAATCCGGGCGAGTTTGCGGACGCCTTTGCCCGAGCGTGGTTCAAGCTGACCCACCGGGATATGGGTCCGCGTGCGCGCTATCTCGGACCGGAGGTTCCCGCCGAAGAGCTCATCTGGCAGGACCCCATCCCTGCCGTTGACCACAAATTGATCGATGCGGGGGACATCGCCGCGCTCAAGGCAAAGCTGCTGGCTTCCGGCCTCTCGGTGTCAGAGCTGGTGTCCACTGCGTGGGCGTCGGCGTCGACCTTCCGTGGCTCCGACAAACGCGGTGGCGCAAACGGTGCCCGGATTCGCCTGGCGCCTCAGAAAGACTGGGAAGTCAACCAGCCAAAGCAACTCGCCAAGGTGCTGAGGACACTCGAGGGCATCAGGGACGAATTCAACAAGGCCCAGGCTGGGGGCAAGAAGCTCTCACTCGCCGATCTGATCGTGCTCGGGGGCTGCGCAGGCGTCGAGCGGGCGGCAAGCAACGCCGGCCACAAGGTAACCGTGCCGTTCACGCCTGGACGCATGGACGCCTCGCAAGAGCAGACCGACGTGGCGTCCTTTGCCGTGCTGGAGCCGATTGCGGACGGATTCCGCAACTACCTCCCGGGCAAGCACGGCGTGTCCGCCGAGGAGCTGCTCATCGACAAGGCACAGCTATTGACGCTGACCGCGCCCGAGCTCACGGTGCTCGTGGGCGGCTTGCGCGTGCTTGGCGCCAATGCGCAAGGGTCCAAACACGGCGTCTTCACGAAGAAGCCGCAGGCCCTGAGCAACGACTTCTTCGTGAACCTGCTCGACATGGCCACCGAATGGAAGCCGATGTCGGATGCCAAGGACGTGTTCGAGGGGCGCGATCGCAAGACGGGTGAGCTGAAGTGGACCGGCACCCGCGTCGATCTCGTCTTCGGCTCGAACGCGCAGCTGCGCGCCCTGGCGGAAGTCTATGGCAGCTCGGACGCGCAAGAGAAGCTCGTCCAGGACTTCGTGGCGGCGTGGAACAAGGCGATGAACCTGGATCGATTCGACATCTGATCCCTGCTATATCCTGGCCGCTCCGCCTCGGCCTGACATGACCTGCAGATGCGCTCCGGTGAAGGAAAGATGGCGCTTAAGGCGGTTTCTATGCTCCGCCTGAATCTCCGGGGCACGAATGGCATCCCAACACGGATCCATCAATTGGGAGTTTCCGAGCCAGGAGCACACGAATTTGCGTTCGAGATGCCTCAACTCGATCTTCCCTGCTTAACGCGATCTTCTCCGAAGGAAAAACTGATGATTTCAGCGTGTAGGACTGCTTCGGTCTTCATGTCCTTGGTTTTGCTGGCGACGATTGGATGCGGTAGCAACACCTCGACCGGCGGGGCAGGCGGCGGTCCCGGCACTGGGGGCGTGGGTGGGAGCGGGCCATCGAAGGACGCCGGGGTCGTCAGCTCGGGCGGCGTGGGCACTGGTGGGTTGGGTTCAGGAGGTGTGGGTTCAGGCGGCCGCGGCTCAGGCGGCGTGGGCTCAGGCGGAGCTCTCGATGCCGCTCACGATGTGGCGGTGCCACAGCCTGATGCTGCGGCCGATCTGCCGGCCAAACCGGACGTCGGTGCCGGTGGTGCGGACGTCGGCGCTGCCGGCGATATGGGTGGCGCAGCGGGTGGTGCCGCGGGGAATTCCGGGGACACTGCCGGTGCGGCGGATGGCGCATCCGAGGTTGGTGGAACGGCGCCGGTCGTTCTCGCTAACGTCAAATCCGCTTTCGCAATTGCCATCGATAGCACCTACGTTTACTGGAAGGGCATGGACGGACTCGTCATAACAATCGGGAGGGTGCCGAAAGCCGGGGGAACGCCCACCACCATTTACAATTCAGTTTCGAATCCGTCACTGGGTTGGGGTTCATTGGGAGCAATCGTCGTGGACAGCACGAGTGTCTATTTCGACCAGGATACGTGCTGCGGCGAGATCAATGCCATTCTGAAAGCAGCTAAGGACGGAAGCACCACTAACGGGGCTGCACCCGCAGTCGCCCAGACCACTTCGACAGCTGGAGAAACTAACGACATAGTTGCGGACAGCACGACGCTCTATTTTGTATTCGGAAATGGCATATACAGCGTACCACTCGCTGGCGGAGGCCAACGGACCGTGGTCGATCCGACGGGAGCGAGTCCAGTCGATCCGGTGAGCGGGAAGCCTACCGGGTTCCCGTCCATCACGGGTATGGCCAAGGACGGGACTAAGGTGTACTACGTGGCCAACGGGTACTTGTTCAGCGTCCCTGTCGCAGGGGGAACGCCCGCTATCCTCATTCCGAAAGAAAGCAGCGACGCGAGTGATCCGAGTGGCAATACGCCCGTCGTTGGGGCCGGAGCCGGCCAGCATGTCTCCGTGAACGGCGCCTTCGTATACTGGACCAATGCACTGTCTGTGTACAAACTGTCGGTTCAAGGTGGAACCCCGACCGTCTTGGCGACGTTTTCAACGAACGGTGACGACTATTCAGGAGACGCCATTTCCGACGGGACCAATGTTTATTACCTACTGGATAGCGACCTGTGGAGGGTTCCAGTGGAGGGCGGTACGCCGGTCAAGGTGGTCACCGATGGCAGGTATGCCAGGAGCCTCGGGCCCGGGCAGGATCCCGGGGGCTTTCCGATCGCTGTAGATGATACGAGCGTTTATGTCGTCGCGAACAGTTTGGGGCAGATCATCAAAGTCGCGAAGTGATTTTGAAAAGAATGACCCTGCTGCGAGCCCGCGGTGCAGCCCGGGCTCGCGGGCGACGGCCCGACGTTGTTCGCGGGGCTATCGAAGCGCACAAGGTCCTCACAGTGTGTTACTGTTGTGGACCATGAAGAGAACAATGGCAGAGGCGTTGGCTGTCTTCTGGCTGGCGGGTCTGGGGGCTTCCTGCGACGGCCAAGGCTTGCGCTCCGGAGGTTCCCCGCTAGACCTCTCCACCTGCCAAGAGAACTGGCGTGTGCTGCTACAAGATTCGGGAACCGACTGGACCATAACAACCGACCTGAACGGTTCCGGACTCAGCTGGAGCAATGGCCAGTTGTACTTCGAGCATCGGGACTCGGCATGGACCAACCCGGGGACCCTTGCCAGCATCTCCGCCTCTACGCCAGTCGGGTCCTACACCGACCTTGTGCCAGTCGATTCCTCCTCGTGGTGGATCGAAGACCAGCAAGTGATCTACGTGAGCGGCGCCTACCTGCTCTACAGTGTGCCACTGGCAGGCGGCACCCAACCCACCTTGCTTGTGGACCTCGCCCAAGACTCCCCGGATCCCTTCTTCATCAATTTCGTCCTCGATACTGAGGCCATTTACTGGGTTAGCCTGCAACAGGTTCCGTCGGATGCTTCGGGTTGGTACACGACAACCGGCTGGAGCGTGTGGCGAGCCCTGCGCGCCACTGGGGAACGGCAGCAGCTGGCGATCATGCCGGTCTTGTACGCCCAGTCGGGTTTGGGGGCCAGTCTGGTCCTGACTCGCGATGCGGTGGTGGTCTATGATGGAATTCAAGGGCTCACCGGAACGCTCTTCGTTGTGCCCAAGGCGGGCGGCGGCCCTGTTGCGTTGCCTTCCCCTTCCTCCGCATCCTACCGGATGCTCGGGACCAGTTTCGAAGGCGTCACCCTGTGGCAGACGTCGGCATCTGGGCGGGACGGTTACCAAATCTGGCGTTCGACCAGCGATGGCGCTGCGCTTACGCCATTCTGGACCGACATGGCCTCGACAATGTCTGTGACCAATGCCTGGTCCGACGGCGACGGCGGCTGGTACCTGGCTGCATGGGAATCCACCGATGCGACGATGAACTTCGCTTCGCAACACACGACGCTCTGGAGCCTCGACAAGTCAGAACATGGCGCCCGCCTGGCATGCAACCCTTTGGGCAACATGACCAGCGAACGCTCCGCCGCGCTTTCTCCCACGGCAGTGTTCCTGCTCGACTCGGACGATTCTCGCCAGGTCAGGTCCATCGTCTCCATCGCGCACTCTAGGTTGTAGGTGAACAGCACAGGCTTGGCGGCGAGTAGCGGCGGGAAGGAATTCGGCCATACTCCCAAGTCATGGGACCGCTTCGGTATTCCATCAATGTCACCTTGGACGGGTGCTGCGATCATCGTGTGATGATCCCGGACGAGGACTTGCATCGTCACGCGGCCGAGAACCTCGCCCAGGCCGATGCCCTCCTCTTCGGCCGGGTGACTTACGAAATGATGGAGGCGGCTTGGCGGGCGCCGAAGGGGACGGGAGCACGGCCCGATTGGATGCTACCCTGGATGGAGCCCTTCGCCCGGACCATCGACGCGGCAAAGAAGTACGTCGTGTCCAGCACCCTGGATCGGGTCGATTGGAACGCGGAGCTCGTGCACGGGGATCTGGGGACGGCCGTTCGGCAACTCAAGCAGGAGTCGGGTAGGGGACTGCTGGTGGGGGGCGTGAAGCTCCCGCTGGCGTTGGCGGAGCTGGGATTGATCGATGAGTACGAGATCGTGGTGCATCCCCGGCTGGCGGGCCATGGTCCGACATTGTTTGCGGGGCTATCGAAGCATATCGACTTGAAGCTGGTGAGCCGGCTGGCGTGGAGCTCGGGGGTGGTGGCGATGCGATATGAGCCGAGAAGGTAGCCATTGCCCATGATCCCCGAGCGAGGGTAGTTTCGAGTCGGCCCCAACGTCCGGAATTCGGGGTGACCCAGCATGGGCCGTACGCCGTCGTTCGTCACCCCATGTACGCAGGAGGCGGGCTGCTGGTTCTTGCTACCCCGCCCGCCCTCGGGTCCTGGGCGGGCGCTCCCGATGTCCCTTGGAGTGCTGCTTGTCCTCGTCGCCCGCATTCTAGACGAGGAGAGATTTCTGTCGGCAAACCTCGCCGGCTACGAGGATTACCTGCGGAAGGTTCGCTATCGCCTGGTGCCGTTCGTATGGTAGCGCCCCTGCAGGACCTATTCAGCCTTCCGGGCGACGCGCGATCAAATCGATGATGGCCGAGCGTCCTTGGTGGCGTTCCCCTTCGTCCAGGTCGCGCTCGTACGCTTCGATGCGAAGAAGCTCCCAATCGGCAAACGCCGCTCGCAACAGCTCCTCGGTGTATAGCTGTTCCGCGACCGGCGGCCCTCCCGTCCGGTACTCGATCTGCTTCGGCGTGTAGCCGTGGAGCAAGACGACGCCCCCGGGCCGGACCGCGCGCTTCATCCCCGCAAATATCTCGTCCCGGAAGGCAGGCGGTGCGAACTGAATGAAGACGGCCACGACCGCATCGAGCTCCGCCTTGGGCCACCGCCACCCCTGCAAATCCAAATGTCGAAATTCGACGCTCACGCCGCGGGCGTCGGCCAGCTTCCGCGCCTTGGCAATGCCTGCCTCGGCGATGTCGGTAGCCACCACGCGATGGCCCATCTCGGCCAGAAACACCGAGTTGCGACCCTCCCCGTCGGCGGGCACCAGCACGCGCGAACCCGGGGGGATGTAGTGTGCGTTGTCCACCAGGAAAGCCGCGGGGCGGGTACCAAAGGCGTACGACTCGCCCGCAAAGCGGCCATTCCAATAATCCTGATCGTTCGAAGGCATGGCTTCCTCGCATACGATTGTAGTTCCCGGCGCCCTTCGCGGCCAGCGGGTCGGTCCCGAACGTGCGCGAGTCCGGCCGGGTGTTTTGTGGTAACCGTCGGGACCAAGCTGTCATCAGAGCGCGTACGAACAGAGTCGGTACGCAAAGGGCAGGGGTGGGCCGCTTTCTTAAACACCGAAGGTGGGCCGCCAGCCGAGTCAAATCAACATTCAGGAGACACCTATGAAGAAAAGGTCGAGTTTGATCCTCATCGCATTCATTGCCACTGGCTTTGCGGGGCTAGCCTGGGCAGCCAAGAAGGAAATCGCCACCATGGTACCCGCGGATCTGAAATGGGTTGAGGTTCCAAAGAGCGGCGGCGTTCAGGTCGCCAACGTGTCGGGCGACATCATGAAGGGTGCCTACGCCGCGTTTGCCAAGATCCCGGCGGGGCAGATGCATCCGTTGCACACGCACTCGAAAGACACCAAGGCAGTCGTGGTGTCCGGGACCTTCCTGCTCACGGCCGAGGACGGTGTCGAGAAGAAGCTTGGCCCCGGTGGCTACTTCTTCGTGCCGGGCGGACTCAAGCACACGAGCGGCTGCGCCGCAGGGGCGCCGTGCCTGCTGTTTCAGGAGGGCCCTGGCGCGTTTGACATGAAGCCGGTCGAGGCCAAGGCCGCCGAAAAGAAGTAGCCTACACGCCGCTCAATCCAAGCCGGCGTCGGCTGAGCCCGGAGCGCTCCCGGCATTAATCACGTGGCGTGCAGTGAAGGTTCCGGGATGGCCACCGACCCAGCTACCGTTCACGAGCTGGTCGGTCGATGGGTCGTAGGTGGCGACGTCGTTCTCCAAGACGACGCCGCCGTGGCTATTAGCAAGGGCCTGACCGTTCCAACGGACCTGGCGTGTGGCCGAAACATAGGTCCCCGTGTAGCTCTCGGTGGTCGAATATTGCCCGTTGGTCGAGAACCAGTTCATCGTGGCGGTTAGGGTCGCGCCGCCGCACGCCGTTATGACCGAGTTGAAGGTCACGTTGCTGCCGTCCCAAACGACACCCGCTGAATCGGTGCAATTGTAATAGATCCAATACCCGGTCGTCAGGTCGGGAAGTACCTCGACGGGAGCCTCGCACGCATCTGGTGACGCGTCCTGGGACAGAGCACTGCCTGCGGTGTCTGCTGCGGAGGGGGAGTCGTACGACGCGCTCGGGAGAAGATCGGGCACGGCTCCGGACGCCAAGTCCATCTTGGCTGAACCATTTGCGGCATCAGCGTTGCCGCCGTTGCTGCTGCACCCACCCCAGAGTAGCGAGACAGTGGCGAGCGAAACAGAGATGGAAAGACCGATTCGAGCCCGTGCGAGCATTAGTCATCTCCTGGATACGGCACCGTTACAGAGTCTTCCTGGCGGCGAATCAATTATCAGTACTGCCTTAACTAAGATTCCCCGCCTAGCAGTTGGTTGCGCGCAAGGTTCCCCAAGACACACGAAAGCCCGCCGCCTGCCGCCCCCGCAGTCCTTGAGGGGCCGGCCCGCGACGGGCTCTGTGTTTCTGTCAGCTAGCTCTTCGAGCAGCGACTACATCATGCCGCCCATGCCGCCCATGCCGCCCATGCCGCCCATGCCGCCGCCGCCGCCGGGCGCGTGTGGAGCAGCCTTCTCGTCTTTGGGCTTCTCGACGATCATGGCTTCCGTGGTGATGAGCAGCGAGGCCACCGAGGCGGCGTTCTGCAGGGCCGAGCGCACGACCTTGGTCGGGTCGATGACGCCAGACTCGAACAGATCTTCGAACTCGTCGGTCTGCGCGTTGTAGCCGTAGCCACCTTTGCCTTCGCGCACGCCCTGGACGATGATCGAGCCTTCCTTGCCGGCGTTTGCAGCTATCTGGCGGCACGGCTCTTCGCACGCGCGCTTGATGATCGACACGCCCACTGCCTGCTCGTCGCTAAGCTTGTCCAGCTTCTCCATCGCGGCGACCGCGCGAATGAGGGCCACGCCACCGCCGGGAACGATGCCTTCCTCGACCGCTGCGCGGGTCGCGTGCAGGGCGTCCTCGACGCGGGCCTTCTTCTCCTTCATCTCGGTCTCGGTGTAGGCGCCCACCTTGATCACGGCAACGCCGCCCACCAGCTTGGCCAGACGCTCTTGCAGCTTCTCGCGGTCGTAGTCGGACTTGGTGTCCTCGATCTGGCCGCGCATCTGCTTCACGCGGGCTTCGATGTCGGCCTTCTTGCCGCCGCCGTCGACCACCGTGGTGTTGTCCTTGTCGATCTTGACCGTCTTGGCCCGGCCGAGATCCTTGAGCGTGATGTTCTCGAGCTTGAGGCCGAGATCCTCGGTGATGGCTTGGCCGCCGGTGAGGATGGCCAAATCCTTCAGCATCTCCTTGCGGCGATCGCCGAAGCCGGGCGCCTTGACCGCGCACACCTGCAGGGTGCCGCGCAGCTTGTTCACCACCAGGGTGGCCAGCGCCTCGCCCTCGACCTCTTCGGCAACGATGAGCAACGGCTTGCCCGAACGTGCGACCTGCTCGAGCACGGGCAAGAGGTCCTTCATGTTCGACAGCTTCTTTTCGTAGATCAGGATGTACGGATCGTCGAGCTTCACTTCCATGCGCTCGGCGTCGGTCACGAAGTACGGCGACAGGTAGCCGCGGTCGAACTGCATGCCCTCGACCACGTCCAGCGTGGTCTCCATCGACTTGGCTTCCTCGATGGTGATGACGCCTTCCTTGCCCACCTTCTCCATGGCCTCGGCGATCAGCTTGCCGATGGCCTCGTCGCCGTTGGCGCTGATGGTGCCGACCTGGGCGATGTCCTTCTGGCCTTTGGTGGCCTTGGACAGCTTCTTTAGGCCCTCGACGATCTTGATGACCGCGATGTCGATGCCGCGCTTCAGCTCCATCGGGCTGTGGCCGGCGGCGACCATCTTGGCGCCTTCCCGGTAAATCGCCTGGGCAAGCACCGTCGCGGTGGTGGTGCCGTCGCCGGCGACGTCGGAGGTCTTGGAAGCAACCTCGCGCACCATCTGGGCGCCCAGGTTCTGGAATCTGTCTTCCAGCTCGATCTCCTTGGCAACGGTCACGCCGTCCTTGGTGACCGTGGGAGCGCCCCAGGACTTCTCGATCACGACGTTGCGTCCGCGCGGGCCCAGCGTGGCCTTCACTGCGTCGGCGAGGGTATTGACGCCGATGAGGATCTGGGATCGGCCTTGTTCGCTAAAAAGAATCTCTTTGGCAGCCATTATGAAATCTCCTTGCTTTCTTTCGTCGTGGAATCGGGTTTCTTACTTTTCGATTACGCCCAGCACCTCGTCCTCGCGCAGGATGATGTGCTCGACACCATCGAGCTTGATCTCGTTGCCGCTGTACTTGCCGAACAGGATGCGGTCGCCCTTTTTCACTTCCAGGGCGCGTACACCACCTTTGTCATTCGGCTTACCGCCGCCCACCGCGATGACCTCGCCCTCGGCGGGCTTCTCCTTCGCGCTGTCGGGGATGATGATACCGCCCTTCGTCTTCTCCTCTTCGGCGACGCGGCGAACCAATATGCGATCATGAAGCGGGCGAACTTTCATCGAATCTTGCCTCCGTGAATTTGATGGATTGGCAGGTTTTCAGTGCAGCCGGGCGGAGCCCGCCAGCACTCACGCGCGGTGACTGCCAATGGTAGGCCGCCAATTTATGCACGAACCCGGGTAAGTCAACCCGCCCGCGGTCGATTTTCAGCCAAGGCGCAGGTTGTCGATCAGGCGCGTCGTGCCAACAGACGCGGCGACCAAAATGACTGCGGGGCCCGCGATTCGGTCGATGGGCCGGAGACTTTCGGCGTCGCGAATCTCCAAATAGTCGATGCGATCCACCCCTTTTTCGACGAGCGAGCGAGCTTCCGCGGTCAGCGCTGAAACGCTGCGCTCGCCCGCCGCGCTCCACTGCTTGGCGGCACACAGGCCTTTGTAGATAAAGGTCGCCCTGGTCCGGTCTGCCGGCGACAGATACGCATTGCGCGACGACATGGCCAACCCGTCGGGCTCGCGCACGGTAGGATGGCCGATGATTTCCACTGGCATGTTCAAGTCGGAGACCATGCGGCGAATGACCGCGAGCTGCTGAAAGTCCTTCTCGCCGAACAAAGCCACGTTCGGCCGCACGATGTTGAGCAGCTTGCACACGACGCTCGCGACGCCGATGAAGTGCCCTGGCCGGCTTTCGCCGCACAGGCCCTGCGAGACCTCGCGAACGTCGACGTAGGTCTGGTATCCCGCGGGATACATGTCCTTCGCGTCGGGCACGAACGCCACCTCGGTGCCCGCGCTGCCCGCTTTCGCCAGGTCGCCCGGCAGATCGCGAGGATAGCGCGCCAGATCTTCCTTGGGGCCGAATTGCGTCGGGTTCACGAAAATGGACAGTGCCACCACGCCGCCGTGCGAGCGTGCCGCCGAAAGCAGCGACACGTGCCCCGCGTGCAGCGCGCCCATGGTAGGCACAAAGGCGATGCGCTTTCCGGTCGCCCGAACCGCGTCGGACCACGCGCCCATCGCCACCGGCGTGCTTATGACTTCGACCTTGGACATGGCGAAGTTCTGGCACAAGTTGGGCTTGTGTGAAAATACCGCGTTGCCCTACCGAGCCAGAGAACAGCGATCTATTTTCGCCCGGTCGCCTTGAGCAGTTGGGCCCGAGCGATGTAGAGCTGGTATTCCGATTGGACGCTTTGGGCTGCGGCGTTGGTTACGGCCACCTGCGCGTCGCCCAGCTCGATCATGTTGCCCACTCCCGCCTGGTAGCGCCCCTCAGCCAACCGCAGCCGATCGCGGAAGTTGCTCAGTGCCTCGGCGGCAGAAATGATCGAGGCTTTCGCCGCACGGATGCTAAGGCGCGCCTGCTCGACGTCGAGACGGACCTGAAGCCGCTGGCTCTCCACCTGAGCTTGGGACTGCGCGAGCTGTCCCTCTGCCTGATGGATTTGCGCTCGGATGGATCCACCCTGGATCAACGGAATACCAAGCGAGACTATGCCGCTGAAGTTCCACGCGGTTCGATCGATCTCGGGACCAGCGTCATTGAGACTGCCGCTCAGGCCCAGACTGGGCCAGTTCATGTCGCGGGCCGACTGCAGGCTCAGTTCTTGACTACGCATGGTTAGCCGCAGGTTCAGCATCTCCGGTCGCTTCTGCTTTGCTTCGTCAACCAGGCCATCCACAGTGCCATCCTCACCTTCGACTGGCGGACATTCATCATCGGACAGGTCGTACTCGATCGAGCGCTCCACGCCCATGGCTTGGTTGAGAGTTGCTCTAGCGAGAGCGTAGTTGTTATCGGCCGTGATCAACTGAAGCTCGGCAGTAGCGCGATCAGCGCGCGCTTGTGTGAGATCGATTGCCGGGTGGGTGCCGACCTCGACGAAACCTTTGACCTGCGCCAAGTGCTTCTCCTGATTGGCCAGGGTCTCGCGTGCGACGTCAACCAGGTCTTTTGTCGCGCGGGCGGTGAAAAAGGCGAATCTTGTGTTGTAGTCGATTTGCGCCTCTGTGATATGGACGCTCTCCTCCGAGGCATCGGCGTTGACTTGTGCTGCCTTCCACTTGTTGATGGTCTCTCCGAAGTCGTAAATCATTTGGCTGGCGCTAAGCCCAACATTCCATTTGGCGTAGGTTTGGAAGGAAGATACCGGCGCGGCTGAGCTGTTCGGATTGGAGCCTCCTGGCGATGGAACGTAGTTGTTCGTTCCACGCGCGTACGAGGCTTGGCCGTTGAGCTGCGGCAAGAGCGCGGCGCGTGCCTGTTCTGCTGCCCCGACAGCAGTCACAACGTTGCTTCGCGCCACGGCAAGTGCCGGCTGGCGCGCGCGTGCGGAGCGCAAGGCTTGCGCCAGTGTCAGCACACGCACAGAGGTGACGTCGTCGGCCGGCGCTGCCTCCGGTTCCCCAGCGCGCGCCAAGTCCGTCCACGCGCTGATCGCAATCACGGCAATCGCAAGAAATCGAAGTGTCATGCTCGCCTCATTCGAACCTCAGGGCGTCGATAGGATCCAGACGCGACGCCTTCATTGCCGGGTAGAGGCCAAAGACCACGCCCACCAGGCCCGAAAACGAAACCGCGATGACGATGATGTCGACGCGAACCAACACTGGCCATCCCATCTGGCCGGCCAGAAGATTGGCCCCAAGCAACCCGATCACAACCCCGATGACGCCGCCGAAGAACGACAACGTCAGCGCCTCGACGAGAAATTGCGCCAGCACGTCGAGCGGCCGCGCGCCCACCGCCATGCGAATGCCGATCTCGCGCGTTCGCTCGGTCACGCTGACCAGCATGATGTTCATGATGCCGATGCCGCCCACCAAAAGCGACACGAAGGCGATGCTGGCGAGCAGCGACGTGATCGTGTTCACGCCCTCTTGTTGAGCGGTCGCCATTTCGGTCAGGTTGCGGATGGAGAAATCGTCGTCGCCGCCGATGGGAATGTGGTGTCGGTCGCGTAGCAGGTTCCCGATCTGCTTTTCCGCCCGTGGCGTGTCGTCGCTGCTGGTCGCGCTGACCATGAGCATGCCAGGTACGAATTTCTGCAGACCGCCCTGAATCTTGGCCTGAAACGTGGTGTATGGCATGAACACCACGTCGTCCTGGTCCTGGCCGGTAACCGATTGCCCCTTGCGAATGGCCACGCCAATCACCTGGAAGGGGAAGTTCTTGATCCGCACCGTCTGACCGACCGGATCGGCACTCCCACCGTACAGCTTCTCGACCACGGTCTGTCCCAGCACGACCACCTTGGTGCCGCCCTCGATGTCCGACGGACTGATGTTGCTTCCGCTCGCAACCGGCCAATCCTTGATCGCGAAGAATTCGGGCGATACGCCGTAGACGCTGGTGCCCCAGTTCTGGTCCTCGCTGATCACCGAGGCCGACCCGCGCAATTGTGGCGTGACGTAGCGAACGGCATTGCATTCAGTGCGCATAGCCTTCAAATCGTCCCAGGTCAGCGTCGGCAAGCTGCCGAAGCCGCCGCGCGCACCGCCCGAGGTGGTGCTGCCGGATAGAACAATCAGTAGGTTCGAGCCCATCGACGCAAATGCTTCCGCGACCTTGGCTTTGGCGCCTTCGCCGATCGCCACCATGGCGATAACCGCGGCCACGCCGATGACCACGCCCAACGTGGTCAGAAATGAGCGCAGCTTGTTGCGCAGAAGCGCACGAATGGCGACGCGGAAGACCTGGAATGCGTTCATGGGACTCCCGCCTTGAAGGACTCGGCGGCGGCGGCAGCCACATCGGCGAGCAGCGGCGTTTGGCGCCGATCGCTCTGCACCAATCCGTCGCGCATCACCACCACGCGCGAGGCGTAGCGCGCGATGTCCGGCTCGTGGGTCACAAGCAGAAGCGTGATGCCGCTGCGACCAAGCTCCTGAAACAGCGCCATGATCTCGACGCTGGTGCGCGAATCGAGGTTGCCAGTGGGCTCGTCGGCGACCATCAGATGCGGACGCGCCACCAGCGCCCGCGCGATGGCCACCCGCTGCTGCTGACCGCCGGACATCTGGTTGGGATGGTGGTGGGCGCGGTCGCCCAGGCCCACGCGGTCCAGCGCCTCACGCGCACGCTTGTGGCGCTCGCGCCCGGAAACGCCCGCGTACAGAAGCGGCAGCTCGACGTTTTCCTGCGCACTCGTACGCGAAAGCAGATTGAAGCTCTGAAACACGAATCCGAGAGTGCGATTGCGCACGCGTGCGAGCTGATTGCGGTCCATCGTCGACACTTCCTGCCCGGCCAGGTGGTAGCTGCCGCGGGTCGGCCGGTCGAGACAGCCGAGCACGTTCATCAAAGTCGACTTGCCCGACCCCGACGGTCCCATGACGGCAACCGATTCACCCTCGGAAATGGTGAGCGAAACGTCGCGCAGGGCGTGCACCTCCACGTCGCCCATGCGATACACCTTGGCAATGTGCTCGACCTCGATAAGCGCGTCGGCCATGACGTGATCCTAGAACGGCCGGGGCGGACCACCGCGGCCCGACGGCGCCGGAGCCGGCATGCCGGGCAGGCCGGGCTTGAAGGTGCTGCCCGTGTAGGTGGCATCGGTGATGACCTGATCCCCTTCCGCCAGCGCGCCCTCGCTCACCTCGGTCTTGGTTCCATCGCTGGCGCCGACTTTGACCTTGATTGAGCTCGGCACACCTTGGCTCAGCACCCACACCGACTTGCGATCGGGAGTATCGTCGGGCTTGCCACCGCCGGATCCTGTCCCTCGCTGGCGGCCGGCGCCGTCTGGCCTTGGCGTGGTCGCCGCCGGCGCGCCGCCGACTACGGCGCTGTCCCCGGCATGCCCGCGCTTGCCGTCCGTCTTCATCGCACCCAAGACCTCGGGGCTGGGGCGAAAGCGTAGCGCCGCGTTCGGAACCCGCAGGACGTCGTCGCGGTTGGCGAACACGAAGTTCACGTTGGCGGTCATCCCGGGCTTCAGCTTCAACTCGGCGTTGTCGACGTCGATGACCGCATCGTAGGTCACCACGTTTTGCACCGTCTGCGCGGCGTTGCGGATCTGGCGAACCTTGCCCTTGAATCGTTCGCCCGGATACGCATCCACCACGAAGGTTGCGTCCATGCCCGCGGTCAGCTTGCCCACGTCCGCCTCGGCCACGCTGGTGTCGACCTGCATCTTGCGCAAATCTTCGGCAATCACGAACAGCGTCGGCGCCTGGAGCGACGCCGCAACGGTCTGGCCCACGTCCACGCTGCGAGAAATGACCACGCCGTCCGTCGGTGAGATGATGCTGGTGTACGCCAGATTCACGCGCGCCTGATAGAGCGAGGCCTTCGCCTGTTGCAGCTGTCCCTCGTTTACCGCGATCTGGGCCTTGGCAGCGGCCAAGTTCGCCTTGGCCGTGTCGTAGTCGGCGGGCGCCACCAGCTTGCGTTCGGCAAGGGCCGCTTGGCGCTTGAAATCGATCTCGGCTTGGTCGGACTGCACCTTGGCCTTGAGCAGATTGCCCTCGGCTGCGGCGAAGCTCGCGCGCGCCTGTTCGAGCGAAGCCTGGAAAAGCTGCGGATCGATCTTCGCGATAAGCTGCCCCTTCTTCACCGGGGAATTGAAGTCGACCAGCAGTTGCTGAATCCGCCCCGAGACTTGGCTGCCCACCTGCACGGTGACCAGCGCCGACAGCGTCCCGGTGGCGGTCACGCGCGCGACGATGCGGCCGCGATCCACCGCCGTGGTCTCCCACTGCACGAGCGGCTTCTGCCCGCGACGCTTAAGCAGCGCGCGGGTGCCGCCAGTCCCGATGGCGACCACAATCACGACGCCCCACAACTTCTTGGATTTGAGCCAACTCATGGTCTAGCCGGGTAGCTACCATTCGTGGGGCGTTTCGCCAATCCCCGACCTTTCGCAAAATCCGGCGCCTCTTTTGCGTCCAGCCGGTCGAGATTCGCCACCATCCTGGTTAGGAAGTCGCTCAAGGTGGCGATCTCCACCCCGGAAAATCCGCCCAGAAGGGACTTGCGAATCTGCTCGGCGACGCCCCCGCAGCGAGCCGCCAATCGCTTTCCCGCGGAGGTCAGGCGCAAGCAGCGGCGCCTTCGATCGTCGGGGTCGCTTTCAATCGTGATCAAGCCACGCTCGCCAAGCGCCGCCAGCACCCGAGATGCGGTTGGCTGGTCCATGGGCAGCGTCGATAGTATTTCAGCCAAGGCGCAGTCGCCTCGCTCGTAGATGGTCTCGAGAACCCAGAATTGCTGACTGGAGAGGCCCAGGTGCCCGACCCTGGCCTCGACCGCCTGACGCTGGCGTCTTCGGACCGCGGCCAAGAGCCGGCTGACCTGTGCTTGCTTTGACATTGGTTGGTTTACCATGGATTCACTCTTCCCCTTGGGACTCGTGGCGCCCATGACAAAGCAAGCTTCGTGCCGGCGAGTAACACGCGCCGTTCCTGGCCCTCACCGCCGGGCCTCTGCAGAATCCGCATGGTCCGGGTGCGAGTTTCGCTACCAGCGTTCCCTGTGCAGCAGGTCTTCCAGCCTCTTGCGCGCGAAGGGCCGTGGGTCAGCGGCCGGATATCCGAGTGGTGTCATGGCGACCACGCGCACCTCAGCAGGGATACCGAGAATCTCCTTGGTCTTGGTCTCATCGAAGGCGACCACCCAGCAGGTGCCCAGTCCCTCCTCGGTGGCGGCGAGAATGATGTGGTCCATCACGATGGCCATGTCCAAATCGCCGGCATTAAACCCATCGACGCGCTGCCATGCCTTCGCCGGCTCTACGCACCCGACCAAAATCGCGGGCGCGGTGTGGAACCAATCGCGCGAATAGGCCGCCTTGAGGCGCGTTCGCGTGTCGGCGTCGGTGACCAAGATGAGGTGGATGGGTTGCAGGTTGGCCGCCGTGGGCGCGATCCTTCCTGCCCCCAGCACCCGGTGAAGAACGTCGTCGGCGATGGGCTCGGCCTGGTAGCCACGGATGCTACGCCGCACGCGGATCAGTTCCTGGAAATCCATGGCCCGACTCTCCTTCCATGTGGGTTCGGAAGCAAGCACAGACCGAGAAGGTGTGACCCACGTCGTCTTCGGGGATGCACTCGCGCCCATGTTTGTTGCATGCTGGCGCCCGCGTGTCGGACAATGTCCCGTGCATGAACCCGGCAGCACGACGACTCGTTGTCCTTACTCTCTTGATCTTTTCTGGCGCCTGTCAGTCATCGCACAGCCCGAAGCCCGGCCAGGATGCGGGCGTACCTGACGTCGCCCGCGCCGGGGATGGGCTTGGCGTGGACACCGCGGCAGAGACCAACCCGACCCGGGACGGGATCGCGACGGAGGGCGGCTCGGCGCAGGACACGCCGGATGCCAGCGACGACCTGCCAGCGAAGGGCACACCCGATGCCGACGGCGATCTGTTCGTCGATGCCCCGCAGCCGGGCGCCGACTTGCCCGTGCCGCACGACGATACTGGCGACGATACCGGTCGCAACTTGGGCGAACCGGACGGCGCTCCCGATCAACCTGCCCTGGGCACCGATCCGCCAGCAGACGGCAGCGTCGGCGGCATCGATAGTCCAATGTCCGACGGACCAGACTCTGACCTCGTCACAGCAGACGACGGTCGGACGGACAGCGCCGGGACGGGTCTAACCGATGGGGGCTCCGGCATCGTCGACGGAGATGGCGGACCGGATACCGCCGACGCTCCGGTTGCAAACCCTGATTCGCCGGCCGACCGCCCCGCGGACGGCACAGATGCGCCCTCAGCCGACCGTCCGGACAGCGCCATTCCGGCCGACACACAGGGCTTGCGCGACGGCGCTCTCGGATCGATCGACGGCGGCATCGACGGCGCTGGCGGCCTCTGCTGCGGCTGTCTGTGCCGCGATCCAGGCTGGTCTTGTGCCAAGGACACCTGCCTCGACAGCACCGGCCATGCGCTCGCCCTTGCGGCCGAGGCCGGCTTCTTCGAATTGTCTGGCGGCAACTACCGCTCTGAAAGTCAGTCGCGCGCAAGCCCCACCCATCGGGTTTGGTACTCGTTCCAGCCGGCCCAGTCATCGCCCGAAAGCAAGCCCTTGGCGGTTTTCTTCAACGGCGGCCCCGGCGCGGCGACCAGCGCCTACCTGTTCAGCTTCAATACCGCACCCTATACGCTCGACCCCGCCGTCGCCAGTCCCGCGAAGATCGCGTCCAATCCCAACGCCTGGACCCAATTCGCCAACCTCCTCTACGTCGATGCACCGGGAACCGGATTCTCCTATCCGCTCGCGCTCTCCGACGGAAGCCAACCGAGCGTCGGAATCGATCTCGACCGCGAGGCGGGTGCGGTGCTTCGGGTGGTGCTTCGTTTCTTGGACCGACATCCGCCGCTCACGGCCAAGCCGGTTATCATCGTCGGCGAAAGCTATGGCGGAACCCGCGCCACCCTGATGCTGGATCATGTCTTCAACTATCAGTCACTGAACCAAGGTGGCGCCGCGTACAATGACCCGGATCTGTACAATGACTTGGTCTCTCACTTCAGCACAGTTTGGCCGACCGACAATCCTGCGGCTATTTCGGCGACCAAGCTGTCCACACAATTCGGAAGCCAGGTATTGATTCAGCCGGTGGTGGCTGGCGACGCGCAGTGGAGCTTGAACAACCCGAACACATCGGCGTGCCCTATTTCAAACTACGATGTGTATCAATGCGACCAGACCTCCGGCTGGATGAACTCCAACGTGCAGCTCGCGGCCAACAACCTGACCACCATCGCGACGCTTCACCAGGCTTTGGGCGTCGACCCAACCACCATCGACTGGCTCTACGCGAGCAATCGCACGAAGGCGTACGGCCGCAGCAACGCTGCCGCCCCCATCATTACCACGACAGAAATGACCGCGACCTTCGGGGTGCTCGGCAGCGCCGACAGCTACTTCGTGGCACAGAGCTCTGATGCCGGCGGCGTCTACGATGGGGTGGGGCGCAACTGGCACGACTCGAGCATCGGCAGGAACTTCCTCAACAACCTCATCTATGTGAACACACTGATCACCAACGCCAAATACGACATGGTCGTGCCCACACCTGCCATTGCGCAAGGGCTCGCGACGTTCACCGACGTCGTTGCGGGCACGGAGATTGATACCAACCAAAGAGCTGGCATCACCCGTCCGGGATGGATCACGGTCACCTACGCCACCGGTGTCATTCCTGTGCCGAACACTCGCGAGATCCGCTTCCCGTTCTATGACAAAGCCGGGCACTCGGTGCCCATGCGGGACTCGGCCCATCTGCTTGCCGACGTCATGGAGTGGTATTCGGGATTGTCGTCTGCGTCCGTGGTCCCGACTGCCGCAGTCTTGGCGAATCGCACGGCACTGCCCTCGACCGAAGAGGGGGCGCTGGCGCCCGCAACCGGCCACGTCGACCAAGTGCTTTACATTGGGCCGTAGCGTGACGGCCGGCTCTTACTGACAAGTCGCGGTGGCCGCCACGCCGCTGCCTGCTGCGGCGCAGCTCAGACCGCTGTTGCAGGTGCGGGCGTCGACTCCGCCGATGCCGCAGCACGGCTGTCCCGAAGCTCCACACGCGTCGCACGTATAGGTCACACCGCCGCCAGCATCCGTGGCCACGCCCCGACACGCGTTTCCCGACGAGCAGGTTCCGCCACCCGCGCGGCCACCGCCGCAACAAGCTTGGCCGCGACCACCGCACGAGACACAGTTGCCGGTGCTCGTGTTGCACGTGGTGTTCGCGGCAGTGCAGCGGTCGTTCGAGCAACATGGGCTGCCAGCCGCGCCGCAGTTGCCACAGGCACTCCCCGAGCACGTGCCGGTAATGCCGTTTCCGCAGGCACCGCCCGACGCTACACACGCCGCAGCGCCACCACCGGTGGAAGCCACGCAACAACCGCCGCCCGCACACGCGCCGCCCTCACAGCAGGGCTGTCCGCCGCCTCCGCACGCCTCGCAAGTACTGCCACCACCGCCGCCGGCTCGCGTGGTGCAGGCGGTGTTCGATGCGGTGCAAGCCGTGCCCGACGTGCAGCACGCCTGACCGGCCGCCCCGCACGCGCCGCACACGCCGCCCACGCACTGGGATCCCGAGCTGCTGCATGCATTGCCGGCCCCCGTGCAACACGGCTGTCCGTCGGCACCGCAGGCCTGGCAGGTATCGCCGCCCGTGCCCCCGCCCGCGCATGTGGTGCCGGCGGCGTTGCATCTGCGTCCCGCGCAGCAAGCTTCGCCGGCGCCCCCGCAGACCACGCAGCTGGTGCCATTGCAAGCCGTGCCGGCGGCCGTACAGGCATCGCCCGCGCAACAAACCTGTCCCGATCCGCCGCAGGGTGCGCAGGTTCCGTTCGAGCACGCGACAGCGCTCGCGGTGCAGCTGTCGGCACGCCCGCCCGTCTGGGTACAGCAGGGCTGCCCATTGCCCCCGCAGGTGCCACAGGAGCCGTTGGCGCAAGTGCCGCCCACCGAGCACTCCGTTCCGCTCGCGACGCAGGTATTGTTCACGCAGCAGCCGCTGCCGCACGAGCTGGCGCTGCAGCACGCCTCTCCCGGCCCGCCACAGGCCACACAGGTTCCGGCGCCGCCGCCTCCTCCGGAACAAACCGTGGACGGGCCGTTGCAGATCCGGCCGGTGCAGCAGGCCTCGCCGGCGCCGCCGCAGGCGACGGTCGACGTGCTGGTCGACGTGGTGGTGACCGTCAACGTGACCGTGCCGGTCTGTGTGCCAGTGCCGGACGAGGTAACGGTCTTGGTGCTGGTCGCGGTCGAGGTGACGGTCAGGCCACCGTTGCTGCTGGAGCAGCTGGCCAGTGCCACCGTCGCGAGGATCGCGCCGAAGGGGCTGAGAGACAGTGACGTGCCGCTGCCGATTCGCATAGTCTTCCTCCTCGAATTCTGGAAGTGAGCTTTACCGGGTTAGTACCCCGGGACGACGTCTTTTCGTCACGGCGGTTCCGGGGAGGGTAAGGACCGGCGCAGCCAAGCGCCGATCCTGCACTACTGCTCGGGCAAGCCGTTGGCGATCCACCGGCGCAGCATCTCGATTCCGTTCGGGCCTACCCCGTCGCCGTCCTTCGCGGCAGGGGGCATCTCTTCTTTCACGATCCTTCGAAGACAATAGGGGTCGGTGTCCGATCCAACCGTCACTGTGAAGCAGAACTGGGCGCCTAGGGGGTGGTCGGTGTCCCCATACAAGTCCAGGCGGTAGGTGTGCGGCGCCCCACGATTCGGTGGGTTGCCGTGGCACAGAACGCAATGGTCCGAAAGAAGCGGACGCACGTCATGATCGTAGGTCGGGCTGTCGGGCACATAGGCGAGATCGGGCGAGGCGTAGTGACATCCCGCGACCGATGTCAGAAGCAAGACAACAACCTTCGGAAATCTCATCGCAACGCTCCGATTTGGGCAGGACTCTACCTGGATACCGATTGAGAGCTAAGATGCAACAGCCGGTCCAATGGTTTCGAAAGTGGAACCGAAAGTCCGAAATGAAGCATCTCACCTGGGCGATCTTCTGCATGACTATGAAGTCGTCGTGGTACCAGACTCTTAGGGCGGCGAGGGCTCAGCACCTGTGGTTCCCTTCACCTCTATCGGATAGGCACTCATGAAACTTCTTCCGGTTCTCACATCCGTATTTCTCGTCGTCGGCCTGTCGACGCCTGCCCATGCGGCCAAGAAAAAATCGCACCACGCCCAGTCCGCGCAAGAAGCGGCGTCCGAGGACAGCGGCTCTGAAAATGCGTCCGAGGAGACGCCGGCAGCTGGAAAAACCGAGGCCGGGAAGACGCCCGACAAGGCGGGCTCGTCAAAGACGTCTCTCGACTTCGACTTCTTCGCCGGCCAGACCGCCGCAGCAGAGGGGGCGGGAGCGAGCTCGGGCAACCTGGTCAACGCACCTGAACTTGAGGAAAAGGCGAAGACCCGTCGCTGGATGCTCATAGTCCATCAGACGCTGGGCATCACCACCTGGGCAGCGATGCTGGCCACGGTGGTCATCGGACAGCTCAACTACAACGAGCTCTGGGGTGGCGGCAGCGGAAGCCCCAAGTGGCAAACGCCCCACCGCGCCCTGGTGATCACCACCAGCGCCCTGTTTGCCACGACCGGCGCCTTCTCGCTGCTGGCGCCAACCCCATACAAGCGGCCGCTACGCTTCGACACCGGCCTGGTCCACCGCATCGCCGTCATCGGGGCGACCGCGGGCATGGTGGCCGAGGGCTTTCTTGGTTGGATCACCACCCATCAAGCCGACGCCGGCAACCCGCACAACGCGAAGACCTTGGCGCAAACCCACCAGATCATCGGGTACACCACTTTCGGGTTCCTGACCGTGGCGGGCGCGGTCTGGTTGTTCTGACCGGTCGCTAGGATCGCTGCCGCAGTTTGTTGCCAATCAAGCGGGCTGGTGGCTCCGGGACTTGGTGGTAATGTGTCCGCAATACGCGATCAGCCATGGGCGCAATTCTCTGGACCTCCTTCCTCCTTAGTGGCGGCAGCTACCTGACCGCTTGCATCCTGTTTTTCACGCTTGCGCGCCAGCGCCGTGCCACGCGGCTGGGTCCGAAGTGGCCCGCTCGCTTGCTCGGGCTGGGAGCCGCGCTGCAGCTCGTGTACCTCGTGCTGTTCTCGGTAGTGGACCGGCGCTGTCCGGTTTATTCGTTGCACACTGCATTGGGCATCGTCTCACTGGTAGGGGTGGTGACCTACGTCGTGCTCAGCCGAGGCCGGCGGTTGGAGGCGCTGGGCGGGTTCGTGGCGGCCTCGGCGGCCATCTTCATGGTCACCGCGATCTCGCTGGCGGGGCGACCGCCCGAGCCCAATGACCGATGGCTGATGGCCATTCACATCACGTCGAACCTCCTTGGCGGCGGCGTGTTGCTGATTGCGGGTTGCGCGGCCGCGTTCTATCTATGGAACGAGTATCGCCTGCGTCATCGTCGGGTGCTTGGCCAGGGCACTAGGCTCCCGCCGCTTGAGTCGCTCGACGGTGTGGTCCACCGACTGCTCTGGATCGGCGTTCCGCTGCTGACCATCGGCATGCTGACGGGGCGCCTGGCGCTGAGGCGGCTGGACGTCGTCACCGTCGGCGACAAGACCCGCGCGGCGCTTTCCACCGCGAGCTGGCTCCTGCTCCTCGTGGTGCTGGCGCTCCGGCAATTCGCGCGCTGGCGCGGCCGGCGGCCCGCGCTCGTGACCCTGGTCGGTGCGGTCGGAATCTTCACCATCATCGCCCTCTACGTCGGGCGGGCCTTGCTCGGGGGCGCACTTTGATCGTCGTGGTCGGACTTTCCCATCGCAGCGCCCCGGTGGAAATCCGCGAACGCCTGGCCGTCGCCCCCACCGAGCTCGCGCAACGCGTGGCCGAGCTGAAGCAGCGAACCCGCGCCTCTGAATTGGTTCTACTTGGCACCTGCAACCGGGTGGAGGTCATCGCCGCCCCTCAACCGGGCGGCCGAGACACGCCCGGCGCGCTGGGCGGCCGAGTCATCGACGAGCTCGAGGCCACGGCGCCGAACGTCCGCTCGCACCTCTACATGCACGACGAACGGGCGGGTCTCGAACACCTCTTCCGCGTGGCCAGCTCGCTCGATTCACTGGTGGTGGGCGAGCCGCAGATCCTGGGCCAGCTCAAGGACGCCTTTACCTGTGCGCGCGCCTCCGGCGCCGTGGGGCCCTCGCTCAACCGCGCCTTCGAGCATGCTTTCCGCGTCGCGAAGCGGGTGCGCAGCGAGACCAGCTTGGGGGCCGGCCAGGTCAGCATTCCTACCGTCGCGGTCGATCTGGCGCGCGAGATCTTCAGCGAGCTTCGCGGCCATAAGGTGGTCTTGGTTGGCACCGGTGAAATGGCCACCCTGGTCGCGACCCTGCTTGGCAAGGCGGGCGCGCACGTGGTGGTGGTGGGGCGAACCCTCGACCGTGCGCGCGAGGTCGCACAAAAGCTGGGCGCCGAACCGCGATCCTGGGACGACTTCCCCACCCTGCTGGTGGAGGCCGACATCGTGGTCAGCAGCACCAGCGCGCCCGGTTACGTGGTGACGCTGGACCAATTCGCGCAGACCCGAAAGCAGCGCCACGGCCGCAACCTGCTCCTGGTGGACCTGGCGGTTCCGCGCGACATCGATCCCCGCATCGCCGATTTGCACGGTGTCTTTCTCTACAATGTCGACAATTTGGCGCAGGTCGCGGACGCGGCCGTGTCCGACCGCCGCCGAGAGGCCGACAAGGCGATCGCTATCGTCGGCGAAGAGACCGATGGCTTCCTACGCCGCTTGCACGCCGAGCGTATCACGCCCACGCTGGTCACCCTGCGCGAGCACTTTCGCAGCGCCCTCGCGGCCGAGCTGGAGCGCAGCCTGCGCGGACACCGAACGCCTCTCGACGACAAGCAGAAGGAATCCCTGCACAAGGCCCTGGCCACCGCGGTCGAGAAGATCCTGCATGCGCCCACCGAGCGCCTGCGCGCTTGGGCCAAGGACGACAACTTCGGCGACTGGCACACCGACCTTCTGCTGGCCGCCGTTGAAGAGCTTTTCGATCTGCGCGAATCCCAGAGCCAAGAGCCCGTGTCCCACGAAAGCAGCCATCCGTGACATCCGCTTCCGCCGACATCCGCCGCTACCGCGCCAACTGGCAGGCCGAGGTCGACAGCACCTTGCAGTATCTCGCCATGGCCGCGCACGAGCCGGACAAGGGCACGGCGCGGGTGTACGAGAACCTGGCCGAAATCGAGAGCAAGCACGCCGACTTTTGGGAAAAGCGCCTGCGTGCCGCGGGCCGCGAGCCGGGACCGCGCAAGCCGAGCTGGCGCGCGCGCGTGCTCATCTTCAGTGCCAGGCGCTGGGGCGCGAAATCGGTGCTGGAGACCGTGGCCACGAACGAATACGAAGCTCGCAACGACTACCTGCCGCAGACGGAAACCGCGGCCACCAGCATGACCAGCGAAGAGCACGCACACGCCCGTGTGCTGCGGTCCATCTTGTCGAAGACCGGACTGGGCGCAGCGAGTTTTTCGCGCACCGAGAAGGGGCACCGCCGCCTGGGCGGGAATGCCCTGCGCGCGGCGGTGCTGGGCTCGAACGACGGACTCTCGTCCAACCTCAGCCTGGTCATGGGCGTGGCGGGCGCTACGGTGGACACGCGCACACTGCTGCTCACCGGCATCGCCGGGCTCTTGGCGGGCGCATGCTCGATGGCGATGGGCGAATGGATCTCGGTCAAAAGCTCGCGCGAGCTCGCCGAGCGGGAGATGCAGACGGAGAAGGACGAGCTGCTAGCCAATCCAGAGGAGGAGCGGCAGGAGCTGCAGCTGATCTACGAAGCCAAGGGACTCAGTCCGGCCGAGGCCGCCGAGCTTTCCGCCAAGCTGCTGTCCGATCCAGACACAGCCATCGACGTGCTGTCACGCGAAGAGCTGGGTCTCGACCCGGCAGAGCGCGGGGGCTCGCCGTGGGTGGCGGCCGGCACCTCGATGCTTCTGTTTGCCCTGGGGGCGCTTATCCCGGTGCTGCCGCTCGTCTTCCTGTCGGGAACCACTGCCATTGTCGCCAGCTTGGCCGCGGGCGGCGTTGGCTTGTGTCTGATTGGCACGGCGATCGCCATCTTCACCGGCCGATCGGCGCTCTACTCCGCCGGCCGGCAACTCTTGCTTGGCTTGCTTGCGGCCGGTGTCACGTTCGGTATCGGCCGGCTGATCGGCGTTGCGATCGCCGGGTAGCGGGCTGCGCGCGTCTACTTCACGCTCTTGCTGCCAAAGAACAGCTTGTACGCCATATCCTGCCTAAGGATGTGCTGGGTGAGCCACTCCTTGAGAAAGTTCAGCGTGGGCGCGCCAAGGAAGGTCTTGCCTGCTCTGAAGTCGGCTTGCAGCTCGACGACCTTCTTGGTCAGACCGTCGTGCTCCTTTTTGTGCGCGGCGGCCTCGGGATAGTTGTGGGTCCGAAACAACGTCTCCTCGGCCGCAAAATGAGTCTTGGTGTACCTGATGAGATCGTCGAGCACCTTGTCCATGACTTGGTTGCTCTTGCCCAGGCTCATCTCCGAGTGCAGCAGATTGATAAGCTCGATGAGCTTCTGGTGTTCCTTGTCGATGCGCGAGACGCCGACGCTCATGTTGTCGGACCAGGTAATGAGGGGCATGTCACGTACCTCCGGTGTTTTCGTGTAGCCATCGGCGGAACACCCAGAAAGCTGAACACGCCAGAGACCCCCGCCGCCCTCAACGACCGCGGCGCAAGACCTCATTCGGGAACAGGTCTGCGGGCCTCGCTACCCCTTGTCTTTCGTTCCCGCACCAATGCGCGACGCTGGCGGGCGGATGTGGGACGCGCGGAAGACCAGGTAGCGGCTGGCGATGAAATTGAACGCGGTCGCCACTGCGATACCAACCAGCGCTGCGATTTGGGGATACCTCGAGAAGGGGCGCCCCATCGCCATCAATCGCATAGTGACGACGTATTGGATGAGCGCGCCAACCGAGCATGCGGCCATGAACCCGACGAACTGTTTGAACCAGCCATCTTTGCGCGATTCACTGAAGCTGAAGCGACGGTTTAGGACGAAGTTGAAGGCCATCGACAGAACGATGGAGGCCGCCACCGAGATCCGGCTCGACAGCTCGAGGCGCAAAAACGTGGTCAGAAGCACCAGGTTGACAGCAGTTCCAAGTCCGCCCACGGTGAGGAACTGAACCAACTGTGACCACGCGCCGAACTTGAAAGTGTAGAGCCGTCGCAAGTGCTTGATGTAAAGTATCTGCTGTCGGGCGGTCAGCTTGCTCTTGCCGAGCTGCCGGTCTTCGAAGTGGATGGGGACCTCGACCACGCGCTCGCAGCCGCACTTCACGATGAATTCCAGGCCAATCTTGTAGCCCACTGGATTGAAATCATGGCCCGCGGCGAAGGTCGTGCGCCGAAACGCAAAGAATCCCGCCATCGGGTCGCGCGCGCTGGTCAGCGGTCGCGCCAGCAGGGTGGCCACGCGGCTGTTGAGCCAACGCAGAAAGCCCCAGTCGTCGGAGGTCGACCCGCCTTGCACGTAGCGCGAACCGATCACGAAGTCCGCGCCCTCCTCCAGCTTGCGCAGCATTTGCGGAATCGCCTCGGGCGGGTGGCTCAAATCCGCGTCCATGCAGATGAGCACGTCGCCGGTGGCGCGCTTCATGCCGTCGAGCACCGACGGGCTCAATCCGCGGTCGCTGGTGCGCACGACGATCTTCACCCAGTCCTCGGGCCGGGCTGCGACCAGCTCCGCGGATCCGTCTTGGCTGCTGTCGTCCATGATGAGGACGTCCATGTCGAGCCCGTGCTCTTGCCGGACCTTGGCCAGGCGACCAATCAGGTGGGGCAGGTTTTCTGCTTCCTTGTAGGTGGGGACGACGACGGTGACGCGCGAGAATCGCGTGGTTTCGGCCGTGGCGGAAGACGTATCCAAGATTTCCTCTCGGGTGCGGGTGGAAAGTCGGCAGACCCTACCAGAGTTTGCGCAAAGTCGTTCCCGGATAGTAGTGGCGCAGGATCTCGCGGTAGCTCTTGCCCGCCTCGGCCATCCCCACCGCGCCGGTCTGGCACATGCCCACGCCATGGCCGAACCCTGCGCCACGAAAAGCAGCGGAGCCGCCTTTCATTTCCACCACAAACAGCGAGCTGCGCAGATTACCGAAGGCTTGTCGAATGCGCAGCTCACCGCGGATCACCTCGGCCCGTGTGGTACCGCTCACACGCACGGCGCGCGCGCGGCCGGAAACGCCACGTTCGAGGACATCAATGGACTTGACCGGGCCAAGCCGGTATTTGGCCAGCAGCTTGTCGAGCTCGGCGGCACCACGGGTAACAGTCCAGCGAAAGCGATCGCCGGCGCCGAGATGTGCCTGGCCACAGAAGGCGGGTGGCGGCCTGTCGATGAACGCAGCCACATTGGCTTCGGTAATGCCGCGGGCGAATGGATCATCGGCGCGCACAGGAGCGTCACGATGACCGCGCAGTGACGCCAGGGCGGGCATCTCGGACCATACATTCTCGTTGTTCTCGGTGTGGCCGCCACAGTTCGCGGAATAGACCGGGTCCGCCAGATCGTCGCCGCCTTCCTCGAACAGTACCTGGCCGCGCGTGGCCTCGACTGCGGCGGTGGTACGCGGAGTTTCGCGTCCGACGCCGGCATAGACCTGGCAATGGGTCTGCGAGCACAGCCGGTATGGGTCGCCAATGTGGCGGGTGCCGATCTTGGACAGAAGCTCGCCGCGTGCCGCGACCGCCTGGGCCTTCAGGGCTTCCTCGGGCGCGCTGGGAAAGATCTCCGCCGGGATGAGCCCCGCCAGCAGCTTGTCTTCCGGCAGCGCGTTCACCACCGCCATGCTGCCGTGGCGATCGATGGTGACGTAGATCCGGCCGGCATAGGTTGCCGAAATCTTGCTCTTCTCGGCCCCAGACTCGGCCGTTCCCTCCACGTGCAAGGGCGCATCGTCCGCGGGCACGAACCACAGCACGCCCTCGTTGCGAACCCTGATTCCGGACTTCTCGCCGGTCGCTTCCAGCCACCCGTGCGGGCGATCGACCAGCTCGGTGAACACGCCCGGATGGACCAGCGTCGCTTTCTGCGCGAGCCGGGGAATCGCCTGCTCGGCCGATTCGGTCGAGGCAAAGGGGCCAACCCCGACCAGGCACTCGCGGCGATCGATCACCTCGCCGCCCACGCCGAACAAGGTTCCCTGCTCGAACCGGCGCGCGTTTTCGCCCTTGTCCTTCCAAGCGGAAAGCTCGGCGTCCGCCTGATTCGACTTGGCCACCGGGCCGCGCCACACCACCGTCCAAAACCGCAGTTTGGCCGGCGAGGTCGACGATGCGCGAATCCGCCAGGCGTCGTCGGCTCGGATCTCAGTGCCGCCGTCACCCTCGGGCAAGAGGCGCAGCTTCCCCGCAGGCGCGCTCAAGGTCACGCTGGAGAGCCCCTCGGCGATGGCCACCGGAACCACCGGGAAGCCGTCCTTGGTGAAGCGAAATTCGGCTGAGTAGAGCGAACGCAGCTTGTCCGCGCCCGAAAACTCGTCCGCGGCGCGGGCGTGCCCCGACGTGACGATCAAAATTGCGAGCAGAGCCCAGCGGTTCATCTCAGGTCGGTGCTAGCAAGATAGCGCAGGTTGAGGGCGTTCACGGTGAAGTGAGCCACCACCGGTCCCGTGAGATCGCCGGCCCACAGGAAGAGCTGGCCAAACATCAGACCCGCCACCAGGGATGAGAAGGTCCACGGCAAGAACCTGAGCTTGGGGCCGATGTGCAGAAGCGCAAAGATCACGCTCGATCCCAGAAGGCCAATGGCGGGCAGGAGCGCGCCACGGAAAAAAATCTCCTCGCCGAGCGCGGAGGCCGCGGCAAGCACGACGATCTCGCCGCCGGGCAATGGGCCGAGTAGGGCGCGCAGATCGCGATGCAGGGCACGCCCCCATTCGTAGCGATGGGTCGCGAAGCGGGATGCGAAGACGAAGCCTAGCCCGATCAGGATGCCCGCCACGATACCCAGAAAGACCTCAGGAGTCTGCCGACTCGGCACCCGCCAAACGGTCGCATCCCCGCGCAGGTTCGACCAGGCAACCCCGGCCGAGGCCAGTCCCAGGTACAGAACCAGCACCAACGCCGGGCGAGACCAGTTTCGACTGGCATCGGACATCCGGCACACCATAGCAGCAAAGCCCGCGCGGGCGGGCACAAGTAGAGTCGCGCCAGGATCATCGCGTCATCGAAGACTTACCGGCGAGTTTCCCGACGGACGCGCGTCAGCGACAATTTCTGGGACGAGCTCCGGGTTTGTTGCAGATGACGCAGCGAGAACATGGTAGAGGTCAGATCACCATGCCGCTCGCAGCGGTCCGGTCGAAGCGACATAGCAGCAGGCCAGCCACCGACGACAAGGTGGTCCGTGAGGTTGGCCTTCAGAAGCTGCTTCAGACCCGCATCTGCGACCTGACTCTGAAGGTGGAAGACGTCCTCTTCGACTGCCTGGCGCAGGTCACCAGCGAGCTCCGGAGCAAGGGCATTTCCTTCATCCCCGCGTACTACCTGGGCGACGATGATTTCTGGACCGCCGACCGCGCCACCAGCGTCAACGTGCCTTGGTACCTGGCCAACGCCCTTCTGTGGCAGCTCGTCAACGACCACCTGTTCGAGTACTCGCGCGAGGAGGTGCTGATGTACCTCCGCCACGAGACCGGGCACGCAATCAACTACGCCTTCGAGCTGTGGAAGCGCAAGGACTGGGCCCAGACCTTCGGCGACTTTCGGCGGCGCTACCGGGACGTCTTCCCGGCCAATTCCTGGAGTCGCGACTACGTTCGCTACCTTCACCGCGCCGGCATGTACCACTACGCCCAGAAGCACCCCGACGAGGACTTCGCAGAGACCTTTGCGGTCTGGCTCGACCCGTCCTCGCGCTGGCGTAGACGCTACAAGGATTGGCAAGTGGCTCTGGTCAAGCTCGAATACCTCGACCGCATCGTCGACGTGGAGGGCGTGTGCAAGGGCACGCCGCCCAATCATCGCCTGGGCACGCGGGTCGGCTACGAGACCATCAAGGAGACCGTCGCCGACTATTTCGACATCGCGCATGCCGTCGACCCGGATCTGGCCGAGTACCGCAGCGATCTGTTGGAAATCTTCCCTCGCCGCCCCGAACGATCGGGGCAATCACAGAACGCCGTGTCCGCTGCGCGCTTCATCCAACAGCATCAGCGCATGCTGATGGACAAGCTCGGCCTCTGGATCGCCAAGTCCGATCGCCGGGTGGTCGGTCAGTTCCTACGTCAGCTGCAGGCCCTATGCACCTACGAGCATCTGGTGGTCCCCGAGTCCCAGCGCAGCGAAAAGCTGGTCGACCTGACCATCATGGCAACATGGCACGTGCTCGACGGCATTCACCGTCTGAGCGGTGACTGATCCCCGCCGACCTAATCAACCGTCAGGCCAACCTGGATGATCTTGCGCAAGACATCCGCGCCGATGCGCGGAGTTCTCTTCTCTTCCTCGAAGATGATCTGGGCCAGGGTCTGCGCGGTCAGATCCGCGCTGGTTACATAATCCGTCACCTGGACATCGTCGCCTTTGCGAACGAAGCCGGCGACATCGGCCAACGTCACGTAGTGGCGTTCGGTGGTGTCGTAGAGTTTTCGGTTTGAGTAGCGCTTGATTGTTCGCATGGTTCTCCAAGGATGACACGTCTGGACGAGTTGACAAGGTCGTCCCCCAGCTCGTCGTGATTTCAGCTGTCGCGGCCCGTGCGACGGGCCCAAAAGTGAAACCCAAACCGCACCGGCCATCATCTTAATGGCGGATCAAACTTGCCACGACCCAACAAACCAACAACCTGTTTTTTTAGAGGACCAGAAACATCCTGTTTCGGAATCGGCTCTTATGGCGCAAACAATCGACCTGCAGCAACTGACCCAGCGTGAGTACCCTTACGGCTTCACCACCGAAATAGAGGCCGATACGGCGCCACGTGGCCTCGACGAGAACGTGATCCGCCTGATCTCGGCCAAGAAAGAGGAACCCGAGTTCCTGCTCGAGTGGCGCCTGCGTGCGTACCGGCACTGGCTGACCCTGACCGAGCCGCGCTGGCCAAACGTGCGCTACGATCCCATCGACTACCAGAACATCATCTACTATTCCGCGCCCAAGGCGAAGGGCGCAGGCCCGAAAAGCCTCGACGAGGTCGATCCCGCCCTGCGCGGCATGTTCGACAAGCTTGGCATTTCGCTGGCCGAACAAGAGCGGCTGTCAGGCGTCGCCCTCGATGCGGTGGTGGACAGCGTCTCGGTCGCCACCAGCTTCAAGAGCAAGCTGGGCGAGCTGGGCATCATCTTCTGCTCATTTTCCGAGGCGGCGAAAGACCACCCCGACCTGGTCCGCCGATACCTCGGCTCCGTGGTGCCGGCCACCGACAACTTCTTTGCGGCGCTCAACTCGGCGGTCTTTTCCGACGGAAGCTTCTGCTACATCCCGAAGGGCGTGCGCTGCCCGATGGAGCTGTCCACCTACTTTCGCATCAACGCCGCAGACACCGGGCAGTTCGAACGGACGCTGATCATCGCCGAGCCGGGCAGCTACGTCAGCTACTTGGAAGGCTGCACCGCGCCCCGGCGCGACAACAACCAGCTTCACGCCGCGGTCGTGGAGATCTACGCGCACGACGACGCCGAGGTGAAGTACTCGACGGTGCAGAACTGGTACCCGGGCGACAGGAACGGCAAGGGTGGCATCTACAACTTCGTCACCAAGCGAGGCAAGTGCGCCGGGAAGAATTCCAAGATCTCCTGGACCCAGGTGGAAACCGGCTCCGCGATCACCTGGAAGTATCCGAGTGTGATGCTGATCGGCGACGGATCGGTGGGCGAATTCTATTCGGTGGCGGTGACCAACCACTACCAGCAGGCCGACACCGGGACCAAGATGATCCACGTGGGCAAGAACACCAAGAGCACCATCGTCTCGAAGGGGATCTCGGCCGGTCACGGACAGAACACCTACCGGGGGCTGGTGCGCGTGACGGGTGGGGCGACCGGGGCGCGCAACTACTCACAGTGCGATTCGCTGCTCATCGGCGACGACTGCGGCGCCCACACGGTGCCCTACCTCGACGTGCGCAATACCTCGTCGCAGGTGGAGCACGAGGCGTCCACCTCGCGCATCAGCGAAGACCAGCTTTTCTACTGCCGTCAGCGCGGGCTCGGCACCGAGGACGCGGTCAATCTGATCGTGAACGGCTACTGCAAGGAGGTCTTTCGGCATCTTCCCATGGAATTCGCCGTCGAGGCCCAGAAACTCTTGGGCGTCAGCCTGGAAGGAAGCGTCGGATGACCATGCTATCGATCAGAAACCTTCACGCCGAGGCCGCCGGCAAACCAATTCTGCGCGGCCTCGACCTCGAGATCGGCGCGGGCGAGGTGCACGCCATCATGGGGCCCAACGGCTCGGGCAAGAGCACCTTGGCCTCGGTGCTCGCAGGTCGCGACGGCTACAAGGTCACCGCAGGCGAGGTCCTCTACCAAGGCAAGGATCTGCTCTCGCTGGCGCCCGAGTTGCGTGCACGCGAGGGCGTCTTCCTCGGCTTTCAGCACCCGGTGGAGATTCCCGGCGTCGCCAACACATACTTCTTGCGTGCGGCCGTCAACGCAATTCGCAAGCACCGCGGCGAGGAAGAGCTCGACCCGATGGATTTTCTCGCGCTGGTCAAACGCAAGGCCAAGGCGCTGGGCTTGAGCCCAGATTTGCTGGGCCGGCCGGTCAATCAAGGGTTTTCCGGCGGGGAGAAGAAGCGCAACGAGATTCTACAGATGTCGGTGCTTGAGCCGCGCCTGGCGATTCTCGACGAAACCGATTCCGGCCTCGACATCGACGCCCTTCGCGAGGTTGCGGGCGCGGTGCAGGGTCTGCGCGATTCCGCCCGCGCCATCGTGGTCATCACCCACCACCAGCGCCTGCTCGACTACCTCGTGCCCGACCGGGTCCACGTCCTGTCGGGCGGCACCATCGTCACCTCCGGCGACAAGGGCCTCGCGATCGAGCTGGAGAAGAACGGCTACGCATGGGCGGCGGCGCTTCCGCAGGAAGGCGCCGCATGATGACCGGTCTCTCAGCTGAATTGCGCGAACCGTACGCGGCGCGATTCGCGCAGCTTATGGGCGACGAAAAGCGCGGCTGGCTGGCCCCGGCACGCCGAATCGCCTTCGACACTTTCGTCGCGCAAGGCTGGCCGACCAAGAAGCAGGAGGACTGGCGCTTCACCGACATCGCCCCGATCACTGAAGAGCCCCTGCTGCCCGGGCCTGCCCCCAGCCGGTTGGCCCCGTCGGACTTCGACGCCGCGCTGGTGAATCTGGGCGGCGGGGAAGCTCATCGCTTGGTCTTCCTAGACGGTCGTTTGCAACCCGGTTTCCAGCCTGCCCGTGCACTGCCGCCGGCGCTGCTGGTCGCGGCACTGTCATCGCCAGCGGCCGCAGACAACCTCGAGCTTCGCGCGCAGCTCGGGCGCCATTTGCCAACCAGCAACGCCTTCGTCGCGCTCAATACTGCGTTCATGAGCGACGGCGCGCTCGTCCACATCCCGGCCGGCTTCCGCTCCGAGCTGCCGATTTGCCTGGTCTTCCTGGCAGGCAACGCGGGCAGCACCAGCTTCCCGCGCACCCTGATCGTCGCCGGCCCGGGCAGCCAAGCCACCGTGGTGGAAATCCACCTTGGCGCCGTCGGACGCGCGACCCTGGCGAACGCTGCCACCGAAATCGTTCTGGGCACCGATGCCCAGCTCGCCTATCACGCGATCCAGAAGGCCGCGCCGATCGGATTTCACATCGGGCACGTCGCGGTCACGCAGGCATCGGGAAGCACCCTTTCCGCACACAGTCTCGCTCTCGACGGGCGAATCGTTCGCAACGACATCCACACGATCCTTTCCGGGGAAGGCTGCGGTTGCACCCTCGACGGCATCTACCTGGCCGCCGGCAAGAGCCACCTCGACAACCAGACCACCATCGACCACTGCCAACCTCGCTCCACCAGCCGGGAAGACTACCGCGGTGTGGTCGACGGTTCGGGCCACGCCGTGTTCAGCGGGCGGATCATCGTGCGTCCGGGCGCCGAGAAGACCGACGCACAGCAGACCAATCGCAATCTGATCCTCTCCGACAGCGCGCAGATCAACAGCAAGCCCCAGCTGGAGATCTTCACCAGCGACGTGAAGTGCTCGCACGGCGCTACCACCGGCCGCTTGGATCCCGACGCGCTCTTTTACCTGCGGGCCCGCGGCATCGGCGAGAGGGAGTCCAGCCACATCCTGATTCGAGCCTTCCTCCAGCAGGGACTCGAGCGCGTCGCCTCGGCAGAGCTGCGCACGGAACTGGAAGCCGTGCTCGATCACCGAATCGATGAGCTCGTGGGTGAGGGTGGTTCATGATGGCCAACCGTCGCCCCAATGGCCACGCGGCGCTGTCGAGTCGACTCGATGTCGAACGGGTTCGTCACGACTTCCCCGCGCTCTTGCAAAAGAGCCACGGGTTTCCGCTGGTGTACCTCGACAACGCCGCTACCACGCAGAAGCCGAATCTCGTGCTCGATCGCATTCGGCAAAGCTACATCGACGAATGCGCGAACATTCACCGGGGCGTGTACCAACTTGCCGAACGCGCCACGGCGGCGCACGACGCGGCCCGCGACAAGGTCCGCGCATTTCTAGGCGCCGACAAGCCCAGCGAGATCGTCTTCGTTCGCGGCGCCACCGAGGGCATCAACCTAGTCGCGCAGACCTACGGGCGTCAGCACGTGGGTCCGGGCGACCAGGTCCTCATCACCGCGATGGAGCACCATTCGAACCTGGTTCCGTGGCAGATGCTGTGCCAGGAACGCGGCGCTACCCTAGAGGTCGCGCCCATCGACGAATGCGGCGATCTGATTTGGTCCGAGTTCGAGAAGCGGCTCGGCCGGCGCACCAAGATCGTCGCCTTCACGTACGTGTCGAACGCCCTTGGCACCGTCAATCCGGCTGAAGCGATGATCGAGGCCGCGCATCGCCACGGCGCGGTGGCGGTGGTCGACGGCGCGCAAGCCGTGCCCCACCGCGAAATCGATGTCAAGGAGCTCGACTGCGACTTCCTGGTCTTCTCGGGGCACAAGCTCTACGGCCCGACCGGCATCGGGGTACTCTACGGCAAGGAGCGGCTCCTATGCGCGATGCCTCCGTGGCAGGGGGGCGGCGACATGATTGCGTCGGTCACCTTCGAGAAGACGACCTACGCCGATCCGCCCGCCAGGTTCGAGGCTGGCACGCCAGACATCAGCGGAGCCATCGCGCTCGGGGCCGCCATCGACTACGTCGAATCGATTGGCCTTGGGGCCATCGAGCGCTACGAGAACGACCTTATGGTCTACGCCGAAGCGGCGCTGGAGAAGTTGCCCGGCGTGCGCCTCATCGGCAGGCCCAAGCAACGCGCGGCCGTGGTGTCGTTCATGCTCGACGACATTCACCCGCACGACCTTGGCACCATCCTCGACCGCTACGGCATCGCCATTCGCGCCGGCCACCACTGCGCGCAGCCGACCATGAAGCACTTCGGGGTGCCCGGCACCGCACGTGTTTCGCTTGCCTTCTACAACAAGACCGACGAAATCGACACCTTGGTTTCCCGCCTGCAGGAAGCCCAGAAAATGTTCAGACCATGAGCGACCTCGACGACCTCTACCAGGAAGTCATCCTGGACCACCAGCGCCACCCGCGCAATTTCGTGCGTCTGCCCAACGCCAACCATCAGGCCGAAGGCAACAATCCCCTGTGCGGCGATCACGTCACCGTGTACCTGGACATCGACCAGGGCCTCATCCGCAACATCAGCTTCCAGGGTGAAGGTTGTGCGATCGCGAAGGCGTCGGCCTCGATGATGACGTCCGCAGTGAAGGGCAAGACCGTGGCCGAGGCGTCGGAGATCTTCAAGGACTTTCACCAGATGGTGATGGGCGGCAAGGACCCGTGCTTCGATCTGGAGTCGCTGGGCAAACTGGCGGCGTTCTCCGGGGTCAGCGCCTTCCCCATGCGCGTGAAATGCGCCAGCCTCGCGTGGCACACGCTGAATGCGGCCATGCAGCAGCCGGGTGCCGTGGTGGGAGAGATCGCGAAGGAGGATCCTAAGTGACGTCGAGCAAAGCCGAGCCCGAACCAGCCGGTCGCGAGCACGAAGGTACGCTCGAAGACCTGGTGTGGAACGAGCTGCGCGAGCTCTACGACCCCGAGATTCCGGTCAACATCGTCGAGCTGGGGCTCATCTACGCCATGCAAACCGCCCCGCTGCCCGACGGAGGGCACCGGGTGGAAGTTCTGATGACCGTCACCTCGCCGGCCTGTGGCATGTCCGAGGTCCTGCGCAGTGAGGCCGACGCGCGCATCCGCAAGCTGGCGGGCGTGCGCGAGGTCGAGGTCGCCGTGACCTTCGACCCGCCTTGGACGCCCGAGCTCATGTCGGAAGACGCACGGCTCTTGCTCAACATCTGACCGCGGCCACTGCCTGCCGCCACGAGGTGAGCTCCGCATAAACATCGAGCCCCGGATCCAGAAGAACCCGGGGCTCGCAAATTCGGACTAGCTAGGATGGCTGCTGGCAGTTAGCCAGAGCACCGTCGCCCGCTCAGCCAGCGTCGACCGCAGGAGCCTGGCAGGTGCCACCCCTGCAGGTCTCGCCAGTGACCGTACAGCGCGGACCCGGATTGGCCGCGCAGCAAGCCTCGCCAGTCCCTCCGCAGGGACCCGCATCGGGAGCGGCCTGACAGGTGCCGCCGCCGCCGCCGCCACCGCCCTGGCAGGTGTCGCCAGTAACCGTGCAGCGCGGAGCAGTTGCACAGCAGGCCGCGCCAGTGGCGCCGCAAGCACCCGCATCGGGAGCGGCCCGACAGGTGCCGCCGCCGCCGCCACCGCCCTGGCAGGTGTCGCCAGTAACCGTGCAGCGCGGAGCGGTTGCACAGCACGCCGCGCCAGTGGCCCCGCAGGCACCCGCATCGGGAGCCGGCTGACAGGTCCCGCCGCCACCGCCGCCGCCACCGCCCTGGCAGGTGTCACCAGTAACCGTGCAGCGCGGAGCAGTTGCACAGCAGGCCGCGCCAGTGGCGCCGCAAGCACCCGCATCGGGAGCGGGCCGACAGGTGCCGCCGCCTCCTCCGCCACCGCCCTGACAGGTGTCACCAGTGGCCGTACAGCGCGGACCTGGGTTGGCCGCACAGCACGCCTCGCCCGTGGCCCCGCAGGCGCCGCCATCGATAGCGCCGGCGCGGCAAACGCCACCCGTGCACGTGTCGCCAGTGGTGGTGCAGCGCGGAGCAGTTGCACAGCATGCCTCGCCGGTAGCTCCGCAAGCCGTCGCTCCATCCCTGTTGGTAATCGGCGCGTCGGTCGTGGCTGCCGGCTGACAAGTCGCATTGCCGCCACCGCCCTGGCAGGTATCGCCAGCGGTGCTGCAGCGTGGAGCGGTTGCACAGCAAGCCTCGCCCGTGGCCCCGCAAGCTGCTGCGCCATCCCTGTTGGTGACGGGCGCATCAGTTGTGGCCGCGGGCTGACAAGTGGCCGCGGCGCCTGCGCCCTGGCAAGTATTGCCAGCGGTGGTGCATCGAGGAGCGGTTGCACAGCAAGCCTGGCCGGTTGCCCCGCAAGCCGCCGGACCGTCGCTGCCCTGAGTCCCTGCATCTCGGCCCACGGTTCCGCCCACGCTCGGGGTGCCGCCCGTGCCCACGGTGCCGCCCGCGCTCACGATGCCGCCTGCGCTGACAGTGCCACCCGAGCTCTTCACTCCACCCGTTCCGGCCGTTCCACCGGCGCCACCCTTGGCACCGCCCGAGCCAGCGGGCAGCCCGTTATTGCTCGACGAGCAACCAGTCGCCCCCAAGGTTGCGATCAGCGCACCAGTGACGCAAATTGTTGTCAGATACCTTGTCTTCATTGTCTGCCCCCGCTTTTTGAAAGAGAGAATCCGAACCCGTTTTTCCAGCACTCGCGCCCGAGTGGCATGCCCATCGCGGGCAGCGCGCCAGGTGCGAGCCGTTTGCCAGTGAGTGCTTGGGGCCGGCTGGCTTCGTCAAAATAAACTCACGGGCGATATCCAAGCCTTGTAAGGCACACCGAATCATCATCGCTGGGGCAAGCGTTTTTCCACCGGCCCTGCGAAATCCGCGTCTAGCTCTCAGGTCTTGCGTTGCGGGCGGTTCGGGAAGAAGCTCCGGGCGATGCCATCTCCTCGACCGCGCGTCATAAGCCCGCGGCTTGCTTCGTCAGTCCTACTGCTGGCGGCGCTGCCGTCGGCGGGATGCCGGAAGCTTTTCGGAGGCAGCGAGCAGACATCCCTTGATGACATCGAGGCCAACTTGGAGAGCCTCATCCCCGCGGCCAAGACCGGCCTCGACCTGCAGGTCAGCCCGCGTTTTATGACCTTCGGCCCCTTGCCCGGCAGCTCGCCCTGGGATTCGCCGGTGCTGGGCGGTCGCAGCTTCGAAGCGCACGGGCAGCGAATCAGCTTCAAGACCGGCCGCGATGGCCTTATCCACGAACGGTATGAGGCACGCGCCTGCCCCCTGCGCGAGATTTGGAGCTGCGTCGAGCTGTGGGCAACGGGAAGGTTCGGCAGGGACGGTCGCCTGGCCTGTATCGGATTGCGCCTGGAAAAGGGTGGCACCATCGAGAAGCACAGGCTCGATATGCGGACCGCAGACAATTGCCCCTTCATGACCACAGACCCGGGGCCTGCCCAGCAGGTGGTGCGAGGCATCGAGAAGGCGCAGCTCGAGCACGCCCATGCCCAGGAGCCGGACCGGTACCTCAATCCCAAAGCAGAGTGACTGAAGCAACTTCCGAAGTCCGACCGGACCCATCACCGTCGGGTGCGGAGCCTGCCGGCCGTGCCGGCAGCGAAGCGTCGCGGGAGGGTTTGGGAACCCTCTCAGGGTTCCCATCACAAACGCTCAGCGAAGCTATCGCCGATCTACGTCGGTCAGTGGGAGCGGGCGCCAGCCGGCGGGATGAATCCGAGGCGAGGTTGGCCGAGCTTCGCACACGCTGGCGCCAGCAACCCGAGCTGTTTTCGCCCGACATGGTTGCGGTTCTGCGCGAGCTTGCGCTCGCCCTCAGGCAGGCGTCGAGTCGCGCCGATCACCTTGGCAAAGCGCACGCCGTTCTCACAGAAATATTCGGGTATCGCGCGTTTCGGCCGGGTCAGGAGCACATCATCGCGACCATTTTGGCCGGACGCGACTGCGTCGGGGTCATGCCGACAGGCGCAGGCAAATCGCTGACCTACCAGATCCCGGCTCGCCTCCTGGGCGGCACTACCTTGGTGATATCGCCACTCATATCTTTAATGAAGGACCAGGTGGACGCGGTGAACGACGCCGGTCTGCGCGCAACATTCCTGAATTCCAGCCTGGCGCCCGAGGAGAAGCGCGAACGCGTGCAGCGAGTTCTGCGCGGCGAGCTCGAGCTGGTCTACGCCGCGCCCGAGGGCATCGAGGCCTCGCTCGGGCCACTGTTCGGCCACATCAGGCCTCGCCTGGTGGCGGTAGACGAAGCCCATTGTATCAGCCAGTGGGGGCACGACTTCCGCCCTGCCTATCGCAACCTGCAAGGGCTGAAGGCACGCTTCGGCGATCCGCCAGTGCTGGCCCTGACGGCGACCGCGACCGAAGAAGTCACGCGCGACATCGTCCAGCAATTGGCCATGCGCGGGCCCTTGTGCTTCCGGGGCAGCTTCTTTCGCCCCAACCTTCACCTGCACGCCTACCGCAAGGGCGAGGATGGCCCCAGCGTGCGCGAGCGTATCCTGCGCCTGGTGCGCGCACGGCGCGGGCAAAGCGGGATCATCTATTGTTTGTCGCGCAAGTCCACCGAGCAGACCGCCGACTACTTGTGCGAGCACGGCGTCGCTGCCCGCGCCTACCACGCCGGCATGGACGCCGCTCAGCGCACGCGCGTGCAGGACGCCTTTCGCTGTGACGACATCGACGTGGTAGTCGCCACGGTTGCGTTCGGCATGGGCATCGACAAGTCCAACGTTCGCTACGTCATCCACCGCGACATGCCCCGTTCCATCGAAGGCTACTACCAAGAGATCGGTCGCGCTGGCCGCGACGGCGTCGCCAGCGACTGTGTGCTGTTCTACTCGTGGGCGGACGTGATGGGCTACGATCGGTTGTTCGAGTCGAATGACGAATGGCCGAGCGAACAGATCGCCCGCCACCGCGACCGGGTGCGCGCGATGTTCCGCACGGCAGAGGACATGGGTTGCCGTCACCAAGCGCTGGCCGAGTACTTCGGCGAGGCGATCGACCCGTGCAAGACATCGTGTTGCAATTGCGCGGGCTGGGACATCGTCGAGGACAGCCGCCCAATTCCGAAACCCGGCAAGCGCTCGAAGCCGACGACGGTCGGTGCGGTGCCCGCGGCCAAGCTCCCCGAGCGACCGGCCGCAAGCGAGCACGAAGAGGCACTGTTCCTCGAGCTTAAGGCCCTGCGCCGCCGCATTGCCGACGCCCGCAAGATGCCCGCGTACATCGTCTTCAGCGATGCTTCGCTGATTGCGATGGCCGAGCGAGTGCCGAAGACCGTGGCCGAGCTGATGGCGATTCCCGGCGTCGGTCCGCGCAAGCTGGCCGCGTATGGTGACGCGTTCCTGTCGCTGTTACGGCAGTGGTAGGCGGGTTGCCGGAGTGAACAACGACTAGGTTCACTAGGACTCAATCGCTACCAGCGCCGGACCAGATCCGCGTTGAGCGCCGTCGAATACCCACGCCTGGCCAGCGCGAAGGGCGGCTCGACCGCGACGACGCCGAATTCGCCGCTGTCGAGTAGCCGCGTGACGGTGGCGCGTTCCTCGACGATGAAGTCACTCGCCTCGCTGGGGAAGAAGATGTATTGGGCGTCGAAGATGCCCAGGGTCATGTTGTAGGCATCGGGCCGGTTGGAGATGTAGGGCGTAGTGAAGCCCGATGCGGAAACCTTCGCCCGTGGCGGCAAATGCTTCACCAGCCTCTCGGCGGCCTGGTGGCGGCGCCGGCCGTCGCTGTCGACACCGAACTCGTACTTGATGGGGCCGCCCCAGGAATTGGTCTTTTGAAAAATTGCGCCGAACTGATAGCTCGTCGGCAGCGCCATCGCGACCATGGCAATCAAGGCAGCGCGCCGACGCACGGTCGCGAGTCCCGGAATGCCGCCCTGCAGGTCGCGTCTGCCCATCCATTCCAGTCCCAGCGCGACCCCGGGGAAGAAGAATGCGATCCAGTGCGCGCTGTATTGGAAATTGATGCTGATAAGCGGCCCGTACTGGGTCGAAAGAATGGTGAAGAAGAACCCGGGAATGCACAGGATCAGCCAGATTGGCCGACGGAAGGGAATGAACGCCAGCGGCATCAGGATCTGAAGCAGGTAGATGAGCTTCGAATTCTCCGCCATCGTCCACATGGTGTATCCCGGATTGGCGAGGACGGTCTGCACCACGGCGCCGAAGCTCTTGGCGTGGGGCGGAAGCAGGTCCTTGTAGATGTCGGTGAAGCTTTCGCCGCCGCCCACCCGGGGCATGGCGACGAACTTCAAGGTAAAGCACCAGGCTGCACCGATGATGGCGAGGGCAAGCCCGACCTTGCGCCGCCGCCCGGTCACCAGGAAATAGGCGCCCAGCACCGCCACCCACGACGAGACGTCCTCGCGACAGCTTAGGGTCAAAAGCACGAACACCGCCGCCCAGCGGTCGCGCCTGACCTCGAGGAAATACCAGGCCCACCACAGCAGGAACGGACCGAGCGGCAAGAAATGGAACTCGAACAGGTTCTCGCCGTGAAGCGCGGGATAGAGCAGATAGCTGAGAGCAAGAATGCAGGCCGGCCAGCGATCGATGTGCCTGCGCGCCACCAGGTAAAGTGGAATTGCGGCCGTGCCCAGGAACACAGCCTGAATGATCAGCAGCGTGCCGCCGTTTTGCTTGATGGCGTAAAACGGCAAGAGCGCATAGGCGAAGAACTCGGCGTGGTTGCCGAAATGCGAACGGCCTGGCCCCACCCACGGCGGCGTCTTGAAGAACGACCCGCCGTGCAGCATGTTCCACAAGAGGCTGTCGTAGATGCCGAGGTCGTAGCCGGAACGCAGGGAATAGTAGAAGCAGTAGGTGTAGTAGCCGAAGTAGCAGGCGTAAGCCAGCGCGCCCAGCGCCACCAGCACGAATGGCAGCGCACGGATGAACCTCGGCGCGGCCAAGAGAGCGTTGTCGCGCGCGAGCAGGAAAGGCCGCCACAGGCGGTCTTCCCACGAAAACGGCCCAGACCGCAGGGACGCGGTGACCGCCATCCACACGCACCAGCCGAAGACCAGCACCATGGCCAAAAACGGCAGGTCGCGTCCGCGCCAGATCTCCACCCGAAACAGGATCGGAACGAAACCGGCCAGACACAGTGGCGCTAGCCGTCGTGTGAAGTGAAGCAACCGAGCCGCCACGCCGCGCTCGGAGAGATTGGTCAAGAGATACACGACGCCCGCAAATATCGCCGCCCCGCACCCGCCCATCATGATCCCCAGCACGCGATGCCGTACCTCCACCGGAAGACGGTTCTCGTCGAAGTAACTGCGCGACCCGAGCGGCGTCAACGTCACCGCGAGCGCGAACCCGAGCGAAAGGCCAGCAGCGCCAAGCAAGGCCAGTGCCCGCAGGGACGTGGACAGTCGCGCTCGATAGTCGCTTGTGTAATTGGCCTTCATGGTCAATTTCCGATGCGGGCGAGCACACCCTTGTTCATGTCGGTTGGGTGTCCGCGCTTGGCGAGCACGTATTGACCGCGCTCGGCAACCACACCGAAGGTGCCCGTGGGCAGAACCTCCATCACCTTGTTTCGTTCGTCGCCGCCCAACGGAAGGCTGAAGAGCAGATAGTCCGCGTCGGCGATACCCAGGCGCAGGGTGTAGGCAAAGGCGCGGTTGGATACCTGGGGAACGATGTTTTCCGACGAGACAATTTTGGCCTTGCGCGGGACCATGGCCAGAAGCTCGCGCAGGGTTCGGCGGCGCTCCCAATCCTCGGAATTGGTGCCGAAGTGATAGATGCCGAACCCACCGCGCGTAGCATTGTGTTGAATCAGCCCGCCCAGTTGGTACGACGTCACCAGCATGGCCAAGGTGATCGCGGCGATCCATGCGCGTTTCCAGGCGCTTCCCACCAGCCCGCGCTTGCTCGCCTCTCGGCCCAGCCAGGCGAGGTTGGCGATGAGCGCGACGAACAGGTACGCCGTCCAGTGCGCCGTGTATTGGAATGAAATCTGGTAAAGCGGCCGATAGCCCGTCGAGAGCAACGTGAAGAGGAAGCCGGGCACGCAACAGAGCAGACCAATCGGACGCCGCAGCGGAAAGAAGGCCAGCGGCAGGAAGATTTCGAGAAGATAGATCAGCTTGTCCTTTTCAAGCAGCACGCCCAAGGTGAAAACTGGGTTGCCGAGCACGGTCTTCATCACCCCGGAAAAGCCGCGCGTCCCTTCGCCAACCAGACCGGCGTACTGGTGAATGAACGCCTCCTGACCGCCGCGCTGGAGCGGCATGATCACGAGCTTCATGGCCACGAAGTAGATGACGCCGGCCGCCGCCAGGTAAACCCCGGCGCGCGCCCGCCGGTTGGTGATGACGAGGAAGCTCCCCAGGACCATCATGCCGAACGAGACATCCTCGCGCACGGACAGGCTCAAGATGGCGAAGATTACCGTCGCGACCGTGCGTCTGGTCAGCACGAAGTACAGGGTGAACCAAAGGAAGAACGGCGCCAGCGGCGGGTAGTGAAAGTCGTACAGGTTCGATCCGTGCAGCGGCGGATAGAAGACGTACAGGACCCCGACCAGGCACGACAGCCACGGTCCAAGGTACTGGCGCGCGACCAGGTACAAGGGAATCGCCGCCGTACCGATCAGCACCGACTGGAGAATCAGGATGGTTTCGGCGCTTTGGTGAATCCCGTAGATGGGCGCGATCACGTAGCTCAGGTAGGCGGCGTGCTCCCCGAGCAGATTGCCGGTCGGGCCACCGTATGGCGTGGTACGGAAGAGCGCGCCGCTGTGGAGCGCGTTCCAGATCACGTTCTCTTCCAGACCCAAATCGAGGCTGCTCGAGAGCACGTTCCGGTGGTGCACCACCGTGTAGTACGAGAAATAGACCGAGTACACCGCGGACGCGAGCACCACCAGTAGAAACGGCGCAAAGCGCGTGCACCAGCGCCGAACCGCCGCACCATCCGCCAGCCACCGCGTGATCGGCGCGGGCCGGGAAAACACCGGCCGAGTGGACAGCGCGACCTCAAGCAACTTCTGCGCGCCAAACACCAGCAGAAGGCCGAGCAGCAGGAAGACCACCTCGCGGTTTCCCTGCCACAGGCGCCAATGCAGCATGATGGGCAGAAGACCGAGCAGCACGGCGGGGGACAGCCGTCGGGCCAGGCGCCAGATAGAGTCTCCCGAAAGCGTTCGACGAACCGCCAAGGCCGCGAAGGTCGCCAGGAGAACGATCACAGCGCCGACGAGGCCCAAGCGAAGGGCGGCGAATCCCGGCGCGCGCTCGGGACCGTTGCCCTCGACAAACTCCGCCAGCACAGGGCCCGCCGCGAGCTCCCAGGCGCAAAGACCGGCGGAAAAACCCGCGCTCGCGAGCACGCCGGTACCTATCAGTGCAGCGGAAAGTCGAGGACGCCAGACGTCCGCGCTTGCTTCCTGCCCTACTGTCACGTGGGCTT
>Ga0265314_10000464_pt1 | contig 53998 bp, 40 predicted proteins | sample 4126metaG_FD_203106 | JGI IMG/M metagenome (GOLD analysis project Ga0265314, IMG submission 203106) | Rhizosphere microbial communities from Carex aquatilis grown in University of Washington, Seatle, WA, United States - 4-1-26 metaG | ecosystem: Host-associated > Plants > Roots > Rhizosphere >... | reverse complement strand
ATTGAATCTGTGATGCCGGACATGCGCAGGCGACGAATTTCACGCCAAGACAAGATCGCGACTAGTGCCAATCCGACAATAATTCCTCCAACTACTCCTTGCGTGGTGCCCTGCCCCACGCCAAAGGCAATGGAGTCAAAAGTCGCCTCACGGCCTTCAACGGCAACAGAGCGATAGTAATTCGGAACGAATTTGCCCAGCCCAAACCCGACGCTGGCTCCAAGCACGGTGCAGAAAAGAGTGCAGACGGCAATTATTACGAGCGCTTTTAGAGTGGTCATTGTTAACTCCAGATCAGTATATCCGCGCAGTCAACTGTTCAATCTTCGCCACCGCGTCGCGCAGGCGCGCTTCACGTGCGCCGGTGACAAGAACAAACGGGCGCGCTTGCGCGGTCAGTTCGTCGATGAACGTCTGGTGCATCCAGCCTCGGATCGCTTCGCCGTCGCGCGTGCCGTCCTGAACGAACGGCGTGTTCACGTCTGCGAGTAGATACAAATCGGGGCGCCGCCACGTCGCGGCGATTGCCTCCACCGCCGGCGACGGCGCACCCACGTAGCGCCGATGCCAGATCGATGTCGCAAACGCATCCGTATCGCAGATCAAAATTTTATTGGCACGCCGCGCGACGGATTCTTCATGCTTGCATTGTGTGCGCGCGATGTGGGTGAAGTCGTCGGTGGTCCAGTGGTACGCGCCGTCGCGCGCCAGCATTTCTTCCGCGTACGCACGGCCGAATTCGGGAACCCATTCGGTCGCGTAATGCGCGGCAAGGTCCTGAGCCAAGGTAGTTTTACCGGTCGATTCCGCGCCAACAATGACCACGCGCTTGGCGTAATACGCGCGCACCGGCGGCGAAATGTGCGCCCAATTCGCAAACGGCGCGCTACGCACCGCAGTCCCGGACACCGGGACCTGTTTGCGCTCGCGGTCGACCAAAATATGCACACAGCCGAGATACCGCGCGAAATGTTCGCCGTACTCTTCGGACGTGCAGACCACGTCCGGCGCTTTACCGAGCATTCTCTTGCAGAAATCCGCCCAGCCCTGCGAATCGTTCCCACCCAGCAGATCTTCGACAAGCAACACTTCTACGCCGGGATGCAGCTCCCGCAGCCAGCCCGCGCGGCGCGCGCCTTCGGGGCGCTGCTCGGGCGTCGCGCAGACCATCACGGTCAATTTTTCGCAGTGCGAACGCGCGGTCTCGATCAGGTGTGCGTGGCCGTGATGCGGCGGATAAAATTTCCCGATGACCAGGCCACGCGCCGCGCGCACTTACACACCTGCGCTTTTCAACGCCGCGGCAAGCGCGTCGCGAAATTCGTTCGCGCTCGGGTAGCGCAAATCATTCAGGATTTTGCGCAGGGCCTTGTGGTCGTTCTCCAGGCTGCGGTCCAGCGATACTTCGCGCAGGGCGCGGTCGAGAACTTCCGCAACCGGCGCCGGAAAACCCGGAATGCATTCGCGGATCGGCACCACGCGCTGCCCCAGGATCAATTCCGATAGATCCCCAAAGCCAAGCGGGCGGCGATTGCGCTTCGACGTTTCGATCAAGTCGGCCATGCCTGCACGCGCGTGAGTGCCCGAGAGCAGTTGGTAAAAGACCGCGGCGATCGAGAAAACGTCGGAACTCGGATGCAGGTATCCGTAAAACGACAGGTGCTCGCGTGGCCAGTACGGCGGCGTGCCGGCGACTTCAAAGAGGCTCTTGCCCGAAGCCTCATAAGATTTCGCGAGGCCAAAATCAGCGACCTTCGGCGTGACCTTGTTTTCTTTGCGCAGCAGAAAAATATTCTCGGGCTTCAGGTCGCGGTGCACGACCCCCTGCGCATGCGCGTGGCCCAGACCTGACAGCGCTTCAAGCATGATCGGCGCGGCTTCGGCCAGCGCGACCGTGCCACCGCGGCTCTTGGTGTACTGCGCCAGATCCTGGCCTTCGATGAATTCCAACACCACGCCGAGCAGCGTCCCCGTGCGCACCAGCCCGTACATTTCGACGATGTGCGGATGCTTGAGCGTCTGGTGAATGTTGATTTCGCGCTCGAAAGCCTGAATCATTTTCTGCGCGCCGCTGCCTTTGGGCGGCAACATCACTTTGATCGCGACGGCGCGCTCCGTGGCAACTTCGACACCTTTGTAAACCACACCCATGCCGCCGCGCCCGATGATTTTATCGATGCGATAGCCGGGGAATTCCGGAAAATTCTGCGTCGGCGCCGGTGAAACCACCGTGGGATGCGCAGCGGGCGGCGCGCCGCCATTTCCAGGCTTCGTTACGATCGTACTGTGGGCTCCGGCGACCGGCGTGGGCGCGGCCTTGAGCAGGTCGTCAATCTCGGCGCCGAGCGGCGCATGCGCCTGCACACCGGTGGGCAACGAACCCGCGGCAGGCACGGCGATTTGCACGGCGGTGCCCTCGACCGGCAATTCGATCAACACCTGAATCCGCGTATCGCCGACGGAAATTTCATCGCCGGATTTCAGCACGGCTTCTTTCGCTCCGTCGGGCGCCTGCCGCGCGCCGGGCGGCAGCGCGTTGCGCCCGCCAAACCGCACGCCGTTTACATACGTCCCGTTGCTGCTGTGGTCGCGCAGGACGCATTGCGCCGACGTGAGCAGCAGCGAGAAATGATTCCCGGAAATCAGTGCGTCGGCGGGGATCGAAATCCGCGCGTCAGGCGAGCGCCCGAACAAAAAACAATCCGGCTGATCGAATTTAAAGGTCTTGCCGCTGGCGGGACCATTCACCACATTCAGGGAGACCAGCATGGGGGCATCCTTGCGCGCATAATTTCGGGGCTTTTATAGTGCGAAATCGGCGGAAGAAAAGCGCGCTACTTCTTCTCGGGCGCGCGTTTGCCGTCAATCAGTTCGCGCGCCAGGCTTTCCGCGCCGTAAATCTGGCGTAAAGAAACCAGCACCGAAGCGGAAGTCACCGCGATCGAACGACCGCCTTTTGCGGACGGCATCGCGAAATACGGACTCGCTACGCCATACTGATTACCGTCGAATTGGACGCCGATTAGATGGCCCTCGCGGTCCAGCATCGCGCCGCCGGACACCCCCGGCCCCCCATCGGACGTGTGAATGAAATCCAGCGGAGTGTCGAGGTCCAGCTTGTCCTTCGCCGCGACGAACATTTTGGAGAGCGTGTAGGGGTCCTTATTCCCCGCGGCTTCGGCGCGCGCGATCATCGATCGAAAGGTTGTGCGCCATTCCACCTTCTGGCCGTCCAGCTCGTAGCCCAGCACTTTGCCGAATGAAATACGCAGCGTGTTGTTGGCTTCCGGCGGCATGGCGGAGCCTTGGATAATGTACAACGCGCGGCGCACGCGGTCGGCGGAAGCTTCGACGGCGGCCCTGGCATTTTCGGCGGATTGTTCGTCGCCCTTCTGCTTTTCGTGAAATGCGGCCAGTTCACGCGTGAGCAGCAGCGCGGGATCGTCGGATTCGCTGATCCCTTCGGCGCCCTGCGCGAGGAGCTGCACGCAGCCGTTCAGCGTATTGAGCTGCGTCTTGCCGAGGCGCAGCGCGGCGCCGTCGGCGGTTTGGTCTTTGAGCAGGATCGCGCGCAAGGGGTCGTCGTCGCTCAGCATTTTGTCGGCCGCGGTGAGAAAGCCATAAATTTCGGCGGCTTCGATTTCCGGATGGTACTCCCCGGCGGGGTAAACCTGTTCTTTCAAAAACTTGGTCAGGCCCTGTGCGATCGCCGGTCCGCGATCCGGCTGGTCCGCGGAAAGCTTGGCGAAATGCAGAATCGCTTCGGTGGCACTGAAAAGCCGGATCCTTCCAAAATTAGAGAAATGCCGGCTGGCCGCGCCACTCGCGAGCAGCTTGACCGCTTCTTCGCTATCGGGAAACGCGTCGCCGAGCACGCGCGCCGCATTGGCCGATGCGCGCAGTTCCTTGCGGCGCACGGCTTCGCGGTCAGTCAGGAGTTTAATGATGTCTGGCCGGCTCAAGATTGTTTTCAAACCCACGGTCAGCTTGAGCTGGTTCTCAAGCCCAAACAGCGCGGCGTACGTCTGACGTTCCGCATCCGCACTCTTTGCCGCGTAACGCTTGAGGGCTTCACGCTGCGCTTCCATGGTCGCAATCTTCAGCGGCCACTCGACATCGCGCAGGTACCACAGATACGAGAGCGGCAGGTCGCGTTCGGACATGCCTGGATTTCCGAGCGCGAATACCGTGTCGCCTTCGGCGGGGCCTTTCTCTGACCACTGCAGATACGCTTCGACCTGCGCGGGCTGGCCATTTTCGTACGCGCGCACGAATGAGATATCGACCTGGTGGCGCGGAAAGCAGAAATTGTCCGGATCGCCGCCAAAATTCGCCAGCGCTTCCTCCGGCGCGAAAACCAGACGCACATCGTCATACGCCTTGTAGATGTAAAGCCAGAATTCACCGCCTCCATATAAGGAGACCACGCGACAAGGCTGCCCGCGGCGTTCGCTCTCGGCGGCGGCGACTTTCCGGCAGGCCTGCTGCACGGATTCCGGATCGCGCGCGCCGCTCAGGGCGTCGAGCATCTGCGGCGTGAAAAGCACTTCTTCAGTCTGCACGAGCAATTTCAAACCGGGGCAGCGCAGTTCCTCTGCCGGCGTCTTGGCCAGGAAGCCGTCGCGCACGTAGTTCTTCTCGCCCCTGGAAAGCAGGGGCAGAAAATCCACGATTACGTGGTGGTTGGTCGCCACCAGACCGTCATGCGAAACAAACGTTCCGGAACCCGCCGCGCCTTGCATCTCGATATGCACCGAAGCAAGCTTGGCGTGCCTGAACCAGGCGTCGTCGGGATCGAACCCGCAGAATTTCTTGATCTCGGTATCGGGCGGTTTCTGAAAGGTCCAAAAGCCTTCTTCCGCAGGCAACGGCAGGAGACAGGCCGCGAGGCCCAGCACGGCGAGCGCGATAAAGCGGGCCCAGCGGGTGGCGATATGGTGCTCGCGTTGCGCGTTCAAGAGGCGGCACTCCCCAGTTAATTCCCAATACACACTATACCTGATTAATGCGCGCACCGGAAATTTCGAGAGGCTTATGACAAAGGTTACCTGTGCGTACAAATGTGTGAGACAGACCGCGTCTCAGTCTCTTGCCAAAGTTCTCATAAACGTTAACTTGATGGCAATTAGTTAAAGAACCTGTAACTATTTTTTTGAACAAGAGGCCGCCCATGGCGCTTCCGCCCAAACGCAAACCCGTCACTGGCCTTCAACGCAAGCCGGCTCCACCGCCGCGCCCGCAAGCCAAGGCCGCGCCACCTGAGGAAACCGAAGAACTGGTCGAAGAAGCCAACGACCAAGCGGAGTCGGAAGAAGAAGCAGAGCCCACACCAAAGGCTCCGGGCGCCATCTGCCCCAAATGCGGCGCCGAGATGGCGCGCGGAATCGCGTATTGCGGCGCCTGCGGTGCGAGCATGAAGACCGGTATGAAGCGCACCTACAAACCAGGCGATGCGATCAAGCGCATCGCCAAGCGCGGCCGCATGGGCAAAATCAACGAAGGCCGCAATACGTTGATGTGGTTGGCGATCCTGAATCTCGGGTTTGGCTTCCTCTTATATGCCTTAATGAGCAATGGGCTGCGCGGCAAGGAATCCGATGCCTTGACGGAATTACGCCTGCTGATTGTGTTGAGCTGCGGACTGCCGGGCGTGATCTTCATCGGATTGTTTTTCTGGGCGCGTAAGAACCCGCTGCCGGCCATGATCTCAGGCTTAGTGGTCTACCTGACTTTCATGATCCTAACGATCGTGGTCGCGCCCGAATCGCTGCTCAGCCCGCTGGCGATGGTCATTCGAATCGCGATCATTCTGGCGCTGGTCAATGGCATTAAAGGCGCGCATGCCGAACGTCAGGCGCAGGCCCGCGATGCCCGTGAACGCCGCCGCGAAAAAGCCGAGCAGGCATGACGCCCGAAGAGGAGGACGCAGACGCCGCCGCGGAAGCTTCCGAAGCAGAGGCCGAACCGGAGCCCCCGCCTCAGCAGCGCTGCAGCGCCTGCCGCAAACTTTTTCCCGCGAATTTTAAATTCTGCCCGCATTGCGGGCTCAGCACAAAAGACCTCGCGCGCTACCAGCGCGAACGCAAAGGCCGGAGTGAAGAAGCCAAGCTGGTCGACAGTGCTTGGAAGCAGGCGCGCCGGGTGGTTTTCTTCTACTCTGCCCTGTTGTTTTGCAATTTCCTGGCCGCCTATATCCTGGCCGCGGCGGACTGTCCCTTTGTCCTGGCCGATGGCGTAATCATCGTCATCACCGGCTATTGGATCTATAAAGAACGCAAGCTAGTCGCCAACCGCCTGAACCTGGGTTCGTGGCCGCTGGCCCTGCCACTGGCATTTCTGGCCGGAGGCTTGACCTTTGCTTTCACGCTCCTGACCAACCACATCGCGGATGTGATGCTGGGGCTGTCCGAGTTGCGGGAGCGCACGGGCGGGACCGATTTATTCAAAGAAGAAGCCCAGCCGCTCTGGGTACTGGTGCTTTCGATCTGCGTGGTGCCGGGGATCTTCGAGGAATTATTTTTTCGCGGCCTGGTGCAAGGAGTATTGGAACGCCTGCTGCGCAAGCGCGAAGCCTGGATCGTGCAGGCCGTAATCTTTGCCATCGCGCACGTCAACCTGCTCGGCTTCTTCACGTACCTTGTGTTCATGGGCCTGTGGCTGGGCTGGTTACGCAATCGCACGGGCAGCCTGCTTCCGGGGATGCTCGCGCATTTCTGCCACAACCTATGCTGCGTGCTCGCCGACCATTACCATTGGTTCGGCCAGTAGCGCACCCGGTTTCGGCTTGCAGGAAGGAATTTGGGGCGCAAACTTTCGGGCATGAAGACACCATTCGCCTGGCCCACCGGAAAGCGCTGTGCGCTCTCCTTCTCGTTCGACGATTCGCGGCCATCGCAGCTCGATGCCGGCCTGCCGGTCTTCGCGAAGCACGGTTTCAAGGCCACATTTTACGTAGTACCTTATCGTTTCGAGCCGCGCGCGGACGAGTGGCGGCGCGCGGCGGCCTCCGGCCACGAAATCGGAAATCACACCACTACGCATCCGTGCAGCGGGGACATGGAGTGGTCCAAGCACAACGCTCTCGAAGACTACACGCCAGAACGCATGTGCGGCGAGTTGGACAACGCGACCAAAGTGATCGTTGAAAAGCTGGGCGTGACGCCGTCGACCTTCGCGTATCCGTGCGGCCAGCGGCACATCGGCCGCGGCGCGACACGCCAGAGCTACGAACCGCTGGTGAACGCGCGCTTTTTCTACGCGCGCGGCGACGAAATTCTACGCAGCCCGCCACAAGTTCTGGCGCGAGGTTCCGATCGGACCAGTTTGGAAGAAATGCGCCAGCACCTCGCCGAAGCCCAACGCGTGGAAGGCTGGCTGATCCTGATCGGCCATGAAGTCGGCCCGGAAAGCCACCCCGACCCGCTGACGACGCTAACCGATGCGCTCGATACGTTCTGTCGCGAACTTGCCGAGAAGCATCCTGATGTCTGGGTCGCGCCGGTTTCGCACATTGCCGCCCACATCGCCGCGCAGCGCAAGTAGCAGCCGCAGCAGAGGATATCCGGAGCGGAATGGCAGCGTGTATTTTAGGACTGAGAGTTCATGAGACGTTCTGAGAGTGAAGCGGAAGGCCCCGACCGGATTCGAACCGGTGAATAACGGTTTTGCAAACCGTCGCCTTACCACTTGGCTACGGGGCCACTACAATCCTGATTTTTAAACGGCTGACGCGGGTTGATTTAATACAGGTAAGCTACGCTAAACGCAAGGTCGCTCCCAGGCGTGCGCGGCTCGCAAAAGCGCGCTCGAGGCCAGCCATTTGAAGCCTTGCATAAGCCGAGTTTTCGCGGCATCACGGTTTGTTTGTGATTAAAGGGAAGGAATTTCGCGTGCGGATTTCAAGCTAATTCTAAGGCGTCGATTTGTGCGGAAGTTCCACGGCTTCCGCGCGCCCGCAGGCAAGCTTGGGCTTGTCCTGCAGGCGCGCGAACCAAAATGTGCCTGCCGATTGGCCTCGAATTGACGGCATGTCACCGTTCAATTCGTATTCCTTAGCGCGGCCGGCGGCGGCCGTTTACGAAGCCAACCAGGAACAGCACGAGGAAGACCAGGAAGCAAACCTTTGCGAGCCAAGTTGCAGTGCCTTCCACGCCCGTAAATCCAAAGATCGCGGCAATAATGGCGACGACCAGGAAAGTGAGGGTCCAGTTCAACATGCGAGGTCTCCTTAAGACACATCGGAGTCAACGCATTCGCCAGGCCAATCTTTATGTAATCGAATTTTGGAACGCGACAGCTTCACACGCCCCGGGTGCGCGTACCAATCCCTCTCATCCCCCTGAATATATATGTTTTGCGCCCCAAGACGCCCACCGATAACCGGACAGGCCTACAAACATCGATATGCTTCGGCATAATTCGTGCCCGTCGCGTGACCAACCTAATTCAACAAGTCCGTCTAACAAGCTTCCACCCATACACAGGAATGCGTCCGTGCGCGCGTCACGCCACGTGTTAAATTCGCACTCCGGTTTCTTCATTAAATGGAGCACGCATGCGCCATTCGCTCAATCTGCCTCAAGAAAATCTGACCGCGCTCGGCAGTTCAGAATCGCTCACGCCCGAATTCGTGGCGGCCCATCCACTGCAAAGTCTGGGCTCGCCCCATGGCAATGCGTTGCTTTGTCTGCGCATGCTTGAAGACACCTTTGAAGCAGCGGTGCTGGTGACCAATTTCGCGGACCCCGCCCAGTCGCCGCAACATCCCGAATGGTGGGCCGGCAATCACGCCGTCTTCTTTTTCGATCCCGCGCACGACCATGCCACGCGCTGGATGTTCGCGCTTCCCGAAGGCCAGCCCCCGCAGACAACCTGCGAATGGGTCGCGCCCGGCGAAGCCTTCGGCGAAAGCGTCTCGAAGTCCATCCCGCCGGCGTGGACGCACGTCGAACACGAATTCAAGCGCCTCGACGCGCAGCGCTTTTTCGCGCGCGTGCTCGTGCGCGCGCCACAATTCCGGCGTAGCGACCGCACGCCCATCGGCTTTGAAGTCAAAGTGGGTTTGGCCGCGCCGCAAATTCATCCGGCCTTGGTCTGGCCGCAAGCCGTACCGTGGGCCGCCAACATGCCCCTGCAATTCGGCGATGTGTATCGCGAAAGCACGTTTTCCCTCGACGCTTTGGAGCTGCCCGCGCCTGTGTGGAGCGCCCGGAATGAACTCCGCGTGCGTGGCCTGCTCCACAACGGCGCGCCGGACCGCGGCTACGCTAGGCTTTCCACGATCCTGCCCGGCGATGCGGAAAAATATGAAGTTGAAGCGCCCTGGAAGCACGCGCGCCAAAAATCGGCTGGCCCTCTTGAGCTCAAGCTGCCCGTGCACTTCTCTCCGCGCGCGAAATGGTCCAACGATCTGCTCCTGACCGCGCGCCTGCGCCTTGAACTCGCCGACGCCGAACACAATGCCTTCTGGTCCGCCGAATATCCGTTCGGCTTCGACTGCGGGATCATCGTGCGCGAACGCTACGGGCCGCTCGGCGCACCAAACGGCACGCTAGCGCCGCGGCCCACGCCAACTGTCCCGAATTTCCTGGAAGAATTCCGGCAATATATCTATCAGCGTATTCCGGATTACCGCGCCAAGTCAACGCGGAGCGGCGCGCCCTCGGACTTCTATCTGGAAGATCCCTTTGGCCAAGCCAGCGTAAATCTCTCCGATCCCCACTGGCCGGACTTCGTGGCTCAGGATCTCGCATCGCGCTTTCCCCTATGGGAAGACGCGCTTTGCGCGATCGCGGCCTGGATTCATCACCCCCACGTCACGCGCCATTCGGCTTCGTGGGCGCGCATCTCGGGGCTGCTTTCGACGGCATCGGTGCCGCGGGTGGACGGCTGCTTTTGCTGCGATACCGCGCGCATCGGCGCGCTTTTGGCCGAAAAACTTGGCGCGAAAATGGGCATTCCCTTAAAGGGCTTCTCGTTGGGCCTGCGCGGGCATCTGGCTACGCTGGTCGAAACCCCGCGCGGAGCGGTCGTGATCGACGGCATGGTGGGCTACTGGTTCCACACACTCGACAACACGCGCCTGGCGACGCTGGAAGAAATGCGTGCCGACGCGCGGATGGCCGGCCGCGTTTGGTATTGCCCGCACGCGCACGGCCATGAATTCTTCTTTGGCGTGCACAACCAGATGATCCACCCCTATGAAGACACCGCCTACGCCTGGCCGGAAAGCCTGTCGAACACTGGCAACACGTAAAGGTTTGCTGAATGTTCATTCCTGTTTCATATGGCAAGGTCTATGAGTTCTCGGTCACTGCGCTCCGCCGCGCCGAGTTGATTTGTCCACACTGCGGGACTGCCTTTGCACTCACGGATCAAGTCGGCGCCGTGGGCGAAAGTTTCGGTATCCTGGGTCTGCGCAACGCAAAAGCAGCCGACGTAGCATACGCGCGCGGGTTGGACGCTTTGCAGTCTTCCGCACAGCGTCTGAGTCCCGCGCTTTGCCCGCAGTGCCATCAATTTCATCCGGCCATGCAACCCCTCTTGGATTGGCTACACCGACAAAGAATTTTGTTCGTGGCGCTCGGGCTTGCCTTGACGGCAGGTGTCGCTGGTCTTGGAATTTATCTGGACCTCGGAACGACGCCCGCCGCGTTAGGCCTGCTGCTCCTGTTGGGTCTCCCGCCGATGGTTTTGCTCGTGCACCGCTTTTACAAGGATTTGCGGCTGCATCCGGTAAACGTGGAACCGCTACCAAAGGAGCCTGGCCGGCCGGCCTGCCGCATCGGCCTGCGTTTTCATCCTGATCAGGATTGGCATTGGTTGGGCGGTGCTGAATTTCCAACCTGAAGGACTTGAAATAGATTGCAAGGCCACGCGCGCGACCTAACATTCGCTCTCGAAAAGAAAAGCACTGCGCCGCGTTCGTATGACCTGCCTGCGTCCGAACAATATAGAGGAGCTTTTACGCCATGGCCGACGACCTTTCGCTGCAACCGCCGCCTCCTCCGCAACCAGCGGGAGCCGGCCCCGTCGCCGAGCCCTGCTGTGCGCAATGCGATCCGACCACGATGCGGCCCTGCGAGCTTTGCAAAAAGCCGGCCTGCCGCTTCTGCCGCGGCCGGGTCAATGGCCGCGCCGTCTGCTCCGCTTGCCGCGATCAGGTGGCGGCTGAACTCAAGGCCGAAGAAGCCGGCGGCGGACACCTGCCCGGTGCGATTGTGGGCGGCGTTGTGGCCGCGCTGATTTCCGGTGCCGTCTGGGCCGCCATCGTGGTGGCGGCCGGCGTTCAAATCGGATACGTGGCCGTCGGCGTGGGCTGGTTGGCCGGGCAAGGCGTGGTGCTGGGTTCTGGCGGTAGGAAGGGCTTTAATCTTCAGATCATCGCGGTCCTGAGTTCGGTGCTCGGGCTTTTGCTGGGAAAATATTTCGCACTGGCTTACCTGATCAAAGGTGAAATGAACAAAAGTCTTCCAGGTTCCGGCGATCAAGTCTCCGCTCTCAGTGTCGAAATGTTCAATGCTTTCTGCTCGGTCTTCACGAGAATGCTTTCGCCGTGGGACATTCTCTGGCTGATTCTTGCGTTTAGCCTCGCCTGGTCCGTGCCCAAGCCCGCGCAGGTCAGCGTGCGCTAATAAGAGGAGCCCGTAACGCGTGGCGTCCGAAAGCCCCCTCGAACGCCTCCGGCGCCTCGAAGCCGGCGAAAAGCTCGAGCCGCTTGACCCCACCGCACCGCCCGGCGGGCCAGGCTCCGCGCAACCGCGCCCCGCTCCGCCCGCCAAGTCCAGCCCCGCCCGGCAAGGCTTCTTCGGCGCGATCTTCGCGGCCATCGTGCTGCTGATCACCAAGGGCAAAGTCATCCTGTTGTTCGTGCTCAAATTCCTGCCCACGTTTGCCACGATGGCGATCTCGATTTGGGCTTACGCGACCTACTTTGGCTGGCCGCTCGCCGTGGGGATCGTGGTGGAAATTTTCATCCATGAATGCGGCCACGCGCTGGCCGCGCTGCGCATGGGCGAGAAATCCAGCCTGCCGCTCTTCATCCCTTTCGCGGGCGGTTTCGTGCGGCTCAAACGCCGGCCGCCGAATTCCTGGGTCGACTTTGTGATCGGCTATGGCGGTCCACTCTTTGGGCTGCTGGCAGGTCTGGTCGCGCTGGGCCTGGCGGAGGCAATGCCGACGAACCACTTGCGCGGGCTCTTTTGCGTGCTGGCCTGGTTTGCTTTTATCGGGAATTTCTTCAACCTAATTCCCCTCGGGTTCCTCGACGGCGCGCGAATTTCGGCGCCCTTTCGCTATTGGTATTGGTTCCCCGGCTGCGCGCTAATCATCGGGCTGCCGCTGTTACTGACCCAAGCCATCGACACCGAAGCGATGCCTTACTTCACCCCGATGATGTTCATGACGATCGTGCTGGTGGGCATGGGCCTGTACCGAGCCTATAAGGCCTACAAGAAGACCACCGTGGCCAAGCGCCTGTTGGACCGCCTTGCCGCGGAAGCCGAAGAAGCGCGCTATCCGACGGAAGCCCTGGTCACCGACGCGCAGCGCCGCACCGCGGCCTTCGCGTATTTCATCCTCGCCGGCGTCCTGTGCACGCTGATGTTCTATACCAATTACCTGATGCCCTCGCTGAAGTAGCCGGTCTCCGCCATTCGCGCCATTTTCCGGCAGTATAAGTAGGCATAAGCCGTCATAACCATTGATCAGAATCTCGTTATTCAAACCGGAGGGGGCTGCACATGTGGAATATCATCATCGGCGTGGCTTTCGTCATCGGCGGGCTGTCGGGAAATATGGTCCTCCGCGGCACCAACAGCAGTGGCGGCCTGATTGTGGTTGGCATTGGCTTGGTCATCTGGGGCGTGTTCCAGATGAGTCGAAATAAAGCCAAGTAACACTCGTCAGCTCCTCCCTATTTCATGCGTCCCCCCGCAGTGCGCCTTTTCGCAATCCGACAACGCACACGTGCAAACCTTGTCGCGCCATTTCAGCGCCCATACCGGCGCGCGTACGCGCGCGGCGCGGCGCCGTGCGCGCGTTGAAAGAGCCGCGCGAAGTACTTCGGGTCGTCGAAGCCCGAAGCACGCGCGACTTCCGCCACGCGGCGTGGCCCGGTCGCCAGCAATTCGCGCGCGCGCTCCAGGCGCAACCGCGTGCGGAATTCCACCGGTGTCAGCCCCAATTCACGCCGAAACCGCAGGCCCAGATAGTCCGCATTGACACCCACGCGTTCGGCCAGCGTGGATAGCGAGACCGACGAATCCGTCGCGTACTGCTCAATCAATTCACGGTACAGCGCGACTTCGCCGGTCGCACCTTCGGCCCCTTGCGGCGGTGAAGCCCACAGCGCGAGCAATTCGAGGAACTTGGACGACGCGCTTAAAGTCGCCGCGACGCCCGGTTGCTTGACCAGGGTCAGCAGTTCTCGAAAGAGCCCGATCCCACGGCGCATTTCCGTCGCCGAGAGCCGCCGCAGGTGGCTGCGTTCGAGCGGCGCACCCAGGTCGAGCCGCACACGCAGGCCCCCCTCGGTGGCGCGCAAGCCCTCCCAGTCAAAATCGCAGAAGAAGAATTCCTGCATCCCGATCAGCCCGTTGCCGTCGCGTTCACCCGCGGGCAAAAGACCCATGGTTGGCCCGCTGAGTTCGTAGCTTTCGCTGCCCGAGATGTATTTTCCGCCCGGGCGCGGATGCAGCCCCATCACGTGCCGCGCGTGGAACGTATCGCTGATCTGCCCCGGCTTGTTACGCGAGGGACCCCGGAAATAACCGGCGTGGTTGACGATCGGGAGCGGATAACCCATGGTGCGCGCCAGTATCAAGGAAAAGTCCACCTTTTCAAGGCATTCCCCACCCCCACGCACTATGCGCGCAAGGTATCTTGTTAGGAAAAGGCGCCCATTCCAGCGCCCCAACCAGGAGCCTTGAACATGCCCAATCCCGTGCGCGTCGTCGTGGCCGGTGGCCGCCGCGGCAGCAGCTTCAAACAGACCATCGCGAACATGACCGACAAACTGGTCCTGCACGGGATCTGCGATCCCAACGAAGGCCTGCTCGCCGAATGGCGCAAGGACCACCCCGGGATCAAGACGTACGCGCGCTACGAAGAAATGCTCAACGATCCGACCGTCGATGCCGTGGTCGTCGCCACGCCGATGGCTTTGCATGCGAAGCAGGCCGTCGCCGCGCTCCGCGCCGGCAAACACGTGCTCAGCGAAGTCATCGCCGCCTGCACGCTTGAGGAATGCTGGGAACTGGTCGACGCCGTCGAGCAGAGCGGCAAGACCTACATGATGGCCGAAAATTATTGCTACACGCGCGAAGCGATGCTGGTCAAAAACATGGTCGAACACGGCCTCTTCGGTGAACTGATGTACGCCGAAGGCGCGTACATCCACGACTGCCGCATGCTGATGTACCACAAGGACAAGACGCGCACGTGGCGCGGCCAAATCGGCGGCGGGCAGCTCGGCCGCACCAACATCTATCCCACGCACAGCCTGGGTCCGGTCGCACAGTGGTTCGGAATCCTGAAGACCGACCGCTTCGTACGCACGACGACCTACCTGACCAAGGAACTCGGCCGCCACGAATACGCGCAAGCCCTGCTCGGCAAGGACCACCCGGACGCGCAACCGGCGGCGTGGAGCGAAGCCGCCGACTCGGCCTCGACTCTGATCGAAACCGAAGCGGGCCGCGTGATCATGCTGCGCGTGGATGCGGCCAGTTCGCGCCCGCACCAGATGTGCCATTACGTGCTCCAAGGCAGCCGCGGCGCGTACCTCTCGGGCCGCCACCACAAGGAAAACGCGCTCGCGTGGATCGAAGGCCAGAGCAAGGGCTCGTTCCTGCCCGATTCGAAGGAAGAGCAGCAGTGGCAGGACCTGCGCGACTTCGCGAAGGACTACGAACACCCGCGCTGGAAGAACGAAGGCGAAATCGCCGCGAAGGCCGGCCACGGCGGCGGCGACTACTTCGTGATCGCGGACTTTGCCGAAGCAGTCTCCACCGGCAAGCGCCCGCCAATTGACGTCTACGACGCGGTGACATGGAGCTGCATCACGCCGCTCTCCAAACTGGGCGTGGCGCAGAAGGGCGCGGCCATCGACGTCCCCGATTTCACGCGCGGCAAGAAGGTTCGCAGCGCGGCGGATTAGGCTTGGTCTGAAGACAGTCCAATCCTGGCGGGGCCGCAAGGCCCCGCCAAACGTAGGCCGGATAGTGAAAAATAATTCTGCAAAAGTCTGCACATAGGAGCATCTTTCCTCCCCGATAAACTGCCTCGTTCGCACTTTGGCGACCGTGTTTGACGTCCCCCACGTGGCACACACGTTCGTGTAAGTATCACTGCACCTCGACTTATCGAAATCCACCGAAATGCGCCGGTACATTCTCTTAACGCGCTGACGCAACATGGATTGCGCGCGCGTGAAATTCTTAAAATTTGTGCACAATCGGCCGATTTTGCGTTGAGTTATATGAATGGAAAAGGTGTCGGTGCGGTGCGGCCAACGGCCCAAGCGATACTCCCCTGCTCTACCTGCGCGGAAGGGATGCTCCGCGCGAATATCATAAGCCCCTATATATATAGGCGCCCAAAATGGGGTTATGAAACAAAATTTATTGAACTATCGCACAACCCATTCATCTGTGTGGATTTGAAAGATCAAGTATTTCAAAAATGTGCGGCTTCGCCACGGCCTGTGCTCAACCACTGCCCGTGGGACCAACAACATGAGGCAACAAACGTCCGCGCGGGGCTAAATGCCGGTGATGAAGCGGTTGGGGTTGAGGATGCGGTGCGGGTCGAATTCGGTTTTGAGTTTGCGCATCCAATCCCATTCGGCGCGCGGCGGGCCGAAGACCGGTTCGGCGAGTGCCAGATTCGGCGCGCGCCAAAGCACGCTCACCGCGCAGCCAGACGCGCGCAGTTCGCGCAGCACCAGATCGATATTTGGCGCGCCGGTGGCGGGGGTTACGGCGGCGACAACGTTGGAACGGCTGGGCGCGGGGGCTGCACCGGACGATGCGGCGTCCGTGGCGTTCGTCGAAGGTCCGGCGGCACTCGTCGTGGAACCGACGGCAGGTAGCGCGGCGGCGGGCTTTACCGCGCGCAGCACGGCCGAGGCGCTCTTGGGCGAGAAGCCCTGCGGGAAATACAATTCCGCGACGAAATGCGCGGGGAATTCGAAGAAGCCCATGAAGAAGCCGAAGCCCGCGTCGCCGGCGAGCACGTCGAGCTTGCGGGCCTGTTCGAGGAAATCGCCCGGGCGCGCAGACCAGCTCAGGCGCGCGGCGAGGACGGGAGAGAAGAGCTGCCCGCCGGGGAGTTCAAGGGCCTGCAGGCGGCGCGGCTGGGCGGGAAAGAAATCCGCGTCGACTTCGAGCGCGCCGGTTTCGTGGAGTTCGCCGCCGAGGGCCGCCGCCGCATCTTCCAATTCGCGCAGGAGCCGGGCGTGGTCCGGCGGACTGGCTTCGATGCCGAACTGCGCCGAGAACGGTTTGCCGGGGAACGTGACCGCGACCGCGCTGAACGGCAGGCGCGCGGCGAGTTCGCGGACCGCGGCGAAGCCGGCGTCGAAGTCGGGCGCGCTGAGTTCCTGGACGCTCTGCGTTTCCGCGCGCGGGCGCAGCTTGACGGTGACTTCGGCGAGAATCCCGAGCGTACCGAGCGCGCCGAGCTGGAGTTTTTCGAGCGCGTAGCCGGTCACGTTTTTAACCACGCGCCCGCCGCATTTGCGGATCACGCCGTCGCCGGTGACGTAGGTCAGGCCCAGCACGTGGTCGCGCAGCGTTCCATAAAGGAAGCGCCGCGGGCCGGAGCGATTCGTCGCGCACAAGCCGCCGAGCGTGGACGTGCCCGGCGCGTCGAGCGGCAGGCACTGCCCGTGTTCGAAGAGCGTTTCGTCGAAGGCGCCGAAGGACATGCCGGCTTGCGCGGTGGCGACGAGGTCGCTGGGTTCGTACGCGACCATCTGGTCCAGGCGCTGGAGCGAGACGGCGACGGCGTCTTTGGGCGCGCGCGCACCGAGGCTCATGGCCGTAAACCCGCCGCAGGGCACGAGCGGGACGCGGGCTTCGGCGGCGAGCCTCACGAGCGCGGCGAGTTCTTCGATGCTGCCGGGCCGGCACAGGCCGCTCGGGGCGAAGTCCGGCGTGGCCAGCGCGGACAAGAGCGCCGGATCGCGGAGCACGTTGGCGGCGCCGAGCGCGCCGGCGGCCTGGGTGAGGAACGCGTCGAGGGCCATGCTTATATTTTCCGTCCGGGCGGGAGCAGGCGCGCGGGCGGCTCGTGGCCTTTGACTTCCCAGCAGCGCCGCGAGGGGATGGCTTTGCCCGGGTTCGAAATATTTTGCGGATCGAAGACTTTGCGCACGGCGCGCATGGCGTCGAGGTCGGCGGGGCTGAAGACGCGCGGCATGAAGTGCAGCTTTTCGATGCCGATGCCGTGTTCGCCGCTCAACATGCCGCCGGCGTCGACGACGATCTGGAGGATTTCATCGTTGCAGGCCAGCGCGGCGGTGACTTGCCGGGGATCGCGTTCATCGAAGAGCACGAGCGGGTGCAAGTTGCCGTCGCCGGCGTGAAAGACGTTGGCGTTGCGCAGACCGTGGCGCTGGACCGATTCCGAAATTTTGGCGAGCACTTCGGGCAGCTTGCTGCGCGGGATCACGCCGTCCTGCACATAGAAGGAAGGACAGATGCGGCCCAGCGCGCCGAAAGCCTGCTTGCGCGCCTTCCATAAGAGGAGCCGTTCGGCTTCGTCCCGGGCAAGGCGCACGTCGAGGCAGCCTTGCGCGCGGCAGCAGTCCATCACGCGGCTCGCGAGCAGGTCGAGGCCGTCGCGCAGGCCGTCGAGTTCGATGAGCAGCACCGCGCCGGCATCGAGGGGGAAGCCGAGGTGCAGGTAGGCTTCGACGGCGTGGACAATCTGCTGGTCGATGAGTTCGAGCGCGGCGGGGAGAATGCCCGCGGCGACGATCGCACTGACGCCGCGGCTGGCGCTGTCGATCGAGGGGAAGACGGCGAGCAGCGTTTTGACGGCTTCTGGATTTGGGGTGAGGCGGACCCAGATTTTCGTGGCGATGCCGAAGGTGCCTTCGCTGCCGACGAACAGGCCCACGAGGTCGTAGCCGGGCAGACCCGGCAGCGCGCCGCCGAACGTGGCGATTTCGCCTGAGGGCAGGACGACTTCCACGCCCAGGCAATGATTCGTGGTGACGCCGTATTTCAGCGTGTGCGGGCCGCCCGCGTTTTCGGCGACGTTGCCGCCGACGGTGCACGCGCCCTGGCTGGAAGGATCGGGCGCGTAATGCAGGCCGTGCTTGGCGCAAGCTTTGGTGACGTGAAGATTGACGACGCCGGGCTCGACGAGGGCGACGCGGTTTTCGGCGTCGATTTCGAGAATGCGGTTCATGCGCGCGGTTTCGATGACGACCATGCCGCCGAGTGCGACCGCGCCGCCTGAGAGGCCCGTGCCGGCGCCGCGCGCGACAAAGGGGAAGTCATCCGCGGCGCACGCGCGCACGATGGCCTGGATCTGTTCGGCCGACTGTACGTACACGACCGCGCCGGGCGTGGCTTTGTCGAGCGTGAGGCCATCGCATTCGTAGACGTAGAGTTCGCTGGCGCGGGTGAGGACGTTGGCATCGCCGACGGCAGCGCGCAGGGCCGCGAGCAGACGCGTGGGCAGGGGTCGCCGTTCGGGAGGCTGAATCATGGGCGCGCTTTGGATCCGATTTTGAAGGAGCATAGCCGCCCGCGACGCACTGCGGCAAGGTCAAACACGGTTTTGGTGAAAATCACGCAAGGGAAGGCGCTTGGAAAGCCAACCACTTGGCAGGCTTCAAGTTGCATTTCAAACTCGCGGGCCAACTGCTTTGACAGAAGGTCTCGCATAGCTACACTGCGAGCCACATTTGATTTCTTAAACGTTGACGTCCCGAGGGCGCTGCGCCTCCATGTCCGAGAGGGTGCCGGTCCGTCTATTTGCCCGCCTCCAGGCCGCCGGCCTGGCCGCGCTCCTTTTATTAGGGGCTGCGTTGCGGGCTGAAGACCTGCCTCCGGCCGATCCCGCCGCCGATTTCACGCCTGAAATAATAAAGGAAGACACGCCGGACCTGGACCGGGTCAAGGCGCACGTCGAAAAACTCACTTCGTTCGGCTCGCGGCTGGCCGGGAGCCCAGGCAATTTGCAGGCGAAGGCCTACATCGTCGACCAGCTCAAGGCGCTGGGTTTCCAGGACGGCACGGGCGCGACGCCGGCGGAAAGCGACGAAAAGACCGGGACCAAGCCCAACTGGATCGGGACGCAGCGATTCTGGGGCTCTGCGCCGGACGCGGCCAAGACGGGCGAACTGGCCATCACCACCGAAGGCGGCGGGAAGGAAATCTTTCCGGTCTACGGCGTCTGGCCCAACGGCGCGGCCTTCACGACGACGCGCGGGATGAGCGAAATCAAGGGGCGCCTGATCTACGGGCGCAACGGGCGCATCGAGAACTTCGACCAGCCCGGCGAAGGCGCCAGCCCTGAAGCCAAACGCGCGTGGCATGATGTGGTCGGCGCGTGGGTGTTGATCGACCTGAACGCGCAGACCAAATGGACGTACGCGGCGACGCTGGGCGCGAAGGGCGTGATCTTCATCGAGCCCGAGAAGACGATCAATCCGCTTGTGGAACGCATGAAGTGCTCGACGCCGGTGGAATTTCCGCGGCTGTGGGTCACGCGGGAAGTGGGCGAGGCGCTGAAGGCGCGCATTCTGGCCGGCGAGACGCTGGACGCCGAGCCGAAGGTGCACGTGGCCTGGAAATCGGACATCTGGGAAAACGTGTACGTGTTGGTGCCGGGCGACGGACGCTTCTACGGGCAGATCGAGAATCCGGACAAGCTGGCCGAGAAGCTCAAGGGCCTGAAATTGAGCGGCGCCGACGCAACGGTCCGCGACGCGCTCAGCGCGCTGCTGCTGTCGCGGCGCGTGCTGTTCAGCGATTTGAAGAAGGCGCTCGAAGATTGCGCGGGCCTGCCGGACATGAAGGACGCGATCACGGGCGCGCTGGAAGATCTGGAAAAGCGCGTCAAAAACGAGCAGCAGACGACGCTGGTGCTGTCGGCGTACTTCGATTCGAATTCGGAAGTGCCCGGGCTGGCGCCGGGCGCGGAAGCGAGCTTGGGCTGCGCGACACTGCTGGACCTGGCGCGGCAATACCGGCAGCGCCCGCCGCCGCGCGACACGCTGCTGGTGTTCTTCAACGGGCATTTTCAGGGGCTGAAGGGCGAACGCGAGTTCTTCGCCGAAGCGACCGAAATGCCCGAAGCGGTTTCAGACGACAAACTCTGGGGCGCGCTGGGCCGCGCGCGCACTTCGCTGCAGATGCTCGACAATTCGGTTGGCGCGGACAAGCCCTTCCCGGCGCATGAGGGTCTGGTGCAGGCGATGGCCAAGGCCGACGCCGAATTCCGCGGCAGCGAAGAAGGCGCGCGGGCGCTCAAAGCCGCCGAGGCCGCCAAACAGACCGAGATCAGCCTGCCCGGCGTGTTGGCCAGCGTCTTGTTGCTGGTGTTCGGCATCTGCATGTTTGTATTCTGCCGCAAAGGTACGACCGAGGCTTCCGAAAATCCGACGGCGGGCGAGATCGCCACGGCGATAAATAGGAAGCGCAGCGATGACTTGCGCCGCCGTATCGAGATGGTCGTCGGCGGCGTGGTCGTGGCCATCGCCGGGTTTGGCTATTACACGGTTGTGGCCGATCAGACGGGCAACAAATTCACGCCGATCTGGCTCTGGCCGGTGGCCTTTGCCGCGCTGGGCCTGATGGTGCAGGCGCTGCGCGGCGGCGCGCGCATCGCGATGGGCATCGGGATGCTGGGCGGCGCGCTGGTGCTTTCGCTTTACGCCGTGGGCCTGCCGCTGATCAAGCCGCACTTCCAAAAGAGCACGACCGACCTGACACCCGAAGCGCGGCTGGATCAGGCGCTGACGCAGTGGAAGGAAGACCTGGCAACGCTGGAGAACGACCGCGAGCGCAAGCTGCGCGTGATGCGTTCCGAAGGCGAGAAGCGGGACAGCGCGCCTTACCAGCAGCTCGAAGCCGAACAGAAGAGCTACGACGAAGCGGGCCAGTACCTCTACACGCTGACGCAGTCCGGCCGCACGCTGGCGCCGCCGCCAAATCCCGAGCGCCTGAAGTCCCAGATCGACGAAGCCGGAGCGAGCCTGAAAGGTCGCCTGGGCGATGAACTTGAGTGGTGCCGCCTGGAAGCCGCGCGCCGCGACTGGAACGCGCCTTTCCGCACGCTGGTGCGCAACCGGCTGAGCGAACAGAGCGAGAAGGACAACGGGCAGCGCAGCTTCTTCGTGGGGCTGGATTTCTCTTCGGGCTATCCGGGTCTGGGCGTGATCTACAAGGGCGCCTTCTTCATGCAGCCCGGCGATGTCGACAGCAAGTTCCAGGAATTCGGCCGCGCGGTGACGCCGCTGATGCGCGGCGTGGAAAAGACGCTGGGCCAGGAACGCGGCGTGGCCTTCATCGATTCGCTGCAGCAGTCCGAACAGAACAACCGCCTCTGGTTCACGTACTGGCCGGTGCCCGTCGCGCATTCGGCGGAAATTGCAGTGCAGGCGCAGATCCGCGGCGTCTCGCTGGTCACGCCAATCGACCGGCGCCTGGCCTGGGACACGCCGGCGGACCAGACCGCGCTGATCAACTGGAACAACGTCGAGACGCAGTTGCGCCTGGCGGGGCCGTTCCTGCGGCGCTTCGCCGCCCAGGCCGATACGTTTGTCTCGAGCCGCGTCAAGCCCACGATGACGGGCTATGCGCAGATGATTTTCAAGGCCATCCGGCCCGGCGGTTCGCGCAGCATCTTCCCCACGGTCCCGGTCTCGAAGGCCTGGGTGGGCAACGTGGTCGACGCCTCGAGCGTTTACGGCATGTCCAGTTGCGCGGGCGTGCGCATGAACATGGTCGAGATCTCCAACCCGCTGGGCCTCGTGCGGCTGACGGGCATTCTGCACAAGAACGGCCCGCACGCGTTCGAGGTCTACGCCCACAATTCGCAGACGGGCGAGATCAATTACACGCTCAACATGAACAAGAAGGGCCTCGACGAGGTCAAGAGCTTCGAGTCGACAGTCGGCAACCTGGACCGCGTGCTGGATCTGGAACTCTTCCGCGCGCAGGGCCTGGCGGTGCTGGATATCGAAGACCCGGGGCGCCTGGTGGTGCTGCGTTCCTACAGTCTGCTGGGCGGGCAGTCCGAAGCGAAGCCTTTGGAGTACGGCACGAGCCCCAATTACTGGCGCGAATCGCACCGTGTATTCTTTGCCGAGCCGAGTTCCCGCGTGAAGTGCCTGTTCCGCGAAGGCCAGTTCGGCCTGCGCATGGCCGTGCTCAATGTGGACGAGAAGGTCACCGAAAAGCTGCTGCAGGGCAAGGCCAAGGAAGTTCGCGAGACCGAGGCGCGCGGCCCGGGCTTCCGGCTGGGTACGACCAAGGTGCTGCAGTGGACGCCGTTCCGCGTGGCCATGGACATGTGGAGCCTGGGCGAGTACCGCCTGCAGGACCTGCGCGAGCACTCGATCAGCAACGCGCGCCTGGACAACCCGCAATTCCCCGGGCCTTACTCGCGTGGGAAGGTCTTCCCGGTCAAGGGCAGCAAGTTCGTCAAGGGTTCCGCCGACGTGAAATGGGACGACGGCGCGATCGGCATGCCGTTCCGCATCAAGGGCGCGCCGGGCCTGTACGAAGTGCGCAACGTAAAAGGCCCGCAGGAATTGGAGCTCGACCGGCCCTTTGTGTTCGACGTGGACGCCGGCGAGAAGGGCGCGGACTTCCTGCTGACGCGTGAAGATCCGGGCCTGCACAACCTGACCTACGAACGCCTGCTCGACGCGCGCGCGGCGCTGGAGCACAAGCAGTATTCGGCGGCGTGGCGTCTCTCGACGGACGCCTGGAGCCTTGAGGCGCGCGCCTATCCCGAAGTGCTGGGCACGGCGAACGACTCCGTGCTGGGCGTGGTCTTCTATCTGTTCCTGCTCCTGCCATTCTGCTACTTCCTGGAACGCCTGCTCTTCGCCTTCCCCAAGATCGAGAAGCAGATCCTGGCGTTCTTCGCGATCTTCTTGGCCATGTTCGTCCTGCTGTGGCTGGTGCACCCGGCGTTCACGCTGGTCAAGGCGCCGGCGGTGATCCTGCTGGCCTTCGTGATCATGACGCTGGCGCTGGTCGTGATCATGATCGTGTACGGCAAGTTCAACACCGAGATGCATCTGATGCAGGCGGGCGTGAAGGGCGTGCAGTCGGCGGACATCAACCGCGCGGGCGCCGGCTTTGTCGCGGTCTCGCTGGGCATCAGCCAGATGCGACGGCGCAAATTCCGCACGGCGCTGACCTGTATTACGGTGATTTTGCTGACCTTTACGGCGCTCTCGTTCACCAGCACGGTCAACACGATCGCACAGGCTTCGGTGGATCTCTCGCCGGGCAATGAAAAAGACGCGGCCTACCAGGGCATTCTGGTGCGCCAGTTCAACTACAACCCGCTCAACCCGGGCACGTACGAACAGCTCTTCCGCGAACTGGCGACGAAGGGCTACCGCCCCGCGCCGCGCTATTGGGTTGTCTCGCCGCCCAACGCCAACGCGATCATGGTCGACGTGTTCTCCGAAGACCAGAAAACGCAGGTTACGCCGGGCGCGATTCTGGGGGTTTCACCCGAAGAACTGGTGATCCTGCCCAAGCTCAAGAAGTCGCTGCTGGCGGGGCGCTGGATTAAGTACGCCGATGAAGCCAGCGGCACGCTGGAACGCGACGAATGCCTGCTGCCCAACGATTTGGCGCGGCGCCTGATCGGCGCGCCCAACATGAGTTGGAGTTCGCGCCTGCTCGAAATGGCCGGGCACAAGGACCCGCTCTGGAAGCCGGAGAAGGCACTCGACAAGAAGATCCGCGTGGGCAGCTACACGTTAACCGTGGTGGGCGTGTACGACTCGGATGCCTTCAACGACGTGCGCGATCTGGACAACGAATCGATCCTGCCGGTGAACTTCAAGGCCAGCGAAGACAACCGCGCGGGCTCGGCGCCGACGGGGGATTCGGTCGGCACTGAACAATTGCAGAGCGCCAAGACGGCACGCTTCGAGCACCTGAGTTCCGCGGAATGCATCGTGATGCCGTGGACCACCGCGGCATTGTTGGGCGCGGACCTGCGCTCGATCGCGGTGCGCATCGACGACCTGGACACGCTGGTTTTCTTCACGGACCGCGTGCTGAAGGGCCTCGAAAAGAACCTGTTCGTGGGCAAGGAAGGGCGCCGGCAGTTGTTCGCATCGCAGGGGCGCATCGGGCTGACGGGTCTGGGCAACCTGATCGTGCCGCTGCTGATCTCCGTGCTGATTCTGCTCAATACGATGATCGGCGCGGTGTACGAACGTAACAAGGAAATCGGGATCTTCAGTTCGCTGGGCCTGGCGCCGTCGCACATCGCGTCGCTGTTCCTGGCGGAAGCCTTGGTCTACGCCACGCTGGGTGCGATCTTGGGCTATTTATTGGGCCAGGGCGTGGCCAAGGCCGTACAGGTCCTTGGGGTCAGCGGCTTGTACTTGAATTACTCCTCTTCTTCCGCGGTCTTCGTCACGCTGGTGGTGATGGGCGCGGTGCTGTCGTCGACGATCGTGCCGGCGATCCTGGCCGCGCGCACGGCCTCCCCGCGCGAAGAGCGCAAAGTCGGCATCCCCTCGCCCGTGGGCGACGAAATTTCCCTCGAACTGCCCTTCAGCTTCCAGCGCGAACTGGTCCCGGGCGTCGCGCTCTTCCTCCACGATTACTTCGCCAGCCACGCGGAATCTTCGCTGGGCGGCTTCACGGCCAAAGAGGTCACGCTCGAGGCGTTCCACACCGAGCATGGCCAGGGCATCTGCCTGTTTTTCATGGGCTGGCTGACGCCGTACGACTTGGGCGTCTCGCAGGAAGTGCAGGTGTACATCGTGCCGGCGGAAGAAGGCCTGTACGTGACGGAGGCGAGCTTCTACCGCGTCTCGGGGTACGTGACGAGCTGGCAGCGCGTGAACCATCCGTTCCTGAATACGCTGCGCAAGCAGTTCCTGGTCTGGCGCACGTATTCGCCGGCGCAGCGCCAGGAATTCGCCGTGCGAGGGTACTACCAGTTCCAGGAAGCGTTTGAAGCCGTGGGCTGGCCGCCGCCCAAGGGTGTGCAGGAATTGAAGCCGGCGGAAGAACACGATCTGACGGACGAAGGCGAGCTGGAAACGCCGGGCACGCAAGCCCCGGCGCCGGCCTAGCGGGGAGCGGTACTCGAACAGATGTCCGAGACGACCGACAAGGAACTCGACGAATTCCGGCGCATCATGTCGCCTCCCGACAAGTTCGAGGAGGGGTTCAGCTGGCGCACGATCGTCGGCGCGGTGTTCCTGGGCTTCGTGATGATGCCCGCGTCGATGTACATGTCGCTGGTCATTGGCGGCGGGAACATCGGCGAAGCCGGCCGCTGGGTGACGGTGATCCTGTTCCTTGAAATCGCCAAGCGCAGCCAGGTTTCGCTGCGCCAGCAGGAACTGTACGTTCTCTATTACATGGCCGGGATGGCGATGTCTTCGCCGTTCCAGAACCTGCTCTTCCGCCAATACCTGGTTGTCTCGCCCGCCGCCGAAGACATGCACATGATCGGGCAGTTCCCCGATTGGGTCGCGCCGGCGAAGGATCAACTGGCCGAAGCGGGCCGCAACTTCTTCACCTTCGGCTGGATCGCGCCGATTGCGCTGATCGTGCTGGGCCAGATCATTGGACGCATCGACGGCTTCGGGCTGGGGTATTTCCTGTATCGCCTGACCAGCGACGTCGAAAAACTCCCGTTCCCGATGGCGCCCGTGGGCGCGGCGGGCGCGATCGCACTGGCGGAAAGCGCACAGGAGAAGCAGACGTGGCGCTGGCGCACCTTCTCCATCGGCGCGATGGTGGGCTTGCTCTTTGGCCTCATATATTCGGCGATCCCGGCGGTAACGGGCGCGATCTTCAACAAGGCCGTGCAGATCATCCCCATTCCCTGGATTGAACTGAGTGACAAGACCGCGGACGTGCTGCCCGCGGTGGCGGTGGGCCTGACCTTTGACCTGGTGCTGGTCGTGCTGGGCTTCGTGCTGCCCTTCTGGGCCGTGATCGGCTCGGTGGTGGCGGTCTTGAGCATGCTCGTGCTCAATCCGTTCCTGTATCACCTGGGGATCCTGCAAACCTGGAACCCGGCGATGAAGACGCAGGAAATCGGCCTGGCCAACCAGGTCGACTTCTACATGAGCTGGAATATCGGGATTACACTCTCGATTTCGGCGATCGGGTTCTACGCGGTGTACCGCGGGATCCGCAAGGCGCGCGGCGAAGGCGGCCTCGACTTCAGTCGGCTCTTTACGAAAAATAAGGAGCGCGGGGACATCTCGGTCTGGACGAGCCTCGCGATCTACTTCTTCTCGACCTTCAGCTACATCGCCATGTGCGTCTGGCTCGTCCCGGGCTTCCCCTGGATTTTCTTCATCATTTACGGCTTCGTGTACACGCCGATCATCAGTTACGCGACCGCGCGCATGGAAGGTATGATGGGCCAGGCGGTCAACATTCCGTTCATTCAGGAAGCCGGCTACATCATGGCCAGCCGCTTTGGCGGGTATAAAGGCATCGGGATCTGGTTTGCGCCGATTCCGGTGAACAACTACGGCTACCAGACCGTGGGCTTTAGACAGATCGAACTGACCGGCACGAAACTGAAGAGCATCATCAAGACGGAAGTCATGGTCGTGCCGATCATCTTCATCGCCAGCATTATCTTCAGCCAATTTATCTGGAGCCTGGCGCAGGTGCCGTCGGATGCGTACCCGTTCGCGAACGTGACGTGGGACGTGCAGGCGCGCCAGTCGCTGCTGGTCTTCTCTTCGACGACGGGCGGCGAGTCGCCGTTCTTCGACGCGCTCAAGCCCGGCGTGATCGGGCTGGGCTTTGGCATCGGCGTGATTCTGTATGCAATCCTGGCGGCGCTGAGCCTGCCGCTGCTGTTTGTCTTCGGCGTGGTGCAGGGCTTCGGGATGGGCAATCCGCACGGCGTCGTGCTGCAATTGGTGGGCGCGATGATCGGACGCTTCTATATGGAAAAACGCTTTGGGCGCGAGAAATGGCGGCAGTATGCGCCAGTCCTGCTGGCGGGCTATTTATGCGGCGTCGGTTTGATCAGCGCCGCGAGCATCGGGATCAGCATGATCTCGAAATCCGTCTCGCAACTTAGCTACTAACTGTTTTGCCTCGGGCGATCTGCTGGAAATAACCCGCGCGCATGCCTACATTATATCCATGGCGTGCAATGCGCGCCGGGAGCCAGCCATGTTCAAGTTGCCCGAAGGTTTCGACGTTGAATCCAAAAATCGCAGCCTGGAAGAAGCGCCGCCCGAAGAGGTTTTGCGCTGGGCAATCGAATTCTTCGGCGCGCAACTGTGCATGAGCACCTCCTTCCAGCTCGGCGGGATGGTGCTGCTCGACATGTTGTCGAAATTGCAGCGCGAGCTGCCCAAGCCGGAGCGCGTGCCGGTGCTGTTTATCGATACGGGCTTCCACTTTCCCGAGACGCTGGAATTCGCGAAGCAGGTACGCGAGCGCTACGACCTGAATTTCATCACGCTGGAACCGGTGATCGAGCGCGAGGTCTTCAAGCAGATCTACGGCGACGACCAGTTGTACTTCCGCAATCCGACCGAATGCTGCCGCATCAACAAGGTCGAGCCGATGGAGCGCGCGCTGGCCGGGTACGTGGCGCAGGTTGCGGCGCTGCGGCGCGACACGTCGCCTGACCGCGCGAACATTCCGATTCTGGAGAAGCGCACCGACGGCGTCTTCAAGCTCTATCCGCTGGCCAGGATGACGCGCGACGAGTTAAAAAAGTACCTGATGACGCATGACGTGCCCAAGCACCCGCTGCACGACCGCGGCTACAAGTCAATCGGCTGCTTTCCCGAATGCTGCACGCAGCCCGTGGGCGAACACGCGCCCGAACGCGCGGGGCGCTGGACGGGCACGGGCAAATCCGAGTGCGGCCTGCATCTCGTCGGCAAGCAGCGCCAAGCGCAGGACTTCTCGATCTAATAATTTTGGCTGGAGCGTTGCGGCGCGGGCGGATTCCGAAGCGCGTAAGGCGTTGCGCGCGGAAGCCTTCTTAAAAGCAAAAAGCGCGAGGTTCGCTCGCGCTTTTCACCCGTATGATTTTCAGATTACAGCTTCTTGATCAGGCCGCGAAAGAGTTCGCGCAGCGACTGGCGCATGTGTCGTTCGAGCACGCGCTTCTGTTCCGGCGTGAAGATCGGCTTGCGCCCGCGTTTGGCGAGAGCGGAATCTTTACCAGCAGTGGTCTTGCGTTTACCGGCGCGAGCCATGAATTAATCTCCCGAGTTTCGCTTAATTGCAGCGCAAACATTACCTCTATCGCGAGAGCTGTAAAGTGAGGATTCGAGGCCGAATTAGCGTTAATATTCCGAGCCTAAATCTGGCGCGCGCGCTTGCGCAGTACGTGCCGGCGTGCCTGTTCGCCGACCGTCCAGCCCAGCGTCCCGCCCAGGAGGATTCCAATCAGAATCCCCAGGCTGCCGAAGAGCGCATGTCCCGCGGGCGAACGGAACGCGTAGCCGTCTTCGGTGTGGGCCACGCCGAGTTGCAGCTTGAACAGCATCCACGAGGGCAGCCAGAGTGGCGAAGGCTGCCAGTCGGCCGCGCGTTCGTTCTGCGGATTGGTGTAACCCGGTGGTGGCGCGCTGTTGAAATAAAGCGACGCGCCGCCGTAGAGCGCCCCGAGCATCAGCCCGCAGAACAGAAAAAAGCGGAACAGCGAAAGCCCGCGCGGCAGGCGTCCGCCTTCCCCCGCGCCCAGAGGACGCAGCGGCGTGGACGGTCCGGCGGGCGGGTCCGCAGGGGCGGGTTCGGAGATGCTTTCCGGCATGCCTGCCCTTATGCGCAAGAAGGCGCGTGGCGTAAAGAGCAGATCGCGCCGCGTACATACGGCGCTTTTGTCGGTTGCAGGTCCTGTTTCACGGATTCCAATGGGTTTTGGCGATCGGGAAAGGGGGCGTGGCGATGACCGACTGCGTTTTTTGTAAAATCGGCGCGCGCGAGCTTGAGGCGATGGTCCTGTATGAGGACAAAGAATTCATTGCCTTCCGCGACATCAACCCGCAGGCCCCGTTGCATGTGCTGATCATTCCCAAGACGCATTTCGCTAGCCTGGAAGAGTTCACGTCGCGTGACGCCGGGATGCTGGGGCGCATGGTGCTGGCGAGCGTGAACATCGCGCGGCAGGAACGCCTGATCGACCGCGGTTACCGCCTCGTGCTGAATAACGGCGCCGAAGCGGGCCAGAGCGTCGGGCACATCCACATGCATCTGCTGGGCGGACGCGAGATGCACTGGCCGCCGGGCTAATATAATTGAATTGAAATCTTAAAATAATTTCACGCCGGTGCGGGAATTCAGGGCTGCTTTTCAGGTGCCAGAAGTTTGGCGAATTCCGTGCGCAATTCTTCGGGCAAACGCTGCACGCGGCCTTCGCGGTCCACGCAGGCCAGATCCACGCGCCCTTCCGATAATTTGAGCGCCGCGCCCGGCGCGAGGCGCACGACTTCATTGAAGAACGCGACGCGCGAGCGGCCCAGTTCCACCAGCGTGGTGCGGACCTGCAGGCGGTCTTCGAAGCGCGCGGGCGTGTGGTATTGCAGGTTCACGCGCACCACCGGCATCAGAACGCCGCGGGCTTCCAGGTCGCGGTACGACCAGCCCAGGTCGCGCATCCAGCCCACGCGGCCCATCTCAAACCAGACGATCGCGCAGGAATGATGCGCATAGCCCATCTGGTCGGTGTCGGCGTAGCGCACGTCGACTTCAAGCTGGTGGGCCAGACCATCAAATGCGTTGGGGTTCATGCGCGTACCTTACGGAAACTTTCGGCAAACGGCAACCGCACCGCATCAGGGTGCGGGCGCGGCCGGCGGGGCGGCCGGCACGGGGGACGTTTCGGCGGCGGCGACTTCGGCGCTGGCTTCGCTGTAGCTGACGCGTTCGGCGCCCAGGTAGAACGGCAGCCCAAGTAGGCGCGAGAAGATCGCGATGAATTGATACAACAGCGCGAGCGCGGCGCCGCGGCCTTCATTGAGCATGTTCTGGAAGAGCCAGCCGAAGGCCGCGTTGCCCACGCCCACGCCGCTGGCGAAGCCGAACGAATTCAGGAACAGCGCGAGCGGGATCACCGAGAGGCCTTCCCACAGGCCGAAGTCCATGCCCATCGCGCGGCTTAAGATCAGCACCGCGCCGCACTGGATCGCGTGATTGGCGACGGAGAGCAACAGAATCGAGACGACCGTCAGCGGACGCCCGCGCAGGCCCGCGATGCCGCTATAGAGTTGTTCGATCTTTACGCCGAACGGCAGGCGCGCGACGAAGGCTTTGCGCAGGCTGCTTTCGGCGATCGTACGCGACGTGGCCACGACAAAGCCGACGAACAAGCAGCCGCAGACGCCGGCGACGATCAGCGGCACGTATTGCAGTTCTGGGTTTTCGCGCAGCGTGTTCCAGTGCGGGAGGCAGACCAGCAGCGCGAGCACGAAGAGACCCGTCAGGCCCACGCTGCGGTCGAGCACGAGGCTGAGCACCGCCAGCCCGCGCCGTCCGCGCCCGGCGGCGCGCATCACGTAAAATGATTTCACGACGTCGCCGCCGGTGCTCATCGGCATGACCAGATCGAAGAACACGCCGATCATGTTCCAGCGCAGCACCTGGAAGAAGCCGAACTCCATGCCCAGCGCGCTTAAGAGCAGGCGATAGCGCACCGCGGTGAGCAGATAGCTGGGCAGCACGCAGACCGCGGCGAGCGCGACGAGCGGCCAGCGGTCCTGGATTTGGGAGAAGTCGGCGACCTTGAGGCGGTCGCTGTAGACCAGCCAGGTCATCAACCCAGCGGCGAGGAGCGCTTTGAGAATCCAGTGCCCGGCGACGCGGCGCAGCATGGAGGGCGGCGGTCCGGCAACGGCGGCTTCGCCGGCCGCGGGAGCGTGGGCCGAGTCTGGGGCGGATCCGGACATGGGTGCGGTTATTGGCTGGCCAGGACCTTGCGGATTTTATCGCCCGTACGATTGACGGTCTCCGCGCTGGCGAAAACGACTTGCGCGGGGCGCGGCGCATCGGCGCGCTTGGCGACCGCACCGGGGCGGTTGGCGCGGGCGATGTTCGCGGCTTCGGCTTTCAGGTCGACGGAAATCTGCGTCAGCGCGTTGGCCAAGTCGCGCGCGGCGGTCTTGAGCGCGTCGCCCTGGCTTTGCATGTCGGAGTAGCGCTTTTCAAGCAGCGCGGCACGGGCGCTTTCGCGCGGCGCGGCCAGCGTGCCGGCCCAGCCGTTCAACTGATCGAGGAAGCCCTTGATGCGCTTGTTGAGCGTGTCGGCGTCGAGCGCACTCTGCGTGGCCGCGACGGCTTCCTGGCGCAGGCTGTCGAGGCCCTGCGTGCCGCTGTCGAGCTTGCCTAGGCCATCCAGCGCGGTGCGGAAGTCGCGCGCGTCCGGCGCTTCGCTCTTGGGCAGCGACGCGGCGAGCTTTACCGCGGCCTGAATTTTGCCGTCCTTCACCAGCGCGTAGCACTGGTCGAGTGTGGTTTTTTCCAGGCGCCGCGCTTCGATCTGTTCGAGCAACCCTTGCGCGCGCTTGCCGCCACTGCCTTCGAGATCCTTGGCTTCCTGCGCGCGGGCCTGCGCGTCGTCGAAGCGCCCGTCGAGGAAGAGCGCGCGGGCGCTGTCGAGGTACTGTTCAAGCGTCGCGCGCTTGGCGCTTTCCAGATAGCGCACGCTTTCCAGCGGGTCGTCCTTGGCCAGGCGCTTCCACTTCACCACGGCATCGGCCCAGCGGCTCTTGGTTTCGTCGTCGCGAGCGCTGGCGGCGATGCGTTCGACGGCGTCGACCTGCACGCGGGCTTCCTTTAGTTTCTGCTGGACGCCGGCGGTGGGCGAGAGTTCGGCCAGGCGCGTGTAGGCGGCGAGCATGGCGCGCCAGTCGCGGCCCTGTTCGGCCAGGTCGGCCTTTTGAGAGCAGACTTTGATTTCCGCGTCTTTGAGCAGCTTGAGCGCTTCCGCGTGCGCGGGGCGCATCTTGACCGCGACTTCAAAAAACTGAAAGGCTTCGGGCCAGCGGTCCTGTTTGGCCGCGTCCTTGCCCTTTTGCAGCGCGTCGTCGAAGTTCCAGGCGCGTTGCAGTTCGTCGATGCGCGCCTGCACGCCCGCTTTTTCATCGTCGGGCGCGACGAGCAGGGATTGCTTGAAGGAAACCGTGGCTTCGAGGGCCTTGCCCGCTTTCAGGTTCGCTTCGGCTTCTTCGACCAGACGTTCGAATTCCGCGGCCTTCTTAAGGCGCGCGAGGTCGGCGTCGAGGTTCTGCGCGTGCAGCGCGTCCGCTTTCTGGAGCAGTTCGTAGGCCGCGCCGTAATGCCGGGCTTTTTCCTGCACCGCGGCCTGCGTGGTGAACTGCTTCAGACTCACACGCGTATAGGCGGCGACGGCGTCGGCGCGCCCGGGCACATCGAAAGCTTTGGCGCGGTCGTAACTCGCGAGCGCGTCCTCGAAGTGGCCCTGCTCTTCGGCGGCCTGCCCGGCGCGGAGCGCGGTGTGAAAGTCGCGCTGCGTCTCTGCCTGTTCTTTCAATCCGCTGAGGGTCTTGTCTTGATCGAAGCCCGGCAGCCCGGCGCTTTTGGTCTGCAGCGCGAGGGCTTCAGTGTAGGCGCTGGCGGCGTCGGCGTAGCGCCCGCTGTCGAAGGCTTCGCGCGCCTGATCCTTTAACTGGACGATGCGCGCAGCGGCGTACGCGCCATGGGTCGATTCGAGGTACGACTTCAGTTCTTCATCGTTGGGATACGTGGAGAGCGCGTCCTGGAGCAGCGCTTCGGCGGCGTCGAATTGCTTGGCCGTGCGGTATTCGCGCGCGCGTTCGAGGTACCCGGTGATTTCGCGGTGCCGGATGAAGAGCCACACGCCCACGCCAAGCACGCCGGCGATGATCACAATCAGCAGCGTGACCCAGAACCAGAGCCAGCGCGAGGCGGGCCGGGGCTCCATGACCGCGCTGACGGCTGGCGCGGCGCCGCTGTTCCACGCGGCGGATTGGTTGGGCACGCCCGGCATGCCGGGTGCGCCGACGCCGCTTTGCGTGGCCCACGCGGGCGCGGAACCTTGCGGAGGCGGATATCCAGGCTGGCCGGTTTGGCCCAGCGGCGCCTGGTTGGGCGGCGCGTAATAGCCGCTCGGTGCGACGCTGGACGGCTGTCCCTGCGGAAGCATGCCGAGAGAAGTGATCGTCCCCGGACCGCCGTAGGCCGGGGCCATTGCGGGGCCGCCTTGCATGGGCGCGCCGCTCATCGCGGGCGCCGTGAGCGGGACCTGGGTTGGCACGTACGCTTGAGACGGCACCACGGGCTGCAGCGGTGCTTGCGGCAAGGGCGCTGGGCGCGCCTGTGTGGGAACTTGAGACGCGGGCATGGGTGCGGGTGCGGGCGGCGCCTGATTGCCATACGCGGCCTGTGCGCCGGCGCCGTGCGGACCGGCGGCCAGCGCGGCGCGCAACTGCGCGGCCTGGTCGCCATTCATCAGCAGCGAGCCGAAGTTTTCCGCGCGTTCCTGGTGCTCCAGATCCGCGACCAATTCGGCGGCGGTCTGGTAGCGCTGCTCGGGCGCCTTGGACAGCAACTTCATCAGGATGCGCACGGTCTTGTCGCCGAGTTGCGGATTGATCGAGCGCGGGTTGGGCACCGGATCGCGCAGGTGCTTGAACATGATGCCCATCGGCGTCGTATCGACGAAAGGCGGCGTGCCGGTCATGATGTGGAAGAAGCACGCACCGAGCGCATACAAGTCCGAGCGCACGTCGTAGCGCCCTTCGCACTGTTCGGGCGACATGTAATACGGCGTGCCGAGCATCGTGCCGGCGCGCGTCAGGCCCGCTTCGCCTTCGCCGGCGCTGACCAAACCAAAGTCGACGATGCGCAAACGGCCTTCGCGGCCCCAGAGCAGGTTCTCGGGCTTGATGTCGCGATGCACGAGGCCCTGCGCGTGCGCGGCGCCGAGGCCCTGCGCGGCCTGGCTGAGCAGTTGAAGCGCGACGGTTTCCTGGAACGGGCCGCGTTCTTCAAGGTGCGCGGCGAGGCTGCCGCCATCGACGAATTCCATGACGATGAAGTACTGGCCCTGGTGCTGGCCGGCTTCAACGAGTTCGACGATGTTGGGATGGTTGAGCGCTTTGACCGCGCGGGCTTCGCGCAGAAAGCGGTTCACGTATTCGGGATTGCGGCTGAGGTCAGTTGGCAGGACTTTGACGGCCACGGCCCGGTTCTGAACCAGGTGGAGGCCCTTATACACGGCACCCATGCCGCCTTGGCCAAGCTTGGCTTCGAGGCGGCAGTTGCCGATGACGATTTCGGACGCCGGATTTTCCATCACACCTACCGTTGGAAGAACAGGGTCCATGAGCATAGCAAGGCTTGGGCCGCGTGCAGCTAGATTCCGGTTCCCTTGATTATGCTTAATAGAAGTAAGCGGGGCGTGTGGTTACGGGTCTGTAAAGGTCTGCACGTTGCGTTATACTCCGCGCGGTTTGATTGGAGAACTTCATGCGCATGACGCTGACCCGCCTTGCAGTGACGGTCCCCCTTTTCGCGTGGGCTACGGCCAGCGCCGCGCGGGCCGAAGATGTGCCTGAAGACCAGGAGAAAATCGTCGGCCACTGGCAGGGCGTGCTTAAATTCCAGGGCGGCTCGCTACGCATCGTCTTTCACATCGCCAAGAAGGAAGGCGGCGGTTTGACCGCGAGCCTCGACAGTCCCGACCAAGCGGCGAAAGGTCTGCCGGTCGCCGCCGTAGGGATACGCGGACAGGCCGTGCAACTGATTGCGGATCCCGCGGATCCCAATGGCATGCAGTTCTTCGGGGACTTGAGCGCAGACGGCAAAGCAATCGTGGGCAAATGGAAGCAGGGGGGCCAGGAACTGCCCTTCACCATCGAGCACACCGAGACGCCCTGGGAGGTCAAGCGCCAACAGGAACCCAAGCCGCCGTTTCCTTATAATGCGGAAGAGGTCGCGATCGAGAATCCCGCGGCCAAAGGCGTGACGCTGGCCGGGACACTGACCTTGCCCAAAGAAGGCGGCCCGTTTGCCGTGATTTTGCTGATCACCGGTTCGGGCGCGCAGGACCGCAACGAAGAGATTTTCTCGCACAAGCCTTTCCTCCTGCTGGCCGATTTCCTGACGCGCCGCGGGATCGCGGTGCTGCGCCTGGACGACCGCGGTTTCGCCAAGTCCACCGGCGACTTTGCCAGCGCGACGACGGCGGACTTCGCCAGCGATGCCAAGGCCGCGGTGGAGTACCTCAAGACGCGCAAGGACATCGATGCAACGCGGATCGGGCTTTTGGGCCACAGCGAAGGCGGGATCGTGGCCCCGATGCTCGCGGCAGAGACCAAGGACATCGCCTTTATGGTGCTGTTGGCTGCGCCGGCAGTGACGGGCGAGGAACTCCTGTTCGCGCAGGCTGAGGCGATGCTGCGCCTGCAGGGCCAGCCGGCCCAGGCGCTGGTTCAGCAGCGTGCAACGCAGCGCAAGATGTTCGAGATCGTGAAAGCCAGCAAGGACAAGGACGACTGCCTGGCGCGCCTGCGCGAAGGCTTCAAAGAAGACCTCGCCTCGCCGCAAGGCAAGGCGATGCTGGAGCCCCAGTTCGTGAGCCTGTGTTCGCCCTGGCTACGCTTTTTCCTGACCTTCGATCCGGCCACGGCGTTGAAGAAGGTGAAGTGCCCAGTGCTTGCGCTATATGGCGAGAAGGACACGCAGGTGCTGGCGACGCAAAATGGCCAGCCCATGGAAACCGCGCTCAAGGCCGGCGGCAATACCAACGTGACGGTCGAGGGCATGAAGGGCCTCAACCACCTGTTTCAGATGTGTAAATCGGGGTTGATTCAGGAGTACGCGACGATTGAAGAGACCATCAACCCGGCAGTGCTCGAGCAGATCGGCACCTGGCTGGACAAGGTAACAAAAAAGTAATTGGGTCACATAGTGCGGTAATTTGCTGACGTTGGGGCCTCGCCCGCGGTTCCTTATATAGAGAAGTGTTGCCAGGCGGTGTTTTCCTGCGATTGGAAGGCGTGTTCGAACGTCCAAACTACGTGTAGGTAAGGCTGCAGGATTGCATTGGCGGTGGAAGCAATTACACTTTCGGTGCTTTTTGGGGTGTGACTAAAGGCTGAGGCGGCGAGCGCCTGTGGGTCCAACGGGGCCGACACGAGCTTGAACGTCTCGCGGGACTGCTGAAAGCCCATCGGGCGGGGAAGATGAACATGAGAGTGGCTTGGCGCGTACGGACCTTCCTTCTGGGATTGGCGTTGCTGGCGACGGTGAGCCTCAATGCGCGGGCGGCGCAGGATGAATTGACCGCGGAGCAAGTCGGCGCTTGGGTGCCGTACATGATGCGCATGCACGTACTCAAGCCCAAGTACGACGTGGCCTTCATGCGGATCGTGCTCAAGAAGTTCATGGAGCACCTCGACCCGATGCGCACGATTTACCTGGCTTCGGAGATCGACGACAAGGTCAAGATTCCCGATGAAAAAGTGCAGGGCCTGATGGTCGACCTGCTCAAGGGCGACGAGACGTTCTTTGCGGACATGATCAAGGAGCGCCAGGATAAGTTCCTGCAGCGCGACAAGGATTTTTACGACAAGCTGGAAGACCACAAGGCCGAGATCCTGGCCAAGGTGCCGCGCGAAGAGCTCGACAAGATCAAGTTCGACCAGCCGCCGGCGACGAATGAAGACCGCCTGCGCCGCGTGATCATCCGCCTGAGCCAGGACTACCACCTGTTCCGCGACTACCTCTCCGAAGCCGATGCCTTCAAGTATGCGATCGATTCGGTGCGCCGCAGCCGGGAGAAGGGCGAGAAGCTCGACCCGCTGACCGATACGCCGAAGACGGTGCTCAAGTCCGTGATGCTGGCGCTCGATCCGCACTCCGAATACATGGACGCGGACGATATGGACCAGTTCGACGCGGACATGGCGCGCAGCTTTGCCGGGATTGGCGTGCAGATCCGCGGCTGCCCGCAGGGCGCGCAGGTCGAGGAAGTGATCAAGGATTCGCCCGCGTTCAAGAGCGGCCGGTTCGATCCGGGCGACCAGATCGTGGCCGTCGATGAGCAGGTGCTGGCGGGCCTGAACCTGAACCAGATCGTGAAGAAGATCAAGGGGCCGCGCCAGACGGAAGTTTCGATCGGCCTGCGCAAACTCAAGAAAACCGGCGACGGCTATGACGTCGAGACCGTCAAGCTGACCCGCGACAAGATCGAGCTGTCCGAACTGAAGGTCGTGGGCAAGAAATTCGACACCGATGCGGGCCCGGTGGGCGCGATCACGGTGCAGAACTTCTACCCGGGCGTTTCAGCGGACGTGGCCGAGCGCATCAAGCAGCTCAGCGTGGACAAGCCGCTGGCCGGGCTGATCCTGGACCTGCGCGGCAATTCGGGCGGCATGCTGGATGAAGCGGTCAAGCTTTCGGGGCTCTTCATCGGCAGCGGCAACATCGTGGCCGAGCGCGACAACCGCGGCGAAGTCACGTGGCTGCAGGACCCGGACGAAGCGACCGTGTTCTCGGGCCCGCTGGTGATGCTGGTGAGCCAGTTCTCGGCGAGCGCCTCGGAAATCGTGACCGGCACGCTGCGCGACTACGGCCGCGCGATCGTGGTCGGCCCGACGCAGACCCACGGCAAGGGTTCGGTCCAGCGCATCATGCGCTTCACCGATGCCAAGATTCCGGGCCAGTTCAAGCTGACCGTGCAACAGTACTTCCTGGCGGGCGGCGATTCGACGCAGCTGCGCGGGGTTGAACCGGACATCGTGATTCCGGGCATGAAGCTGATCGAAGAGCTGCTCGAAAAGGGCTACGAAGGCGCGATTCCGTGGGCGTCGGTGCCCAGCGGCATCCCGGAAGACCACCCGGATTTCCGCAAGTACACGCGCCTCAAGACGGCGATCCTGCCGATCCTGAAAGAGAATTCGGCCAAGCGCGTGGCCGAGAACAAGGATTTCGACATCTACAAGAAGGACAAGGCCGCGGCGGAGAACGGAGCCAATCCGGAAGTTCCCAAGGGCGTCGAGAATCCGCCCAAGCCGGAAGACCCGAAGACCGTCGAAGCGCCCAAGCTGGAAAACCCGAAGGATCCCAAGGTGGCGGAAGGGGACGACCCGAAGAACCCCAAGTCCAAGAAGGATAAGAAGGACCCGCAAATGGACGAAGCGGTCCAGATCGTGAAGGACATTGCGTTGCTCTGGGGCAAGGAATTGGCGAAGTAAGATTCAGTAGATGGATTTTTAAATAAGGCTTAAAAGCGGTCCTGCGGGGCCGCTTTTTTTATGTGATCGGTTTTTAAGGTATGTCATGGCCTATGCCGCGGAGCGACAATCGGAAAGTGGGCGCGGGAAACTCTACTCTAGCATTAACAAGCAGCGGCGTTCCCACTGCGACTTGGAAAGTTGGAAAATCAGTTTGGCTGCCGGATCTGAGCAGGCGTTTTCCAGGATTGACCGCTGCACGCACCAACTGGGTTACATACATCGCATCACTTGGGCCGTCGAAATTTTTGATCTAAGACGCGCTCATTGACGCCGCAAGGAGGAGCAAGCTCTTCCTTGGCACACACAGATCGCAAGCTATTGCTGCGAACAAGGCCAACGGTGGCGCATTTACTCGCCCGGGGCGGGGTTGGCTTTTTCGAGTTCTTCGCGTTCTTTGAGGTCGCGTTCGCGCTGCTGGATGTATTGCAGCTTTTCCTGCGACATGCGGTGGTTGGGTTCGATTTTCAGCGCGTCTTCGTAGGCCTGACGCGCCTCGGCCAGGCGGTTCAGCAGCAGGTTGCTTTCTCCAATGCCGCGGAGTGCGCCGACTTTAAACGCGCGCTGCGTCGGGATCTTCGACGCCAGTTCGCTGGCCTTCTTGTACGCATCGAGCGCTTCTTCATACTTTTTCAACGCCAGGTAGGAGTAGGCCTTTTCGCTCCACGCATTGGCCGAGTACGGCGCGGCCTTGACTTCTTCGTCGAGCTGCTTGAGCGCTTCATCGTATTTCTTGCGGCCCGCGGTCACGTAGGCCTTGGTGTGCAGCGCCTGCTGATACGACAGATCCATCCATACGACCTGCTCGGCCTTCTTGCCGCTTTCCTTGAGGTACGCTTCGTACTCGGCCTTGTTGAAGAACGAGAGGTACTCCTTGGTGGTGTCGATGCGCAGCTTGGCAAAGCCGGCGAGCGCTTCGTCGAGCTGCTTTTCGGCGTCGTCGGGCTTGTTGATCTTGCAGTTGTCGATGGCCTGACGCACGAGCGGGTTGAGTTCCTTGCCCAGTCCGGGCTCCGACTGCGGCGGCGGCACGTGCGCTTCAATGGTCACGGCGCTCGAGCCTTCCCCACCCTGAGTGCCAAACACAGAGCAAGCCGCAAAGATGACCGCCAGCAAAGCGATGCGCATCGATTCTTCTCCGCAAGTCCTTAAGGGCACTCATGCATCCATGATCGAAGTGTTGCCGTCGGTAGAGAGACGCCGGATCGGCCTCTTTTGTTGCCGCGTTTGGCAGGTAAGACCGGGCGCGAGGACGTTCGACCCCCTCACATTACCCTTACTAACGCCTCCAACCTACCTATGAATTGGGCGTGTACAATTGCCATTCGCGTGCGCTACAAAACTTTGCCTCTAGAATGGACGCCGCGTATGGCTCCTGAATTCACTCTGATTGCCAACCCGGTCTCCGGGTGGCGGAAAGGCCCGCAACGGGCCGCCGAGGTGCTCGCACGCCTGAAAAAAGCCGGGCGCCACGCCGAGATGAAACTGACCACCGCGCAAGGCGATGCCGGCCGGCTGGCCGCGGACGCCGCCGCACATGGCAGCCGCGTGATCGTGGCCGCGGGCGGCGACGGCACGCTGCACGAAGTTGCCTGCGCGCTCGCCGGCGCGCCCGCGACGATGGGCATTCTGCCTTTCGGGCGCTGCAACGACCTGGCCCGCGCGCTGGGGATCTTCAAGCACACGCCCGTGGATGCGCTCGCGCGCATGCTGCTCGAGGGGCCGGTCCGCGCCATCGACCTGGGGCGCTACGAACCGCGCGACAACCCCGAGGCCGCCAGGCGCTTCTGCACGGTCGCCACCCTGGGGCTGGACAGCGATGTCACGCGCTACGTCGATGAACACAAGCTCCGGCTGAAGGGCACGCTCTCGTATCTGTATGCGACGGCGCGGGTGCTGCTGAAGTTCAAGCCGCCGCACGTACGCTTGCGCTGGGACAATGGGGACTTCGACGGCCGGATCCTGCTCGCCGCGACCGGGAATACGCCCTACTACGGCGGCGCGATGCATATTTGCCCCGGCGCCACGCCCGATGACGGCCTGCTTAACGTCTGCCTGATCGAAGCCGTGGGGCGGATGACGATTCTGCGGATAATTCCCCGGGTGTATTCGGGCCGGCACGTCCAACATAAGAAGGTACGCATGCTGACGACCAAGCGCCTGGAGATTGAGACCCCCGATGGGGCACAGGTGCTTTACGCGGACGGCGAACGGCTGGGGACGACGCCAGGGGTAATTTCGGTGGAGGCGGGACGGCTTAAGGTGATCTTAGGGGCTTTTAAAAAAGAATAATCGATATATAATTCGTTTTGTATATTGATTTTATGCGTTATTTACACAAAGTGCATAATTTACACGAATTATTATGCACAATGTGTCTTTATAAGCGTTAATACATACGTGGGGTTATCGATCGGGGAGGGCTAAGGGTCCGCGCATGAAGTTGCACTTTTGCGATCTGTGCAGTCGGCAAGTCAAGGAATCGGACTTGGAGGTGCAGCATGCCTTCTGGTTCGGCCATGTGATCTACTGCCGACAGTGCGTAACGGACCGAGGCCTGACGCCTCCCCAGCAGCCGACTCGTAACGCTGGTTCCTCCTCTGGTTTGATGTCCCTGGGCAGCGGGATTCGCAAGGGTCCCGCGGGCAGCGGCGTGCGCGCAAGCCCCGGAAGCGGCGTACGGGCGAGCGCAGGCAGCGGCATCCGGCCGAGCCCGTCCGGCAGCGGCGTGCGTGCAACGCGGCACAGCCCCGCCAGCGGCGTGCGCGTCGGGCCCACAGGCAGCGGCGTACGCCGGACGAGCAGCGGGCTGCATGGTTCGGTGCCCGAAAGCCGCGTGCGGCCCGCGCCCAATTCCAGCAGCAGCCAGAAACTCAAAGCGGCGCGGTCGGGGCTGCATAATTCGCCGACGGGTTCGGCGATCCGCGCGGCGAAAGGGGAAGAGCCGCCCGGTCATTCGCGCCGGCGCATCCGTAAACGCGGTGAACGCGGCGCGGGCAACATGGCCGTGCTGACGCTGACGGCGGGCATTCTGGTGCTGCTCGTCGGAGTGAGCCTGTTCTTCCTGCTGAGAAGGTAGGGCGATATGGATTTCTCTTCCTGCCCATGAAGCAGGCGTGATTCTCAAAAACCCTGAGCCGTTTTGAATGCCTTTTTAGACAACCGTGATGAAATTCGAAAAATCATTGCCAAGGAGATCCTGCATTTGAATATATAGATCTAGAATCTACGCATTCGGATCGGACCGGAAGCAGAGTCGCAGTTTTCAGATTACCGGCAAAACTGACACCAGAAATGGATTGGGTTTCCCAATATCCAAGATGCTCAGCGCAGGTCGAATTTTTCGGCGTAATTTAAAACGTAAGTGGCGACACGGACCGGCATGGGCCAGCGGCTCGCCGCGCCTTCCATAAGTTCATCCAGCAAAAGCGTCGGCGCGCTGGTCTCTTCAACAATCACCACGGAGTAGCGTCTGCGCCGAATCTCGATTTCGGCCGGGAAAACCACCAGCTTCAAGTCGTCGCGGATCGCTTCCGGCACAGGAATAACCATAATTCATATCTCGATCGAATTTGGAACTCAGCTCAAAAATTGGCCTGTCGCAGTGCTCGCATTCTAATTCCCGGCTGCGCGCTAAGGCCCATGTTTAAGATGGGTGCCAGTTTGATAAATTTAACACATACTTTCCCATATGTGCAAGGGACTACCTTGTCCGATTTTCGGACAATTTTAACGTTTAATTGACCCCGTCTTAGAATCAGACGCGCCATTCGGGATCTCAGCACAGGTCATATTTTTTAACATGGCTTACGATATAATCCACGATTCGGGCAGGCATGGGCCAGCGGCTCGCCGCGTCTTCCGAGAGTTCATCGAGCAGGAGCGTGGGCACACTGGTCTCTTCGGCAATTGCCACGGAAAAACGTCTGCTTCGAATTGCGATTTCGGCAGGCAAGACTATCAATCTCAAATCTGCGGAAATCGCTTCTGGAATGGGGATGATCATGGGCCTCTGTGTTTTAATTTCAGCGAAAATGATTCTCAATTTTGCAACCCGGGTGCGAGTCTGATTGAAATTCAAACACCGTACAAGGATTCATTATCAGAACGAGATTCCAGGCCGAATGTTGGCGCCCAACTTTGATTTAATGCCAGTACATCAGCGCGTAGACGCTGGACTCATCGCGAATCGGCGAACGTTTGCAATGTACTTTTTTCAATTAACCCAGGTGGGCAAAGGGTTCGACAAAAATCGCGGCGCAAGGGCCGACAATTCAAGGCAATCTTGCCCGAGGCGCATGGGGAGGGTACGATCCCGGGCGCGTTGCAAGCCGCCTGTCCCCGTAGCTCAGTTGGATAGAGCGCTGGTTTCCTAAACCGGAGGTCGGCAGTTCGAATCTGCCCGGGGACGTAAGATTGAGTCAGCGATTGGAGAACGCTTCGGCACGCACGGCAAGCCTTCATCTAAACAGTCCCGATTGCGTCCGCTTGCGGCGGCCGGTGCAGGCAATTTCTAGGTGTAAATTCCAACGCAATTCGACTCGATAATTGTGGCCATCGGAAGCGCTTAATCGGCGAGGCCCGGGACCGGCGTGTTCGCGGCGGGTGCGTGCGGGATGGCCGCTTTGCGCGTGGCCGGGCGCAGTTTGTCGAGCGTCACGTAGACCACCGGTGTCGTGAAGAGCGTCAGCGCCTGGCTGACGATCAGACCGCCGACGATCGCCACGCCGAGCGGATGGCGCAGCTCGGAGCCCGTGCCCGTGCCGACGGCCAGTGGGAGCGCGCCAAACATCGCCGCGAGCGTGGTCATAATGATCGGACGGAAGCGCAGCAGGCAGGCTTCGCGGATCGCTTCGTGCGGCGGCTTGTTGTGCTCGCGTTCGGAGACCAATGCCACGTCGATCATCATGATCGCGTTTTTCTTGACGATGCCGATAAGTAGAATAATCCCGATTAAGCCCATGATATCGAGTGCATAGCCGAAGAGCATCAGGCCCAAAAGCGCGCCAATGCCTGCCGAAGGGATCGTCGAGATAATCGTCAGCGGATGAATCAAGCTTTCGTACAGGATCCCAAGGATCAGGTAGATCGCGAGGATCGATGTAATTACGAGCCAAATTGTGGAATTAATTGAATCCTTGTAGACCTGCGCGGTGCCTTGAAAGCCGCCGTGAACGCCGGGCGGCGGGTTCAGTTCAGCCATGGCCTGATCGATCAGTTCGGCGCCCTTGCTGAGCGAAACGTCGGGCTGGAGATTGAAGGAGACCGTAACCGCGGGGAACTGCCCCTGGTGGTTGACCGAGAGCGGGACCGGGCTGCGTTCAAAGCTGGCGACTTTGCGCAGCGGAACGGAATTGCCCGCGGAGGCCGACTTTACATAGAGGCGGTCGAGGATCGCGGGATCGGTCTGCTGGTCCGGGTTTGATTCCAGGATCACGCGGTATTGGTCGATGTCGGTGTAGATGATCGCGACCTGGCGCTGGCCGAAAGCGTCGTACAGGGTTGCGTCGATGTCCTGCGGTTCGACGCCCAGCCGCGAAGCGGCGTCGCGGTCGATAGTGACTTTGATCTGAATGCCGCCCTGCGTCAGGTCGGTGGTGACGCGGGCAAGTTCAGGGTACGAGTTTAATTTTTCGACTAATTTCGGGGTAAAATCATTCAGTTCGGTTACGTCCATGTCGGAGAGCGTGTACTGAAACTGGCTCTTGGACGCGCGGCCGCCGATGTTGAGGTCCTGCACCGGCTGTAGATAAACCTGGATGCCACGAATATTGGCAGTCTCTTTGGCCAGGTTGGTGATGACGTCCGTGACCGGAATTTTGCGTTCACCCATGGGCTTGAGGTCCACAAACATGCTGCCCTGGTTGGCGGATGAGCCGAAACCCGAGCTGCCCATCGAAGAGCCGAGCGCGGCGACGTCGGGGTCTTTGAGCACGGCTTCTGCGACCTGGCGCTGCAGGCGCATCATCGCGGTAAACGAGATATCGGCGCGTGCTTCGGTGGTGATCGAGATGCGACCGGTGTCCTGCTGCGGAAAGAAACCTTTAGGAATGTAGATGTACAGGTAGACCGTCAGCGCGATGGTGCCGGCAGTCGCGATGAGCGTGGCGATGCGGTGGCGCAGGACGAAATCCAGGCCATGCCCGTAACCCCGCAGCACCCAGTCGAAGGCACGGTCGGCAAAGCGCCCCAGTGCGCCGGGCTTGTGCTCCGCGTTTTTCGAGCCCGGCTGCGGCGCGAGGTACGCGCAGAGCATCGGCGTACCCGTTAGCGAGACCACCGCCGAGACGGCCACGGCGATACTGAGCGTGACGGCGAATTCGTGGAACAGGCGTCCGATCAGGCCGCTCATAAAGAGGAGCGGGATGAAGACCGCGATCAGCGAGACGCTGATCGAGATCACAGTGAAGCCGATCTGCCGCGCGCCCATGATCGCGGCCTGAAACGGCGGAATGCCTTGTTCGGTATAGCGCGAAACGTTTTCAATCATCACGATTGCGTCGTCGACCACGAAGCCCACCGCGACGGTTAGCGCCATCAGCGAGAGGTTGTCGACGTTGAAACCGCACAAGTACATCCCGCCGAACGTGCCAGTGAGGCACAGCGGGACCATTGAGGCCGCGGCAAACGTGCTCCAGAAACGCCGCAGGAAGATGAACACGATCCCGACGACCAGGCAGACCGAGACCAGGAGCGTGAACTGCACGTCCGCCACCGACGCGCGGATCGTCTTGGTGCGGTCGTTCATGATGTGCATTTCGATGGACGGCGGCATCCACTTTTGCGCCTGCGGAAGCAGTTCCTTCACCGCGTCCACGGTTTCGATGACGTTGGCGTCGGGCTGTTTGCTGATGATCACAAGCACCGCACGGTCGGTGTTGTACCAGGCGGCGATGCGTTCATCCTGAACGTCGTTGACCGCGGTGGCCACGGAACTCAGGCGCACGATATTGCCGTTGGCTGAGCGCAGCACGATCGGGTTGTAGCTTTCGGCGCTGTATAGCTGGTCGTTGCTGACGATCGAGTAGGCGCTTTCGGTGCCGTCCATGCGGCCTTTGGGGCCGTGGGCGTCCGAACTGTTGAGCTTGGTGCGCACGTCCTCCATGCTCAAGCCCATCGCGGAGAGGCGCTGCGGATCGACGCGCACGCGCACGGCGGACTTCTGCGCGCCGCTGATCACGACCTGCGATACACCGGGCACCTGCGCGATGCGCTGCGCCAGGATCGTCGAGGCCGCCTGGTAAAGTTTGCCCGCGCTGAGTTCCGACGAGGTGAGCGCGAGGATCAGTACGGGGGCTTCGGACGGGTTGGCTTTGCGGAAAGTTGGCGGCGATGGCAGTCCCGGCGGCAGGTCTGCGCGCGCGGCGTTGACCGCGGCCTGAATGTCCCGCACCGCATGGTCGATGTTGCGGTCGAGCGAGAATTGCACCGAGATGCGGCAGGTGCCCAGGCCGCTGACGCTGGTCAACTGGCTAACGCCGGCGATTTCGCCGAAGCGGCGTTCAAGCGGCGCGGCGACGGACGACGCCATGGTTTCCGGGTCCGCGCCGGGCAGCGAAGCGTTGACCGAGACCGTGGGGAAGTCGATGCGCGGCAGCGCGGAGACGGGCAAGTTGCGGTACGCGACGATGCCCGAGAGCATGATCGCGATCATCAAAAGCGTCGTGCCCGCCGGGCGGCGGATGAAGATTTCAGAAAGCCCCGGGGCGCTCATGGCTGCACCGGCGAAGGGCCGGACGGCGCATCCGTATGCACTTCCGGCTTCTTATTTTCCGGCACGCCGCGCCAGCGCAGCACGCGCGTGCGGATCTTGTCGAGCGCCAGGTAAATTACCGGCGTGGTATAGAGGGTTAGCACCTGGCTTAAGACCAGCCCACCGATAATCGCGACGCCCAGCGGCTTGCGCAGTTCCGAGCCCGGCCCGCTGCCAAAGGCCAGCGGCACGGCGCCCAAGAGCGCGGCCATCGTGGTCATCATGATTGGGCGGAAACGCAGAAGGCAGGCCTTGAAAATCGCGTCTTCAGGCGGCATGTTTTCGACGCGCTGCGCTTCGAGCGCGAAGTCGATCATCATGATCGCATTCTTCTTTACGATGCCGATCAGCAGCACGATCGCGATGATCCCGACGACGGAGAGGTCGTAGCCGAACCATTCGAGGGCCAGCAGCGCGCCGATGCCGGCGCTGGGCAGCGTGGAGAGAATCGTGATCGGATGCACGATGCTTTCGTACAACACGCCCAGCACGATGTAGACGGCCACGAGCGCGGCGAGGATCAGCCAGGGTTCGTTGGAGAGCGAAGCCTGAAATTCGGCGGCTTCGCCGGCGAAGCTGCCTTCGAGCGTGTCGGGCATGCCAATATCTTTTTCGGCCTTCTTGACCGCGATGACGGCATCGCTGAGCGACTTACCCTGGGCCATATTAAAGGAGAGTGTGACCGCCGCGAACTGCGCCTGGTGGTTGATCGAGAGCGGTGCTTCGGTGCGTTCGAATTTCGCCACGGCCGACAGCGGGACTTCCGCGCCGGTGGAGGACGGCAGGTACAGCCGGTTCAGGTTTTCCGGCGTTAGCTGGAACGACGGGTCGGCTTCGAGCACCACGCGATACTGATTGAGCTGCGAGAAGATCGTCGAGACCTGGCGCTGCCCGAAGGCATCGTACAGCGTGTCGTCGATGGCCTGGATTGAGACGCCCAAGCGGTAGGCCTTGTCGCGGTCGATCTTCAGGTTCGCGAGCAGGCCGCCGCTCCCGAGGTCGGTGGTGACGTCGGCGAATTCGGGCAGCGTGCTCAGCTTGTCGGCGAGCTTGGGCGACCAGGTGGAGAGTTCGGCCTTGTCCGCCGCGATTAGGGTGTATTGATATTGTGTGCGGCTGGCGCGCGAGCCGATCTGAATATCCTGCGTGAGCTGCAGGCTGCAATCGAGGCCGTCGACCGCGCGCATGGCTTCGCGCAGCCGCGCCATGACGACCTGCCCGGAATTCTTGCGCTGGCTCTGCGGCTTGAGCACAATGGTCAGGTGGCCGGTGTTGGGCGTGGTGTTGATCGTGCCCGCGCCGATGAAGCTGTCCACGCCCGCGACGTCGGAATCGGCCTTGGCGATGGCTTCCACCTGGCGCTGCAGGTCGGAGAGCGCGTCGAAGGAGATGGAAGGCGCGGCGTCGGTGGTGACCGTGATGATCCCGGTGTCCTGCTGCGGCAGGAAGCCCTTCGGCACCTGGATGTAGAGCACAATCGTCAAGATCAACGTGGCCAGCGCGATTAACAGAGTTAGGACCTGCGCGCGCATTACGACGCGCAGGGTCCATTCGTAAATCGAGAGCACCCATTTAAAGACACCATCCGAGATGCGGAAGAAGAAGCCTTTGGGCAATTCCTTGCCGTCGGGACCGTGCTTTTCCGGCTTGAGCAGGCGCCCGCACATCATCGGGGTCAGCGTCAGCGAGACCACCGCCGAGACCAGGATCGCGTAGGTCAGCGTCATCGCGAATTCGCGGAACAGGCGTCCGATGATCCCGCCCATAAAGAGAAGCGGGATGAAGACCGCAATCAGCGAGACCGTCAGCGAAACGATGGTGAAGCCAATCTGCTTCGCGCCCTTGTAGGCGGCTTCGAGCGGCGGGTCGCCGAGTTCAATGAAGCGCACGATATTTTCGATCATCACGATCGCGTCGTCGACCACGAAGCCCGCGGCGATGGTCAACGACATCAGCGAAAGGTTGTCGAGGCTATAGCCGGAGAGCGCCATCAGGCCGAACGTGCCGACGATCGAGAGCGGCAGCGCCACGCCGGGAATGACCGTCGCCCAGACCTTGCCCAAAAAGAGGAAGATCACCAGCACGACCAAGCCCACGGTCAGAATCAGCGTAAATTGCACGTCTTCGACCGAGGCACGGATGGTTTCGGTGCGGTCCGAGAGCACGGTCAGCTTGATGCCGGACGGAATCGTTTTCTGAAGTGAGGGCAGGAGTTCCTTGATCTTGTCGACGGTGTTGATGATGTTCGCGCCCGGCTGGCGCTGGATGTCGACGATCACCGCGGGCTTGCCGTTGTACCAGGCGTAGGTCTTGGCGTTTTCGACGCCGTTGAGCGCTTCGCCCAGGTCGGAGAGGCGCACCGGCGCGCCGTTGCGGTAGGCCACGATCAGGGCCATGTAGCCTTCGGCCGAAGTAAGCTGGTCGTTGGCGTTGATCGTGAACGCCTGGCGCGCGCCGTCGAAGCTGCCTTTGGGCTGGTTGACGTTGGCGCGCGAAATGACCGTGCGCACGTCTTCGAAGCTCAAACCGTAGCTCGCCAGACGCGTCGGGTTGAGGCGGATGCGCACCGCCGGGCGCTGGCCGCCTTCAATCGTGACGAGGCCGACGCCCAAAACTTCCGAGAGCCGCTGCGCGAGCACGGAGTCCACGGCGTCATCGACGCGCGCAATCTGGAGTGTGTCCGAGGTCAACGCGAGCGTGAGGATGGGCTGGTCGGCCGGGTTGACTTTGCGGTACTCGGGCGGATAGGGAAGGTCCTTGGGTAGCACGCCGTTGGCCGCGTTGATCGCGGCCTGCACGTCCTGGCCCGCGGCGTCGATGTCGCGCTGCAATTCGAATTGCAACGTGATCTGGCTGATGCCGAAGGAACTCGTCGAGGTCATCACTTTCAGCCCGGAAATCTGGCCGAACTGCTGCTCGAGTGGATTGGTGACCAGCGACGCGACGACATCGGGTGAGGCGCCGGGCAATTGCGTGGTGATGCGCAGCGTCGGGAAGTCGACTTCCGGCAGCGCGGAAACGGGCAGCGAAAAATAGCCCAGCATCCCGGTCAGGATGACGGCTACGGCCAGCAGCGACGTCGCCACCGGCCGGGAAATGAAGGGAGCCGAAACGCTCATGGCGCTCCTTGAACCTGCCTAGTTGCCGTCTTTGGGTTTGCGGTGCGCCTTCTTGTCCGGGTCGCCCGACTTTTCCGCATTGGGCGTCTTGGGCGTATCGGCGGGGTCCGGCTGGCCGGCTTTTTCGCCGGCTTCCTTTATAGGCTTGCCGTCCTGGCCGACTTTGCGCTGCTCGGGCGCCTTCATGCCCTGCTTCAGGCGATCCTGTCCGTAAAGCACCACGACTTCGCCGGCGGCGAGGCCTGTCTGAATCACCGCGTCGTTGTCCTGCACCATGCTGACTTTGACCGGGCGCATCTCGACCTTTTCATCTTTGATTACATAGACGTACGCCGTGTCCGCGCCTTGCTGCACGGACTGTGCGGGCACGACCACGGAGTTTTCACGGACTTCGAGGAGCAGGCGGATATTGACGAAGCCGCCCGGCCAGAGACGGCGCTTGTTGTTGTCAAATTTGGCCTTCAGCTTGATCGTGCCAGTGGTCGTGTCGATCTGGTTGTCGACCAGCATTAGTTCACCACGTTCGATTTCGGTTTTGCCGTCGGCTTCCACGGCCACGACGGCCAGGTTTCCTTTGGTCTGGCGCTTGTTGATCGAATCCAGATCCTGCTGCGGCAGCGTGAAGTACACGCTGATCGGCGCGAGCTGCGTGATCGTGACGAAGCCGTTGGGATCGCTGGAGTGCGCGATGTTCCCGACATCGACCTGGCGAATGCCCGTGCGCCCGGCGATGGGTGCGTTGATCACGGTGTAGGACCTGAGCGTCTCCTGGTAGTGCATAGCCGCGGTGTCGGCGGAGATGGCGGCATCGTCGGCTTTGAGCGCGGCCTGGTCGGACTGGATCGTCGCGTCGTCCTGGTCGAGCTGGAACTGGTCGCCGGAGATCGCAGCGGCGTCGCCCCTGATCGTGGATTCCAATTGCACGACTTGCGAGCGCTGGTCGGTCATGGCCTGCTCTGTGGTGGCGCCCGCGGCCAGGGTTTCTTCGAAGCGCGAAAGATTGAGCTTGGCGTTCTTGAGGTTCTCTTCGTCCTGCGATTTCTTGGCGCGGTCCTGGTTCTGCTTGGCTTCGTCCTGCAATTTCTTGGCGTTGTCCTGCGCAAGCTTGCCCTGGTCCTGCGCTTTCTTGGCGGTGTCCTGCAGAATGTGCGCGTTGGCCTGTTCGAGCTGCGCATCGTAAATGCGCGTATCAAGGCGCGCGATCGGGTCGCCGACCTTGACTTCCTGCCCTTCTGTAAAGGGCACCGAAATGACTTCGCCGTCAATCTGCGGGCGCACGATCACGGTTTGAAACGCCTGCACCGTGCCCAAGCCATCGAGATACACGGGGATGTCTTTTGAAATAGAATCGACGACTGTGATCGGCTGCGTGCTGCCCCCGCCGCCGCGCCCGCCTTTGCCGGAGCCGGAACCCTTATCACCCTCTCCGCCACTCGCGCGATGAGCGAGCACATACCAAGTGATCCCGCCCGCGCCGATCAACAACAACACCAGCACGGCGATTAAGATTGATTTTTTGGACAAAGGTGAACTCCCCCTCAAGCATGTCCGGCTCTTCGCGATTTCTTACGTTTCCGTAAGTTAAATCCAACCTCTTAGGCAATCACAGCTTCCGCTGAGCAAAATGCACCCAAAAAGCAGGGCGCCGCGGACTTGGAATATAGTTCCCTTGGCGGTCGAAAAACTTCCCTCAAAACGAACGAAGTTACACTGCGCAGTCTGGATGAAATAGGCTGTGTTTTTCTCACCGTCAAGCCAGTGTCGAAACCCGCGTTCAAGATACCGCATGCAGGCCGCGCACGAGGCCATATTCTGCTGCTTTCACGGAATGAAATGCTGTTGACCTATACGCCCGCAAGCGGACAAATCGCGTATCTGCCGACCGAAAATCGGACGCTAACGCGTACTACATAAATTCGACGCGGACCAAACCCGCTGCACAAAGGAGCTGAATATGGGCCTGCTTAAGGAATTCAAGGAATTCGCCGCGCGCGGTAACGTGATCGACATGGCCGTGGGCGTGATTATCGGCGGCGCGTTTGGCAAAGTGATCAGCGTCTGCGTCGCCGACGTAATCATGCCGCCCATTGGCAAGGCGCTGGGCAACGCCAATTTCTCGGACCTGTTTTACAGCCTCGATCCACAAAAGACCGCGGGGATCACGTCGCTGGCCAAGGCGCGCGAAACCGGCGCCGCAATCATCGCGTATGGGTCGTTCATTAACGCGGTGCTTGATTTTATGATCGTGGCGTTCTGCATCTTCATCATGCTGAAGGCAATCAACACGCTGAAAAAGCAGTTCGACAAGCCGCCGGTCGAAGCCGCGCCGGCCAACAAGGACTGCCCGCGCTGCCTGATGTCCGTGCCGGTCAAGGCCACGCGCTGCGGGCACTGCACGTCGGACATTTAGCGCGGCTAACAGAGCTTCCAAAAATATTTTATGCCAGGCCTTGACGATAAAGGCTGGCCCTGTATTTTGCCCTTTAGTTAATTAACCAATAGGCGAAATACAAATGCCGACCGACCGCCTCAGCGCTACCTTCGCCGCTCTTTCCGACCCCACACGGCGCGCGATTCTGACGCGGCTGTCGTCGGGCGAGGCCTCGGTCACTGAGCTCGCGTCGCCCTTTAAGATGACGCTGCCGGGGATTTCAAAGCACCTCAAGGTGCTTGAGCGCGCGGGGCTGATCGCGCGCAGCCGCGAAGCGCAGTGGCGCCCCTGCCGGCTGGAAGCCGAGCGTTTGAAGGAAGTCGCGGAGTGGGTCGAGCATTACCGGCGCTTCTGGGAAGAGCGTTTCGACCGGCTGGACGAATACTTGAAAGAGCTTCAAGCAAAGGAAAAGAAACATGGCCGAAAAAAATAGCGCACCGGAATCCGAACCGAAGCTGGTGCTCACGCGGATCTTCAACGCGCCGCGTGAACTGGTTTTTAAAGTTTGGACCGAACCCAAGCACATCCTGAAGTGGTGGGGCCCGAAGGATTTTACGGCGCCGCACTGTAAGCTCGACCCGCGGCCGGGCGGCGAATTTCATTTCTGCATGCGCGCGCCCGACGGCAAGGAGTACTGGAACAAGGGCGTGATTCACGAAATCGCCGCGCCCGAAAAAATCGTCTGGACCATGTACTTTTCCGACGAACAGGGCAATATTCGCAAGCCTACGTTTTACGGAATTGGAGACGATTTCCCGTCCGAAATGCACGATACAATGACCTTTGAAGTGTACGAAGGAACCCAGACGAAGCTGATCCTGCAGCGCAGCAACAAGCTGTCCATTTCGAAGAAGTACATGGAGGACGTGGGCTGGAACCAGTCGCTGGACAAGTTCGCCGAGGCACTGGCTCAGGCGGCCAAATAAACCTGGATTTAAGGAGGTCTTTACTGTGTGGATTTACATTTTAATTGGCGTAGGCACGGCCTTGGCCCTTTTTCTGATCATTGCGGCGCTGCAGCCGGCCGATTTCACGATCACGCGCATGGCAAAAATGAGCGGCCCGGCCAGCGGACCTTTCGCGCAGGTGAACGATTTCCACAATTGGGAGAAGTGGTCGCCGTGGCTCAAACTCGACCCGGCCGCAAAGGGCACGTACGAAGGCCCAACGTCCGGACCCGGTGCGAAGTTTCACTGGGCCGGCAACAGCAAGGTCGGCGAAGGCGGCATGACGATCATGGAAAGCACGCCCGATGCGCGCATCGCGATCAAGCTCGAATTCCTAAAGCCCTTTGCCGCGACGAACACCGCGGAATTCACCTTCAAGCCCGAAGGCGCACAGACGTTGGTGACCTGGAGTATGTCCGGCAAAAAGAACTTCATGTCCAAGGCCGTCTGCATGTTCATGAACATGGACCGCATGGTCGGCGATAAATTCGACGAAGGCCTGGCCTCGATGAAGTCGATCGTTGAGAAGGGAGCTTAACATGGCCGGACCGAACGCTGCACCGGTGGCAATCACGCTGCTGAGCGACACCGAGATCAAGGTCGTGCGCACCGTCAAGGCACCGCGCCGACTGGTCTTCGATTGCTGGACCAAGCCCGTGCACATTCAAAAATGGCTGCTCGGCCCGCCCGGCTGGACGATGCCGATCTGCGAAGTCGATCTGCGCGTCGGCGGCAAGTGGCGCTACGGCTGGCGCATGGACAACGGCACCGAGATGCTGATGGAGGGCGAGTACAAGGAGATCGCGCCGCCCGAACGCCTCGTCTCCACCGAACGCTGGGGCGCCCCATGGCCCGAGACGCTCAACACGCTGCTTTTGTCCGAACAGGACGGTGTAACCACCGTCACGATCAAGGTCCTGTACCCGACGAAGGACGCCCGCGACGCCGCGCTCAAGACGCCAATGAAGGAAGGCATGTGCGCAAGCTTCACCAAACTGGAAGCGCTGCTGGCCACGCTGGCTTAACTCAAGTGAAATCCTAACGTGCCACGCAATCCTGTTCGGAACTCGCAGTATAACGACGGCGATTTTAGCCCGCGGTGTTAATTCGGATGGGCATCGAGGGTCAGCGGTATGGCGATAGTTTTGTCTGGACGTGTGCCAGCGCCCGCTGGCGTGAAGGCGCGTCGCGGCGCTGGCCGTGCCGTTCAGCGTTTGGCCGGCGCGGCCCGCTCGAGTTCCGCTTTGAACTCCGCCCAACTGGCCCAGCCGATCAGATAAAAATTAAGCGCATTGAGCAGGC
>Ga0265314_10000463_pt1 | contig 54000 bp, 49 predicted proteins | sample 4126metaG_FD_203106 | JGI IMG/M metagenome (GOLD analysis project Ga0265314, IMG submission 203106) | Rhizosphere microbial communities from Carex aquatilis grown in University of Washington, Seatle, WA, United States - 4-1-26 metaG | ecosystem: Host-associated > Plants > Roots > Rhizosphere >... | reverse complement strand
GCGCGCCGGATGCGCAGCATGGTCTTCCACCGGTCCAGCAGCCAGGGTTCAGCAGCCGATCCGGTAAAAGTTCTCGATGGTGTCGCAGATATGGTGGACATCGTCTTGTGTGAGGGAAAGGTTCAAGGGCAACAGCAGGACGCGTTCAAACACCTGCTCCGTGAAGGGTAAGGGCGTCTCAAATCCGAGCTTGGTCCACTGGTGCACGGCCTTGCCGCCCCAGGGAAGCGCCGTACCGATTTGGCGCGTTTTCAAAAAGGCGCGCAGCTGGTCGCGGCGCTCGGCCTCGATCTCGTAATTTTGAAATACGTCGAAGTGATCAGGATCGTCGCCGGGCCCGGGCGGCAGTTTCAGATGCGCGATCGCACCGAGGCGCTCCTGGTAAACACCGGCTAAAGCCCGTCGACGTTCGACTGTCGTATCGTACGACGACAGCCGGAAATCCAGAATCGCGGCTTGCAGATTATCCAGGCGGGAGTTGAGCCCCCAGCTCACAATCTCGCCATCCGAGCCGCGGCCATGATCGCGCAGCTGGACGAGGCTTTCGTAAATGTGGTCGTCATTGGTCACGACCGCCCCACCATCGCCCAGGCATCCCAGCGTCTTCGCCGGAAAGAAACTGATCGCGCTGGCCATGCCGAAACTTCCCGCGGCGCGCCCCTGAAATCGCGAGCCCAGCGCCTGGGCGGCATCCTCGACGATCTCCAGACCGTACTGTCTAGCGATGCTTTCGAGCGCTTCCATGTCCCCCGTGCGCCCGTTCAAGTGCGTGGGCAGGACGGCGCGTGTGCGCGTTGTCACGGCTCGCTCCACCGCTTCCGGATCGATCAGATGATCCTCGCCGCACTCAACCGGCACCGGAGTCGCCCCAGCAAAGTGAATCGCAGCGGCGGTCGCCACCATGGTGTGCGAACAAAAAATCACTTCATCACCTGGGCCGATACCCGCCGCGCGCAACGCCAAAAGCAGGCCGTCGGTGGCATTGCCCACCCCCAGCGCGTATCTCACTCCGAGATAGGCCGCCAGGTTCCGCTCGAACCGCGCCAGGTCTTCTTGCAGAATGAACGCACCCCTCAATCCCACATCGCGAAAGATCTCGGTCAGCTCCTGCTCCTCGGAAAGGAACAGGTGCGGATAATCGAAAAACGGAATCGATCGAACTTTCGCGGGAGTCATCCGTTGTCCTTGCGGGCGGTCGCGTACAACACGCGATAGCGGCGAGATCCCGCGGCGTCCAACTCCTCAAGCCGCGGCCGCTGGCTTGAGGCGCCCAATCGTGATGGAACCCCTCGCAACGATCCGTAGAAAATCCGCTTGAGCAGCGCCTTTCCCTGCATCGTGCGGGGGACCAGATTCAGCCCCACCGCCACACGCCGAACCCAGCCGATGGCCGCTGCAGTGCAGCCAGTGGTCTCGGGAAACGCTCCTTGCACGCGGGCCGCGAAGCCCCCTTCGCGCAAGGCCGTCCGTAAGTCCGCCGCCGACCAATAGCGTGTCTTGAGCGGGCTGGGATTGAATCCGCTCCACTCCGGATTCACGGTCACGATCAGCAGCGCTCCCCCCGGCCGCAGCACGCGCTGCGTCTCTTTGAAAAATCGCCGGACATCGGGAAGGTAATAGATGGCCTCGAACAGCAGCGCCAGATCAAACGATTTGTCTGGAAACGGGAGCTCTTCGGCGTGGAACTTGCCCAAGGTAATATTCGAACGCTTCGCGCACACCACCCGAGCCGCGCGCAGATTCTCCGTATCCACATCGCCGGCCTGAACCGAGCGCGCGACATCGGCGAGAACGGGCAGACCCATGCCCGCGCCGCACCCGGCCTCCAGAACATCTTTCCCGCTAGCTTGATCCGCCGCCCAGGCGTAACGCGCTTCTAACATTTCAAGCTGGATCCGGGAAGCCGGTTGTCCCGGTTGCTCGGTGACGGATAGATAGCTGCGCGCATGAGCCGCATTCATCTCACCACCTCGGGCATTCGTTCAGGCTTCGGTTTTGCGAGCATCCTTGCCAGCCGCACACATCCCCACACGCTCCCCATGCCGTAAGCCAGGTGCAGGCTCGCGAACACCAACGGCATTAGAAATATCAGCAACATGCTGCGTTCTTTCCAGGCCGCCTGCACCGACGCTGCAAGGTTCGCCGCGAGATAGGGACCTGCTACCGTCCACGCCAGCCATCCGCTTCCGGTCCATACGGCCGCAGCCATCGAACCGGCCAAGCCCAGCACCAGCGCCAGCGGCGTCAGGTGGCGCCAGCGCACCGCGATCCCGGATACGTGGCCAAAGGGGAGAATCGCCCATATTCCGTTCGACCAGTTTCGTCGCCAGAAGCCGCCCAGCGTCGCCGGCGCGTAGTAGTCGATCTTCATCTCCGGGGACATCAGAATGGTTCCTCCCGCGCGCCGCAGCCGGCCGCTGAATTCGATATCCTGGCTGCGTTCCAAATGCTCGTCAAACCCACCAATCCGCTCGAATACTTCCCGCCGCCAGCAAGCGCCGAAGACCGTATCCACCCAGCGCGGCTTGTCCGAACCAGTTCTGAAATGTGCGTTCCCGACTCCAAAGAGCTGCGAAAGCCCGACGCGGATCGGTTCGGCAAATAGTCCCGAGCCCGGCGCAACCGTTCGCATCACCCCTCCCACGCAATCCACTCCACGCGCTTCGAGGTTTTGGACGGCGCGCGCGACATAATCCGGTGCGATCCGTGCGTGCCCATCCAGTCTCAGAATCAGTTCCCCATGCGCGGCTGCGATGGCACGATTGAGCGCGTGCGGCGTGGTGCGCGCCGGGTTGTCGATCAGCCGCACTCTTGGATCGCGCGCCGCGTACCGCTCCACTTGCTCGCGCGTGCCGTCGCGGCTCATTCCGTCAGCGACGATCACCTCCAGCCGGTCCTGGGGATACTCGGACGCCAGCACCGATTCAAGGCACCGGTCTATACAAGGTGCTTCGTTTCGGCAGGGAATGATCACGGAAACTAGCGGCATCACCCGCTTATCGCTCAAATTGTCGGCCTCCAGATCCAGCCGCGTTCCGGATGCCAGGCGAGCGGGGCGCGGATTCTTTTGGGCCGGCAGGCAAAGGCCAGCACGCCCACGGGAATCATCACGCCTTCGATCAGGAAACCTTTGTAGCCCTCCGGTCCCGCGCGAATCAGCGGCGGGAGACACGCCACAAATAACCACGGCGCCACCGTACCGAAGAGCCGGAACAAGCGCCCCGATCCTGCACGGCGATGGGCATTCAGACAGTACGCCCAAACCAGACCCATCACCACGGCACCCAGCGCTACCCCCAGGTATCCGAAATTCAGATACCAGCCAGTGGCGTGATGCAGCGAATAACCCTGGTTTTGAATCGCGCCCACGCTTTCGCTGTAGTACAGATAGATGTCCGGCGGCCGGTCCGGCCACAACACCCGCGGAATCGCCGAGCAGACCAACGAATACAGGCTGTAGCCGAAGCGCGGCTGGACGTCCCCCGCCAGCACGCCATACATGGAGAAGTGCGCGCCATAGGCCTCGTTGCTCGAGGTCAGAAAATCTGTGATGCCTGTGGCTTCCCCAGCCCGGCCGCTCACTGCTTCCTCCAGACCCGCTAGCGGCACCGCGCGGAAGAAGTCAATAGCGTAGAGCACCCATAGCCCGCCGGCCACCACCAATCCTGCGCGGATCCAGTTTGGCTTTCGCACGAGCCCCAGATAAGCAAGCACGCCCGCCACCAGCGTCGACAGGACCTCATTCTTATTTCCCAGAATGAAGGTGAACGCGAGCATGCCCGCCAGCAGCAACAGGTACGCGGGGAGCGTGTAACGCCGCCGGACGCTCACCAGCGTGCGCGAGCGCTTACCGGCCGCCAGCACAGCCAGACCGATCGCCGGCGGAAGCAGCGCCACGCGGTTCAAAACCTGGTGCAGCGTGAACCAATCGTCAGTTTGGGTTCTTGTGTACACATACGCCGATTCATTCAGCGTCCAGGCCGAGCCGAGCTTATCCCCTACCAGTAAGAAGCTGGCCACGCCTGCGAACAATCCGATCAGCAGAATCGGGCCGTGTCGTAGCAGTAATGGCGCCCGCGGCAGCGCCGGCGCGGCGGAACGGTCCTCCTGCGCCGGCCTGACCGCCAGCAGCAAGGTTAGTTCCACCAAGATAATGAAGCCCGCGTACAATCCCAACGCCACCAGGTAATTCCGGTCGAGCAGGATCGGGAACAGTTTGCCTTCCAGATACCCATAATTCTTGCCACTGAATCCGCCGGTCTTGTCGATCACGATGTACCAGGCGCCAAATAGGGACCAGTAGTAGAGCGCCGAGATGCCCACCAGCGTGCCGGCGTCCCGGCGCTTGCGAAATAGAGCCACAGCCAGCACCACGATTATCGTCGTCGCGATCACCAGCAAGGCGAAGTATTCCATCTACGCTCTCTGCTCCTCCAGAAGTTCGCAGTAGAGGTGTCCGAGTTTCCGCGCGATCCGCGCGGATGAAAACTCCTCCGCTTTCCGGCGCCCATCGGAGCGCCGAGGAGGATTCAGGACCTCGGCCAGGGCGCGCCCGAGCGCCTGTGGATTCCGCTGGGCCACGTACGAACACGTCACGCCCTCCAGCCGCTCGGCGATATCGCCCACGTCCACGCTCACCACGGGCAGATTCGTCGCCAGTGCCTCTTGGACGATGGTCGGGGAACCCTCGGCGTCGCTCGTCACCAGCAGGCAGTTCGCGGCGTTCATCATGGCCGGCACCCGCGCAGGCTCAACGCTCCCGTCGAGCACCTCCAGACGAACCGAGGACACCCACCGCCGGGTTTCCTTCACGGCGAGCTCTGCCAGATCCAGCCGCTTGTTACGGGAGTCGTGTCCAGCGTTGAACAAGACCACACGCTCCTCTTCCCGCCAACCCAACGCATCTCGCAGTATCTTCCGGGGCGCTGGCCGGAAGACTTCCGGATCGACGCCGCTCGGCAGGATGGTCACGCGCGCGCGCCGCCACCACAGCAGGCCTTTCAGCTGACGGCTCACGCACACGATGCGCGACGCCCGCAGCGCCGCGATCTGCGAAAGCAGCCGTCCCGCCGCCGGCCGCAAACCTCGCGCCGACGGCACCCGGTTCAAATCGCTACCCCGGTAGGTGATCACCAATGGGATGCGACCCGCTCCCAGTGCCGCGAATATCGCCGTGACCGTTCCGTAGTGCGCGTGAATCACTTGTGGGCGGAATTTCCGAATCACACGCCGGAAGCGGCGGAGCTCCTCGAATAGCAGCCACGGCGAAGTGCGCGACTGCAAATCGAACACCTCTACTCGAAGCCCTTGCCTGGCAAGAGTTTCCGCTTGCCGCCGCGCGAACACCATCGAGTGGCCCCCAGCCACGCCCGGAATCACAAACAACACCCGCGGCATTTCCCTCATCGGAAGCAGGCCCTTCGCAGCCGCGGAAGCGTGCAGAACACGCCCAGCCGCGCGAGCTTGACCCAGGCCAAAAGATTTTGCGGATGGGATCCCAGGAGCTTTGAATATGCCGTCCACGCTTGCCGGTAGTTGCCGGCCAGCATCAGGTGATCGGCTTGCTTCAGGAGTGCGCCCAACGGCCGGGCGTTTCCCGCTTCCGCGAGCGCCCGTGCGACATCTTCCGGTTCACTCCTCTGGCGCGCTGCCGCCAGACGCTGGATCGCCCGGTGCGCTCGAGCTTGTTCCTCCGCCCTGCCGGCGCTCACCGAACCGCCGGTGTAGCGATAGTGATACAGAGGCTCCGCCAGGTTGGCCGCGTTTCCGCGTTCCGCCAGCCTCCACAGAAAATCGTAATCCTGCGAGCAGCGGAAATCCTCGCGATATCCACCTGAGGAAACCGCCGCCGCCCGCGGAAACATCACCGACCCGTGTACGAAAGGATTCCCGCGCCGCAGCCGGCGCAGAATATCGGCGTGTTTTGTAGGCAAACGGAGGGGCCACAGCGGGCGCCCATCCTGCTGATGGGTCCAGGCTCCGGTGCCGAGTACGGTCGTCTTGGGATGCGCCCGGAAGTAGTCTGTCTGCCGTTCCAGGCGCGTGGGCTCGCTCCAGTCGTCGGCATCCTGCCGGGCGATCCGCATTCCCTTCGCCAGCGCGAGCCCGCGATTGAGTGATGCCGTCAATCCGCGGTGCGGCTCGGTCGCGATCCGGATCCGCGCGTCACATTTCGCTCGCTGCGACAGAAAGCCCCGAACAATCGGATCCCGACTTCCGTCATCAATGATCAGAAACTCGAAATCCGCGAAGGTCTGGCTCTGAATCGAGTCCATCGCCTGTTCGAGCATCGCCATCGGCGGATCGTACACCGCCATCAGCACCGTCACGGAGGAGCTCAACATGTTACTTCCCAACGTTTGGCCCATTGAGCAAGAGTTAATAGCGTCCATAGCCGCTGCCCTCGCGCGTGCGTTTGCAATTCCGGATCGAGCAGTGGACACGGCAACAGGTCGCGCACCATCTTTCGCAGAGGACCCGCCAACAAGGCTTCCACCGGCGCTCCGAAACCGCGCTTGCGACGCCTCGTGATTTCCGTGGGCAACTCCTCGCTATACGCGTCGCGCAGCAGGATCTTTTTCTCCCCGCCCCGTACTAGATCGTTGACCGGGAGCTGTTGCGTCCATTCCAGAATCCGGTGATCCAGAAACGGACTTCTCCCCTCGATCCCATATGCCCCCAGTGCGATGTCCATCTTGTGGGTCAGGTCGTTGGCCAGATAGAGATGCCGGTCAGTCCACTGGGCGTTCTTGAGTGCTCCCGTTCCCGGGAATGCGCCGAGGAACTGGTCCGCGGTGAGCAATCGGGAAAGAGCTCCTGTATTTCCGCCCAGCAAAGTCCCACCCAGCAAAGTCGCGCGTTCCCCTGCGCGAAATGTGACCTTCGATTCCACGTAGACTCCGGTCGTGCCGCTCCCGTCAACCAGCCCCACACCGGCGGCCGCCGCCTTGACCGCCTGTTTCAAGGCAATGCGCGCGTAGTGCCGGTAACCGCCGAAGGCTTCATCGCCTCCATCGCCATTGAGGATCACCTTGTAGCGGCCAACCAGCGCCCGGGCGAGTTCGAGCGAACTCAACTCGGAGCTGTCGGCAAAAGGTTCATCGAAGTGCCCGGCCGCGTCCAATAGACGCCGTGCGGCCGACGCCGCCGGTGCCCGCAGAACTTCGTGCCGCAACCCGTACCGCTGTGCGACCAACTGCGCGTAGGGCAGATCCGTCTCGTCGCCTTCCGCAATCACCGTGAAGGCGTCGGGCCGGACATCCTGACGGGCCGCTTCCGCTGCGATCACCGTGGAATCGACGCCTCCGCTCAGCGCGAGCGCCACGGGCACGTCCGAGCGCAGCCGCAAACGAACCGCATCGGCGATCAAGCTGCGCGCCTCCTCTCTCCTTCCAGCCAAGGTGCATGCGACCACCGGATGAGCCGTTTCCGGAAACCACCACCGTTCCATCTTGCTGTGCCCGTCTTTCCACCGCAGCCAGTGCCCGGCTTGGAGCTTGTGGACGTTCCGGAAAATCGCCAGCGGAGCCGGAACGTAGCCGAGTGCCAGATAGACTTCGAGCGCCGCCTGGTCCAAATACCCATCATGGAAATCCCGTAGCGCCTTCAATTCGCTGGCGAAAGCTAGCGTGCGACCACCCTCGAATCCGTCTTCAAAATAGATCAGCGGCTTTTCACCGATCCGGTCCCGCGCGAGTGTCAGTTCTCTTTCCCGCGCATCCCACAGCGCGAAGGCGAACATCCCGATGGAACGGCCGAGTGTTCGCTCGATTCCCCAGGCCGCACAAGCTTCCAGCAGCACCTCGGTATCGCTTGAGGAGCGCCAGGGCGTTCCGCCCAATTCCGCGCGTAGCTCGCGATAGTTGAAGAGTTCCCCGTTGAACACGATGGTCCAGCGCCCGTCCCACGATGTCATGGGCTGCGCGCCTGCCGTAGAGAGGTCTAGAATCGCCAGGCGGGCGTGCCCCAGTGCGATCTCTGGACTGATCTCAAGGATTCCGCGGCCGTCCGGTCCCCGATGCGCCAAAACGGCGATCATCCGGCTCACCTGTTCGTGTGCATTCGCGCGTCCGATCACACCCGCAATCCCACACATGTTTTAGGAATGACTTCAAGAGCGCGCAGCGCGTTGCGTGCACCAATGTTCGAAGGTCAACACGCAACGCTGCGTTGTGCGCGATAAGACTAAAGCGGACTCACGCTTTGGCGGGCGTCCTCAAATCCAGGTTCGCGCCGCCCGCACCACCACCGGATCGCCACCCGTCCAAGTTGCACGAAAGACTTAGGCAGCCGGTGGCCAGTGCCCTGCGTCAACATCTCCCATGCTGCGCGAGCCGCGTCGAAGTGTCCGCTCTTCAGCCGAGCCTGCAACGTCAGTAGCAGCCGCGCCCGGACATTGGCACGCCAGAGAGCCTTCCAGGCTCGTCGCGGCCAAACAGATTTAGGCCACCGCCGGTCGATGGACCCCTCCACGATTTCGAAAATCTCACGCTGCATCCGCGCGCTGCCCAGCCGGTTGCTCCAATTGCCGGCGTGGCGACGGTTGTACACGCCGTAACGCGCCAGCATTGCTGCTGGATATTGTTCGACCGCGCGTACGAACCAGTCCGTATCGGCCAGCGCATACGCCGGGTTGAATGGACCGACGCGTTCCCAAACGGTCCGGCGCATCACCAGCGTCGAAGGATGAAAGGGCCAGTCATAGTACCGCGTCAGGTAGCCCAGCAGGTCTCGCTCGGTGACGATCCGCGTCCGCGGAAACCGCAGCGGGCGCGTCTGCTTAGATGCTGACTCTCCCGTTTCAATCACGTCGATAAAACCGGAGTGCACCAAGCCGACCTCGGGATGCGCCTCCAGATACTCGATCGAACCCTGCAAGTGGTCGGGGGTGAAGCGGTCGTCGTCTGAGCACCAGGCGATGTAATCGCCGGTCGTGTGTCCAATCGCGAAACTCCAGTTCTCCACGCCGCCCGAATTCCGCGCGCGTCGGAAGATGTTCAGCCGCGGCTCACCGGCAGCCAGTTCGTTTAACACCGACCAAGTTGAGTCGGTGGAGGTATCGTCGGCCACTACGATCTCGTCCGGTGGGCGCGTTTGACCGAGTGCGGCCTCGATGGCCTGCCGCACCATGCCGGCGCGATTGTAGGTAGCGATCGCTACCGAAACCGTCACGCTCCCCTTCATGCCGCCCTCCACGTGACCGCCGAAACTACGACCACCATCAGTAATCCCCCGGCCCAGATCAGGGAAGTCCACGCGCCCGGACGGAATCCGTAGCGCCGCCAGGCGATCGATCCGCAAACCGTCAGGTGCGCCGCGTACATCAGCACAAAGGCGATGGCGGTTCCCTCGGCCGCTCCGCGGAAGTGGCCCACGAGCGCCCCTCCGGCTGCGAAAACCGCGTACGCGCTTAGGTCCGCCAACAGGAACACGCGCATATCGGCCGACGCCAGCATCGGAATCGAGAGCACCCAGCTCGAGACTTTGAGGTAATCCCCCACCAGTGTCCAGCGCAGATAGCGCGAAGCCTCCCGGAACGCGTCGGAATAAAATAGCGCCAGCACCACCGGCTTTAGGATCGCCAACGCGCATACGACAACGGCCGCCGCCAGAGCCGCCGCTGTCAGCATCCGGGTCAGATGAGCGCCGCGCTCGGCCCGGTCGACGGTCCGCGCCAGCACCGGCAGACAGTACGACTGCAAGGACGCCAGCACCAGCGAAACATGATTCATGCTGATGGCCCAGGCCGCATCGAACTGCCCCGCCACCGCGAACCCCTGTTGGTGCAGAATCCGGGCCCGTGCGGCCAGCAGCACCAGCGACGCCACCGCGCCGCCCGCCAGCATGGAACCCGACATCGTGAGAAATCCCCGAGCCGCTTCCCGGTTCCACCATCTTCGGGGATTTTGATGCCAGCGGCCGGTGTGCAACCGGCCAAACAAGATTGGCCCGAGTGGTGCCGCGAGAATCGCCGCGAGCGCCACCGCACCGGCAGCCGCTGCCGCCAGCCACCACACGATGACTCCTTCATGGCGGCCACGGGCCCCCATGGCCACGGGATATGCCAGTACGGCCATCGCAGCGGGTGAGGCCATTTGCACCAGAGCCAGCCGGCCAATCTGGCCGCGGGCGTTGAGCACGGCGCTCAAAAACACCAGCACACTCGAAAACACTAGCGGCACGACCAGCCAGCGGATCATGCCCGCGCGTTCCATGCCCAGGCCCGTCGACGACGCCACCCAACTTGGCACCGCCAGCGCCAAAGCCGACACTAGCACTGTCGCTATTCCCATCAGCAGCAGCACCGTGCGCAGGAACTGACGCCGTTCGTGGCCGTTGCGAGCGCTTGCACCCTGGACCAGCGCCGTCTGCCCGTTCAGTGTGGACGCGGTCAGGCACGCTTGCCGAATCTGTTGGAGCGTCGTCAGCACCGCGACCTCGGCTGGACCGAGCATCGCCGCGAAGATCTTGGTCGCTATGACGCTGAGCGCACCACCCGCCACCGCGGCCGATCCCGTGAGGCTCGCCGCGCGGAGCAGCGGCCTCCAGCCGGCAGGACGAACGGGCTCATCGATCGCCTCTAAACTCGGACTGCTCATACCACCATCGCCCGCCGTTGTGGGGACACGTAACCGCGATACCACGAAACGAGTCGCTCTACGCCCCAGGCGACCGGTGTGGCCGGATAAAATCCGGTGTATGCAAAGAAATCCTCGACCTCGGCGTGCGTCGCGACGACGTCTCCCGGCGGGATCGGCAGGAATCGCCTCCGGGCGCGTTTGCCCAGCGCGCGCTCGACGGTATGTACGAATTCGAGCAACCCCACGGGCGAGCCGTGCCCGACGTTGTATAGCCGGTAGCCCGTGTGCGGGCGATCGATCACTCGTACCAAACCTTCCACGATGTCATCCACGTAGGTAAAATCGCGCTGCATGCGCCCGTAGTTGTAAAGATCGATCGGCCGCCCCCGCTCGATGGCTTCCACAAACTTAAACGGCGCCATATCCGGCCGCCCCCACGGCCCGTACACGGTGAAGAATCGTAGCCCGGTCGTGGCGATGCCGAACAGGTGCGAGTAGCAATGCGCCATTAACTCACCCGCACGTTTAGTTGCCGCATAGAGCGATACGGGCGTCTCCACCGGGTCGCCGACAGCGAACGGCGTCTTCCGGTTCCCCGCATATACCGAACTCGACGACGCGTAAATCAGTCGCTCGATCTCGCTCCGCCGGCAGCCTTCCAGCACGTGCAAGAATCCCGTGACATTCGCCTCCGTATATGCATGCGGATTTTCGAGCGAATGCCGCACGCCTGCTTGGGCAGCTAGATGGACCACCACCTCGAAAGGATCGTTCTTCGCATGGCGCGCAAATAGCGCCTCGGCGGACGTGCTCTCCGCCAGATCCGCCTGCAGGAATTCGAATCCAGGATAGGCAGCCAGCCGCTTGAGCCGCGCCCGCTTCAAGCGCGGGTCGTAGTACGTGTTCAGGTTGTCGACGCCCATCACCCGCCGGCCTTCCGACAGCAGCCGCGCCGCAAGGTGATAGCCGATGAACCCGGCCGCGCCCGTAACCAGGATCACGCGGCTTTCTCCACCCACCAGTTCGCCAGCGCCATATACTCCAGGCCGCTCCGCAGAAACACGTCCACCGCATCGCGCGCGCGGTAGACGATCGGCTCACCGTGCAGGTTGAAGGAGGTATTCAGCACCGCCGCTTGTCCGGAGATTGCCTCGTACTCTTCGAGCAGCCGGTGAAACTCAGGATTGTGTCCGGCGCGAACCTCCTGCGGACGCGTCGTGAAATCGTAGGGGTGTTGTGCTCCGGCCAGCGCCGCCCGTCGTTCCGGCCGCGTCCGAAACGCGAACATCATATAAGGAGAATCCACGGGCTTGGGTTTTTCGTAGTAAAGCGAGGCGCGTTCGGCAAGCACCGCCGGGGCGAACGGCATCCAGAAGTCTCGATTCTTGATGGCCTGGTTGATGGTGCGGACCGCTGACGGCGAATCCGCCCGAGCCAAAATGGACCGGTTTCCCAGGGCTCGCGCTCCAAATTCCGCGGCGCCTTTCGCCCGCGCGACGATCCGGCCTTGCGCCAGTTCCCGGGCCACTCTTCTCTCGATATCCGCGACCCAGTGAATGCGCACCTTCGCCCGGCCTGCCGTATCGGTGAGCGCTTCTTTCGCTTCACCGTCCGTGATCGGCTCGCCATAATAGACCGCGCCTAGTGGCTCGATCGTTTCCCCGCGCTGCGCCGCCGTGAAGCACGCCGCACCGATGCTGTTCGATTCGTCTCCGCAGGAGGGAAACACAAACATGCTTTCGACTTCCGGCAGCTCGAGAATTGCCAGATTCGCCTTGACGTTCATGAACACGCCCCCCGAACACGCGATTCGGCCGATTCCCGTTTCCCGCGCCGCGCCCGCCACCCAGCGCGTGAGCATCGTTTCGATGAAACGCTGCGTGCCAGCGGCCACCCAGTCGAAGCGCTGCCCAGCGAGCAGGCCTCCCAGGAATTCGTAGGCCGCATACATCGACGGCACGCCTTTCCGCCTCCGCCAGCCGAGCCCGTCCGGAGTGAATTCGAACAGCGCTTCGAGCGACCGGGACACATCCCCCGCCCCGCGCGAATTCGCCCCATAGGGAGCCAACCCCATGACCTTGTACTCATGTTCCATCGGGCACATTCCGAGCCACCGCGTAACCAGCGCGTACAATCGCCCGATCGAGTCGTTTTCGCTCACCTGCGCCAGCCGCGTGAGCTTTCCGTTTTCCCCTATGCTCACCGTGGCCGATAACCGGTCGCCCGAGCCATCACAGGTGAGCACCAGGACTTTTTCTTGCGATTGTCCCCAAGGAGACGTGTAGTAGGCCGCCGCAGCATGCGCCTGATGATGCTCCACCGGAGTGAGTTGCCCGCTACTCAAACCAATTGCACTCAAGTGTTCTACCCGCTCCGCTGCCCGCCGCCGCTGATACGCCCGATCGACCGCCGAAGTCTTGAACGTTTGCTTGATCCGCGAGCCCAGGCTGGAGCAGCGCGCATAGTCGGCAAGAATCGTCTCCCGCCGCCATTGGTGATAGTTCATGTAATGCCCGTTCAGAGCTGCTATCGGCGCGGAGTTTCGGTCCATCAGTGCGAGCGCCGCACGTACAGCCCCGCCTGGCGCATCGCCCTGGTTTTTCACCCGCGTGAGCCGTTCCTCCTGCAGCGCTAACTCGATCCGGCCGTCGCGCAACATCGCCACCGAAGCGTTGTGCCCGTCATGGACTCCCAGTACCACGCTCACGTCGCTACCCCGTTCTCCGCGGGCTCAGATTCGGACGTTCGATAATACGAGCGATAGTAGTCGTAGTAGTTGTAGCTTTCACTCAGTTCCCGGTGCACTTCGTTTAGCACCAGGCCAATGGTCTTTGCGCGGACGCGATTCAACGTCGCGAGCACCGCCGCCACCGCCTTGCGCGTCGTTCGCCCGGCGCGCGCCACAACCAGCACGCCGTCCACCGCCGTGGCCATTTGCAGCGGCTCGGCGAAGCCCAGCAGCGGCGGCGCATCCACGATCACCAGGTCGTAGTCCGCTGACGCTTCCTCGATCATCTCCATCAGACCGCGCCCGATCAGATCGGCGGAGTGCCGCGAAGGCGCGCCCGCCGGTAGCACGTGCAGATCCGGCACGCTCGCCACGGGTATTACCGCCGCGCGCCAGTGGAATTCTCCGCGTAGCACGTTGGCGAGCCCCACCGCCCCGGGAATCTTGAAACTTCGGTGCACGCTCGGCCGGCGCAAGTCGCCGTCGATCAGCAGCGTGCGCTGGCCCTGTTCGGCATAAGCCGCCGCCAGGTTCGCGGCTGTGGTCGTCTTGCCCTCGGCCGGCGCGGCGCTGGTCACCAGCAGCGAGCGGTAGCGCTGGTCCAGATTTCCCAGCAGAATCGAATTGCGCAATGTACGCACGCTTTCCCGGAATCCGCCCGGATCGCGCTCCTCCGCCATCCCGTTCCCGGACGCCGCCGGCAACGCCAACACCCGCCCTCCCGGCACGTTCTTCAGCAGTGGCAGGCTGCCGATCACTTCCGTGCGCAGGGTGCGCGCGACCTGCTCGGGATCCTTAATGGTCTTGTCCAGAAGATCGACCAGCACTGCCGTACTCACCGCGGCCAACGCCGAAAACAGCAGCGCCAGCAGCGCATTTAGTGGAATATTGGGAGATACCGGCCGGAGCCCAGGGCGGGCGGCATCGGCAATCCGAATGGCGCTGTTCTGAAAACCCGCGTTGATGCCGGCTTCCTTGATTTTGCGGACCAGCTCGGCATATAGCGTTTTATCGGCTTCCGCCTCGCGCTTGGCCGCCTGATATTCATAGCTGCGCGCATTCACCCGGTCGAAGTCGGTTTTGGCTTGAGCCGCCGCTTCCCCGGCCATCTCCTCGCGCCGCTGGCTTTCCCGATATCCCACTTCCACGCGCCGCGCGATGCCGGCCCGGGTGGTTTCGAGATCCCCTTCCACCTGGTCGAGCTGCGCCTTGGCGCGACGATACTCTGGGTGGTTCGTTCCGTAATACCCGGCCACATCGGCAAAGTGTTCGCGTGCCTCCTGGGAGTGCTCCACTAGCTTGCGCAGCGCCTCACCTTGTACGGAGGCCAGGGCTGCCTCAAGCGACCCGCCCTGGACCGATTCCCAGGCCGCCTGCTGGCGCAGTAGCTCGGCTTGCGCGGCGGTATGCTCTGTGTTCAGCTGGACTAACCGCGATTCCAGGATGTTGGTCTTGGCGTCCGGATTGATCACGGTCAACTCCCGTTCGAAAGCCGCTAGAGCCTGACTGGAGCGCTCCATCTTAACCTTCAGCTCATCCAATTGCCGCTCCATGAACGTGGCGAGGCTGGTCGAGCTGCGCATACGGATGTCATAGCTGTGTTCGAGATACGACTCAGCGATTGCATTCGACGCATCCGCCGCCAGCTGCGGATCGTCGGAGCGGTAGCTGATCAGCATTAGATAAGTGTTGGGCGGGCGCGTAACACGTAAACGCTTCAGCACAATGGGGGCGGCTTCTCCTCGCGGCGATTCCGCCGAGGATTGCTTCTCCCGCAGTCGCAGCCCGAAACGCTCATCCACCGGCCGAAGCACTCCGTCGGATTGCACCAGTTTCATCTGCGTCGCCAGGAACTGATCGGCATCATTCGTCACGCTGCGCGCCGCGTCTTGCCCTACGACTCCCGAAGGACTCTCGCGATCCACGTCGACCGTTGTCGTCGATTCGAAAATAGGCGTCAGGCGCGCGGAAATAATCACCGTGGCGATCACCGCCGCCGTGCAAAATCCCAGGATCCTCCAGCGGTGGCGCTTGCAAATCCATACATACTGCCAGATCGGGATGCGCACTTCCTCCGGGTCTTGAGCGGACAAGCTGTCGAGCAGCGCCGGCCACCGTTCTGGGTCCGCACCGTGCACAAGAGGAGTCATGGTAATTTCACCGGTTCAAACCAAGGATCAGGGCACCTGAAGCTGTTCCCGCCGCAAACGCCACGGCTTTTTCGATCACGTTGGCCGTGACCCGGCCGCTACGGTTATCGGGGATGTAGAAAATGTCTCCCGCCGCCAGCACCACGTCCGGCGATTTGCGCTCCAGAATCTTGCGCAGCGAAACCTCGATCTCCTGTTTGCCGCCGTCGGAAGGCCGATAGATGTAGGCCAGCTTGGTCGAGAAGGGGGCTAAGCCTTCAGCCAGCGCCAATGCCTTCAGCACCGAGATTCCGGCCCCATCGCCCACCGGAAATGCACCCGGTTTCTTGACGTTGCCGACCACGAACACACGCCCGGCCTCGGGGACGCGCACCTCTTCGCCGCCTTCGAGGATCACGTTCGCCACCGGATCGGCCTTCTCGATCAAGTCCTTGACCGCGATGCGACTTGTTAGCGGGCCGTCGTTCTGTCGTGTGTCCGGACTGGTCCGCGTTACGAGAATATCCGCGCCGGCATCCCCGGTCAGTCCTTCCGCGCGCGTCAGCGCCTCAAGCAACGTCACTGGACCCGTGGCGTCGAACGTCAGCGGGTGCTTCACTGCGCCCGCCACGCGAATCGGGCGCGTGGCATACTCGGCGATGGTAATCACCACCGACGGGTCCACGAGCATGCCCGCGTCTCCCAGAGCTGCGCTAACGCGCTGTTCAAGCTCGGCGGGTGTCACTCCGCGCGCCTCGATCGGCTTCTTGAGCATGGGCACCCGGATCGACCCCTCCTGGCTCACCCGCGCCGTACGCGACAATTCCGGTGCGCCATACACCGAAATCGCCAGCAGATCGCCCGCACCGATCGGCCGCGGCGGCAGATTCGCGCCGGTTTCGATCGAACCGGAGGAAAGACGCACTTGTGCTTCAAGGCGTCCCAAGAGGGAACACGCCGCCCCGAGACAAATGACGATCATCCCGCGTAGTATCATCACGACCTTCTTCCGCACCCTATCGGCACGATCGCTTCCCGATCCACTTGCACTGCAATCGAACGTTCCAGTACGTCGATATTGATCACTAAGTGCAGAGAGTCTTTGGTCCGGACCAAAGTGCCTTCCTGTCCGCGCATGGGGCCGTGGTCCACTCGCACTCGATCGCCGGTTTTCAAATACGGCCAGGGCGCCATTGGCAGCTTCGACATCACCACCTGCTGAATCGTGGCGATTTCAGAATCCTCCAGAGCCGTAGGCCCGCCTCCAAATCCCACGATTTTTGCGACCCCGGGCGTATCCGTCACATGAATGCGATCGGTCAGGTCGAATTGGCACAGAACGTATCCGGCGAACAGCGGCATCTCCACTTCTTTCACCCGATCCGACCATTGGCGCAGGCTTCGATACACCGGCACCAGAGTCTCCAAGCCCTTCGACTGCAATGCCTTCTCGGTTTGCCGTTCGTGCTGATATGGCACGGTCAGTGCATACCACTTCTGTTCGGGCAGCGTGTGTTCAGGCATAGCTCGCGCTCCGTGAGTCCCAGGACTGCTTTCTTCGGAGTTTCGAAGGACCTGGCTGCTACCAGAGTTTGTGGAATATTGCTGGGGATTGTCTCAGGGAGACCTGGGGAAAGCCTACCGCCAGAACTCGTACCACTTCCGCACGGAGAATTGCGAATCCGCATTTGGCAAATGCATGTCGTCTCCGGAAAGCGCCGCGCCTGGATTGGTGACGCACAGGGCTTCGGCCAGTGCATCCCCGTACTTCTTCTGTAGCCACGTCCGAGCTTGATCCATCACCGGCGGCCGATGCTCGCAATCGTGGCCGTCGCTGGCGACCACGTGCACCAGCCGGCGATCCAGCAGTTCACGTGAAAACTCCAGCGCGCGCCGGCCGAAACCGCCCGTCAGGCTCTGCGCGGTTAGTTGCATGCGCGCGCCCTGATCCACCCACTTGGCGATATTCTCAATCCGCTGCCGCAGAAGTCCGTTGCGCTCGGGATGAGTAACGATCGGAATCATCCCCGCGTCCCGCAGCCGCGCGAAAATATCCTCGGTGTTCTTGAAGATGAGCAGTTCGGAAAATTCCACCAGCAGGTAGCGCTGTTGGTTGATGGTGTACTTGCGGGGATGCTCGATCGAGTTCTGGATATTGTCGTAACTCAGGTGAAAATCGCAGCCGGTGTATAGCCGCAATACGCCGCCCGCGGCTTCCTGGAGCTGCGCCATCCGCTCGGCGATCAGCTCCGGGTTGAATTTGAACTGCAGGTTAGCGTGGGGCGTCGCTACCAGGTCGGTAGTGCCGTGCTCGGCCGCCATGCGCACCATAGCGAGCGAATCTTCAATGGTCCGCGCACCGTCGTCCAGGCCGAACAGCACGTGGCTGTGAATATCGATCAACTACCAATCTTAGCGTTGCCCAATTAAGGTTAGCTAGGGTCAGCTGACCTGCATCCCGGCCGCTGCGCCCGCCAACTTCAGGCAGACGAAAAGCGCCCATAGCGAAAAGATGCCGGTGAAAGCCTTCCCGAAGCTGATCTTGCGGCCCGCGGTCGAGACCCCGATGGCCAGCAGCACGATGATCCATAGGGAGAACAGGTCGATGGAAGATCCCAGGGCTCGCAACGCGGCCGGCGAGTCCGGACTCAGGTAGGCGCCGACGTTAAACATCAGTGGATTCCGTAGATTGAACTCTTCCGGGTTTTTGAATAACAGCACCACCATGGACAAGGCGGTTTGTATCACCAAGGGAAGAAACCCGTAGGACACGACCGCCATCATGCGTTTCAAACCGATACTGGCGCTCATCATTGTGTCAAAGAGGAACATCAGGATCACCGCCACGATGAAGACGTAGAACAGCGTGGTGACCACGGAGGCGTAGCCTAAGTATTTGTAGTATCCGGCGGCGGTGGTAATCATCTGTTCCCGCTGCTGAGCGGTCATGGCTTGGGCGTTGGGTAGCTGTTCGATCGCCGGCCGGATTACCGATTCCCAGCCTACGATGCGGGTGAACGCGGTCAAATAAATACTGCTGAGAATGGCGATCAGGATCACCGGGATCCACCAGCGCGGCCGCCGTGCGATATCCGCAAACGCTTTTCCGGGCGAAAAGAACACGCCGACGAGCCGGCCGGCTTCGCTCATCTGGGGCTGCCCGGATTGTGCTTCTAACGGAGGCAGCGAAGGCGGCAACGCGGGCGCTGATTCAAAAGACATGCAGCCAGTCTAATCCTCGGGAATTTGAAACACAATGCGGGTAAATGGTTGTTTTGGCGATCTCCTAATTTTCTAGTTGACAGAACTCCCACCTGGGGGTATTCTGGCTCCGGAAGTCTTAATTCATTAGTTCTGAAGGGAGCCGACCTTGGCCCGTAAGAAATCCCAGGACCTCACCGAAGCCGAGCTCCGGCTGATGGACGTGATCTGGCGCAAGGGATCGGCTACCGTGGCCGAGGTCGCCGAAGCGCTCCCCCATCAGCTCGGCTTGGCCTATAACACGGTGCTGACCACTATGCGCATCCTCGAGGACAAGGGGTATGTGCGGCACACCAAGTCCAAGGAGGGCAGGGCGTTCCTGTACCACCCGGTGGTCGGTCAGAAGGAAGCCAGCCGCAACGCGGTGCGGCGGCTCCTGACCCGCTTCTTCCAGGACTCGCCCGAAGAATTGGTACTCAATCTCCTGGAAGACGAGGAATTAAGCGAACAGGAACTCACCAGAATCCGTAAACGCATCGCAGAGGAAGTCATAGGAGAACAGAGAGGGCACAAATGAACATTCTTGGCACCGTTGTTGCAGCCCTGTTGAATAGTCTCTGGCAAAGCGCGGCCGTGGCACTGCTGGCTTGGGCAGCCCTCCGATTCCTGCCTCGCCTGAACGCGCAGATTAACGCCGCGACGCGCTGCGCCGTTTGGTGGGCCGTGCTGGCCGCGGTAATGCTCCTCCCGATGGCGCCGCAACCGACGAAGGTGTTTGACTCTCCGCCTTCTTCTTCGGAATCAGCATCGATTCCAGTGACGATCGCCCCCGCGCCTGTCGCGTCGACGCCCGTCGAGATCGCACCGCCCTCTCCTCGCTTTAGTGGTCCTCTGCGGATCACGGCCGGAGCTGGACTACTTGCCATCTTCGCGATTTGGTCCGCGCTCGCCCTCTTCCGGCTTGCTCAAATCATCCGCAGTTACCGCTATCTTCGCGGCATCACGCAGCGGAGCCGAGCTGTCTCGCCGGAGCGGATGGTCAACTTCAATTACTGGCTGCTCGCCTGCGGCGTCGATCGCACGGCACGGCTGCTGGTTTCTAGCGAAATCGTTTCGCCCATGGCTGTCGGATTCCGCCGCCCCGCCGTGATCGTTCCGGAAACACTGTTGAACGAGTTCACGCCTGAAGAATTGGATCACGTGCTGCTGCACGAACTGGCGCACATCGCCCGCTACGACGACTGGACCAATTTGTTTGCACGGCTGATCAGCGCGCTGCTGCCGATTCACCCGGTGGCCGTCTGGCTGGTCAAGCAAATCGAACAGGATCGCGAAGCCGCCTGCGACGATTGGGTGGTCGCGATGACCGGCGAGGCTCGCCCGTACGCGGCAAGTCTCACACGCCTGTTCGAACTGTGTTCCGCGCGGCGGCGGCAACTGCTCGCGAGCGGTATGGCGGATCGAGCCTCGCATCTGGGGGAACGGATCGAAGCGTTGCTCCGGAGCGGACGCGACTTCGCTCCGCGTGTCTCACTGGTGCGCGTCGCGCTCGGCGCGGCGATACTTCTCGGATTAGTGTTCGCGGGCGCGCAGGCGCCGCATTGGGTCGCGTTTGCGCAGGAGCCCGCCTTTGCGCAAGAACCGCCGGCACCGCCGATTGCCCCGGTACCCCCCATCCCACCGGCTCGCCCCGCACCGCCTGCCACACCGCAAGCGGCGCCAGTGGCACCAGTGCCCCCAGTTCCGCATGTGCCTGCCGTGCCGCCGGAGCGTCCCGAATTTGAAAATCGCCTAAGGAACAACCAGAACACGCTCCAGTTTCTTCAACGCGAGATCGAAGAGCGGGGCCGAACACTAGCGCCGGATCATCCGGCCATGATCAGGCTGGCGGCACAAATCCGTGCGGCGGAGGCGGCAATGCAAGCGCAGAAGGCCCAAGTGATCGCGATGCAGGCTCAGCAGCGCTTTCAAGCCGAACAACAGCGCGCCGCCCCGCAAAGTCCCAACGGCTCCTTCCTGGCGGCCCTGGTCGCCGCCGGATATGGCGGAATCTCCGTGGATGAGATTATCGAACTGCGGGAACACGGCGTCACTCCGGAGTTCCTTCGCGCCCTCGGCGACGCCGGACTCGGGAAGATCGCGACCAAGGATCTGGTCGCGCTTGCGAACAACGGCGTGAATCCGGATCTTGTGCGCGCGCTGCGGCAGGCCTTCCCGCAGATTACCGTTCGAGAGATGGTCGAGGCTGCCCAACAGGGAATCAATCAGCGCGACCTCCGCGAGGCCAAGGAATTCAGCCCGAACCTCACGTTGCCGCAAATCATTCGGCTCAAGCAAGCGGGAGTGATTTAGATGGGAACCAATTCCAAATATTTCACTATCGTGCTGGTGATCGTGGGCGTGATGGCCGCCGCTACGCTCCTGGCCTTTTCCGAAGATCGGCACGCCGGCTGGGAGCTCCGGCCGAGTCTTTCATTGAATCAGGTCCACCTTGTGATTCGCCGCTCGAATGGCTTTAGCAATTGGACCAACAGCCGCGAGGTGCCGCTGGATCGCTTCCGCGGATTTTCCTTGTCCATGCTGGCTTCCGCGAGCCCGGCCAAATTCGAATACGTCGCCGACGCTGGGCGATTAATCTGTGAAGGCCGCTTCCTCATGGGCACTGGATCGGGCACCTACACGTTCGCACCGGATCCCGCCTTCTCGACGGCTCTCCAGCAAATGGGGTTCGATGCGCCCGACGATGAACAGCTTTTCTCCATGTTGATGATGGACGTCAATCGCGACTTCGCCCGCGAAATCCGAGATGCCGGTCTGCGCGCGTCGATCAACGATCTGCTGCAACTTCGAATGCACGGCATCAACCTGGACTATATTCGCGAGGCCCGTCAGGCCGGCTACCCGAACTTCACTGCGGAGGACTACATTCAACTGCGGATCCACGGCGTCGAGACGGCTCTTTTGCGCGATCTCAAGGCGGATGGCTACGACCTCCGAGCCGAGGAAATCGTGCAATTACGCATTCACGGTGTCGACTCAGCATACATCCGCGACCTGAAGAGCTACGGTTTGAAGCCGGACGCGTCGGATCTGACGCAGATGCGCATGCACGGCGTCACCCCGGAGTATTTGAAAGGTCTTAAGGACGCCGGTTACGGGAACCTGCGGGCGGAGGAGATCGACCAGCTCCGAAGTCACGGGGTCGAGCCGCGTTTCGTTCAGGAAGCCCGCCGCTCGGGATACAATTTCACTCCCGAAGAACTCGCTCAGTTGCGGATGCACGGGGTGGACGGGGCTTACCTGAAACGCTTGCAGGACGCTGGGATGCGCAATCTGAACGCCGACCAGATCGCCAAGCTCCGGATGCACGGCGTGGACTAGACGTTCTTGATAAGAACTCATCCGCCGATCGAATACATCGGCCGCGGCGGCGGGACGAACTTCTGCGTATTGATCTCGTGCCCGATCCACTTGTCGGCGACGCAACTTCGCACCGCTTCCACGATCGCTTCATCTGGCGCGTTTGAGCGCAGGAGCGCCTTCACGTCGGTCTCGTCGATCGCGAACAAGCAGTAGCGCAGCTTCCCGTCCGAGGTCAGACGAATGCGATTGCAGTTCAGGCAGAACGGCTTGCTGACCGACGCGATAAATCCCACGCGCCCGACGCCATCCTTGAATCGATACTCGGTCGCGGGAGCCCGCGGATCGGCGTCCGGAATCTCTTCCAGCGGCCCGATTTCCCGCTGGAGCATGCCGATCATCGTGTCCATAGTCAACACGCGATCGCGCTCCCAGATCCCTTGCGCATCCAGCGGCATGAATTCGATATAGCGGATTTCGATGTCGCGCTCGCGGCCGAAGCGGGCCAGTTCGACAATGTCGGGCTCCACCAGGTTCTTCACGGCCACGGCGTTGATCTTGATGGGGCCGTAACCGAGCTTTCGGCACAGCTCGATCCCGTCAAGAACTTTTCCCAAGTCGTCCCTACGAGTTATGTGCTTGAACCGTTCCCGATCGAGCGTATCCAGGTGCACATTGATGCGCCGAAGACCGGCGTCGTAAAGGTCCTGGGCATGCTGGGCCAGCAGGACGCCATTCGTGGTCAAGGCCAGGTCCTGGATCCCAGGGATCTCCACCAGCTTGCGAATCAGCTTGGGAAGACCTTTGCGGACCAGCGGCTCGCCCCCGGTTATACGCAGCTTGCGGATGCCCAGGGTAACCGCAACTTTAACAAAGTGCTCGATTTCCTCGAACGTCAGGATGTTCTCGCGGGGCTCGAACTTGACGCCCTCCTCGGGCATGCAATAGAAACAACGGATGTTGCAGCGATCGGTCACGCTAATCCGCAGATTGTCGTGCACGCGGCCGAAGCTGTCGAGAAGAGGAGTCACGCGGGGGCCCTACGTACTATTGTAGTGCCGCGGGCGATTGGGCTCGGTCGTTCCACTTCAGCAACCCGTAAAGCGCGGCGAATAGCGCGAGCGCCAGTGCGCCCATGTGCCAATAGTGCCCTTGGATCCAGGCACTCGTATGCTCTCCGAGCTTGGCGCCCAAGTAGGCTAGTGCGGCATAGCGCGGAATCCGTCCCGCGGCCAGGACTAGCATGAATCGCGCGCGGCTCACTCCCATGGCGCAGGCGCACGCGCAGAAGACTTTCAACGGCAGGAACGGAATGGGCAGCAACGCGGAGATGAACACCGTCACCATGCCATAACGGTGAACCCAGGCACGGAAGCGCTGCCCGCGCCCTGAGAGCGTATAGCGCAACAGGAACTTGTCGCCACCCAACCGCACGATCTCGTAGAAGATCGCGCTGCCGAGCAACGATCCGGCGGTCGCCAGCACCGCGCACAGTGCGGCCGCTTCGGGCCGCGCGATGGCCACTATCAATAGCAGGGCGTCGGTGCCGCCAGGATTGGGAATGCCGATCGATTCGACCAGAGCCAGGACGAACACGCCCAAAGGCCCCCAGGAGATCAGCAGCTGTCTAAACGCCTTCATTAACTCTTCCCGGCCAGCTCCCGCAGAGCCGCCTCGTCGATCACTTTGACTCCGAGGGCACTCGCCTTGTCGAGTTTCGACCCCGGATCGGCGCCCGCAACCACGTAACTGGTCTTCTTGCTCACAGAACCAGATACTTTCCCCCCGCTGTTTTCGATCAGCTCCGCCGCCTCTTCGCGCGACATATCGGGAAGCGTTCCTGTCAGCACGAAGGTCATTCCCGCCAGCGGACCCCCCGCCTTGCGTTTGGCCTGGTACTTGAAGGGTAACCCTTCCTCGCGAAGCCGATCGATCAGGTCGCGGTTGCGTTTCTCGTGAAAGAACCGCCGGATGCTCTGCGATACCTTCGGGCCGACTTCTTCCGCCCTCTGCAACTCCTCCTCATCCGCAGCGGCGATTTTGTCCAGATCGCCGAACGCATCCGCCAGGAACTGCGCCGTACGCTCGCCGACGAACGGGATGCCCAGCCCGTTCAGGATCCTAGGCAAAGGCCGCTGTCGTGATGACTCGATATTCGCCAGCAGCTTCTCAGCCGACTTCTCGCCCATGCGCTCCAACTCGACCAGATCCTCGAGCTTCAGGCGGTACAGATCGGCGACATTCTTCACCAACCCGCTGTCGACCAGTTGCGATACCAGGGCTTCCCCCATTCCGTCTATATCCATAACGCCTCGCGCGGCAAAATGGAGTACCGACTCCTTCAATCGAGCCGGACAATTTGTGTTGATGCACCGGCTGATGGCCTCGCCTTCGGCCCGCACGATCTCGCCTCCGCAGACCGGGCAATGCTTCGGCATGCGGAACGGCACTCGATGTTGGCCCTGGCGAACCACACGGACCACTTTGGGGATCACGTCGCCGGCGCGTTCCACCAGAACCCGGTCGCCGCCCTGCACGCCCAGTCGCTCGATCTCGTCTTCGTTGTGGAGCGTGGCACGCGAAACCGTCACGCCGCCAATGTTGACCGGCTTCAGCCGGGCCCAAGGCGTCACAGCGCCCGTGCGGCCGACGTTTATCTCGATGCTTTCGAGCAGGGTCTCTTCCTGCCGGGCGGGGAACTTATAGGCGATCGCCCAGCGCGGCGCTTTCGCCGTCCAACCCAGACGATTCTGCTGCTCGACCGAGTCCACTTTTACGACCACGCCGTCGATTTCGAACGGCAGTGAATCGCGCTTCTCTTCCCAGTTCTTGCAGAATTCCACCAGGCCGTCAACATCCTTGAAGTGACAGCTTCGAGGATTCACTTTGAACCCAAGTTTCTTGAGCTCCTCAAGCGCCTCCGATTGTGTTGCGCACGCCGGTTTACCGTCGACGAACAAGAAATACGTAAAGTACTCCAGTTGCCGCGCCGCCGTGATACCGGGGTCGAGCACACGCAGCGAACCGGCAGCAGCATTGCGGGGATTCGCGAACAGCCGCGCGCCTTGCGCCTCTTGCTCTGTGTTCAGTTTCTCGAACGCTTTGCGATTGAGCACCACTTCGCCGCGCACTTCGCGATTTTCGGCGCTTCCCCTTAATTGAAGGGGTATCGCACGGATCGTCCGCGCATTTTCCGTGACGTCCTCGCCGATTGCACCGTCTCCGCGCGTCAGCGCCTGTGCCAGCTTCCCATTGCGATACTGCACGGCCATCGATACGCCGTCCATCTTCAGCTCGGCCACGTAAGCGTACGCTTCACCTTCCTTGAGCAGTCCGCGCACGCGCTGGTCGAATGCCCGCAATTCCTCCTCGCCCACCGCATTGTCCAGGCTGAGCATGGGACTAGAATGCGGGACTTTGACGAATCCCTCGCGTGGCTTCCCGCCGACGCGCTGCGTGGGGGAATCCGGCGTCAGAAACTCCGGATGCGCTTTTTCCAGCGCCTCCAGCTCGCGCATCATGGCGTCGTACTCGGCGTCCGAGATCTCCGGAGCATCCAGCACGTAGTACAGATGCTCGTGGTGGCGCAATTTCTCGCGCAGGGCCTCAATTTTGTGGGCGACGCTGGTCACGGTTCACGTATAATGATCGAATTGCATTGTTTCGCCAGCCGGTCCTAATTTATAACCCCGCCGCTGGCGCATTGCGGCGCAATCCCGACCGCATTCTACAACGTACCATTGCCGCGCTCGCTCACGGCAGTATCGCCCCGCGACCTTTGCCTACATCCGCGCCCGGGCACGCCGACTCGCTCGCGCGGGGAGCCGTTCGCCAGGGAGCCGATCTGGTCCTGGTGCTGGGCGGCGACGGCACGGTTAACGAAGTGGTCCAGGGTTTAATCGGTTCGAACGTCCCGTTAGGCGTTTTACCGGGCGGAACGGCCAACGTTCTGGCGATGGAACTCGGGCTGGGATCACGGTTGGAGACGGCTGCTAACAGGTTGGCCAGTTTCGAACCGCGGCCGGTGGCTCTTGGCCGGATCACCGGCAGTTTCGGCTCGCGCTATTTTCTGCTGATGGCCGGGGCGGGCTTGGATGCCAACATCGTCTACGAAGTCAGCGCCGGACTTAAGAACGCCGTCGGGAAGCTGGCTTACTGGGTGGCCGGATTTTCGCGATTTTTCCAGCGCGTGGACCAGCTTGAGGTTCGTGTCGACAACGTGACGCACGCGTGCGGCTTCGCGCTGGTCAGCCGCGTCCGGAACTACGGCGGCGATCTCGAAATCGCCAGCGGCGCCTCGCTCCACGACGATCATTTCGAGGTGGTTCTATTCGAAGGATCGAACCCGCTGCGATACGCTTGGTACATGCTGAACGTGGCGGCCAAACGTGTGCAACGTGTGCGCGGCGTCCGCGTGTTGCGTGCGAGCCAGGTGAAAATCCTGACCGAGGCGCCCGTCCAGATCGACGGCGAATACCTAGGCCGTCAGGCTGTGTCCATCGAAATCGTTCCTGGTGCTCTGCAGCTGCTCTTGCCCGTTAAATCCCGGTAAAGATGGATAACATCACCCACACGCTGGTCGGCCTGATGCTGTCGCGCGCGGGCGGCTTTAATTCCAACAAAGCTCGCGGCGAAAAAGGCGCGTCCATAGCGATCATGCTCGCGGCCAACGCGCCCGACATGGACACGTATAACTTCTTGAACGACAGCCTCACCTATTTGCAGATCCACCGCGGCTATACCCACGCGCTGGCATTCGCGCCGCTGGTGGCGCTGGTTCCTCTCCTGTTGGTAAAAGCCTTCACGCGCACCAGAGTTACCATGGTCACGGCGATCACATATATAGGATGTCTGGTCGCCGTACTCAGCCATCTGCTGCTGGATTGGACCAATGTTTACGGCATACGGCTGATGCTGCCCTTCAACGCCAAGTGGTACCGTCTCGACAGCACCGATATTATCGACCCTGTAATACTTGGCATCCTGCTCTTGGCGGTCGCCGCACCGGCGCTGAGCGGTCTGGTCACATCCGAAATGGGCGGGCGCAAGCTCAAGTCGCCGGGACGTGGCTGGGCCGTGTTCGCCTTGCTGGCAGTGCTCTTGTACGATACCGGGCGCTGGTTGGAGCATGACCGCGCGGTGTCAATCGTCGACGCCTACAATTACCGAGGCGCTCCGGCCCAACGGGTCAGCGTGTTCCCAGTGCGGTTCACCATAATGCGCTGGCGAGCCGTGGTGGAAGGCAACGGCTTCATCTACGAAGTGCCCATCGATCTCAGCCGCGATTTCGATGCCGCCGGCGGCCACACCGAGTATCCCGCGATTTCGTCACCCGCCATCGATGCGGCCAAGACAACGCGGACGTTTCAGGTGTTCGAAAGCTTCAACCAGCTTCCGTTTTGGACCCTGTTGCCCGTGGACGATACCGTGCGGGTTGAGCTGCTGGATCTGCGCTTTGGATCGATACAAAATCCCGGCTTTGAGGCTGTCGCGTTCGTCGAACCCGATCACCGCATCGCCCGGGCCTACTTCAGCTTCGGCGTCCGCTGACCGGCTGCAGGCCAAGTCATCAAAATGTAACGTTTCGTTCATTACAACGCCACGGGTACCCCGTAAGCTTATGACTCCTGAGGCTCGGTGCTCGGCGTGCAGCGAAATGCGCAGGCCCAGACAATCTCTGACAGGAACTGACTCAAACGGCAAGCTATGACTCTTGATTCCGGCTTCACGCACGGTTCGCATTTACGCTCTAGTATTCACGTTTTAAAGGGCTTTCGGGGCGGGCCAAGGTCGCCCGAGTCGTAATTTGTTTGTAACACAAGACTGAGATGATAGGAGGCTGGAAAAATGACTCGAAGAATTTTAATCGCTAATGCCGCCCTGGCAGCCGTTCTCACCGCGGGAACGGCATCCGCGCAGCAAGTTCTCATCAACGCCGGAGGGGCGACGTTCCCTTACCCGATCTACTCCAAGTGGTTCGATGAATACCACAAGAAGTTCTCAAATATTGCGATCAACTACGCCTCAATTGGGTCCGGCGGCGGCATCGCCCAGGTGACGGCGGGAACGGTCGACTTCGGCGCCAGCGACGGACCGATGACCGACGCGGCCATCAAGGAGTTCCAGGACAAACGGGGCTCGGCGATTCTGCACTTCCCAACCGTTTTGGGAGCGGATGTGCCTACCTACAACATTCCCGGCGTCACTGCGTCGCTAAACTTCACGGGCGACGCCTTGGCGGGGATCTTCATGGGCAAGATCACCAAGTGGGATGACCCGGCAATCACCAAGGAAAATCCCGGCGTGAAGCTTCCCTCCAACAACATCGTCGTGGTTCACCGTTCGGATAACAGCGGCACCACCTACATTTGGACCGACTATCTTTCTAAAGCCAGCAAGGAATGGGAGATGAAAGTCGGTCGCGGAAATGGGGTCAACTGGCCGGTCGGGCTCGGCGGCAAGGGCAACGAGGGTGTATCGGGATCGGTCCAACAGACCGCGAATTCGATCGGCTACGTTGAACTCGCTTACGCCATTCAGAACAAGATGACGTATGGCAAAGTGAAAAACGTTGCGGGTGAATTCATCCAAGCCAGCCTGGCCAGTGTGACGGCGGCGGCAGCCGGGATGAAGGACATGCCGGAGGACTTCCGCGTCTCGATCACGAATGGGCCGGGCAAGGGAGTCTATCCGATCTCTAGCTTCACCTGGCTCCTGATTCCTTCCAAGATTGCTGATCCCGCGAAAAAGAAGGCGATTAAGGACTTCCTCGCATGGATGCTCGCGGACGGTCAGAAGATGACTGAGCCTCTGCTCTATGCCCCGCTGCCGAAGGCGGTGGTCACCAAGGAACTCAAGGCCATCGACAAAATTCAGTAACCACTTCAGCCCAACCGCGAATGTCAGCTACCGCACCTACCGCGTTTGAGACCCGCCCTTCGGGGCGGGCTTCGGCCTTCTGGCATCGCCTGCGCAGTGGTGACGATATTGCGTATGTCATCACGCTGACCTGCGCGCTGACCATCCTGGCTGTCACGGCGCTGCTGGTATTCGAGTTGTACACGAACTCGACCTTGCCGCGCGAGAAATTCGGATGGTCGTTTCTCACCGGAACGACCTGGGATCCCGTGGCCGGGCAGTACGGGGCGCTACCTTTCATTTATGGAACGGTGGTGACGTCCGCCTTGGCCTTGCTCATGGGAATTCCGCTGGGTGTGGGCGCGGCGATCTTTCTGGCCGAGCTCGCCCCCGCCAAGATTTCGAATGGGCTCACCTTCCTGATCGAACTGCTGGCTGCCGTTCCCAGCGTAATCTTCGGATTGCTCGGGATCTTCGTTCTGGTTCCGGCTCTAGTCGCCTTGGAGCCAGCGATCCGCGCTGTGCTGGGCTGGACGCCTTTGTTCTCGGGACCGTTCTACGGCGTTAGTATGTTTTCCGCCGGCGTGGTGCTGTCCGTGATGATCGTTCCGTTCATCATCTCGATTTCGCGCGAAGTGATTCTGGCCGTCCCCACCGAGCAGCGCGAGGGCGCACTGGCCTTGGGAGCAACGCGCTGGGAGACCACCTGGAATGTGGTCCTTCCGTTCGCCAAGAAAGGCATCATGGGTTCGATTTTCCTGGCGCTGGCGCGCTCCTTGGGCGAAACCATGGCCGTGACCATGGTGATCGGCAACGAGGCGAAAATACACCAGTCGTTGTTTGCGCCCGGCTATTCGATCGCCGCCGTGATCGCCAATAACTTCTCCGAAGCCAGCGACGCGCTAGAGCGGGGAACGTACATCGAACTTGGTTTAGTGCTATTCGGCCTGACGATTATCATCAACGGCCTGGCACGAATTCTGGTCCTCAGCACTACGAAGAAGGGAGCGACCTAGGGGATGTTGAGCTTGCGCCGTAAAGCAGTGAACGCAGTCATGCTCAGCCTCACGGGTGTTTGCACCTTTTTGGCGGTGGGGACGCTACTGTTTATTCTCGGCTATCTGTTTGTCCACGGCGGCACCAGCTTGACTTGGAACTTCTTCACCAAGCTTCCGACGCCGGTCGGCGAAGCGGGCGGCGGCATGGCCAATGCGCTACTGGGCAGCGCCAAGTTGCTTCTGCTGGCCTCCTGTATCGGCATACCGATCGGATTCCTGGGTGGGGTATACCTGGCGGAATTTGGCGGGTCGTCATTTTCGTATGTGGTTCGGTACACCACGGACTTGCTGAACGGCGTGCCCTCCATCGTGATCGGAATATTCGCCTACATCCTGATCGTGCTTCCGCAACAGCATTATTCGACGTTCGCCGGCGGGATCGCCCTGGGCGTCATGATGATCCCGATTGCCATACGCAGTTCTGAAGACTTTCTAAAGGCCGTGCCGGTGTCTCTGCGCGAAGGCGCCATGGCGCTGGGAGCCTCCAAGGCCAAGACGATTTTCACGGTGGTGATTCCGGCCGCGAAAGCCGGGCTCATAACGGGCATTATGCTAAACATCGCTCGCGTGGCCGGAGAGACCGCGCCGCTGATCTTTACCGCCTTCGGCAACCGCTATTGGAGTCCCGGCTGGAATCAGCCCACAGCTTCGCTGCCGGTGATGATTTACACCTACGCGATTTCGCCCTACGCGGACTGGAAACAGCAAGCTTGGTCCGCAGGCTTCGTGCTTCTGATGCTCGTGCTCGTGATCAACGTCTCCGCGCGAATGATTTTATCGAAGAGAGGACAGGTGGCAAGATGAGTCCTATGCAAGCACCAAGCCCGCAACCCACTCCTGAGATTAGAATGAGAGAGCAAATCTTTCCTATGCAGATGGGCGAGGAAAATAAGCCGGCGGCGGGCCAACAGTCCAAGCTCAGCGCCACCAATCTGGTTTTTCACTACGGATCGTTCAAAGCCCTGCACGGAATCTCGATGCAGGTCTACGACAAGAAGGTGACGGCGTTTATCGGGCCCTCCGGCTGCGGCAAATCAACCTTCCTGCGGACGCTGAACCGGATGAACGAAACCATCCGGACCAGCCGCGTGGAAGGCGAAATCCTGCTGGATGGCGAGGATATTTTCAAGCTCGAGGTATCCGAGTTGCGCAAGCGCGTCGGCATGGTCTTCCAGCGGCCCAATCCGTTCCCCAAGTCCATCTTCGATAACATCGCCTACGGACCAAGGATCAACGGTTCCGTAAAAGGGTCCGCGATGAAGGACCACGTCGAGCAGAGTCTGCGCCGCGCGGCCCTGTGGGACGAGGTCAAGGACAAGCTGCATGAATCGGCCTACGGGCTTTCCGGCGGCCAGCAGCAGCGGCTGTGTATCGCCCGCGCGCTGGCCGTGAATCCGGAAGTTCTGCTGCTGGATGAACCGTGTTCCGCGCTGGACCCGATCGCGACCGCCAAGATCGAGGACCTGATTTTCCAGCTGAAGGACAGTTGCACCATCGTGATCGTCACGCACAACATGCAGCAAGCCGCGCGCGTGGCCGATTACACCGGGTTCTTCCTGATGGGCAAGCTGATCGAATTCGACAACACCACGGTGATCTTCAAGAACCCCGCCAAGAAAGAAACCGAAGACTACATTACGGGCCGATTCGGTTGAGGTCTTACCAATGGAAACGGGAGCCAGAATTGTGCGCCACTTCGAACAGGAGTTGGATCAGCTCAAGGGCAAGCTGCTGGAAATGAGCGCGCTGGTGGAAGCGGCCGTACAGCGGAGCGTGAGCGCAGTCGTCCAGAAGGACCGCAGCGCGGCCGAGCAGGTGCTGCGCGACGAAGCGCGCATCAATGAGCTCGAGATGGAGATCGACGAGTTTGCCATCAATCTGCTTGCAACTCAGCAGGTGGTGGCAGCCGATCTGCGCCTGGTTGTCGCCGCGCTCAAGATCAATACCGATCTGGAGCGCATGGGCGATCTTTCCGTCCACATCGCACAGAGGGCGATCTCCTTGCTCTCCGAACCGGTGATCCGGCCTATGGTGGACGTGCGTCACATGTCCTCCCTGGTCGAGTCCATGGTTCGAAAGAGCCTGGAAGCCTTCGTAATGAACGACGCGGACCTGGCTCGCAGCGTGCTCGCTTCCGATGATGCGGTGGACAGTCTCCGCACCGCTTCCTATCACGAACTAGTCAGCTTCATGGAAAAGGATCCGCAGCATATCCCACAGGCTCTCGATCTGATCGGGATTACCAGGAGCCTGGAGCGGATCGCCGACCACTCCACCAACATCGCCGAGGATGTGATGTTCCTGGTGAAAGGGATCGACGTCCGGCACCACGCGGAAGCACGCCAATAAGGCGTGTGGCTAGTGTAGGATTGGGGTGGCGGCCCATACGGGCAGGTTTGGCTTAAGGAGTATCCGGCATTGCGTCATTTCGCGGTCGAGCTCGAGGAACTCAATCAAGCCCTGCTCGAGATGGGTGCCCTGGTCGAGTCTTCCATCCACTGCAGCGTTCAGGCACTGGTGGATCGCGATGAGCGCATGGCGCTCCGCGTCATTGAAGACGAGAGACGCATCAACCAGATGGAGCTCGATATCGACGCTCGGGTTACGCGCCTGCTGGCTCTCAATCAGCCGGTTGCCCGCGACCTTCGCTTACTGATAATGGCTCTCAAAATCAACACCGACCTGGAACGCATGGGTGATCTGGCCTCCAATATGGCCGAGCGCGCCATCACTTTGTCCAAGGTCCCGGCGGTCAAGGCCTTGATCGATACGCCCCGCATGGCTTCCCTGGTCGAGGACATGCTGCACAGGAGTCTGGATGCATTCGTGAAGCGCGATGCCGCGCTGGCCGCCCAGGTCCTGCCCGCCGATGATGAAGTGGACTCCCTGCGCGACAAAATTTATTCCGAGCTGCTTGAGGTCATGCAGCTGAATCCTACCGTCGTCCCGGCCGCCATCCACCTGATGTTCGTGGCGCGGAACCTCGAGCGCATCGCCGATCACACCACCAATATCGCCGAGGATGTCATCTTCCTGGTGCGCGGCGTTGACGTTCGGCATCACGCCATCGAGAACAAGGTCTAAACGGGACTGTGATCGGGAACGGGGACTGCCTCCGATTTCGAAAAACAACAGTCGCGTCCGTCCGGATCATTTCCCCGAAATCGGCTGGCTGTCCCCGGCTTCCGGAAAGACCTTTCACTCCACCTTGGCCAGCTTGGTGGTGATCATCCACTTCAGCACGCCCCGCGGCGGCCCCAGCTTTCCATGCGTCTCGATGCGCACCAGCGAGCCCTTCTTCAGATCCACCATGATCGCGGCTTCCAGCAACAGTCCGATCAGGCTTCCTAAGTGCGGCTGATGACCCGCCAGCAGAATCTTCTCCACCTTGTAGTCGGTGCCGATCTCCTTCCAGATCTGCTCCGGGCTCGCTCCCGGAAGCAAGTTCCGCGTTTCCACGACGTCCTTGCAGCCCAGGACCTCCGCCGCGATTGCCGCGGTCTCCTGAGCGCGCCGCAGCGGACTGGTGAGAATCAGATCGGGTGCAACCTCCGCCTTTCGCGCAATCTTCAAGACGTCTTTCAGGTCCCGCTTGCCCTTCGCGGTGAGCTTCCGGTCGCGGTCCGCGAGCCCGGTCTCCCGCTCTTCGGCTTCCCCATGGCGCAGAACATAGATTTCCATTTCACTTCTTCCCATCCGCCGCGATCAGCACGGCCTTCCATCCTACTCTCTCCCGCGGTCCGAAGTGCTTTTTCCAATGCTCTCGAAACTCTGTCTCCCGTTCGCCGGCCAGCCGCCGCACCGCCGCGGCCGCGCCCCGGTTGCGGCGAACCATCTCGAGCGTGGTAGCGCAGTCGTTAATCGCACCTAACCTGTCTTGTAGCTCTTTCAGCGACTCCACCATTGGTTCGGTTCTTTCTCCATAGACCGGTTCGAAAAGTTCCAGTGTGTAGCGTACGCGCTTGGCCTCCAGCCGAAGGCCGTGCATTCTCCGGTGCGTGGAGCGTGGACGCGCCGCCTCCCGCCCCGCACGAAAAAAGTCTTCGATCATTGCGGGCAGCAGCCGCCGCGCGTTCTCGCTAACACTGCCTCCAGCTTCCGACTTGGCTGAAGGCCGCACAATCCGCAGATGCTCGCGCCATTTCCGGACCCTGTCCCGGTGACGCCAGTGTGTGAGCGTTCGCGCCAGATCCTTGCGAGCGTGTTGCCTTTCCATCTCCAGATCCGCAACGAGCTTCTGGCTCACGTATCCGGCCGCTTGCAGCACCTCCTTCGCGATATCGCAGTTCCGCACCGCGGCGCATCGGTCCATCAGCTTCTTTAAGGTTCCCCGGATTCTCTTCACCGGCCCCGGCTTAAGCCACTCCTCAAACACGTTCAGCTCTTGCCGGAACCGGCGGACGGAAACCCGCAGATCGTGGATGGCCTCCGCATCCTTGGGTTTTTTCGCGACCTGACGAACCCCGCGATCCAGCGACATCAGCCGCTTCGCCGTCTGTGACCGTACCAGCTTCCTCATCGCTTCACTCGCACCGCTAGCGGCAACCCATACGCTTCGCGAAACACCGGGGCGACCTGCTCCGCCTGCCACTGCTCGATATCGACATCTCGATCGGAGAACAGCCGCAACTCGACCATGGTCTCTTGCACGGCCGCCTCCACCCGTTCCACTCGCTGCTCCTGACTCTGATCCAGCGCCACCGCCAGACGCAACAGCGGCGTCAAAAGAACCACGCTGTTCCGATCCTCCGGATCCAGCACCTGAAATGTCTCATGCGCCACCTGCGGCATGGACTTGCGGTGGTACCTGCACAGAGTCGCGATCACCGTCCGCTCCCGATCCTCAAACCCGGGAAGATCCGAGTTTTGCACCAGGTACTGCGAATGCCGGTGATGCCGCGATTCGTTCACGAAGTGCCCGATGTTGTACAGGTACGCCGCGGCTTCCAGCAACCGGCCCTTCGCCAGCGGCAAGCGGTGCAGGGGCCGCAAAGCTTGGAATAGCATCCCCGCCAGGTCCGCCACCTTCCGCACATGCGTTGCCGATACCCCGTAGTGGCGCCCCAGCGCCCGCACCGCCCGGCGCTCATCCGCATTCAGGCGCGCCTGCTCCATGCCCACCTGGCGATGCGAAAGATCCGCGATAATCCCCTCGCGCACGCCCGCCACCGAATAATACAGGCGATTCAGCCGCAGCTCCTGAACCACTTCGTTGAGCACCGCTACACCCGCCACGATGATCTCTGCCCGCTTGGGCCCGATCCCAGTGATCTTAGCCCGTGCCGCAGAATCCCGCGAGGATACGTCGCGAAACAATTGCCGCAGTTGTGGACCCGTCGCCTGCAGCCGGTCCGCGCGGTCGCGCCGCGAGCGGCGAACGTGATTCACGGCGCACACCGCCGCAGCCGCCGTCGCCGAGGTCGCGATCATTCGATCCACCTTAGTCGTTCCAAACCGCGCCACCGGACCCGCGATTCGCTCCTGGATGTATTTCTGCATGCGCGCCAGCTCGCGCGGGTTGGGCGGATCGCTCTTCAGGAAAACTTCCGTCAGCCGCAGCGCGCCCAGAGGTTTCGAGAACGCTTCCACCAGCCGCCCGCCATCGCTCAGAATCAGTTCCGCGCTTCCGCCGCCGATGTCCATCATCAGCACCCGCTGCTTGGGATGCGGCCACACGCTTTGCACGCCCAGATGTATCAGCCGGGCTTCTTCCAGGCCCGAGATGACCTCCACCGGATGCCCGAGGATGGCCGCGGCCCGCGCCAGAAACTCATCGCGATTCGACGCATCCCGCAAAGCTGCCGTTCCCACCGCGCGGATGCCCATCACGTCCAGCCTGCGGTACTGCTCTGCCATCCGTGTCAGGACCTGGCAGGCCAGCTCCATCTCTGCCGCCGCCAGCTTCCCTTCCCGAAACACTGTCATTCCCAAACGGACCACTTGCCGGTCCGCGGCCAGCACCTGCATGGGTTGCCCCGAGTGCGGCGAATGCACGTCCGCCGCCAGCATGCGAATGGAGTTGCTTCCGATATCGATGGCTGCGTAGCGGGACATGTTTTCGTAGTATCCTAATGGGCCTGGGGTTGTAACGCATTGTTCACAGTCGCGTCACAGCCCCTCTCGTTATCATAGGGAACCTGAGTGCCCTCCTTCTTGCCAAATCGTGGACCGGGCCGGTTAATTATCGTCGAAGGAATCGACGGCTCGGGTAAATCCACTCAGATCGCCTTGCTGTCGCAATGGCTGCGACTGCGCGGCTTCGCCGTCGCCTTCAGCGAATGGAACTCTTCTCCGCTGGTCAAAGAGACCACCCGGCGCGGCAAGAAGAAGGAGATGTTCACGCCGACCTCCTTCAGCCTCATCCACGCCACCGACTTCGCCGATCGCATGGAGCGCTACATTCTTCCGCTCCTCAAAGCCGGTGCGGTGGTCTGCGCCGATCGCTACGCCTATACCGCCTTCGCGCGCGATGTGGTTCGCGGCGTCGACCGAGCCTGGGTGCGCAACCTTTATCGCTTCGCTCTTAAGCCCGACCTGGCGTTCTATTTCAAAGTGCCGCTCGAAACCGCGCTCGGCCGCATTTTGGGCGGGCGCAACGCGCTCAAGTATTACGAAGCCGGCATGGATCTCGGCCTCAGCCGCAACATCGAGGAAAGCTTCCGAATTTTTCAGGGCCGCATTCTGGGCGAATACGAGTCCATGATCGAAGAGATGGGCTTCCACGTCATCGACGCCACTAAGTCCATCGAATCGCAACAACAAGAAATGCGCAACATCGTACTGCGCGAGTTTGGAACGGTCCGTCCGCCCGGTGTCCTCGGCGTGGATCTAAACGCTGCCCGCCTGCATGCCTAACTATAAAGATCGGCTACCACTTTCCTATTACCGGACCGCGTTGCCGGGTGTCGATTACTCCGAGCTTCAGGGCAAACTGATCGTCATTGAAGGGCCCGACGCCGTCGGCCGCAGCACCCAGATTCGCGGCTTGAAGCCTTGGCTCGAAGAGTTAGGTCACGCCGTTCTCGATACCGGCATGGCTCGTTCCGCGCTCGCGGGCAAGGGGATCAAGGAAGCCAAGCAGGGCAACACGCTCGGTCCCGTCACCATGACGATGTATTACCTGACCGATTTTGCCGACCGTCTGGAGAACGAAATCATTCCCGCTCTCCGCGCCGGCGTCGTCGTGCTCACCGATCGTTACATCTACTCCGTCATGGCCCGCGCCATCGCGCGCGGCGAGAATCGTGCCTGGATGGAGCAGACCGCCGGATTCGCTCTGGTCCCGCACGCGACCTTCTATCTTCGTGCCGAAGTGCAGCACCTGGTCTCGCGCGTGGTGGTCGGCCGCGGCTCCTTTGATTATTGGGAAAGCGGCCTCGATATTGGCTTCGGCCGCAACATGTACGACAGCTTTGTGCGCTACCAGTCGCGCCTGATTAAGGTTTTCGATAGTTTGGCGGACCCCTATGGATTCGAGGTTATCGACGCGACTCGCCCGCCGGTTGAAGTTTTCGAATCGTTGAAAGCCTCGGTGTCGCGGATCTTCGATGCCCCAGCGCAACCCCAGGCCGCACATCCCCGCAAACCCGCCCAGCGCGTGCAGTCCATTCGCGCAGCCAAGGCCGCCGGTCGCCGGGATTAGACCGCGGCAGGCGCGTCATCGCTTGCGAGTTAGAGCCCACAATCCGTACAACGGAGGGACCAGTATCACTACGAAGCGTGCGTCAAATCTCGATGCGGTCGAAAACAAGCCAAAAGCGAGGACGGCGGCCGCCGTCAAAAGAGCGACGAAAATAATCGATCCCTTATGAGACTCCCCGGGATGGCGAAACAACCTAAAGCTGCACAGTAACGGCGGCACTGAAAACGCGATCAGGAAAGCGGCAAAAAAGGGAAGGAATGCATCATCCCAGGACCTGGCGTCCCCGCTGAAGGCAATCACGGCGCGGACGACTTCAACTAGTCCGGCCCCGAGGCTTATCACGCCTATGATCCCGAAAACTCCCGCCACGGTCCTGACGTGAAACTGAACGTTCACAAACGACAAATCGGCACAGCCGCGGCCGAACTGTACGAGCACGACGGCGAACCTCCGGGCGCTAATGAACACCATTCGCCAATGCCATAATGAGGTTTGACCGCGCGCATCTTCAGTAAGCTCATCCTGAGCCTGGTGGCGGTTCTCGCCCTCGCGCTCGTCGCCGTCGATTATCTCGTCACCCAGCGCGTCCAGGATACATTCACTGACCAGCTCCGCCAGGAGCTCGCCGAAAAAGCCCGCACCATCGCGCTCATGCTTCCCCAACAGGAAGGGGGCTCCCCCGAAAGTGGACTCACGCAGTTCGCCCAAGCCACCGGCGCCCGCGTCACCTGGGTCGACGCCACCGGCCGCGTCCTCGGCGATTCCGACTCCGATCCTCGCGGGATGGATAACCACAAGGCGCGGCCCGAAATTGCCGCCGCTCTCCAAGGGCAGGTCGGCTCCAGCCTGCGGATGAGCCCCACCCTCGGGGTCCGGTTGTTTTACGTCGCGATTCCATATCAGGGCGGAGCACTTCGTTTGGCCGTGCCCGCCGCTTCCGTCGATGCGCAGGTCCACGCGATTCGTAATGACGTGCTGCTTTCCACCGCCCTCGCGTTCTTGCCGATCGTGATGCTGGCCGCTGTCTTCGCCCGCTACATTTCCGGTCGCTTGGGCACCATCATCGATTTCACCGGCCAGTTGGCCGAAGGGAACTTCCGGGCGCGCCTCCCCGGCTCCTCCCGAGGCGTGCTGGGAGCGCTCTCCACGAAACTCAATGAGACCAGTGAAAAGCTCGAATTCATGCTGGATCGCCTGGAAACCGAGCACGCTGAGCTGGAGAAACTGGAAAATATCCGCAAGGATTTCGTCATCAACGTTTCGCACGAGCTGCGCACACCGCTCGCCTCCATCCAGGGTTACACCGAAACTCTGCTGGACGGCGCGATCCACGACCCCGCCAACAATCTCAAGTTTCTGAACATCATCCGCCAGAACGCGGAGCGCTTGGGTCGCCTCACCGCCGATCTGCTCACCCTGTCCCGTGTCGAGCTCAACCAGCAGGAATTCAAGTTCGCTTCTTACTACGTCAATCGGCTCCTCACCGACAACCTCGATGGCATGCGGCCGATCGCCGAGCGCCGCGGCATCCAACTCGTATTGCAACCCGTGGAGCCCGAGAGCGCCGAGGTCTTTTGCGATGCCGAAGCCGTACATCAGATCCTGACCAATCTTCTCGATAACGCAATCAAGTACACTCCCGACGGCGGGATCGTGACCGTCGGCGCCAGGCAACTAGGCGCCCCCAGCGATCCAAATGGCCGCGTCGAGTTCTTCGTGCGCGATACCGGCTCCGGCATTCCCGCCGCCGACCTTCCCCGCCTCTTCGAGCGCTTCTACCGTGTCGATAAAGCCCGGTCGCGGGCTTTGGGTGGCACCGGCCTGGGCTTGGCTATCGTGAAGCACTTGTCGCGCTCCCAAAACGGCGAGGTTCGCGTGGAAAGCCAAGTAGACAAAGGATCTACCTTCTTCGTGTCGCTACCGGTCCACGACCTCGGCCCGGCCGAGGGACCTACAGATCCAAAGCTTGTTCAACGAGAGTTAACCGCTTAGTAATCAATTTGTAATTGATAGTGGGTTACTGTGGAGCTAGAGATTTGGGATTAGAAAATGAAGAAGATTGTACTTATCGAGGATGACGCTGACCTTTTCTCGCTGATCCAGTACAACCTGGAGAAGGAAGGCTTCGCGTTTGCCGGCTCGCGAACGGGCAAAGGCGCCATCGAACTCTGCCGCCGCGAAAAGCCCGACCTGATCATTCTGGACATCATGCTCCCGGATTCCGACGGTCTGGAGATCTGCAAGTCCATTCGGGCGCATCCCGAGCTCTCTCATACGCCCGTTATTTTCCTGACCGCGCGCGCTTCGGAAACGGATCGCATCGTGGGTCTGGAACTGGGCGCGAACGACTATATCGTCAAGCCGTTTTTCGTCCGCGAACTGGTGGCCCGCATCAAGATTCACTTCCGCGGAGCGCCGTCGTCGACCAAGCTGCTGAAGATCGGCGATCTGGAGCTCGACCGAACCCGTTGCCAGGTGCGTCTCGGCGGCCACGAAGTCTCACTTACTGCCACCGAATTCCGGTTGCTCGAATTTCTCATGAGCCGGCCCGGCGTGGTCTTCAGCCGCGAGCAGTTGCTCGACGCCGTCTGGGGACACGATCGCGCCGTGACCGATCGCACCGTGGACGTTTATATCCTGCGTCTGCGCCAGAAGATTGAGACTCCCGACGGTACGTCGTTTTTGCGCAGCGTCCGCGGCTTCGGCTATAGCTTCGAGCCCGGCGTCGCTCAAACGGCCTCTATCCAGGCGTAACCGGAACTAGGGGACTGCCTCCGATTTCGATGAACGAGTGCGTCGCCTGTAGAGATCAGTTCCCCGAAATCGGCTGGCTGTCTCCGGCTTCGGTCTTAGGCCCAACCACCGCCACTCCTTCGCGACGCCGTTCGGCGCGCTGGCGCTCTTTCCCGGCTACGATCTCTTTCGCCCGCTGAATACTCAACTCCTCTTCACTTGCCACCCGATGCGATTTCGCCAGCAACAACTGCGCCGCGTGCGCGGCCGACACCTCGACCGGAGCCGATCCTTCCACATCCACCAGCCAAACGAACTCCGGCAGGGTCGCTTGTAATGTCCGCACTTCTTGCCAATAGCGCCTGATATCTCTCACGCTGCCGCCCTTCTATCCTGATACGCTCGCTCCATTCGATCGGCGTTCTCGGAAACCTGCACCGCCAGGCGTTTCAGACCAGCCGCCCGCGCCAGCAGCGCTCCTGTAACTCCCTTAGACATGTCGACCGGCAGCACCATCTCCTCGCTCACCGCCCCGCGAAGCTGCTCCAGCACCTTTTCGGCGCGCTCCTGCGCGATCCGTTCCAGCGCCCGAGCCTTCGCTTCCAGCGCGTGCGCCTCCTCCCTTAGGCCCGCGATCTGCGCCATCGGGATCAGATGCTCGGCCAGCCTCTCGATCGCCCTCCCCAGGGTCCTGATCTGGGCTTCCCCCGCCGCAAACTCGTCCAGCTTCTTGAACTCCAGCTTCTTTCCCGAGGCCGCCGCCTCCACCAGATTCTCGAGGGCTTTTTCCGACAACTCAGCCACCCGCTCGCGCGATTCCTTGGCTTGACGGTTCAGCGCCCGTTCCGCCGTCCGCAGGCGCTCCAGGCGATCCTGGGCCTGCTGTTGCGCGCCCGTTGCCTCAGCTACGGGTGCTTGCGACTCGGCCTGCTGAACCGCTTCCGCCACGCGGGCCTGCAGATCCTGGGCCAGGACCCGTTCATCTTCCGTCGCGACCGCTTCCAGTGTAGGCGTCTCCGCCAGATAGAAACTCATGACGCCCCATCATCCAGCCGATCATTAGATGGAAGGCCCTTGTCGCACCTTCAAGTAATTGAAAGATCGCCCGAATACGCGAGTAAGATGAAGGAAACGGGTTCCTCGTCGTCCCCAGATCGGTAGCGAAAAATGGATCCTCTCCGCCGCAAACAACTCGATGAGGCCGTGTCCTCCCGCATCCTGATTCTGGATGGCGCTATGGGCACGATGCTGCAGGCCTATAACCCCACTGCTGCCGATTTCGGCGGCGCAGGCCTGGACAACTGCAACGAAAACATCTGCCGCACGCACCCGGATTGGATTCTCGCGATCCATCGCGCCTACATCGAAGCCGGCGCCGACATCCTCTCCACCAACAGCTTCCAGGCTTCACCCATCGTGCTCGAAGAGTTCGGCCTTGCTGGCCAAGCCCACGAGTTAAATGTCCTCGCCGCGCAACTCGCCCGCAAAGCAGCGGGTGACAAGTTTGTCGCCGGATCCATGGGACCCACTACGAAGTCCCTCACCCTGCGCGGCGATGTCAGCTTCGATCAGCTCCGCGACAGCTACGCCATCCAGGCACGCGCGCTGGTCGAAGGCGGCGTCGATCTGCTGCTCATCGAAACCGGTTTCGATACGCGCAACGTCAAGGCCGCGCTCGCGGCGATTCAGGATCTCGGCGTTCCCACCATCATTTCGGGAACCATCGAGCGCTGGGGCGCGATGCTCGCCGGCCAGTCCGTCGACGCTTTCTACGCCTCGGTGGCTCACGCGAAACCGTTTGCTATCGGCCTCAACTGCGCCACCGGGCCCGACCTGATGACCGATCACATCCGCACGCTGGCGCAGATGGCCGCCATGCCGGTCTCCTGTTTTCCGAATGCGGGCCTGCCCAACGAAGATAATCAGTACCTCGAAACACCCGAGTCCCTCTGCGCGCAGCTCGAGAAATTTGTAAACCAGGGCTGGCTGAACATCGTCGGCGGCTGCTGCGGGACCACGCCAGCTCACATTCGCGCCATCGCCCAAATGGCCAAGGGGAAACCGCCGCGCGCGATTCCGGCGAGCCCGCACCGTGCCTATTACTCCGGCATCGAGCTTGTGGAAGCCGAAGAAATGCTTCGCCCCTTGATCGTCGGCGAACGCACCAACGTGATCGGCTCGCGCCTCTTCAAGAACATGATCGCCCAGGAAAAGTGGGAAGAAGCTACCGAAATCGCTCGCTGGCAAGTGAAGAACGGCGCGCACATCATCGACGTCTGCCTGCAATCCTCCGACCGTGAAGAGCTGAAGGACATCGATCCCTTCTATTCCATGCTCATGCCCAAGATCAAAGCGCCGGTGATGATCGACACCACCGATCCGCGGGCTATTGAATCGGCATTGAAGTGGACCCAAGGCAAGAGCATCATCAACTCCATCAACCTCGAAGACGGCGAGGAGAAACTGGAGCGCGTCTGCCCGCTGGCGCGCGCCTACGGAGCATCACTTGTCGTCGGAACCATCGATGAGGACAAGCAGCAGGCCCAGGCCTTCACCCGCGAGCGCAAACTCGCCGTCGCCCAGCGTTCTGTTCAGCTTTTGACCGAAAAGTACGGCGTCGCCCCTGAAGATATCATCATCGACCCGCTGGTCTTCCCCTGCGCCACCGGCGACGAAAACTACATCGGCGGCGCCGTCGAGACCATCGAAGCGATCCGCCTGATCAAACAGCACATTCCCTACGTCAAGACGATTCTTGGCGTTTCCAACATTAGCTTCGGATTGCCCCAGAGCGCTCGTGAAGTGGTCAACTCGGTGTTCTTGTATCACGCCACGAAGGCTGGTCTGGATCTCGCGATCGTCAATGCCGAACGCCTCGAACGCTTCGCGTCTATCCCCCTCGAAGAGCGTCGTCTGGCGGAAAATCTGCTGTTCAACACGCCCCAGGAAGATGCCATTGATCCGCTCTTCCGCACTGCGCCGGAAGATTGGCGCGAGCAAACGCGCGAGCAGAAAATCGGCATCAATCAATATCACATCGGGGCCATCACCGAACACTTTCGAGGCAGGAAGAAAGAACGGCAAGCCGCCGAAGAACTTCATATCGACGAGCGTCTGGGCCGCTACATCATCGAAGGCACCAAGGACGGCTTGATTCCCGATCTCGACCTGAAGCGGCTGGAAGGCGCGGCGCCCCTGGACATCATCAACGGCCCGCTCATGGCCGGCATGACCGAGGTAGGCCGCCTGTTTAACAACAACGAGCTGATCGTCGCCGAAGTGCTGCAATCGGCCGAGGCTATGAAAGCCGCCGTCAATCATCTGCAGCAGTTCATGGAGAAGGCCGACACCGCGACGCGCGGAACCATCGTGCTTGCGACGGTCAAGGGCGACGTCCACGATATCGGCAAGAACCTGGTCGAGATCATCCTGGCGAACAACGGCTACCAGGTGATCAATCTCGGCATCAAGGTGCCTTCTGACGACCTGATCCAAGCTTGGCGCAAGCATCAGCCTGACGCCATCGGTCTGTCCGGCTTGCTCGTCAAGAGCGCGCACCAGATGGTTACCACTGCGCAGGATTTCAAGGATCAAGGCGTCGCAGTGCCGCTACTGGTGGGCGGCGCGGCTCTTTCCGAAAAGTTCGCGACTACGCGCATCGGCCCGGCCTATGGTGCTCCGATCTTTTACGCCAAAGACGCGATGACCGGTCTCGGCATCATGAACCAATTGATGGACCCTGCGCAGCGCGATGCCGCGCTCGCGTCACATCTATTCACAGCGACTATCGCGGCGACGCCGGAGTCTAAGCCCGTCGCGCCCGCCGGCTCTGAACGCAGCCCCAAAGTGCGCCTCGATATTCCTGTCCCGCCGGTGAATTACCTCGACCGCCGCGTTCGTGAAGCTCCCAGCCTTCCCGTGATCTGGAGCTACATCAATCCGTTCATGCTGTACGGCCGCCACATGGGCTTCAAGGGCAATTTCGAGAAACTGCTTGCGGAGCGCGATCAGACGGCCCTGAAGCTCTATAACGACATGGAGCAAGTAAAGCTCGAAGCCACGGAGTTCATGAAAGTGCGGGCCGTGTGGCAATTCTTCGAAGCCGAGCGCGACGGCAACTCGATTCAGCTATTTGCACCCGGCGCGACGAGCCCCTTGCATACGTTCCACTTCGCACGTCAGCTGCTCGCCGACCGCTCGTGTTTGAGTGATTACGTGCTGCCGCCGGATCCCTCCGGCCGTGATCACATCGCATTATTCGTCGTGACCGCGGGCGAAGGCATCCGCGAACGGTCGGAGGAAGCCAAAGCCGCGGGACGCTTCTTCTTCGCACACGGATTGCAGGCTCTGGCACTCGAATCCGCGGAAGCATGCGCCGAATGGCTCCATCGCCGCATCCGCGAAGATTGGGGATTCCCCGATCCGCCCACGCTCGCCATGCGCGAACGGTTCATTTCACACTATCGTGGCAAGCGCTACAGCTTCGGCTATCCGGCTTGTCCGAATCTCGAAGATCAAACCGGACTGTTCCATCTGCTCAAGCCCGAAGACATCGGCGTGCAGCTCACCGAAGGCTTCATGATGGACCCGGAAGCCAGCGTCAGCGCGCTGGTGTTCCATCACCCGGATTGCTCGTACTTCAGCGTGACAAACGCTGTCGGCGAACCCGTGCCGCTCTCGCCGTCAGTGTGAGGCTTGCTTCGCTTCCGCGATTTGCTCCGCCGTCAGCCGCTTGGCGACCTCGGCCATCTGCTTGCGCGCGTCCTGATTGCCCTGCGCGGCGGCGAGCGAAAACCATTTGTAGGCATCGATGTCGCTTTGCCGCGTTCCTTTGCCGGCCGCGTACATCCGCCCTAGGTTGAACTGCGCGGCGGCCAACTTCTGCTCGGCGGCGCGACGATACCAGTTCACCGCTTCGGCATCGATCTTCAGACTCCCCCAACCTTTTTCGTACGTGAGTCCGAGCTCGTTTTGCGCGGGTGCGTAACCTTCTTCGGCCAATCCGCGAAGGCTTTCTTGACCCTGCGAAATACCATACTGAGCGGCCTTGCTGGACCACTTGACCGCCTCGGCTGGATTCTTCGCCACGCCCATACCGATCGCGTACGCCATCCCCAGATTGGCCTGCGCCTCCGGCACGCCCTGGTCGGCCGCTTTGCGGAACCAGTTGATGCCCTCCGCCTCATTCTTCGCCACGCCGACCCCGTTCATGTATGCGATTCCCAAACTGTACTGCGCTTCCGCCAAGCCTTGTTCAGCGGATTTTCGATACCATGCCGCCGCCTGCGCCGGGTCCTTCGCGACGCCCTGGCCCCGGGCATACATCGACCCGAGGTTGGCTTGCGCGTTCCGATCATTCTGATCGGCAGCCTTGCGGAACCATGTCAGCGCTTCCGTGTAATCCCGCTTCACGCCCTGGCCGCTCAGGTAGGCGATACCAAGATTCCCTTGAGCGTCCGGTTGCCCCTTCTCCGCAGCTTTACGAAACCAGTTCACCGCTTCGGTTGTGCTCCGCGGAACTCCAAGCCCGAGCGCATAAATCATGCCCAGCATGGATTGCGCGTTGGGATCGCCGCCTTGGGCCAGTGGACGCAGGATGCGCAGAGCGGCTGCATAATTCTTGCGTTGCATGGCGGCCTGTGCATCCTGAAGGGCCTGCGGCGGCTGGGCGATGGCCAGAGCTGCCAAAAGAAACACACCTGCTGCCCACGTTTTCATCAGCCCCTATTGTACTCGCTGCAATTAGCTGTACTTCTCAAGTTCCAGCTGATCGCCACGAACGGTCCCGGTCTGCTCCAGCGTCCCTGCGGGCAGCTCCAGCACCGAATGCGCCAGCAGGCTAAGAGCGATTCGGCTCCGGACCATATTCGGCCGGATCTTCAGGATCTTCCGCTTCCGATTCAGAAACACGACGTCGATGGGAAACTTCATGGCGAACGTGTGGACGCCTTCGCACGGGACGATCCATAGCCCCTCGCCCGGAGCCAGTCCCGTATGCTTCAGCAGGCCGGTGCGCCGCTTGGGGCCGGTGTCGGCGATATCGGCGCGGTCGGCCAAAATTCGCCCGCGTGTCTGATTGGTTACACGAAGTTTCTGCAAGACCCAGCCTAACCCGTCTTTTCTTGATCCGGCAAGCCGGGGCGGTACAATCAAGGTATGGAGACGCAGCTCAGCAAGGCCAGCTTCGGCGCAGGCTGTTTTTGGGGCGTGGAAGCCGCGTTTCGCCGTCTGGCGGGAGTGAAGTCGACCCAGGTTGGCTACATGGGCGGGACCATGAAGAATCCGACGTACGAAGACGTCTGCACCGACCGTACCGGCCATGCGGAAGTAGTGGAAGTCACATACGATCCGAAGGTCATCAGCTATCACGACTTGCTCGAAGTCTTCTGGAGCAATCACAATCCGACCACGCTCAACCGGCAGGGTCCCGATGTGGGCGCACAATACCGCTCGGCCATTTTTTACTATTCGCCGGAGCAGTTAGTGGAAGCCCGCGCATCGCGCGAGGCCGCGCAGGCGAAGTTTCCCAAGCCGATTGTGACCCAGATCGTACCGGCCAGCGAGTTCTGGCGCGCGGAAGAGTATCATCAGCAATATCTGGAAAAGCGCGGCGAATCGCACTGCCACATCTAAACTTTGGCCCGCAAAACGGAGTACGGCGGCAGTGTCAGCTACAATTAAAGGAGCCGCCGCACCCTTTGCGGGCGTAGGAAACTCCCCCTTGAAAATTGGTTTCGTTAGCCTCGGATGCCCGAAGAACCTTGTCGATACTGAGGTGATGATGGGCCAGCTCACTGCGCAGGGCCACGAGCTAACGCCGCATCCTTCCGATGCCGACGTGATCGTGGTCAATACGTGCAGCTTTATCGATCCAGCCAAGCAGGAATCGGTGGACACCATCCTGGAGATGGCGGAGTACAAAAAAACCGGCCGTGCTCGTAAGTTGATCGTCGCGGGCTGTTTGGTCGAACGCTATCGCGGCGACATCCAGAAGAACATGCCCGAAGTGGACGCGGTGATCGGCACCAATGAGCTCGAGCAGATCACGAGTCTCTGCGAGGGCGTCGAACCCGCGGAGCGGAATCCGTTCGAACCGTACCTGTATCACGACGCGACGCCGCGCGTGTTAGCCACGCCCCGGCATTTCGCCTATATCAAGATCGCGGAAGGCTGCGATCATCCCTGCACGTTTTGCGTGATCCCGCAGTATCGCGGCCAGTTCCGCAGCCGCCGTTTCGAGAGCGTTATTTCCGAGGCCACGCGGCTTTTCTCTCAGGGCGTGCGCGAGATCAATCTGATCGGTCAGGATACTACCTGCTACGGCGAGGATCTGGGTCTGAAAGACGGTCTGTCGCTATTATTGGCCCGGCTGGCGCAAATCGAGACCGATCACGCCAAGTGGGTCCGCTTCCTCTATTGCTATCCGAACAAAGTTACGCAGAAGCTGCTCGATACCATCGCCGAGCATGCCGCGCTGGTCAAGTACATCGACATGCCGCTGCAGCATGCCAGCGCTCCGGTGCTGAAGCGCATGAAGCGCGGGGCGAGCGGCGATATTTTTCTCAAGCTTCTCGAGAAAATCCGGCGGACCATCCCAGGCGTGGCGATTCGTACCAGCATGATCGTCGGCTTCCCGGGCGAAACCGAAGCGGATTTTAACGAGTTGTGCCAGTTCGTCGAAGCCGCGCAATTCGATCGGATGGGGGCGTTCTCCTACTCCGACGAAGATACGAGCAAGAGTTTCGCACTGGACGCCAAAGTAGACGGCCGCACGATTCAGAATCGCAAGCGCAAGCTGATGGCAATCCAGCGCAAAATCTCCCGCACGCGCAATCGAACTCTAGTCGGTCGCGAGATGGACGTATTGATCGAGGGGCCGTCGGCCGATTCGGAACTCGTCTGGCAGGCGCGACTCTCGACCCAAGCTCCCGATATCGACGGTGTCTGCTATATCTCTGATCCAGGCGAAGCGCCCCTACGGCCGGGCGAATTCCGCCGTATGCGCATCACCAAGGCGCATGATTACGATCTGACCGGCGAACTTATGGCGGATACTCGGACTCACCAAGCGGCGCATTCCGGGTTGGTGTCTATCAGTTAGGTATGCGGTGTCCGATCTGCCGGAAAGTAGTCCCATCTGACGCCCAATTCATTCCTTTTTGCAGCGACCGCTGCCGCATCATCGATCTGGGCAACTGGGCGTCGGAAAAATACACCATCTCGACGCCGGTGGATCCACAAACTCTGGAAGAAATTCCTGCTGAGGAAGACGATTCCGAATGAGCGCCCTCGCGCGCGTCCTCGGCACGTGGTTCTATCTGGGATATGTTCCGAAAGGGCCGGGAACCGCGGGATCCTTGGGTGCGCTTGCCATCGCCTGGGCCCTCCACGCATACCTCGGCATTTCTGCAGCGTGGCTCGCGCTTTTCGGCGTCCTGCTGATCGCGCCCGCGATTTGGGCTGCCGGGCGAATGGCGAAAGACACCGGCAGTAAGGACCCGCAAATCGTCGTGATCGACGAAGTTGTCGGCCAGTGGATCACGTTCGCAGGAGCCTCCACGCTCAATGCGAAGAGCTGGATCGCTGCCTTTGCGTTGTTCCGGCTGTTCGATATCTGGAAGCCGCCGCCGGTACGGCAACTCGAACGAATCCCGGGCGGTACGGGCATTGTGCTCGACGATGCGATGGCCGGAATCTACGCCGCACTTGTGTTGTTCACCGCTGGATGGTTCAATCTGTATTAGCTGTTTATTTATGGCCCTTCGTAAGAGTCCCGAATCCCGACCGCAGATTTCAGACGTTTCTCCGCCTGCGGCCATCCCGGGTGGCGAGTTCCGCATCCGCGGCAAAGGCTTAGCCGGAGCCGAACGGCCCACGGCGCGCTTCGGTGAACTGTCTGCGCCCGTGGTGATCGGATCGGATTCGCTCGTGATCGTGCGCGTTCCGGAAGGCGTCTCGCGCGGCGAGCTAAAGCTCGGCAAGGACGAAGATACAGCCTGGACCTGCGATATCGGCATCCAGATCGCGGAGGGGATGCATCCGGTCTCGAACCCGGTCGTCGACAAGCTGGGGAATATCTACACAACCTTCAGCGGGTCGGCCGGGCAGAAAACCGCGGTCTCGATCTATAAGGTCGACACGAGCTTCGCCGCCAAGCCGCTGGTCACCGACATGATGAATGCGACCGGTCTCGCGCTCGACGCTGAGGGCGCGCTCTACGTTTCCAGCCGCCATGACGGCATGGTCTACCAGGTTTCGCCGTCGGGCAACACGTCGACCTACGTCGAGGGTATGGGCGTGGCCACCGGAATCGTCTTCGATCGCGACGACAATCTTTTTGTCGGCGACCGCAGCGGAACGATCTTCAAGATCAGCCGGCAGCGGCAAATTTACGTGTTCGCCACGCTCGAACCGTCCATCGCCGCGTATCATCTGGCCTTCGGTCCCGACGGATATCTCTACGTCACCGGGCCCACCACTTCAAGTTTCGATTCCGTCCACCGTATCGACAAGGACGGCCACGTCGAAACGTTTTATCGTGGGCTGGGGCGCCCGCAAGGCATGGCATTTGATGTGAAGGGAAATCTGTACGTGGCGGCATCCCTCGGCGGGCGTCGCGGGGTCGTGAGAATCTCTTCCGATCGAAATGCCGAACTGTTTCTCTCCGGGCCAGCGATCGTGGGCCTGGCGTTTTCGCCGTCGAAATCGGTGATCGTGGCCACCAACAACTCGCTCTTCAAGGTGGACGCGCGCATCGAAGGCTGGCCTGTTCCCTAGAACAATCGGCCGACTGTCCCCATTTTCTGAACCCCATGCAGGACGCCGAGATCATCGCTGTTGGGTCTGAGATGCTGACCTCGCAGCGCATCGATACCAATTCGCTGTACATCACCGATCAACTGAACGCGCTCGGCGTCGAGGTGCGACGCAAGCTGATCATCGGCGACGATCGCGCGCTGCTGATCGACGCCGTCCAATCCGCGCTGAGCCATGCCGGCATCGTGATCCTGACCGGCGGCCTCGGCCCCACTGAGGACGACGTGACACGCCAGGCCGTGGCAGACGCGCTGCATCGGGAACTGGTGTTCAACCAGGAAATCTGCGACGCGATCGAAGAGCGATTCCGGCGGCGCCAGCGCAAGATGGCGGAGATTAACAAGCGCCAGGCGTATGTCGTCGCGGGCGCCGACGTGCTGCCGAACGCAAACGGAACCGCGCCGGGGCAATGGATCGCCAACGACGGGCGCGTGCTGATCATGCTTCCCGGCCCACCCGGTGAGTTAAAGCCGCTGTTCGCCCAGGAGTGCATCCCACGATTGACGAAGCTCCTGCCGGCGCAAGTGATCCGCGCGCGATTCTACCGGGTCACAGGTTTCACGGAATCCGATCTCGATGCCCTGATTGCGCCCGTATATACGAAGTACACCAACCCATCAACCACAATCCTGGCTTCCCCAGGAGACATCCAGATTCACTTCCGCGCGCGCTGCGGATCGGCGGAAGATGCCGAGCGGTTGCTGGCTGAGGTCGGTGATCCGATCGAAGCGCTGCTTGGACGGCACCTATTCTCGCGCAATGGTGATCCGCTGGAAGCGATCATCGGCACACTGCTGCGTGAACGCGGCGCGACCCTGAGCGTCGCCGAAAGCTGCACCGGAGGCATGGTGGGCGAGCGAATTACCTCCATCGCTGGAAGCTCCGATTATTTCGTCGGCGGATTCGTGACCTACACGGACCGCATGAAAACCGACCTGCTCGGCGTGGATACTGCTCTGATCACCGAACACACCGCCGTCAGCAAGGAAGTCGCGCGTGCGATGGCGGAAGGCGCGCGATTGCGCACGGGCTCGACGTTTGCCATCTCCGTCACCGGTGAAGCGGGTCCGGAGTCGAGCACAGGCGCTCCGGTGGGCACGATTTTCGTGGGCTTCGCCGGTCCCGACGCGCCGCCGGAGGCGCTGCGATTCGCGATGCCAGGGGATCGTCCGCGTATTCGCGGGTTCGCCACGCAGGCCGCGCTCGATCTATTGCGCAGGCGGCTCCTAAAGCTGGATTAGACCCAACTGATGCCATCCACTCGATTCGTTTGGCCCGCGCTGGTCCTGGTTACGGTTCTGTTCTGGGCGATCCCGTTGTTTCAACCGAACGTGACCATCCATTGGGACCTGACCGACGTCACGTATCCCGCCCAGAAATATTTTGCCGATTCCGTACACGCCGGTCGGCTGCCATATTGGACGCCGTTTCTATATTCCGGGATGCCGTTCCTATCCGATCCGCAGACCGGCGCATGGTACCCGCTGCATTGGCCGTTTTACTTGATCGGAATCACGCCGCGCATCTTGTTTTGGGAGCTGGCATTGCATTCCTTCCTCGCGCTAGGCGGGGCGTTCCTGTTAGCCCGTAAGCTGTTCGGCGATCCCGTGGCCGCGGCCATCGCGGCGATGTTCTACGCCTGGGGCGGATTCTTCGCCGCGCACAGCTCGCAACTCGGAATGTTCGAAGCCGCGGCTTTGCTGCCGTGGCTCCTGTGGGCCTCGCGATTAGAGCGGCGAAGCTGGCTGATGACCGGAGTATTCGCTGCGCTCATCACGATGACGGGCAGCTCTGATGTCGCGCTGTATTGCTTCCTCGCGTTGGCGTGCTTCCTCATTGCGTCGCGATCGTGGAAACGTGCAGCGGTGCTGGCCGTGGCCACACCCGCGATTGGATTCTGCTTGAGCGCGGTGGTGCTCCTACCGTGGCTCGAGATCGTCAAGTACGCCGCTCATCATGTCACATCGCCCGCCGCTTCCCTGCGACCCATCGACCTGGCGGCGGTGATGTCAGCCGACTATTTCGGATTGATCTCCGGCGACTACAAAGGCCCTGAGGAGATTCGCCAGTTTTATCTCTACGGTGGCTTACTGCTGCTGCCGCTGGCGATCGCCGGGCTGCTTCGGAAGTTGCAGATGGGCTCGATACTCGCACTGATTGTTCCAGGGCTATGGTACGCGTTCGGCCCAAGCGCGGGATTCGCTCGCTTGCTCAAAATGCTGCCGGGATTCCGCGATGCTCACGCGCCGATCGAAGTCTGGTTCGTGCCGGCTCTGGGCTTCGCGCTCGCGGCCGGGTCTGGAGCGGCATGGACGGCGGAAAAGATGGGGCAGAAACGCCTGCCCTTCATCCTGATGGTGATCATCGCGGCCGACTTGTGGCATTTCAACATGTACAAGAGCCCGCTGGTGTACGCGTCGTCCATCAGCTTCGAGGACCTGTACGGAAAGCGGCAGCAGGCCTTCGAAGACCGCATTCGCCCGATAAAAGAGCAAGCGAAACAGCAGCCGCTTTACCGGCTATGGATGTCGAACCCCAGCATCGCGATTGGCGCGATCGATGGACCGCTGGTGGCGCGCACGGAAGTGAGCTGGGGCGCTGGGCTGCTGGAACTGAATCGGTACGCGGAATATACTCGCGCGATTCCGTCGAATCCGCGGCTATTGCACGGGCTGAGCGCGAATTACTTGGTGGACGCGCTGGGACGCCTGGAAGTGAATTCTCCCGCTCTGCCGCGTGTTTCCGTGCCGCCACGAATAACGTCAGGCTCCTACGCGGAGCTGGCTTCGCTCGATCCTGCCCAGGGTTCGGTGGTCGCAGGGTTGCCTCAAGATCTTACTCAGCAGCAGCCCACAGAGCTGACCGTCACGGGTTACCGCGAGGACTCTTATCAAATCAAGTATTCCGCCGCGGCGGAGACGCTCATCCGCATTGCGGTTCCATTCGCTCCCGGATGGCACGCCTCTGTGGACGGAACACCCTCGGCGGTTGTACCGGTCGATTATGCGCTGAGCGGGGTCATGGTCCCGGCCGGGCAGCACCAACTAACGCTGCAATTCCGCCCGAACACCTTCCTGATCGGAGCTTTGCTCAGCATCGCGGCGATGATCGGAGTGGTGATCCTTTTTTGTATAGTGAGTTGAAAGAGGCCAGCATGCGAATTCGTGCAGTAGTTTTGATGACGCTCACGTTCATTGGAGTCTCCGAGGCGCAAACGCCCGCGCCGGCAAAAGCTAAAGCCGCCACCAAAGCCGCCGCGCCGGCTAGCCGGAATCCCGCGACACTCGCGCAGCTCATGAAAGGGATTCTGTTCCCCAGCTCGAATGTGGTTTTTTTCGCCCAAAGCGATAATCCCAACGACGTGGCGCCCGCAAAGGACCCGGCGATGGCGATCAATCCGCTCGCCAGTTCCTACGGCAAGTGGGAAGCCGTGGAAAACGCCAGTCTGGCGATCGTGGAAGCCGCAAATCTTCTTACGGTTCCCGGACGCAAGTGCTCCAACGGCCTGCCCGTTCCGGTCGCCAACGCGGATTGGCCGAAGCTGGTCCAAGGACTCCGGGACGCGGGCATGGCGGCCTACAAAGCTGCGCAAACGAAGAATCAGGACAAGATCCTGGACGCCTCCGACGTGATGACCACGGCCTGCGCGAACTGCCACGACAAGTATCGCGAGAAGCCGACCCCGGCAGACCGCTGTAAGTAAAAGAAAAACCCGATCCTGTAGTCTTTCCCGATTTTGGCCGATAGGCGGGGTAAGGTGCCTATGGTCGAAACGACTTCCGCTCCCGTTGCGTCCACTCCGGATGCCAAACTGTCTCAGCGAGCAATGGGCGCGCTGGGCAAGCTACCGCCTTTTTCGCCGATCCTGAATAAGCTACTGGCCTCTCTGGCGGGC